>Ga0326728_10007643_pt1 | contig 27533 bp, 19 predicted proteins | sample MB3enrmetagenome_FD_207602 | JGI IMG/M metagenome (GOLD analysis project Ga0326728, IMG submission 207602) | Lab enriched peat soil microbial communities from McLean, Ithaca, NY, United States - MB31MN | ecosystem: Environmental > Terrestrial > Soil > Wetlands > Peat | place: USA: New York...
AAGTGACCGTCGGACGAGTCGGGGCAGATCAGGCGCCCCCGCGCAAGGAATTTGACTGATGGGCGTCCTGTAAGCGCCAGAGTGTGTTTCAAGAGTGGCTTTCAGATCGGACGGCGCATCCCTCAGGGGCTAAAGCCCGCATTTTTCCAAGACATAAACGGCACGAGCAAACTCGTGCCCTTCCCAAAACCGATCTATGAAACCAGTTCTATGCAAAACCGATTTATGAAACCAGCATTAGTGCTGTTTGGCTGAGGAACTGGCGGCGAGTTCGCGAAACAGGCCAAGCAGGGCGGCTGCGGCTTTCTGATCGGAGAGATTTTCTAACGCTACCGTGGCCGTGAAGTGCGGCGAGCTGGAGTTGAATCGCACGCCGACAAAATCCTTGTCGCGCCAGGAGGCCAGCGCATTCACCACCGGGCTGAGTTCGACCGGCCAGTCTTCCTTGGTGGTGAGAATGACGGGGCCAGGGCGGCTGACGGTCCAGGTGCGAGTGCCGGTCGAGCCTTTCGCCCCCGAACTTTTCGCTCCACTGCGGCCCGACCAGCGATGACGGATGACGTCGAGATGGAAGCCCGGGGGGAATCCCATGTCGGCTTCAAAGGTGAGGGTTTCCTGCTGCTGGCGCCAGCGGCTCAGGGCCCACTGCACCGGGAGCGGGCGCGGCAACAGGCGAATGGTGAGACGGGCATCCTCGAACCAGCGCGAGGAAAGATGAAGAGTGGCTTTCAGCCGGGAACTGCTGGCCTGCCAGCGCAGATCCGCGACGCGGCCTTTTCCGAGGCATGCCGCTTGCACCCATTGCAGCACGTTGCCTGCGCGCCTGCGGTTGTAACGGGCGAACCAGGCATACCAGAGGAAGAAAACTGTGCCCGCCACGGCCACGTCGATGAGAATCAAACGCCCCACAGTGCCCCTTGCCAGAAATCGTACTTCTTATAGATGCAACTGCGCAAGGGGCGGGCTGAGGAAAAAAGCGGGTCCAGAAAAGGGCCGCCGGCGCCTGCGCTGGCTGCGGGCTTCGAACCACGAGCGAACACTTTCTTGTTTACCCGCAGCTCGTAGCCCGCAGCTCGACGCTCACCCGCTACAATGGCGGCGTGCGGTTTCGCATCCGACAATTTGAGAAGGGCGATTTTGACACGCTGTGGCGGATTGACCAGGCTTGTTTCGATCCGCAATTGGCGTACTCGCGACCCGAGATGGCTTTCTATATGCGCCGGCCGGGGTCGTTTACCTTCGTCGCCGAAGCGGTGGGCTCTGCGGCTGAGGAGGACGGCAGCGCGATTCTCGGATTCATCGTGGCGGAGACTCGCCGCAGGCATGGGCACATCATCACCATCGATGTGGTCGTGGAGGCCAGGCGCACGGGCGTCGGCTCGGCATTGCTGCGCGCCGCGGAAGCGCAATTGCTGCGCACTGGCGCGCTCGCGGTGGCGCTGGAGACGCCGGTGAATAATGAAGCCGCGATCCGCTTCTACAAGCAGAAAGGTTACTTCGTGGAGAAGACGGTTCCCGGCTATTATTCAAACCAGATGGATGCGCTGGTTATGACGAAAGAGCTGGTGCGGCCAGTGGTGGGATAAGTTGATGAAGATTGCGATCCAGGGCGAACTTGGTTGTTTCAGCCATGAGGCGGCGGAGGCGATGTTGCCGCGGGCGAAGGTGGTGCCGTGCGCGCGTTCGCTTGAGGTCTTCGACCGCGTGAAGCGGGGAACGGTGGACGGCGCCGTGATTCCGATCGAGAACTCGCTGGCGGGCTCGGTCGCCGAACATTTCGATCTGCTGCTGGGGCGCGACGTTCACATCGTCCGCGAGTTTCGCCTGCGCATCGTGCACAATCTGATCGCGCCGCCGGGCGTCAAACTCGGAGACGTCCGGCGCGTGTTCTCGCACCCGGTAGCGCTCGATCAGTGCCGCGACCTGTTTGCCAGGAATCCGAAGCTGGAGCCGGTGCCGTTCTACGACACGGCGGGAAGCGTGAAGCATGTGGTGGCGGAAGGCTTGCGCGATGCGGCGGGCATTGCCAGCCGGCGAGCCGCGGAAGTGTATAAGGGGAAAATTTTGAAGGCGGGGATTGAGGACGACAAGAAGAACTTTACCCGCTTCTTTCTGATCGAACGAGGAAAGATCGAACCAGGAAAGATCGAGCGAAGCAAGCCGCGGGCGGCGCGAAACGCGGATAAGACTTCGCTGGCGTTCAGCCTGAAGAACATTCCGGGGGCGCTGTTCAAGGCGCTCAGCGTGTTTGCGCTGCGCGACATCAGTTTGAGCAAGATCGAGTCGCGGCCCATGCGCGGGCGTCCGTGGGAATACGTGTTTTTTGTGGATCTGCTGCGCGGCGACGATGAAGACTCGCGCCACGCCCTGCGGCATTTGAGCGAGGTCGCGGAACTGGTGAAGGTGCTGGGGATTTATCCGGAAGCGTAGGCAGTGGCCAGTGGCCAGTACCCAGTACCCGGTACGGATGAAGGCTTCGGGAGAAAGCGTTTGAAGCTGGCTCCGAGGTATCCGAATCGGCGGTCTTTCGTCACAACCTGCTGTGAGGCAGTGCACAGCGGGAACCGCCGCTTCGTTCTAGCCTGAAGGTGGGCCGTTCCGGCCCAGGCCACAAGGAGGGCTAGTATGCGTCAGATGTTTGCAGGAGTTCTTATCTTGCTGTGTGTCTTTATATTGGGCGCGGTTTCGGCCGCCGAAAATCAAATGGGAATTAGAGACAACTATAGCGTGAGCTTTGCAGAGAAGGTCCGGGTGGCGGACACGCTGTTGCCGCAGGGCAACTACGAGATCCGCCACGTGATGGAGGGTTCGGACCATATCATGGTGTTCCGGCAGTTGGGGACGAAGAAGCCGGTCGAGGTGCGCGCGAAGTGCACGCTGGTTCCCCTGAGCGCGAAGGCCGATAAGGATCAGACCATTTACATCCTGAATGCGGCGAACGAACGCGTTCTGCAGGAGTTGGTGTTCAAAGGCGATCGCGCGAAGCACGTGTTTTAGTTGCAGGCGGGAAACACAAGAAAGTAGCCCATTTGACGGGGCGTGCAGGAGCGGAGGTACGTCGGCGGAAGGACTAGCCCCAGCGGGGGGGGGCGGGTCCCTTCCGTGTCTTGTAAAAGGCTGAAAAAGGTCTAAAATTCAACAACCTAGCACAAAGGCTGCATCCTTTTGGATGTTGAGTTCATCCAAAGTTGAGTGAAAGTCACTCAAGGACAAACCATGAGCGAACCTATTTCTACCGAGCTCTCTTACGAAACCACCGAGCGGTCGCTGCCGATTCTGCCCGTGCGTGACACCGTGCTCTTCCCCCACGCTGTGCTTCCTCTGACTGTGGGGCGGGAAAGTTCCGTGCAGTTGATTAACTCGCTGGGCGACGACAAGACCATCGTGGTGGTGGCGCAGCGCGAGGCGCGTGTGGACTCGCCGCAGCCCACCGATCTGTACTCCATTGGAACGCTGGCGGTGGTGCACAAAGTGGTCAAGATGCCGAACCAGAGCCTGTTTGTTTTTGCGGAAGGACTGGAGCGGGTGCGGCTGGCGGATTTCGCGCAGCTTGCGCCCTTCATGCGCGCGCGCGTGACCACGATTCCGGAGACGATTCCGCCCAAGGATTCCGAGATTGAAGCGCTGCAACGCAATGTGCTGACCCTGTTCCAGCAGATCGTAGCCGGTTCGCCGACGCTCTCGGACGAGCTTTCTACCGTGGCCATGAACATTGAAGAGCCGGGACGGCTGGTGGACTTTATCGCTTCGTCGCTGCCCTCGCTCTCGACGGCCGACAAGCAGGAGACGCTGGAGACGAGCGACGTCCGGATACGGCTGGAAAAAATAAATCAGCATCTGGCCAAAGAGCTGGAAGTGCAGCAACTGCGGAACAAGATCCAGTCGGAAGTGCAGGACCGGGTGCAGCAGACGCAGCGCGAATACTACTTGCGCGAACAGATGAAGGCGATCCAGAAAGAACTGGGCGAGCAGGACGAGGGCCAGCGCGACACCGACGAACTGAAGCAAAAGATCGAATCCGCAGGCATGCCCGACGATGTGAAAAAAGAGGCGCTGAAGGAACTGGGGCGGCTGTTGCGCATGTCGCCGATGGCGGCGGATTATTCCGTCACCCGGAACTACATCGAGTGGCTGGCGATCCTGCCCTGGGCGAAGACTTCGGGCGGAGAGATTGAAATCCTGAAGGCGAAAGAGATTCTCGACACCGACCACTACGACTTGCAGAAAGTGAAGGATCGCATCCTGGACTACCTCTCGGTGCGGCGCTTAAAGCCCAACATGAAAGGGCCGATTCTGTGTTTCGTCGGACCTCCGGGCGTGGGCAAGACTTCGTTGGGCAAATCCATCGCCCGCGCGCTGGGACGCAAGTTCACGCGTCTGTCGCTGGGCGGAGTGCACGACGAAGCGGAAATTCGCGGCCATCGGCGCACCTACATCGGAGCTTTGCCGGGGCAGATCATTCAGGGCATCCGGCGCGCGGAGACGAAAGATCCCGTCTTCATGCTCGACGAGATTGACAAGGTCGGGCGCGACTTTCGCGGCGATCCGGCGTCGGCGTTACTCGAAGCGCTCGATCCGGAGCAGAACGCGAATTTTCGCGACAACTATCTGGATGTGACTTTCGATCTCTCGAAAGTCTTGTTCATTACCACCGCCAACATGCTCGATCCGATTGCGGAGCCGCTGCGCGACCGCATGGAGATTATCGAACTCCAGGGCTACACCGAGGAAGAGAAAGTTCACATCGCCTTCCAGTACCTGATCCCGCGGCAGGTCGAGGAAAACGGAATCACGAAAGAGCAGATCGAATTTCCGGAAGAGGCGGTCAGCTACGTGATCCGCCACTATACGCGTGAGGCGGGAGTGCGGAACCTGGAACGCACCCTCGGCACCATCTGCCGCAAGCAGGCGCGCCGGATCGCGGAAGGCAAGACCGATAAGCTGGTCGTGACCAAGGAGATCATCCAGGAATTTCTCGGCGGCATCAAGGTCCGCAGCGAGGGCGAAATCGCGGAGCGCACCAAGCGCGCGGGCGTGGTCGTCGGTTTAGCGTGGACGCCGGCGGGCGGCGACGTGCTGTTCGTCGAAGCCAACCAGATGAAAGGCAAAGGCGGGCTGACCATCACCGGCCAGATTCAGGACGTGATGCGCGAGTCCATGCAGGCCGGTTTAAGCTGGGTGCGTTCGAATGCCAAGGAGTTGGGCATTGATGACGAGTTCTTCGCCAACCACGACATCCACATTCACGTGCCCGCGGGAGCGATCCCGAAAGACGGCCCTTCGGCGGGCGTGACGATTGTGACCGCGCTGGTGTCGTTGCTGACGGGCAAGCAGGTTCGTCCGCTGACGGCGATGACGGGCGAGATCACGCTGAGCGGGAACGTACTGCCGGTGGGCGGCATCAAGGAGAAAGTGCTGGCCGCCAAACGCGCCGGTGTGCATGACGTGATCCTGCCGGCGGAAAACAAAACTAATGTCGAGGAAGACCTGACGCCCGAGCAGTTGACGGGATTAATCCCCCACTACGTAAAGACCATCGACGAGGTGCTGGAATTTGCGCTGCCCAGTTCGCCGCGCGAAGAAATCCAGGATGCCGAGGAGCGCGAGAAAGTCCTGAGCCACTAAAACAGTTCTCAGTTGTCAGTTCTCATTTGCCAGCTCAAACATGGGCTGGCAATTTTTTCTGTACGCTTTTTCTGTATGGCGGGAGCAACCCGGCCCGGGAGGGGCCTCCGAGGTTAGCCCAGCGCTTTCAGCGCTGGGAAAGGCTAATTGTCCAGTCGAACGCTGGCGGGTTCCCAGGAAGAGGAGGACGGATACGAGGAAGCGATTCTGTGCGGAGTAGTTGGCCAATAAAACGCTGCTTTCATTTTGGAAAAGATTGGCCAAGTCTGAGCGGCATAATGATATAAGGGTCATGAAAAGGCCCGAGAAGAATGGGTTCGGATCAAGGGGTATCTATTTCTCCAAGGTCTCGGAGCGTCGTCTTATCGGCTGAAGGAGGGTAACTTTGAAGCGGAATCTTCGAGTGGTTCTAAGCATCGCCTTCCTATGGGTTGCAACGGTCGCCAGGACACAAACGCCGGCCGCGCCGGCCGCCGATCTCACGGCGCGTGTTGACAGAATCTTCGAAAAATGGAACCGCACGGACTCGCCGGGCTGCGCGCTCTCAGTGATGAAAGATGGCCGCATCATTTACAAACACGGCTACGGGATGGCGGATCTCGATCACAACGTAACGATTACACCTGCGACGGTGTTCCACGTGGCGAGCATGTCAAAACAATTTACCGCGGCATCCATCGTCCTGTTGGCGCAAGAAGGAAAGCTGTCGTTGGATGACGATGTCCGTAAGTACATCCCCGAACTGCCCGATTTTGGTTCACTGATTACTATCCGAAATCTGATCCATCACACCAGCGGTCTTCGCGATCAGTGGGATCTCCTCGAACTGGCCGGATGGCGCTACTCCCTCGACCTGATCACCGATGAAGACGTCATGTCTGTAGTCGCTCGCCAGAAGGAGTTGAATTTCAAGCCCGGCGAGAAATACGTCTATTGCAACACGGGCTATACGCTGCTGGCCACGATCGTCAAGCGCGTGAGCGGCATGTCCTTTCGCGAGTTCACTACCAAAAACATTTTTGAGCCGTTGGGTATGATGAGCACACATTTCCGCGATGACCACGCGGAGATTGTCAAAAACAATGCCTATGGATACGAACCGGAGAAGACAGGATCTTTCCGGCTCAGCAACACTAATTTTGACACGGTCGGGGCCACGAGCTTGCACACTACGGTAGAAGATCTCGCGCTGTGGGATGAAAACTTCTATCACCCGCGTGTGGGCGGAGCGTCGTTCCTTGAACAAATGCTGCAGCGCGGAAAACTCAACAATGGCGAGAATCTCGATTACGCTTTCGGGCTCGTCCTCGGGAAGTACAGAGGGTTGGGCATTGTGGATCACGCTGGTGCTGATGCCGGGTACCGCTCGGACATGACCCGCTTCCCGGAACAGCACTTTTCCGCTGCGGTTCTATGCAACTCCGCGGACACTGATGTGAAGGGCTTGGTCCGCAAGGTCGCCGATATCTATTTGGCGCCGGACATGAAGGAACCCGAACCATCGGCGGGCACGGCAACGGCCGCTCCAAGTGCAGGCATCACTCTCACTGAGCAGCAACTCGCTGGCCTCTATTGGAACCGCGACGACGACCAGTTTGTGAAGGCGTACGTGAAAGAAGGGAAGCTGCGGGCTTCACTTCGCGGCGAGCGGGATTTTCTCCTTAAGCCCGTGAGTGAGACCTTCTTTCATCTTGCCGAGGTTCCGTTTGGCGATCAAGTGAATCTGCACTTCGAGCCAGGCGCAGGAGACAAGCCGGGCCGTCTTCTAGAGAGCTTTGGCGACGCGAGACCCGATGTGTTTGAGGCGGTCACGCCTTTCACGCCCAGCGTGGCGGAGCGCGCCGAGTTTGCTGGAAGTTACGTGAGCGAGGAGATCGAGCCGGTGTATCACATGAGCGTTCAAGACGGAAAGCTCGTGCTTTCGCGCCTCAAGCACAAGCCGGACACACTCGAGCCGAGAATTCGTGACGTATTCTCCGCAGAGATCGGCACAATCCGGTTTACCCGCGACAGCAAACATCGAGTGTCCGGATTCCTGCTCAGCACCGGCCGCATCCGCAATTTCCGTTTCACGCGCCGCCAAGACTGATCCCCCGCAGCGCCCGTGTCGCCGGGGAGGTTGCACTGGGGATTCCTCTCCCAGCGCAGACGTAAGAACATGATACGGCTGCTACATCACCCGAAGAGTTCTGGCGGCTCTGCACCTTCTTCAGCAAACGCTGCTCTCAGTGCGGAGCCGCCCCTTTGGGACCGTGACCTGCGATTGCGAACTAGTGGACGATCTGCCCGCCGTCGATGACCAGGGTGTGTCCATTTACAAACGTGGCCAAATCGGAACACAAGAACAACACCGGGCCCGCCATTTCTTCCGGCTCCGCGTAACGCCCGATTTGCGAAAGCGCGTTTTCGCAGTCGAAGAACATCTTCCGGAACCATGCGTCTTGCACCCAGGGCTCAGTCATCGGAGTACGGGTGAAGCCCGGAGCCAGGCAATTGATGCGGATTCCCTGCTTGATGTACTCGATGGCCGCCGCTTTTGTCAGGCCGGATACGCCGTGTTTGCAGGCCACGTACGCCGACATCATGGGATCAGCAATTAAAGAGGCAACCGATCCGCAGTTGACAATAGCGCCGCCACCAGTCTTGAGCATCGCCTTGATTTCGGCCTGCAGAGCGACATAGAGAGCACGCAGGTCGAGTGCCACGCAGCGGTCAAACTCAGCGATCGGGGTTTCAGCGAGTGGCGCCGGCTTCGCTAGCGTGCCGAAATTATTGAACACACAGTCGATCTTGCCGTATTTCTCTACGGCAGCGTCCACTACCGCGTGAAGATCTGCGTCGACGGTCGCATTACACTTCTGGAAGAAGCCGCCGCCGCCCAACTGCTTGATCTGATCAATGACTTCGACCGTCTTCGGATTTATGCCGCCAATTACGACATTTGCGCCACGCTGGCCGAAAGCGAGCGCAGTGGCCCGGCCAATGCCGGTGCTGCCACCAATAACCAATGCTGTTTTGCCTTTGAATTCAAAGGGATGCGCCAGCTCTTTCCTTACTTTCGCCGCTATCTCTGCGCCCGCTGCTGTCATTTGCTCAACTGTTGCCATAGGAATAATTACCGTCCTTTTAGAGTATTAGTAGTGACCTGTAATCCCACTCCCTCGACACCCCAGTGAGTACCGGGTTATCAACCGTTCATGCCTCGACGCTGTAAGACACTTTACAGCCCTCTAATGCGGCTGGAACAAATGTGATGGATCGGGCTTACAGCGAAGGCAGACCATTCGGGCTCCTCCACTATGTGTGGATCAAACGGTCCACGCCCGGAAAAGAGCAACTTTATTGCCATAGCGGAGCAACGATGAGGACCATATGAAATCACGAGCGCTACGGCGCTTATGTACGCAAGCGTCAATACCCACAAGCAATATGAATGGCCGAGCGACAATGCAGGCCAACGCAACGGTAGCCGGCCGCTGACGCGGCCACCTGACGTATGTCAACTTGCAACTTCGTTCATGTCAACGTGAACGTTCTGGGGAGCAACATGCGCAGGCACAGGTGCATCCTCGACAGCATTTGACCGCGGCATCGATTTTACCTAAGATTTGAGGGAAGACCGACTAGACAGGAAGCTAGCGCCTTGGAGGAACGTCTGAGTACGCGAACTGTGCTACCAGGCGGGAATTGCCTTCAAGGTGTTTTCTTTTGAGGACAGCCAATCATGAGCTCGGAGGAGTTACACACATTCGGGCTGTTGGAGTTCCGTCCTGAAGACGGAACCATTTACCTGAAGGATGCACGGATGGTGGCGTGCAGCAGCGCTGCCTTTGGGATCCTCCGCAAGCAACTTATCCAAAATTTTGGTGTGGACGCCGCGCGCCGCGCCCTGTGGCAGATCGGCTACAGTCAGGGATACCGTGACTATTTGAGTGTCAAGCAAGTTCTTGGGAAGGAAGTGGCGGATTACGCCGGTACTCGGCTCTATGCGATTATGGGGCTAGGGCGGGTTGAAGTGATCTTGGATGTTGAGGGCAACGGCAGCGCGCGTTTTCGAATGGAAACCATCGTCCGCAACTCGGTAGAGGCGGAAGAGCACCTGGCCATGTTCGGTAAGGGCGAAGATTCGGCTTGCTGGCAGACACAGGGATATGCCAGTGGCTACGAGGGCGCCCGCATCGGACGAGAAGTTTACTTTAAGGAGTTGATGTGCAAAGGGCGAGGCGATCCTTACTGCCGCTTTCTGGCTCAGGATGCTGCGGACTGGGGAGATGAGATCGAAACGTTACGCAAGCTATACAGTCCGACGGACAAGCCGGATTCGGTTGCTTTGGAGGCGTTGCGAGCGGAACTTCGCCGGCTGCACGAACTGGCGAGGAAGCAGCGCCGGGCACTAGATCGATGCCGGGAGCGCACTTTAAAGGGCGACCTGGACGACGACAGTCCTGCGGCACAGGCACTGGATCTCGCCGAAAAGGCCCACTTCATCGTACGCGGCAAGGAAATGATGGAAGCCATCGGGCAGGCCGCGTGCGTCGCCCGCCTGGACACGACGGTTCTGGTGTGCGGCGAAACCGGCACGGGAAAAGAGTTCCTCGTCAACCTCATTCATCGCCAAAGCTCCCGGGCGAAGACACCGCTGGTATCCGTGAACTGCGCGGCACTCACTGAGACTTTGCTGGAATCGGAATTGTTTGGCCATGTCCGGGGCGCTTTCACTGGAGCAGTCGGAGACAAGGTGGGCCTGTTTGAAGTGGCTTCGGAGGGCACCCTGTTCCTGGACGAAATCGGTGAGATGCTGCCATCGCTGCAGGCCAAGCTGTTGCGCACTCTCGAAAGTGGAGAGATTCGCCGCGTGGGCAGCAACAAGACCATCAAGGTCAGTCCCAGAATTATCGCCGCCACGAATTGCGACCTGCTAGCGGAGATCGAGGCGGGCAAGTTCCGCCGCGACCTGTTCTTTCGCCTGAATAGCTTCGTGCTTCACCTGCCCCCTTTGCGGGAACGCCGAGACAGCATCCCGCTCATGGTGTGGGAATTCCTGCAGAATTCCAATGAGAAGTTTGGCAAGCGTGTCACCTCCGTAGCGCCCGACGCCATGGCACTGCTGATGAGTTATGCCTGGCCGGGTAATGTAAGAGAGCTGAAACACGTGATCGAGCGTGCGGCTCTGGTGGCCCACGGCGACACCATCGAAGCGTGGGACCTACCGCAGGAAATCGCATTTTCCAAGCGAGTGGACGAGGATCACACCCTCAACGTGAAGAGCAACGAACGCCGGTTGATCCGGCTGGCACTCGAACAGGCGCACGGTAACCGGCAGGCAGCAGCGAAGGCGCTTAACATAAGTCTATCCACGCTCTGGCGGAAGATGAAAGTGTACGGCCTGTCCGAGCGCCGCGGTTCAACTGGAACCGTGCCGGGGCGCGCGATTGATGACACCAGCGAAGCGCGGGATCTGCCGCCCGAAATCGCATTTTCCAAGCGAGTGGACGAGGATCACACCCTCAACGTGAAGAGCAACGAACGCCGGTTGATCCGGCTGGCACTCGAACAGGCGCACGGTAACCGGCAGGCAGCAGCGAAGACGCTTAACATGAGTCTATCCACGCTCTGGAGGAAGATGAAAGTGTACGGCCTGTTCGAACGCAGGGGTTCGACTGGAACCGCGTCGGGCCGCGCGATTGCGTCGCGCAGCTGATGGTGATCAGGATGACCATGGGATCATTGCGGTCGCGATTCCTTTGGACTGGACGTCGTGCCGCAGCTACGACTTGATCTGACATTTTCCGCCAACGTTCCGCTAGCTAGCACCTACCTGGCTGCGAAGCATCTTACGAACGCTCCTCACCGTTTTCCCGCAGGCGCCGCAGCCTTTTGTGGGCGGATGAATGGCCACAGGTCGAAAAACCCGCAAAAACTAAGGAACGGAAAGGTTACAGCCAGCAGTGCGGACGCTAACCAGACTTGATAGTCGTAAGTGGGTGGACCTGACGCAAGCTTGCCGCTAAGGAATGGGTGCATCACACCATAGAATGCACTTAGTCCAAAACCGATGACAGCACTCACGATTGTGCTCAGAATTCCCTTTATCGGCTGTGATACCGTGCGGAACAAACTCCCCTGGCACATAATGACGACTACGATGGCACCAAAAATGAACGCGACCGAGAACTGGGCCAACATAACCATGGGGTCCACATGCAGGAGCCTAATTGCGACATACGAGGCCACGGCTCCAATCGCGACGGTCAGCACCGTCATTACGACGCCAAGCACAGGCTGCTTCATTAAGCCCGGTGACTTCGTCAGTGGCCATAAATCGAAGTTCAGCATGAGGAACAATCCGAACATCACAGATAAGAAGAAAGACAATGCAGCCGGTCCCATGAACAGTCCCTTGGGATCAAGCTTGTCAACATAAAACGGAGCTCCTTTGAAGAACGTATAGTTGAAGAGCACCCGAAATAGCGCATACGCGATGACCCAAACTCCAACCAGCAGAGAAAATCCAATTACACCAGGATTCTTGCCGACCATTGTGAACGGCCATGCGCCAAACATGAGGACGATCCAAAACGTCGTCACAACAGTCACGATGGCAAAGTGTTCCAGAATTGGGGTTGGCGGGCTGATCCGGCCGCCAACGGTATAAAAGAAGACTGCAGCCTGAATAAGCCCGACTGCCAGAGCAAGTAACGTCAGCAAGATACCCTTTGCGGGCTGAGGCAGCTTCGCAGCAGTCGCTGGATACTTGCCGCCCCAGACCACGCCGATGATGACCTGGATCGGGACAACACACACCAGGTAGTACGACACCCACCCGGCGAACGTCGGAAACGTAAAAAGCGAAATAAAGCCGAGTGATAGGGCAATGATTACGGCACTAGCGACAAAGCCCGCTACCGGTTGTTTGAGGTTTGGCATGTCACTCCCTTTCCTTCAACGAGAAATAAGCAGCAATGCGACGTTCCGGACGAAGGCTATTGTTCGTGTCCGAATTAAGTGCACGAAAGTCGCGAGAGGGTTGGGCAGGTGGCCTTCCGTTCTGGAGACTTCCGGGGTGCATTTGTTTTCAGGAGCTTCGAGGGACCCGAGCCATCACAGAGGGCATTCTTCACTCAGTTTGCGATGTCAAGCATGCAGAATGAAATGATGATCATCCCAATCAGGCCGCTAACACCTTTCACCTTCTTTCCACGCTGCGGCGACATTCTCGATCAACTTGACTACTTGACTTGCGCTTCAGCGTTTTGCAACAGCGCTCTCGCTTGGCTGACCGTTCTCTGACCTGCAAGACAGCGCAAAACACGGCTTGCGAATGGCAGATTATCCAGTGTCAATCTGGCAAGCGAAATGCAATTGTTCGGTTGCATACGGTAGACCATGGCGGACTTGCGTGACCAAGGTGGCCGATGGCGTCGTTCACCCGGCGCTGTCTACCCCGTGGACGGCGGCAAGACTGCGCACTGATTGGTTTCTCCCGAGAGCGGTGAATGAACCCGATGAAGATCGTTGTGGTGTTTAAGTTTTTGAAGAACCCGGAGGATGCCCGAGTAGGTTCCGACGGCTCCGTCGACTGGCGCGGCGCCAAGATGGCGGTGAGCGACGACGACCCCGCCGCCATTCAGGTTGCCAGGAACCTTGCCGCAGCCGGTGGCGAGATCGTCGGCCTGACTGTCGGTGACGGAGACGCGGCCTGGGCTGCGGCGCGCGGCGCCTCAAGCACTGTCATCGTGACCGATGCCCAGTCAAACCCGGATGCGGCCGCGACCGGCGCGATCCTGGCCGCCGGTGTGCGGCGCATCGGTGACGCGGACGTCGTGCTCATCGGCGATTCCGCGTGGGACTACGGCGTGTCCGTGGCGTTGGCGAGCCAACTGGGTTGGACCGCTCTGGCCGGCGTGTCATCGGCCACGATGGACGGCGACCGGCTGCGCGCGACGCGCAAGTTCGGTGACTCGACCCAGGTGATCGAGGTGGCCCGGCCTGCCGTGCTCGCGGTGTTCGCGAGCCGGGCCGAGCAGGATGCGCCGGGGATGAAGGAAGTCCTAGCCGCACGCAAGAAGCCGCAGATCAAGCTCACGCTGGCGGATCTGGACCTGACGCCCGCCGACCGTGTGATCTCGCGAGGCACGAAACTCCCGGATACGACGGCGGCCCGGATGATCGACGGCGCCGATCCTGCGGCGGCAGCCACGCAACTGGTGACGGCACTGCGCGCGGAGGGCGTGCTGTGAGCGCGGCCGAAGCAGTGGCGGCTGGCGGCATACACGCAGCAGGAAGACCAAGGTGAACATGGAGAGTTGGATCATCGCAACCGACACCGCCCGGTTGGGCGGGATACTCACCGCCGCGCGGCAGATTGGCGGACACGTGACGGCGGCCGTGGTCGGGCCCCGCAGTCTGGCCGATGCCGTCGCCGCCGCCGGGCCCGACCATGTGCGGTGGTATGCCTGCCGGGATGGCGCACCCCCCGAGGCCTACGCGCCACAGGTCGCTGAAGCGGTGCAGAAAGCAGCTCCACGAGTCGTGCTGTCGTCCACGGCGTCCGCCGGGCGGGTCCTGCTCGGGGCTGCGGCTGCGAAACTGGGCGCCGCCGTCGTCAGCTCGGTGCAGACGCTGGCCGTGGAGGGAGACATTGTCAAGGTGGGCCGGGCTGCCGCTCAGGGCAAGGTCATCGAGACCCTCGACGCCGCCGGCGCGGTGGCGTGCATCTTCGACGGGGAAGACGTCGCGCCAGCGGCCTCCCAACCTGCCACCGTCGAAGAGGTTCGGGCCGAGGATCCTGGCGACTCCCTCCGCGTAGTGGAAACATCCCCGGACTCGGGAGGAAGTGCCGGGCTGCGAACTGCGGCGCGCGTTGTGTCCGCCGGCCTGGGCATCAGGGCCAAGGGCGACCTCACGCTGATCCAGGATCTGGCCGCCGCGCTCGGCGCCGAGATCGCCTGCTCGCTGCCCGTGTGCGACGACATGCGCTGGTACGGCCCGGAACGCGTCGTCGGACGGACGCACAACCAGATCGCTCCGGACCTCTACATTGCCGTGGGCATCTCCGGACAACCCCAGCACGCGGTCGGGGTGCGCGACGCGAAGGTCGTCGTCGTCATCAACAACGACCCTAAGGCCACGTTTTTCAAGATCTGCGATTACGGAATCCTCGGCGACCTTTATAAGGTGGTCCCCGCGTTAACGGAGGCCCTCAAGCAGGTCGGATGACCAGGCGCCGAGCAGCACTAACTAAGCAAACGAGCAGCACTAACCAAGCAAATAGGAGATAACATCATGACCAAGCAGAATCGACCAGTCGATGCGGAATATGACCTTGTCGTCGTCGGTAGCGGCGCGTCCGGCAAGTCTGCGGCGCTAACTGCGGCGCAGGCTGGGCTGAGCGTAGTGCTCCTTGAGAAGATGGCGGAAACCGGAGGGACCTCGGTCTACGCCGAGGGCACCGCCGCCTTCGAGTCGAGCGAGCAGAAGGCCCGGAAGGCCCCGACGCATGCCGGCAAACACTTCCCGACGCGCGAGGAGGGCTTCCGGCGGTACACGGACTACAGCCATCACCGCGCGAACCCCGACGTCGTCCGCATGCAGGTCGACAACACCGCCGAGACCATCGATATCTACAAGTCACTCGGTATCACCTACACCGATGTCACCATCTACGCGTACGACCAACCGAACGAGCTCTACACGTTCCACCGTCCGGAGGGGCTTGGCGCGAAGTGCCAGGAAGTGCTGCTCAAGGCCGTCCAGAACGCGGGTGTGGACATCTTTACATCAACGCCGGCCAAGAAACTCATCATGAAGGATGGTGCGGTCGCTGGTGTCATCGCACAAGACTCCGCCGGCAACACCATGCACATCGCCTGCAAGGCGGTGATCCTGGCCTCGGGTGGCTTCGGCAACAATCCCGACCTGGTGGAGAAGTACTCGTGGTTCCGCCGCACCGCGCACGATATGTACAAGTGCGTTCCCAGCGAGAACACGGGCGATGGGCTCACGATGGCCCTGGAGGCAGGCGCCGATACCGAGAGCCTGGGCGCGGTGATGATCATCGCGTGCGCCCGGGGCAAGACCCTCACTTCGCATGTGAGCGGCGCAGGCTCCCAGCCCGTGCTATGGATCAACAAGACGGGCCGCCGCTTCGCGAGCGAAGAGGTCGCCATGAGCTTCGCAGACACCGGCAACACCCTCGCCAAACAGCCGGACGCCGTCGTATACGCCATCATCGACGGCGACACCGTGCGGCATCTCATGGAGGAAGGTTCGGACATCGGCCTGGGCGACTTCATCGAGTACCACATGAAACTGACCCATCTCCAGACCGAACTCGATCAGGACGTCGAGGAGGGCATCGCGTGGAAGGGTGACACCATTGAGGGCTTGGCCAAGGCCGTGGGCCTCGACCCCGTGGTACTGTCCCAGACGGTGGCCGAGTACAACGCGGCTTGCGACAAGAAGTACGACCCGCTGTTTTTCAAGCCCGCCAAGTTCCTGCGTCCCGTCCGCAAGGCGCCGTTCTACGCCATCAACATGGCGCCGAGCGTGCTCGTCTCGGTGGGCGGCGTACGGGTCAACGGCAACCTGCAGGTCACAGATAAGCAGTACAAGCCCATCCCGGGCCTGTATGCCGTGGGACTGGAAGCCAGCGGGCTTTACGGCGACACCTACAACCTCGACGTGCCGGGCACGGCCAACGGTTTTGCCCACGCATCGGGCCGGGTGGCGGCAAGACACGTGATCAAGACGCTCAAGGGCGCGTAGACCGCATGACCGGATGGGGAGGGAGTGCTCTGCGCATCACGTTCGCAGAACTTCCCTCCTCCCGGAGCATGCTGCCCCCATGACGATGAAGGAGGTTGCCAGGGATGAGTGGTGCAGCTGAAAGCGTCGATTTCGATGTCATCGTCATCGGCGCCGGCGTGGCCGGCTGCGTTACGGCATACCAGCTGGCGGCCAGGGGGCATTCCGTGCTGCTGGTGGAACGGGGTCCGAAACCCGGCAGCAAGAACCTGTCGGGCGGGATCTTTTATTGCCGCGTGATGGAAGAGGTCATGCCCGGGTTCGTGACCGAGGCACCCGTCGAGCGGCGGATCACCCGCAACTGCCTGAGCTTCCTCTCGCCGACATCCTTCGTCAACGTGGACTACCGCGACCAACGGCTGGCCGAACCGGTGAACGCGGTGACCGTGCTGCGCGCGAAACTCGACGAATGGCTGGCCGGCAAGTGCGAGGAGGCTGGCGTCACCCTGTTGCCGGGAGTGAAGGTGGACTCGCTCATCAGAAACGGCGACCAGTTCGTAGGCATCAAGGCAGGGGACGACGAAATGCGCTGCCACGTGGTGGTCGCAGCCGACGGCGTGAACTCCTTCATCTGCCAGGATGCCGGGATCAGGCCGAAGGAACCTACGAAGCACCTTGCCGTGGGAGTGAAGTCGGTCATTCGGTTGTCACGCGAGGTGATTGAGGACCGGTTCAACCTGACGGGGAACGAAGGCGCCGCGTATGCCGTGGTTGGTGATTGCACAAAAGGCGTCGCTGGCGGCGGATTCATGTACACGAACATCGACTCCGTCTCGATCGGGGTGGTGCTCAGGCTCGACGACTTGGCCGAACGCGGCGAGACGTCATCGGACCTGCACGACCGGTTTGTGAATCACCCGGCGATCGAGCCGTTCCTCAGAGGCGGGGAACTGCTCGAATACGGGTGCCATCTGGTTGCCGAGGGCGGGCAGTCGATGGTCCATGACCTGACCCGGCCGGGCCTGGTTGCGGTGGGCGACGCGGCCGGATTCACGCTGAACACGGGATTCACAGTGCGGGGTATGGACCTGGCTGCCGGGTCGGGGATCGCAGCTGCGAAGGCCATCGACGCCGCGCTCCAGAAGGGCGACTTCTCGCAGGCCTCCCTGGACGACTACAAGGTCGAGCTCGACAGGACATTCGTCGGGCAGGACATGAACACGTATGCCAAGGCCCCGGCGTTCATGGAGAACCCACGCCTCTATGGCGACTACGGCTTGGTGTTGAGCGACGTGCTGTACGGGATCTACAACCTCGACACCAGCCCACGCAAGCACGCACTGCCGACCGCGATGGCTGCGTTCAATCAGTCGCCGCTCAAGGTCGTCCAAGTCGTCAAGGATGTTCTTGCGGCACTGAGGGGGGTGTGATCATGGTCGATCTAGGCAGCGTCGCTGAACGGCTCGACAAGAACCACTACGAAACGGACGAAAAACAGTCCCACATCGAGGTCAACCAGGACTTGGTCAGGACCACGGGCGCCGGTCCGCTGCTGGTCCGGATCTGTGCCGCCCACGTCTACTCGCTCCACGACGACGGCACGATTGGGGTTCTGTACGCGGCTTGCCTGGAGTGCGGCACCTGCCTGGCAGTGGCCCCGCCCGGCGCGCTCACCTGGCACTACCCCCGCAGCGGTATGGGAGTGACCTACCGCGAGGGATAGGAGCGCCCTGACTATAGGAAATGGAGACTTTTGTCCTCGTTCGCGCACCATCAAGCGAATGAATCAACAAGGCGAAAATTCTCCGAGAATAAGGAGGTAATCTCAGTGCAATCTAATAAGGAGGCAATCTCAGTGCAATATAATATTACAAAGTTATGTGCCAGCGTGCGCGCATGGCACCATGCCTGGTTTCTGGTTATCGCCTTAACTTTTGCAGCTCCCTTTGCGCTCGCCAGCGAGCACGGCGCAAGCGCGTGGCCGCTGGGGGTTGAGGGAGTGTTGACAGCGCTCGAGCCACCACCGCATGGAACAATGTTGCAGAATTATGCGACGACGTTTAACTCAGACGAGCTGGACGATGCGAACGGCAAGAGCGCGGTCCCGGATTTCAAGATTCATGTCGTTGCCGTGTCAATACGGCTGAAGCACAATTGGGGAGTGAAATTTCTCGGCGGTTATCTTGGCAGCGAAGTCGCAATTCCAGTTGTATACCAGAAGATGAGCATTGGAAATCTCTCCGATTCGCGCTTCTCGTTAACTAACACGCTCCTGACCCCGATTGCCGTTTACTACAAAAAGGGTCCGTTCTTTTACTATTATGCGATCGACATCCAGACACCTGGTTCTGGGTATGCCAAAGCTAATCTAGTGAATATCGGCCAGAATTATTGGTCCGCTGCTCCGGCCTTTGGTTTCACAGTGCTTCCGAACAAGGGCAAAACCGAGTTGAGCGACCGGACCATGTATTACGTGAACGATACTGACGCGAGCACCAATTACCATAGCGGCAATATTTTCATCACAGAGTTTAGCGCCTCGCAAAGTATCTCTCGAAAAGTTGCACTCGGCGTAGGTGGTTCTTTTTCCAAGCAGACTACGAATGATTCTCAGTACGGCAAGGCAGTAGTTACGCAGAACGTGGACGGAACCTACTCAACCGGCTATCGTTCGCGGGATCTTAAAATCGGTCCGACAGTCCGTTTCCCACTCGGAAAGGCGGGCGGAATCATCTTCAAGTATTATCGTGATACCCTGGTGCAGAATTCGGCTCGGGGTAATGCGTTCTGGTTCCAACTCGGTTGCCCATTTCCTAATCTCAACAAAAACGTGCACTAGTAATCTTCTTCTGAATCCCTGGGAACGCTCAGAACAATGCTCGCGCACTGTTTTGAGCGTTCTAGAAATTCTCAGTATTGGAATTATGGGAAATGGCGGCCTGTCTTCTGCTTCCGTACCCGTTGCGTTCGGATCGCCGCTGCATCTCCGATCCAAACTTCTAACCGCAACTCGGCCAGCAACCGCTGGGACCAGCGGGGCTGTCCACTCGCCCGCCTGATCTTGAGTTGAGAATTCCAGCCACATGCAGTGAAACGAAAATAACCTACAACGTGTTGCCCGTTAGCGGTAGCCATTTGCGCAAACGGATCGGAGACATGCCAGTGGCAGGCCATCCCTCTCAATCCTGAGTTGCGGGTTGTATCTCCAGCAAGCCATCTTCGTACAAACGCGTCAGACCTGCAAAGGCCTCCTTCTTACGTAACGTGCGATTGTTCTGCCCCAGGTGTGCATCGCAGTACTTGTCGACGACGTTGGCGATTGTATTTTCGGCGTTACAGAGCAAAAGAAGCTTGGCAGCCTCCTCCGACAACTGAAGTACCTGAATCGGCCGACCCCTGCGCGCTATGATCGCTGTGAAACAGTTTCGATTGTCCGTTTTGCATAACTGCTCCCCGCTTTGCAGTGAATCCAGCAGTTCTGGCAGATCAAACGTGAAGGATCGGACGACAACGCCCTTGGCCTTTCGCACACGGGATTTCAAGGAGGCTCTTTGGATGCCTGTGGGGGAAGCCTCAACCGTGGGAGCGGGCTCAAGATCGCAAAGCGCCACTTCATACTCCAGAACGTTTCTCAGGGATTGTGTATTGGGAAGGCACCCGGAATCTATAGATTGCCCAACAAAGGCCAAAAGGTCGCGGGCAAAAAGATTGCTGCAGTAATAACGTGAATTCCGGTCCATACGTTCTTGCGATTCCTGCTGCGCACGATGAGCGTGCCATCGCAGCCATTCATCAAAGACGTACAGAAGATCCTCAGTAGCATTGAGTAATGCGATCGAAAGCCATCGGAACCAGAACGCCATACCATCGACGAAGTCGCGGACTTCGGCAATGTAGTGTCGCGGCAACAAAGTCGGGACGGCATAGAAGTTTGGGAATACTCGCGGAAATTCTTTGATCAGCCGGAGATCTTTCGGATCCTCTCGCCACCCTCGCTGCGTCATGTCAGAGTAGATATGGTCCAACGCTAACAGGTCCCGATATTTCTTCTCGATCGGCGTTCCCGCCAGAGGGGCGAGTAGGGAGAGTTGCGGCTCCGCATGCTCGGAGCGCGTTGCTTGGACAAAGAAACGGACCGTATCGCGAAGATCGTTTCTCTCTTCCTCGGGGAATCCTGTGATGAGGCCTACTGCGGTCTTCATGCCGTAAGCGGTAGCGGACCGAATCGCTTCCCTGGCGGTTCCCAGGTCCAGCTCTTTATCGACGACGCGCTGCAGCCTCGACGATCCAGTTTCGACACCGAAAAAGATTCCAGTACATCCTGACTTCGCCATTAGCGCCAGGAGTTCGTCATCCACTCTGTCCGTCCTAGCGCTGCAGCTCCACTCATACACGCTGCCCGATTTCAGCAAAGCTTCGGCAAACTCTACGACGCGCTTCCGGTCGACAGTGAAGATGTCGTGCACCAGTGAGAAGCTGGTTATCCCGTAACGCTCATGCAACTCTTTCATTTGCCCCAAAATGACATCCGTCGACTTGAAACGAGGGCGACGCCTAAAGAAATCGTTCGTTGAACAAAACGTACATCGGTAAGGACACCCTCGGCCAACCTCCAACCGCGCACTCTTTCGGTATTTAATTTGCGGATCCATTTCAAATGCGGGGAGGGGAAGAGTGTCAAGATTCGCGATCAACGCAGCGTCCGGGTTACGAACCACACCGCCGTTCCGCCGAAAGGTGATCCCAGCAACCTCCTCGAGGCTGGCAGTCACACCCCGCTCGTCAATCGCGTTGATCAACTGCGGCAACGTCCAATCTGCTTCACCGCGGACGATCGCGTCTACCCAGGGAAATGCTTCCAGGGTTGGCGTGTCGACAACTGTAGCTTGCGGCCCACCGAGGACCACGTAGGCCTGGGGGTGAAGCCGTTTCGCTTCTGCGGCTAATCGGACGGTTAAGGGATAGGAACTGCAGATGCTGCTGAATCCGAACAGTTGCGCATCAGTGCGTGCAAGGGCATGGACGCAGGCTTCGAACAAATCATCGGCTGTGACTTGCTTGCCGCTTGAACCGAGGAGACCAGCAGTGATGGCGTCGAGATCGATAATGGTTGACAGATGCCCGTGGGTTGCCGCGGAAGCCGCAAGACAAAGAACGCCCAGTTGTGTGCCTAAGGGCTCGTGCGCGCGAGTCGTGACCTCGGGATCGTCGAAGTCGAAGATTGTAAGTGCAGTGATCAGGCAAATCTGCACACCCGCCTGCCTCCACTCTTCCAGGCCACCACATCATTTCGTACTAACTCTAGTCCGGATTTGTTTCAAGTTGGTTCGGAGACCCTTCTCTTCTGGTCTCGTGTCAATGACCCAACTGCGGAATTTCTTAAGCAGTTGTTTAAGTTCCTCCTCCGAAAATTCAATCTCGTGTGGAACTTCGATGGTGATTTGTAAGGAATTTTTTTCACTCATGCTTCCTCCTCGCCGGTGCGGCATGCCAGCCTTTTGTCAGATCGGGAGTATCAGGAGGTGCCAGTCGGCAGTTTGGACGCTACTCCTTGCAGACGGCTAACGTCTGTGATTCCAGTCACCAAATGAAATGAAAACTCATCATACCGGGATACAGGCTCGAAAGGCCAAAGGGCGTGACCACTTGTCCTTTCCTCGGAGCAAGCCAGCTGACCTGCGCATCATTCTCTTTCAGTTCGTCGTACTCCGTCTGGGCTTCCTTCAGGATGGGAGCATCCGGGTCGGCGTCTTTCCAGAGCGTGAGGAAATCTTTGTAGGCGGTGCGGGCTTTGGCAGTATCGCCCTGCAGGGCGTAGGCACGCGCCAGACCCAGCCGGGCCAGCGCTCCCCATGGAAAGTTGACCACCACTCCTCGGTGGTCAATGAACTTCTGAAATTCCGCTGCCGCTCGGCTGCCATCGTGGAGCATGAGATAGGCTTCCCCTCGCATATAGATGGGACACAGGAATATCGCGAGCTCCGTTGGCGCGCCAAGTTCGATCCTGCTCGCCACCTTTAATAGTTCGACTGCCCGGTTCGGGTCTTTGCGCCCCAAGGCGACCGCCGCTCGGATGGTGGGCAGCCAATACCTCTGCACCAGCGTGTCCAGCGGGAAGGTCTTATCGAGTTCGGCCGCCAGCTTCTCCGCCGCTGCCGTATCGCCTGCCCGCGCCAGAGCCAGTGCCGCCATCGCCCGCACATCGCGGTTTGGGGCCAGCTTCACTGCCGCTTTGGCCTCGGCGCGCGCCTGCTCATGGTTTCCTGCTTCCACCTCGCGCAGCGCTGCCTCTGCCTGATATCCCGCGGCCGTCTCTTTGGCGTCGTTGCGCTGAGCGGAATCCATCGCCTGCCCGGTCAATTCGTGCGCGTTCCTGAGCTTGCCAAACCAACCTTCCGTGTCCGCTTGCGCGGCCAGCAACAGGTCTTCCGCGCCGGGCTTTCCCATGGCGGCTGAGACCAACTGCGCCATCTGCGCCGCATCACCCTTCAGAAAAGCCAACCAGTAGCGGTTCTGGAGCAGGCCCTCGTTCTCCAGCTTGCGCTCCTCCGCCTGCTTGTACACCGCCGCCGCTTCATCCAGCCGGTTGAGGGTGGTGTAGGCGATACCGAGGTCGAGACAGTTGACTGCATTATTTGGCTCCAGACGCACCGCTTCTCGAAATTCCTCCAGTGCTTTTTCCCAGTTTCCCAGGTCGGTGGAAATAAATCCCAGGTTCCTGTACGGCTGGGCGTCTCTCGGGTAGGTCTGCTGCCATAGTTCGAAGGTCTGCGTCGCCTTCTCCAACTCTCCCGTCACAGTCAGGTAGTAGTTCCCCTCGATGTGGAACCGCTCCCGTTCGCTTACCTTCTCGCGCAATTCGTAAGCCTTCCGGGCATTTTCAGCCCCCAGCCCCGCTTCGTTGAGGATGGTGTAGATCTCCGCCATCCAGCTGTAGGCCATGGCAAAATTCGGATCAAGCGCCACCGCCCGTTTGATGAAGGGCAGCGCAGCTGTTTGCCCTTTCGCGTCCCCCGTCTTTACTCCCTGGCTGTAGGCTTTCAGCGCTTCCAGCGATGGCGTGGTCGCTTCCTCTACCGGCGTGGCGTATTTCTGCACCGAGCTGAGCGACTCGCCCAGCTTGCTCCGCATACTGACGGCCGCGTGGTCCAGAGCCTTGAGCACCGCTTCCTTGCCCGCCGCCTGCTCCTGCGCATCCGCCAGCACGTCCCCCGTGTTGCAGTTCACCGCTTCCAGGCCAATCACGTACTGGTTGCCCAGCCCCGCAATCGAGCCGGTCAACATGGCCTTGCTGCCTGTGCGCTGGCAGACTTCGCGAGTGACCTCCGGCGTCAACCGATCGCCGGCGGGACGCCCCATCAGCTTCAAAGTCTCATTCACCTTGCGATCGGACACCAGAGCGAGAAAGGGCGATTGCTCAAGCTGTACCGAGAGTCCCTGCTTCAGCGTGTCATCGAAGACGCTGTCACCGGTCTTGTTGTCGAAATCGGAAAGAACGATGGTGTCTTTGTCGGTCAGGCGCTTGCTTTGCTGATGTGACCGATAGTACAGCCCGCCCGCCACGAGCAAAGCCACGAGCAGGACGGGAACCGCAACCTTCCAGAGCTTTCTGCGCCCAACCTCAGGAGCTTTTCTCACCGCCGCCGTGCCCGAGCTTGCTGCCGCACTAATTTCGCTCTCGTTGTCCCGCTTCAGCCGTTGCAAATCCGTTCGCATGTCGGCGGCGTGCTGATAGCGCAGGTTGGGGTCCTTCTCCAGAGCCTTGTTGATGATCTCTTCCAGCTTGGGCGGCATGTCGGGATTCAGCCGCACGGCAGGTACAGGCGCGCGGTTCAGGATCGCTTCGAAGATGGTCGCTGTACTGTCGCCACGAAACGGCAACTGCCCGGTGGCCATCTCATAGAGCACAGCTCCGAACGAGAACAGATCGCTCCGCGCATCCAGTTCCTTCGCCCGCGCCTGCTCCGGCGACATGTAGGCCACCGTTCCCATCGTCGTGCCCTTGCTGGTCAAGTCCGTGGCGGCCGAAGCCGTCTGCGCGGAGGCATCGCCTGCCTCAGCCTTTGAACTGGCGTTTATCTTGGCCAATCCGAAATCCAAAATCTTGGCATGGCCGCGCTTGGTGACAAAGATGTTGGCGGGCTTGATGTCGCGGTGGACGATCCCCTTGGCGTGGGCGGCGTCGAGCGCGTCGGTGATCTCGATTCCGAGTGACAACAGGGCTTCGATTTCCAGCGGACGCCCTGCGATGCGGTTCTTCAGCGTCAGCCCGTCGAGAAACTCCATGGCGATGAAGGACTGCTCACCGTATTTGCCGGTCTCGTAGATGGTGCAGATGTTGGGATGATTAAGAGCGGACGCCGCACGTGCCTCTCGGTGGAAGCGCTCTAGAGCCCGCGGGTCTCGCGACAGTTCCTCGGGAAGGAACTTCAGGGCAACGAAGCGGCCAAGCTTGGTGTCCTCGGCTTTATAGACCACGCCCATTCCGCCGCCGCCGAGTTTCTCGACGATGCGGTAGTGGCCCAGTTCGAGACCGACGCGTAAATCCCGGCCTGACGCTCGGCTGGCCATGGCGAAGAAGCTCCCTTCTTCTCACGTGACGCGCCCATTCTAGGGCATTGGCACAACAAGATCGACAAAAAACCGTACGCAGCTTCCCGGCGGCATGCGACGTCAATGGCTGGCGTAGCATCGCCATATCATTGACCGAGTGGTGACGCGCCGCCGCGCGAAAACTACCGCAGCGGCATATTTGGCGTCCTTCGCGTTGCCGGATGATTCGGTCGGATTGTGAAAAAGAATGAGATTGAGGGTACGTTCGGATAGTTACAAGCCCCCGCAACTAACGCAATCACAAGATTACGAGGAATTTAAATTGTCGATTGTGGTCTGACATGGGCATTTGAAAGATGACGACCTTCCGGTTCGCGTTCGCTCCGTCAACAGCCGCATGCTTCGTGGCTTGAGCTGGCTGTAGTAAATCGAATCTGCCTGGCGCAACCCGTCCCGATTGCCGCCCTCGGGATTACATTGAGCGCCGCCGTGTCCTCTCCGCTGCACGCCCTCCTTGGGATCGGTTTAATTCTCACGGGATTACCCGTATACGCACTGTTCCTGGGACGGGCCGAGAATCAGGACTCGGCATCCCCGCGGTGCGCCTCCGAAAGTTCCAGGCAAGGGAAATCAAGACGCTAAAGGGCTCTGCAACTCGATCATGAGTGATGCCGACGTAGGAGGCCTTCAGACGAAATCCCGGCTTGGCCGGGTAAGGACTCTGGCTGAATTGGAACAGTGAGCGCCACTACAGAAGATAGGCTGGAACTATTCTTGACTAGAAGTCGCGCGCCTTTCACGAACGTGCTGGGGTACAGGCGAGATGCGGCAGTACGATGTCTCAGATCCGTTCCATCCCAAGCTGAAAGGCTCGGTCCACATCGGCGGAATTGTGCGTCGTACACCTCATCCTGCCCAACCCGACAAGCACTTGAATGTAAGCGTTCGACCAACGCGCTTGTTCGCGGAGACGTGTCTGTGTTGAAGCAACTGGATGACCGTAGAGAATATGTTGTCAGCAACCAAGCGACGCACACGAACCGGAGTTCAGCGGTTAGTGGCGGAGTTTGTCAGCCGCGGTGTGCGGTGGAGCGAGTTTTGCCGCAGCTACGCATCGGCCGGTTTTGACGGCGCCATCGGAGAAGCAGGAACGCCATTTCCGAAAATGTGATTGCGATCACACGCGCTTGTGACGCCTGCCGCTGCGGCCTCCAAAGCCGCGCCCTACAATTCGCGGATTCGCGCGCCAACAAATCGAGTGAATGACCACATCTTCGGCCGCCAAGGAGGCGATCAAATGAATACATGGCGTCGGGTGTCCTTCTTTTGTGCTTTCGTTGTCACGCTTATGCTGCTGACGGGAAGCAGTTACGCGATCCCGGCTTTCTCGCGCCAGTACGGCACTTCGTGCACCACGTGTCACGTGGACTTTCCCAAGCTCAACGATTTTGGCAAGGCCTTCAAAGATGCCGGCTTCAAGTTTCCCAAAGATGACGAGACCTTTATTAAGGTTCCCCCGGTAATGCTGGGGGCGCCGGCGCAGAAAGATATGTGGCCTCATGTAATCTTTCCGGGAACGATCCCGGGGATACCGCAGATTGGCCTGCGGTTCAACCAGTTTTTCCAATACACCGGCAGCAGCGCCAACAAGTACTACAGCGGCCAGGTGCTTCCAGGAACGACGCCGGGGCAGTTGCTGACGCCGCTCATTCCGAACACAGATTTCGAACCGGGCTTCTTCAGCATCTTCATGGCGGGAAATTTTGGCAGCGATATCGCCTTCTGGGTAGATGACGATCTTAGCGTTTTTGGTGCCAATGCCAATGGTAGTCTCGGAGACGGGTACCTGCGCTTCGTCAACGTTGGACGTTTTTTCAAGCTGCCAACCGACGCGTTCACGGTGAGGGTGGGGCAGTTCGAACTGGACTTGCCGTTTACGCAGGCGCGGTCGATCAATATCAGCCCCTACGACATTTACACCCAGGCGAACTTCGGCGCGAGCAATCAGAATGTAAACAACGTTATCGAGTTGGCTGATGCCGCACACGGAATCGAGTTCAGCGGAGGCCATCAGTACGGCGGCTACCATTATTCGGTGGCCGTCGTGGACCAGAACACAAGCGGACAGACAACCACGGCGACGAATGTCCAGTCGCCCACGGGAGGACAAGTGGGCGCCCCTGGTATCGGCTTTGTCTCCGACACCAACTACAAGGACATCTACGCCCGTTTCTCTTACCGCTTCAACCTGGAGAAGGACCCGGCGAGCCGCCACGATGTCCAGGCGGCGGGCGCCACGGGCCCGCGCGACCATACCTACCTGAGCCTGGGCACTTTCTATTACGAAGGTCGCTCCGCTCAGCGCTACAGCGGGTTGACCAGCGGAGGCGCAGCCGACGTGATCACTGCGCGGGAACCTTTTTACCGCGTCGGCGGCGACTTCAGCTTCAACTATCGCACCTTCAATCTGTTCGGCTTATACATGTACGGACACGATAATGATCTGCTGTTGAACTCCACCTACACCGGCTTTATTCCGGGAGCGGCCGCCAAGTTCAACGGCGGCTTCCTCGAGGCCGACTATCTGGTGCTGCCCTGGGTGATGACGA
>Ga0326728_10007644_pt1 | contig 27531 bp, 24 predicted proteins | sample MB3enrmetagenome_FD_207602 | JGI IMG/M metagenome (GOLD analysis project Ga0326728, IMG submission 207602) | Lab enriched peat soil microbial communities from McLean, Ithaca, NY, United States - MB31MN | ecosystem: Environmental > Terrestrial > Soil > Wetlands > Peat | place: USA: New York...
CTCAGGGTATGCCCCGGGGGAGAGTCCCCTGAGAATCTCTCCTAACCGCACCGGAAATACTCCTGTCTAATCTTGTAAACAGCCAAGAGCGATTGCGATCCGGTTCGCGCACCGCTCCTGGCTCCGCGGCCCAGGCGGGAGTCTCACGGCAGGCAGGAGGAGGAATCATGGTCGGATCGCGTATAGTTCTTGGCGCAATTCTCTTGGCTTTACTGCTGGCGGCGGCTCAGGCCGCTGCGCAGGACGCCGCTTCCTCATCTCAGACCAAGAAGGACTCAGGCAAGGATCAGCCGGCTTTGCAACTCCGGCTGGAGGTGCGTCGCGTGCCCGTCGACGTGGTGGTGACGGACAAGCAGGGAAACGCCGTGCGCGGACTCAGAAAAGAAGACTTCGTGGTAAGGGAAGACAAGAAGCCGCAAAAGATTCTCGCATTCGATTATTTCGATGGCTCCACGCCCAGCTTTGTTCCTCCGAAACTGCCCGCGCTGCCCCCGAATACCTTCATCAGCCTGCCCGGCGAGCCGGAGCGGGGACCGCTGTATGTGCTGTATTACGACATGGTGAACACGCCTCAAGACGCCCAGATGAGCTTCCACCAGCAACTACTGGACTTTGTGGATAAGGCCACGCCGGGAACCCGGATGGCGCTCTTCGTCAACGCCGACAGATTGCGTTTGATCCAGGGATTCACCAGCGACCATGCGCTGCTGCGCGCCGCCATCAACTTCCAGAACCCCGGCCGGCGCATGCCCAAGGTCTTTTTAGGAGGAGTGAGCCAATGGGGGCCGGGCGAATTCGGGGGATCGGATACCGGCGCCGCGCTCTCCAACCTGAACTTCATGGCTGAGTATATGAACGGAATGCCCGGCCGGAAGAACCTGCTCTGGCTTTCGGGGAATTTCCCGCTCCCGGTCGGCCCGGAGCTGCACGACCTGGTCTTTACAGATCAGGTATATGACGAGATCAAGCACACCTTCGCGGCCATGATGCTCAGCCGGATTTCTGTGTATCTGGTAGATCTGGGTGGCGTGGCTGCCGGGGTGGGAGGGACGGCAGTTGGCTTCGGCCTGAATGCGGCCACCCAGCAAATGGACGAGGATACGATTGCCGGTTACACCGGCGGGCGGGCGTCCTACAGCAGCAACGATTTGCGCGGGTTGATGGAGAAGGCCGTGAACAACGGCGCCAGCTACTACACGCTCACCTATGCGCCGGCCAACTTGAAGTTCGACGGTTCGGAACGCAAGATCGAAGTCAGTCTTGCGAAGAAGAGCAATTACATACTCGGTTATCGAATGCGCTTCTATGACGATCCGCCGGATACCGCGGAGGCGGTCCACAAGAAAGACCCGGTTCAGGCGCGCTTTCTGGCGGCCAAGACCGAGGACACGCTCTACGCAAACATTGAACACGGAGCGCCGATGCTCCACGATCTGATTTTCATCGCCCACCTGGAGGCGGCAGGCGAGCCGGTGCTGGCGACCGCCGAGCAGATGCTGCAACTGGAGGACGCGCCCGCCTACTTCCGCACCCGCCACAGGGACAAGCCGCTGAAACCCCTTGCACCGGTGAAGCTGCAGAGATACCGCATAGGCTACGGGATATTCGACTCCCAGTTGAAGCTGCTGGCCACTCGAAAGGGAAAGCCGGCCATGCTCGAGTTTGCCGCCGCGGCCTACGATGACGACGGACGGCTGCTGAACAGCATGTTGAACGATGGGCTGGCCTCAACCGGGACCGATGCGAAGGGAAAGCCGGGGGTGCGGTTCCACGCGGAGCAGGAACTCGACGTGCCCGAGGGAGCGGCATGGATCCGGTTGGCGGTCCGGGACACGTTGACGAATCAGACCGGAACGATCGAAGTCCGGCTGCCGCTGAAGCCCGAACCGGTCTCCGTGGCGGCCAACACGAGCCACTGAATTCCGCCCGGCTGCGAGCGCCGAATCGCCCGCCGCGGGCGGATGACCGCCGGCTGCTTCCGATCGCCTGCGCGTATACCAGTGTCCTAAACCTGATCGCCGTGGCGGCGACGCGACCCAAGCGGGAGCCGCTTCGCCGCCTGTAAAGCCAATGGCACAAAAGAATTAGATACACCGGCGCCGCGCGCGGCGTACACTCTAAGGCAATTCCTAGGGGTTTCTTCCTAGTCTCCTAAAGGCCGCCCTGTCTTTTCCCGATGAACGATGAAGATAGGCCTCATCGGGATGAGACCGCGCCTTGAGGCATTCCGGGAAGATGGGCTCCAGGGTGGGCCGCTCATGCCCACCCTCAAGCCATTGGATTCTGCCATGCCGACAACAGCGACACCGGATTCACGAAGGGCCGAGATGCACGGTCAAGCTGAAGCAAGTCTCTCGGCCTTGATCGAAAGCAGCGAAGAGCTGATCTGGTCGGTAGATCTGGACTATGGGCTGTTGGCTTTCAACCGAGCGTTTCAGCGGCATGTGGAGCGCAATTTTGGCACCCAGGCGGTGATCGGCAAGCGCCCCCAGGATCTTCTTCCGCCGGCGAAGGCGGCAGATTGGCCTCCGCTCTTTGAGCGTGTGCTGTCGCAAGGCGCATTTCGGGTCGAGCGTCCCTTTGCCGACGGCCGCACGTTGGAGCTGGCCTTCAACCCCATCGTGGTCGATGGCGAAGCAACCGGCATCTCCGTCTTCGGCAAGGACATCACGGATCGAAAGGCGGCAGAGTCTGCGCTGAAGGAAGCGGAGGCCCGTTTCCGGACGTTCTTTGAGGAGAGCGGCTCGGTCATGCTGCTGGTGGATCCATCAAGCGGCGAGATCGTCTCCGCCAACCGGGCCGCCTCCGGCTTTTACGGCTATCCGCTGGAGCGGCTGGTGGGCATGAACTTGAGCCAGATCGACACTTCGCCGCCCGAAGACCTGGCCCTCGACCGGCAGCGGGCGCTCAGCAAGGAACGCGGCTTCTTCACTTATCGGGGCCGGCTCGCCTCCGGTGAAGAACGGGAGATCGAGGTCTATTCTTCGCCCATGGTTGTGGACGGCAGAATGCTGCTTTTCGGCATCATTCACGACGTCTCCGATCGCAGGCGGGCGGAAGATGCGCTGCGCCGGAGCGAGGAATCTCTGCGGGAGTCGCAGAGGATTGCGGGCCTGGGCAGCTATGACCTGGACATCCGCACCGGGCTTTGGACCGGCACGGAGATTTTGGACGAGATCTTCGGCATCGGTCCGGCCTATGAGCGCACCGTGGAGGGATGGATAGCCCTGGTTCATCCCGATGACCGCGCCATGATGACCGCCTATTTCGCCGAAGAAGTACTCGGCAAGGGCCAGGCATTCGACAAGGAATACCGCATCGTCCGGCAGACGGACCGGGAGGCGCGCTGGGTGCATGGGCTGGGGCGGTTGGATTTCAATGCCCAGGGGCAGCCGGTGAGGATGCGCGGCACCATCAGGGACATAACCGAGCGCAAGCGGGCGGAGACGCGGCTGCGGGAGAGCGAGGAGCGCTACCGCTCGACCTTCGAGCAGGCCGCGGTGGGCATCGTCCATGCTTCGTTCGACGGGCGCATTTCGCGCTGCAACGCGCGCTTCGCCGAGATTCTCGGTTACACCCCCGAGGAACTTTCCGCCCTTACCATCCGCGACATCACGGCGCCGGAGGATTTCGCCGCCACCATGGAGGCGCCGGGACGAATAGGGAGCGGCGCCGCCACCGAGAATCTGGAGAAACGCCACATCCGCAAGGACGGCAGCTTGACCTGGACCAGGATGACGATCTCCATCCAGCGCGACGGCGAGGGACGCCCGCTCCACTTGGTCGCCGTGGCCGAGGATATCAACGACCGCAAGATCGCGGAGGAGCGCCTGGCCGCGGCTCGGGAAGCGCTGCGGGCCAGCGAAGAACGCCACCGCATCGCATTCCAGACCAGCGCCAATGCCGTCAGCATCGTTCGCCTGGACGATGGAATGTGTCTCGATGTCAGCGAGGCATTTCTGGAGACCACGGGCTTCAAGCGCGAGGAGGTCATCGGGCGAACCGTGCGGGAACTCAACCTTTATGCCGGTCCCGGCGATCTGCAAGAGACGGCCGAGTCGCTGCGCAGGGATCTGATCTTCCGCGGCGAAGTCCAGCTTAGAAAGAAGAGCGGAGAGGTCTTCTGGGGCAGAATGTCGGCGTCGGTCTTTGAGCATGACGGGGTCTCCTGCGCCCTCACCGTCACCCAGGACATTACCGAATCCAAGGCTGCCGAAGAGCGCCTAACCGTGGCGACGGAAGCGTTGCGGGTGAGCGAGGAGCGCTATCGCACGGCATTCGAGACCAGCCTGGATGCCATCAATATCAACCGGATGGACAATGGGACATTTATCGAATGCAATAGGGCATTCCTCGACATAACGGGATACAACCGCGAAGAGGTCATAGGCCGGACATCGGAAGAACTCGATATCTGGGCGGACCATCGCGATCGGCAGAGATTGTTCGAGATGCTCCGCCAGAAATCAAGTTGCAGGGATTTGGAGGCCCGGTTCAGGAAGAAGAACGGAGAGGTCTGCTTGGGGCTGATGTCGGCGTCGATGATTGAGCTCGACGGCGTTCCCTGCATGCTCTGCATGACGCGGGATATCTCCGAGGCCAAGGTTGCCGAGGAGCGCCTGGCCGCAGCCCAGGAAGCGCTGCGGGTGAGCGAAGAGCGCTATCGCACCGCATTCCAAACCAGCCTGGACGGCATCAATATCAACCGCCTGAGCGATGGGCTGTATATCGAGTGCAACAAGGCATTCCTCGACATCATGGGGTACGAGCGGGAAGAGATCATTGGGAAGACTTCGCTGGAACTTGGCATCTGGTCCGACCTTCGCAACCGGCAGAGACTGGTCGAAATACTTCGCCAGAACTCAAGCTGCCGGGACCTGGAGGTCCAGTTCAGAAAAAAGAGTGGGGAAGTTTTCTGGGTGGTGGTTTCGGCGTCGCTGATTGAGCTTGACGGCGTGCCCTGCATGCTTTCCATGATCCGGGACATCTCCGGCGCCAAGGCCGCGGAGGACAGGATCAAGAATCTTGCTTTCTACGACTCGTTGACGGGCCTGCCCAACCGCCGCCTGCTGCTGGAACGGCTGCGGGAGACCCTGGCCACCAGCACCCCCAACGGCCGCCGGCAAGCGCTCCTGCTCGTCAATCTGGACAACTTCAAGATGCTGAACGAAACCCTCGGCCATCAAACCGGCGACTCGCTCTTGCAGGAAACCGCCCGGCGGCTTGTCGTTTGCCTTGAAAACGCCGGAAGCGTGGCGCGATTGGGCGGAGATGAGTTTGTTGTCATGCTTGACAATCTGAGCGCGACTGCCGAGGAGGCCGCGGCGCAGGCGAAGTCGGCCGGCAACAATATCCTCAGCGTCCTCAGCCAGCCCTACCTGCTGGCAGGCCGGTCATGCAGCAGCACCGCCAGCATCGGAATCACCGTCATCGGCGATGGCCCGGAAACCGCGGAGGAGATTCTGCAAAAGGCCGATATCGCCCTGGATCAGGCCAGGACGGCAGGCCGCAGCACGATCCACTTTTTTGCCCCCGCCATGCAGGCTGCCGTCAATGCCCGCGCCGTCCTGGAGGACGACCTGCGCCTGGCAATCAAGACCAGTCAGTTCGCTCTCTACTATCAGCCTCAAGTGAATCGCGGCCAATTGATCGGCGCCGAGGCCCTGATTCGATGGAACCATCCCCGGCGCGGCCTCCTGCTTCCTCTCGAATTCATTCCCCTGGCCGAGGCAACCGAACTCATCCTGCCGTTGGGAGATTGGGTTCTGGAGACCGCCTGCAGGCAAATTGCGGCTTGGGCAGCCCGGCCCGCAAATGGACATCTGGTGATCGCGGTCAACATCAGCGCGCGGCAGTTCCGGCAGCCGGAGTTCGTCCAGCGGGTGCTGGATGCCCTCGAGCGCACCGGAGCCAACCCCCGGAACCTCGATCTGGAACTCACCGAGAGCATGCTGGCGGAGAATATCGAGGAGGTCATCGCCAAGATGACTTATCTCAAGTCCCAGGGCCTGCGGTTCTCCCTGGACGATTTTGGCACCGGCTATTCGTCGCTGGCCTATCTCAAGCGCCTGCCCCTGGACGTGTTGAAGATCGACCGCTCCTTCGTCCGCGACATTCTGGTGGATTCGGGCAGCGGGGCCATTGCGCAGACCATCCTCTCGTTGAGCAGGGCGATGGGCTTGCCGGTGATCGCCGAGGGAGTGGAAACCGAGGAGCAGCGGGAGTTCCTCACCCGTCTCGGTTGCCATTCGTTCCAGGGCTACCTGTTCAGCCGCCCGCTGCCGCTGGCGGAGTTTGAGCGCGCGTGGCTGAACGCCGCCGAGTCCTCCGCTCCCATCCTTCAGTGACAGCGCATCCGCGCTGGCGCTGGATACACCACGCCAGCGGCCTTCGCCTACCTGTTCCCTGGGGCTTGCTCAGTCCATCGCCATGCTCAACTGGTGGCGCACGTCTGCGCCGCGAATCCAGAAGATCACATCGGTGGCAATATTCGAGGCGTGGTCGGCGATGCGCTCCAGGTTCTTGGCCACCAGGATGCCGTTCATGGACTGCTGAGTGTATCGCGGCTGTTCCTCGATGAGGTTGAGCAGATCGTCGTGGGCACGGCGGTTCATGCGGTCGATCTCATCGTCCATCTCCCGCACCGAGTCGGCCAGGCGGGCGTCGCCCTCCAGCAGCGCCTGCACCGCGGAGCGGATCATGCGTCCGGCAAACTCGCCCATGGCGGCAAAATCCACCGGCAGATCGACCTCCTCGAATTTGAGAATCTCCTTGGTGCGGCGCGCGATGCCCATTGCCTGGTCGCCGATGCGCTCCAGGTCGCCGTTGATCTTGATCACCGCCAGGATGAAGCGCAGGTCGATGGCCATGGGTTGCTCCTTGGCGAGCAGTTCATAGGCCATCTCGTCCAGCTCCCGCTGCGCGTTATTGATGGCGATCTCGTTCTGCTTGACGTACTGGCAGAGGGCCCTGTCGCGCTGCAGGTAGGCGTCCACCGCGGACTCGACCGCCTGCTGCGCCAGGGCAGCCATGGCCAGGAGCTTGTCCTTGAGTTCGGCGAGTTGGAGCTGAAAATGAATTCGCGGCACGACAGATTCTCCACTATCAACGATTGTGCATCATCGCATGTTACCGCAGTGCGAATTCCAGGCTGCGCACCAAAACAGTCACGTCCCGCGGGCGGGTTGTCCCGCTTTGAATTGGATGCGCCGCGGGCGGCAAGGATGCTCTAGGCTATCGGTATGAACGCCGCCAGCTCTTCCCGCGGCCAAGCGGGCTTGCGCGCGGCGATGTAAACGGTTACTGTGCTCTGGGGTGACTATTCTATGCGCGTCTCCGCTCGTACCGGTTGTTTGGCCCTCGCTTCTCTCGCCGCCACCGCCCTTTTCGCCTTCACAGCGCTCTCACAGACCGCCGCCGTCGAAGCTCCGCGACTGGTCCAGAAGGATGGCCGCTACGCCTTGCTGGTCGATGGCCGCCCCTATCTGATTCTGGGCGGCCAGATTCATAACTCCAGCGCCTGGCCCAGCGAACTGCCGCAGGTGTGGCAGTCGATGACCGCCTTCCACGCCAACACCGTGGCGGCGCCGGTCTACTGGGAGCAGTTCGAGCCGCTGGAGGGCGCTTTCGACACCACCAATGTGGACCGGATCGTCGAGGGAGCCCGCACCCACGGCCTGCATGTCATCCTGCTCTGGTTTGGCACCTGGAAGAACGGCAATATGCACTACGCGCCGGCCTGGGTGAAGAGCGATCCCAAGCGCTTTCCCCGCACCATTCGGCCGGATGGCGAGCCGATCGATGTGCTCTCGCCCAACTCGCGCAACAACCTGGAGGCCGACAAGGCGGCATTTGTTGCGCTGATGCGCCACCTGAAGCAGTTCGACAGCGAACGGCATACAGTTCTGATGATCCAGGTCGAAAACGAGTCGGGCAACATCGGGAGCGTGCGCGATAACTCAGCGGAGGCGAACCGCGAGTTTGCCGGCGCGGTTCCGGCCGATCTGCTGGCTGCGACGCACATGCAGGCGGGAACGTGGAGCCAGGTCTTCGGCTACCAGGCGGACGAGATCTTCCAGGTCTATCACCAGGCCAAGTACATCAATGAGATTGCCGCCGCGGGCAAGGCGGAGTTCGCCATTCCTCTTTATATCAACGTGTGGCTCGACTATCCCCCGGCGGAACTGCCCGAGCGTCAGATCGATACGCCCGGCATCGCCTACCCCAGCGGCGGCGCGGTGCAGAAGTTCGTCGGCTTGTGGCGGACTCTCGCGCCCTCGATCGACATGATCGGCCCGGACATTTATGCCAGCGACTCCCCGTTCTACCGGGAGACGATGCGCGCATATGGGCGTCCGGATAATCCGCTTTGGATTCCGGAGACCGGCCGCGACGACGCCTATGGCAAGTTCTTCTTCTATGCGCTGGGCGAGGGAGCCATCGGATTCTCGCCCTTCGGCGTGGACCAGACGGGGTGGAACATTCTGGGCGATCAGCCGTGGAAGGCGCACGCCGCCAACTATGCGCTGATCGGGCCGATGAGCCGTGAGATTGCTCAACTGGAGTTCGACGGCAAACTCAAAACCGCCGTCGAGGAGCCGGGGCAGACCGAGCAGGAACTGGACTTCGGCGCCTGGCAGGCCACAGTTGCCTTCGGGTTTCCGCAGCCCGATGGGCGCCGCGCTCCCGGCACCAAGGATGCTCATGGAGCGGCGCTGGTGGCGCAGTTGGGGCCGGATGAGTTCCTGGTGACCGGCGTGGACGCGAGCGTCAGCTTCCATTTGCCGGGGCGCCTGCCATGGATGCGCAGCGAGATCGTCTCCGCTGAACAGGGCGCGTATGAAAACGGCGTTTGGAAGCCGTTGAAGCTGTGGAATGGCGATGAGAACGACCGCGGCCTGAGTTTCCACGAGAACCCGGAGGTGGTGCGGGTGCGCATGGGACGGTTCTAAGGCCATTCCATGATTCGCGTGCCTTTCCGGCATCGCGCAAGGCGGCATTCTCCGGCGGGAGAATGCCGCTTGAGAGCAGTGGCTTCGGGGTTCAGCAACTGGGAAACCGCTATCAGCCGCCGCCGTCAGAAAGATGGGGCCGCCCGGCTATCCCTTCAGGAATCCGTCCCAGGCGTCCCGTTCCTCCTGCGCCGTCTTTTCCGGAGCGAAGACATCGCTGGCCTTGTGCCATTGGCCGGGTTCTCCAGGGCCACTGTCTTTCGGGACAACTTTGTAGGCGCCCGGCCCATTGTCGCCTTTGGCCCGGGCGAGAATGACGCCGTTGAAGGTGATTGCGTTGCCGGTGATCACCACGACCTTCTGACCTAGATCGAACATCGCCCATCCCTCCGCAAGTGCATCCCCTTACCGAGTCTAACCCGCATTTCTCACCAGGCGCGGCAACGAATTTGTAGGGAGGGCCTCCTCGCCGGCTGTAGCGTGGGTCTCCCGACCCATGCCGGACACCGTTTGCTCCGTCACGGTGTGTGCAAACGGTATAAATGACCTAGGCCTTGCTTTGGCGGCGAGGACGCTGCCAGTAAAGCCGACCAGGAGGTCGGCGCTACAGAGCGTCGATCTGGCCGCGAGAAATGCAGGCTAATCCTCTTCGCCAGCGCTGGGCGGAGCTTTGGATGGTTCCCGGCGCCTGCGTTCCGAAGCCTGCGCCCCACCGGGCAGAACCTGGACGTGCGGCCTTCTGCGCCCGCCGCACCGTCCGCCCGCATCCGGGTGCGAAATGCCGGTCGCTCGCCGCCTCTAGATTCTTCCCCGGAAATGAGCCTGCAACGCGTCCACGAACTTCTCCGCGAGCTTCTTGAATCCAGCCGGATAAGGATGCAGTTCGTTGGCCCAGTCGGCTGCATCCAGCGTTCCCTGAGTGTCGACCAAAGTGAACAGATTCTTCGGGTTGCCGGCCAGCCCCGCCAGCATGGCCCTGAAGTTGAGCAGGGCCTGATGCAGGATCGCCGTGCCCTGCGCCGTGTTCCAGCCGGCAAAGCTAAGCGACGGCAGCAGCCATGGCCCGGCGCATACGGGGTGAGCGCCGTTGGGGATCGGGAAGTCGTAGCAATGCCCGAAGATCGGCACGCCGGGCGCATTCTTGTCGCGGAACGCGAACAGGTCGTTGTACGATGCCTCCACCATGTCAAGCACGCCCTGGAATCGCGAGGGGTTCAGACCGTCGACGCCGGGGCCGGCATAGTTGAGGAAGATGCAGAACTGGTTGCCGGCGATGTCATCGCCGCCGCCGGAGAAGAGAATTGCGTCCGGGCCTGTCCCATTCAGCCAATTGGCCTTATCCTGCAGGCTCTGGATCAGGCGCTGCTGCTTGGGCAGCGACATCTCCTCGGTTGTGGCGTCGCCGAGGTGCGAGATGTTCTGAATCAGGGGATGGATGGCGCCCATGGTCTCGAGCTGAGCGATGATGTCGGTGGTCCCCAGGGTGACGTCGTTGCCGTTGAGGGGGTAGTCGAACCAGGAATCGCCGTGCGCCAGGAAAACGAGCGGGTTGGCTGGCGGCGCGGCGCCGGCGGCCACCATCTGTGCGCGGTTGGTCTTGAATGCGGCAATCCTCGCCTGGTGAGCCTGCGTGCGCTCGGCAAGCTCGGACTTGATGGAATCCCGCATCTGCTGGCGAAGGGCAATACTCTGGCGCATGAATTGTTCCTCCCGATGGATTTTGAATTTGGCCTTTTGAACTTCCGCGTCTCAAAGCGAAACCTGAAGCCTCCGTCCTCTCAACGGCGTTTGGTCAGCGAACGAATCTTCCCGTCGTCGGATTCAGGACCGGCGCTCTGGGACGCAAGTCTCCCGGTTGCCGGGGCTCCGGCGAGGTTCGTGGACTCTCTGGTCCTCCGCCGTGGCGGACTCAACCGGACTGCCGGCGTTGAGGCCATTATGCCATCCCGGCCGCCCGCCTGGAGATACAATGCAGAGGATTGAAGGAAGGTTCACAATGAGGAAAACTGTTTGCATTGCGGCGCTGTTGCTCTCTATGCCGGCCCTGGGCCTGGCCCAGGAGGCCGCGTATGACGGACTCGACACCCACCTGGGCGGTCTTTACCGCCTCTCCGATGCGAAGACGCGTTCCATAAGCGCGGAGAATCCCACCGGAGAGAAGGGCAAAGGCGGCATGGCGACCGAGGGGACCGGCGCCAATGCCGCGCGGGATCTGGGCCAGGGCTGGAAGGTGAGTCCGTCGGTGGTCATCGCGCCTGGAGCAACCTACACGGTGGCCGAGATCGACGGATCGGGCGTGATCGAGCACATTTGGATGACGCCGACGGGCAACTGGCGCCTTTCCATCTTGCGCATGTACTGGGACGGCGAGAAGGATCCCTCGGTGGAAGCGCCGGTGGGCGATTTCTTCGCCATGGGGTGGGGCAAGTACGCCCGGATCTCCTCGCTGGCGGTGTGCGTGAACCCAGGCAGCGCGTTCAACTCCTACTGGCCCATGCCCTTCCGGCGAAAGGCCCGCATCACCATGGAGAACCTGGACAGCCAGCCCATGACTCTTTACTACCAGGTGGATTACGCGCTGGCGCCGGTGCCCAGGGACGCCGCGTACTTTCACGCCCAGTTCAGGCGTATGAATCCGGTGCCGCCGAAGCAGGTCTACACCATCGTCGATGGCATCCAGGGAAAAGGCCAGTACGTGGGAACCTACATGGCGTGGGGCGTGCACAACAACGGCTGGTGGGGCGAGGGCGAGATCAAGTTTTATATGGACGGAGACCAGGCGTTTCCGACCATCAACGGAACCGGAACCGAGGATTACTTCAACGGTTCCTACGATTTTGTGAATACCGAGAAGAAACAATATGAAGAATTCACCAGCCCTTACTCCGGACTGGCGCAGGTTATAAGACCGGACGGGCTCTATCAGTCGCAGCAGAGATTCGGCCTGTATCGCTGGCATATCGTGGATCCGGTGCGCTTCGACCACGATTTGCGGGTGACCATCCAGGACCTGGCATGGCAGTCTTCCGGGAAGTACCTGCCGCTCAGCGACGATATCTCTTCCGTCGCCTTCTGGTACCAGACCGAGCCCCATGCGCCGTTCCCCAAATTGCCCCCGCGCGAGCAACTGGAGACAAACTGACGGCCCTTGCCATAACCCCAGGGGGCAGCCAGCGCGGTCACACGTTTTTGAGCCGGCTGGGGGATATCGGGTTCGCAGGGAAGGCGGGCGAAGCGAACGGAGTGTTCGTCATACGCCGGCGATCCGGCGGCGCTGGGCTCGGACCACATCTTCTCTCCATTCCAAGTGCGCGCTGAGTGAGGGCTACCTCCTGCAGTGGGCTGCGGTTTGTGGCGGCTGAGCGCGATACTGTATTTGACAATGAAATCCCATACGGTCCCAAGGTTCTTGCTGGATCAATTCGCCTATGACGATCCCGTCACCAAATCGCGGCGCCTCTGGCAGTATGCGAAGGGAAGATCGCCCTATGGATTCGCCTCGCCGACGTCGGCGACCCGGATTGATCATCACTTCGCAGATCCGGCAAATGCCGAGCGAGAGGAGAAGCTGGAGACCAGGCTTAATCAAGAATTTGAGAATCCTGTTCATCAATTTCTTGGGAGCCTTCGCTACCGTACCTTCGTGTTGTCCCGTCTTCACACGCGCCAGCTCACACGTTACGTGACTCTGCTTTTCAATCGCTCTGTCAATCGCAGAAGGGCTACGAAAGAACAGGTCGCGATTGCCATCGAATCGGCCAGTAAGTTCATATCGAACGAAGAAAAACTATCCAAGGTTGCCGCCCGGTGGACTCTTGAGATGACCCGACTCGGTTATGTTCTCGATCGCCCAGTCTGTGGGGAAGATGTCAAGAAATCAGCGGAAAAGATGATTGAGACGATGCAGACAGAGGACCACCAACAGACGACCTATGTTGACAGTATGGAACGCGCGATGGCCTTCCTGGACGAATCGCTCGACAACGGGCAGTGGAACGTATTGCATACTATCCCCGACACTCCTTTCGTGGTTGGGGATGCTCCCGTTGTCACATGGCAGCGCCTCGAGAATGGGACTCTCCTTTATGGCCAGGGCTTCGCCACCCCAAATGTCGAAGTTTTGCTTCCGGTGGCGTCAACGACCTGCCTTCACATCCTTCCAGCCGTTCCGCGCGCACGTCAGCTAAGACTGCCGACGGTCAAAGAAGTGAATGAAGGTGAGGCCGCGTTCGCGACCAAATGTTGCTATACCTACAAGAACGATCCAGTCCTTGACGAGATTCTGCAGCCAAAATTCGGGCATATCAAGATCGGCATTAACGCGTTCTCGGTCCGCCACCGCAATTACGATGAAACAATGTTTGAAATCCTCATGAGCGGCGGTCGCGATTTCCGCGCGCCCCGGCGCTGATACAAATCTTATTCCGTAGGAGCGGCCGTGCTTTGGGGTTCACCCCAGCCCCCTGGCAAGTGCAGTCCCTGTCCCTTGTGCTAGGCATTCAGTCCGAGCAGGGTTGCGACTTCATTCAGCCGCCGGTCGCGCGTCCATATCTTCAGGCTGCCAAGCGCGGCGGCTGCCAATAGGTGCATGTCGAGATAGCCGACGCCCTTGCCGGCGATGCCGTGCCTGTCGATGAAGAAGAGAACCTCGGCGTCGCTGGCCACCGCGACCGGCGGCAGGGATTTGAGCAGGTAAAGCCTGTTCGCCCGATCGGCAAGGTTCCCGCAGGCCAACTCGCCCACCACCCAGGGATGCACGCGAACCAGTTCCGCATGGAGCAGCGCGACAAGCCGGCTGTTGGACGACCGGAAGTGGTCGATCCAGATCGACGTATCGACGAGAATCAACGTCCGTTCTCCCGGCTCAATTGCCAAACTCGCGACGGCGGGGAATATCCTGCAAGTCCGGCTGCGAGCCGCCGAGACGGGCCAGACGCAACGCGCTTTCCCGGTAGATCAGCGCCTGCAGCGCCGCCTTGACGAGCGGCCCGTTCTCATCCAGTCCGCTCAAGGTTCGCGCCTCCTTCAGCAAGGCGTCGTCGATGGTGACCGTTGTGCGCATGTGTGCCCTCTCAGAACTGCATCAATTATAGCACCAAGAGATGCACTCTGTGATGAGGATGGCGGCGCGCGCTAGCGTCCTGAGTCAGAAATTCATCCCAGAAGTGAGGGAAGCAACCGCAGGTCCTTCGACTCCGTTTGGCGCACAAAACGCGCCAAACTCCGCTCAGGATGACAGCACTATTCATTCATCGAACATTGGACTCGGGACGCTAGCACCCCTCCGGCAGCGGCGTGACCGGAATCTGCAGGGCGGAGTTGAAGCGGGGGAAGAACTCGAAGGCGGCGGCGACGGCGGTCAGCTCGACGATCTCCGGCAGGCTGAAGTGGGCGCTGAGCTCGGCGAAGGCCGCTTCGTCAATGGCGTTGCCCGAGCCGTGGAGCAGGCTGGCGTAGCGGAAGCCGGCCTTCTCCTTTTCAGTGAAGGGCCCGGTCTCGAAGGCCTCCAGGCTGGCCACCTGCTCCGGCGTTGCGCCACGCTTGACGGCCAGAAAGCGGTGGGCGCTGACGCAGTACTCGCACTCGTTGAGCAGGGCCACGCGGGTGGCGATCAGCTCCTTGTACCAGCCCTGGAGCGCGCCCTCGGCCATCAGCGGCTTGAGCAGCGCGGCGATGCCCAGGACCAGCTCCGGGGCGTTGGCCAGCGCCTTGAACATATTGGGCACCACGCCGCGGTCGGCATAAAGCTTGTCGTAGAGAACGGCCACCTCGGCGGGAACCCCGTCGCGCTCCAACAGCGGAACGCGGGCTTCAAGAGAGCTTTCAGCGATCATAAGTGCTCCGAAAAACCTCTCCACAAGTGTAAATCCGCCGGTGCGCGGACCGGTCCCAAAAATGAACGGAATGAGAGAAGCGGGAAAGTTCGCCGGCTGAAACTCCGGTCGCGGGAGATTCCGATTGAGAGCGGGCAGGAAAGCCTCTAGCCTCCATGGTATCGATGGGGAAGGCTCGGGCTGGCAGGGGTGAAGAGGAACCGCTGGGCTGCCTCTTCGACGCCGATCGGGGCGGGCCTTCGACTGCGCTTGGCCGAAACCGCGCGCCAAGCCTCGCTGCTCATGAACGAAGCGGACACGAATCAAGGACCTTCTGGAGGAAGGCAGCAAGTTAGCCCCCGCTTCGCGGAGATGGCGAGTTGGCAAATTGGCGGGAGCGTAACAGGCCTTCGCGGCGGCGCTTGGGGCAGACCTTCGGCGCTGCCCGGCATAACTGTCTCATTGAGGAAGCTCCTGCCATGCAGCAACACGAGAACGGTTCGGCACGAGGGTTGAGCGGCCGGTTGACTCAGGCGGCGCTGGGTTACCAGCGGATGCTGGACGAGAACCCTCGCCAGCCGAAGGCGCTGGTGGGCATGAGCCTGGTGGCGCTGGCCAGCCGCCAGTTCGAGGCCGCGGTGAAGATGGCGGAAACGGCCGTGGACGCAGCGCCGGAGATGGGCGCCGCGTGGGTGGCGCTGGGCCAGGCGCTGAAGGCCGCCGGTCGAAACGGCGAGGCGGAGCGCGCCTATGGCGAGGCTATCTGCCTGGACGGAATGAGCGCGCTGGCCCGGATGGGGCTGGGTGAGCTGAAGGTCGCCACGGGGCGCTTTGAGGAGGCGGCGAGGGAGTTTGAGCTGGCCCTCAAGCGGCAGCCGGCGCTGGTGGCCGCGCACCTGGGTTTGGGCAATGCGCTGGCCGCGATGGGTCAGAATGAGCAGGCGCTGGAGCGCTATGAGCGGGCGCTGGCCCTGAGACCCCACTTGCCCGAGGGCGAGTTTGCGGCCGGGTTTGCCCTGGCGCGACTGAGACGGCAGAAGGAGGCCGAGGCGCGCTACCGGCGAGCGCTGGTGCTGCGCCCGGACTTTGCCGCGGCCTGGATGAACCTGGGCAGCCTGTTGCGCGAGCAGGGGCGCGAGGTCTTTGCCGAGGCGGCCTTGCGGCGGGCCGTCGAGCTGCGCCCGGACCTGATTGCGGGCTGGATCAGCCTGGCGATTCTGGATTGGGAACGCCGCCGGCCGGTGGAGGCGGAGGCGCATCTGCGCAAGGCCTTCGCGCTGAATCCCGAGCAGGTGGAGACGCTGGTGGCCTGGTGCCAGTTTCGCGTGGCGGAGCGGGATCTGGCCGGCGCCTGGGGCTGGCTGCGCTGGGCTCTAGAGCGCGATTCCGACCACGCCGAGGCCGTGAACATGAACGGCATTCTGCTTCACACCGAGGGTCGCTTCGCGGAGGCGATCGAAGCCTTTGAGCGCGCCGAGGCGCTGGGCAGCCAGGGCGCGGCCTCCAACCGCGGAAACTCCCTGCTGGACATGGGCCGGATGGGCGAGGCATTGCGGGCGCACCGGAAGGCTGTCGAGCGCGATCCAACCCACCCCGGCTCGCAGTACAACCTGGCCCTGACGCAGCTCAGGCTGGGCGACTGGGAGCAAGGCTGGCCGGCATATGAGGCGCGCTGGCGCTTCCGCGAGGTTCACCGCAACCCGCGCGTCTTCAGCCAGCCCCGGTGGCAGGGCGAGCCGCTCGAAGGCCGCCGGGTGCTGCTCCACGCCGAGCAGGGATTGGGCGATACCATCCAGTTCTGCCGCTATGCGACGCTGGTTGCGGCGCGAGGCGGCGCGGTCGTTCTGCAGGTGCAAGCGCCGGTCGAGCGCCTGATGGCCTCGCTGCCCGCGGTGCGCGCCGGACAGGTGGAGATTGCGCTGCTGGGCACACGCCGCGGCGGGCCGCCGCAGTTCGACCTGGAGTGCCCGCTGCTGAGCCTGCCGGCGGTCTTTGGAACCACCCTGGAGACGGTTCCCTGGCCGGGCGCGTACCTGGGGGCCGATGCACGGCTTGCGTTGGAGAGGCGCGCGCAAACTCCGCACGTCCGGCCCAATCAGCATTTCAATCCCGATTCCGCTCACCAGCCTCTGCGCGTGGGAGTCGCGTGGGCGGGCAATCCCCGCTACAAGGCGGACCGCCGGCGGTCCATGGAAGTGAAAACGCTGCTTCCCTTGCTGCACACCTCCGGCATCAACTGGATCTCGCTGCAAAAAGGCGAGGCCGCGGAGCAATTGTCCGGTCTGGCCGGCAGTGTTTTTATCTGGGACGGGTCCAGCGCGGATAAAGATCTGGCCGAGACGGCCGTTCTCGTGGCCACGCTCGATCTGGTCATCAGCACCGATACCTCGATCGCCCACCTGGCCGGCGCCATGGGCAAGCCGGTCTGGATTCTGCTGCCCCATCTGAGCGACTGGCGCTGGATGCAGCAGATCGAAACCACCCCCTGGTATCCGACCGCAAAGCTCTTCCGCCAGCGCAGCCCCGGCGACTGGGCTGAAGTGTTGGAGCGCGTGATTGGGGAGCTGGGCGAACTGCGCGAGGCGCGGTCAAGGCCACCGCAACCGAGACCGAAGGGAAGGCTAGCGAAGCAGGACTCCCAGGCTTCCGGGCTCATCCCGGCGTAAAGTCCAAGCCAGAGTCAAAAAAGTTGAAAAAAGTTCTTGACATTCTGTGCTCCACAAAATAGAGTACTCCGTATAGAGGACTACTCTGAGAATAGACAGAGGCCCTCGAGGAGAAACCGATATGACCGAAAACGCTGAAGAGTTGGGACTGAAAGACAGGCTGAGCCTGATTGAAACCATGATCGCCGAGGGACGGCGGAGCACCGAGAGCTACGCCTGGACCTTCATTCTGTGGGGGGTCGCGTACTATGTGGCGATCGCCTGGTCCACCTGGGGCTTCGGCTGGGCCATCTGGACGCGTTCCTACCTGGCCTGGCCCGTAACCATGACGGCTGCCTTCCTGCTGACCTGGTTTCTTGCGATTCGGAAGCGTGGAGGCAACGATAACAAGCAGCCGGCGACGACCGCAGGCCGCGCCATCGCCTCCATCTGGGTGGCCATGGGAATCTCGATGTTTATCCTCCTGTTCTCGATGGGCATGAGCGGCAGGGGCGACCAGCAGGTTTTTGTTGCGGTGATTGCGGCCATGCTGGGTACATCGAATGCTGCTTCCGCCATGCTTCTCAGGTGGAAGCAGCAGTTTGCCTGCGCGGTGGTGTGGTGGGCGGCGGCGGTGGCCTCCTGCTTTGGCACGGTTACCCAGAGTTCGATCGCGCTGCTGGTTGCCATCTTCTTCTGCCAGATCGTCTTCGGCGTCTACGGAATGGTTTGCGAGGCTCGCATGCGCAAGCAGCGGGGTGCGATCCATGCCTGAGCTGCCGGAGCTGAATCCTGTGATCCACGGGAAGCTGCGCCTGGCCTTGCTCTCGCTGCTGACTGGGGTCGAAGAGGCGGAGTTTACCTGGCTGCGCGCGAAGACCGGCTCGACCGACGGCAACCTGGGCGCGCAACTGCTGAAGCTGGAAGAAGCCGGCTACGTGACGGTCGAAAAGAAGTTCGTCCAGCGCAAGCCGCAAACCCTCTACCGTATGACCGAAGCCGGCCGGCAGGCGCTGACCGAGTACGTCCAGGACTTGAAACAGCTGCTTGGCGGGGCCATCGGCGGATGACGGCCCTCACCATTCCTTGCCAAGCGCTTCGGATCAAACCACGAATTCCGGGAGAAATACCATGAAGATTGAGAATGCAAATCAGCTCAGAGGCAGGGCATCGGGCGTAGTCGTCGTCGCGGTCTTCGGAGCGCTGTGGCTCCTTCTCGCGCTTTACGCCATGCAGATGTTCAGGGTAGCCACCGTTGCCGTCGTTGCCTTGGGCCTGGCGGCGCTGGTTGTGGCGGCCATGTTTCTCTTCCGCGAGGCGAAGCGCTGGCCGCGCGTGCCCGACGATCCGGCCGTGGGACGCGCCTTCGGCTGGATCAATACGCTCCAGTGGATCGCCGTTGGCGCCGTGGCCTTCACTCTGGCCAGGCTGCGCCTCGACGTCTACATCCCGTCGGCCATCACCGCCATCGTGGGGCTGCACATGTTCCCGTTGGGGCGGATCTTCCGCTATCCGGCGCACTATCGGGCAGGAGCCATTTTGCTTGCCTGGGCAGCGGCCAGCGTTTTATTCGTGCCCGTCGAGCATATGCAAGGCATCGCGGCCCTCGGGACAGGCGTGATTTTGTGGTGCAGCGCGGCGGTGACATTTGCATTGGCCTTCCGCGCCGCCCGCCGCTCGGCTGAGCCGCTGGCTTGCTGACTCGCTGGCTTGCTAACTCGCTGACTTGCTTACTTCGGTTTCCTTCCCGAGGCTCTTCCGCACCCGTTCCATGATTCCCAGGTAGTAAGCCAGGTTGTGGATGGTGTTCAGCGTCCCCGAAAGCGGCTCGCCGGCCTGCATCAGGTGGCGCAGGTAGGCGCGGGAGTAGCGGCGGCAGACCATGCAGTTGCAGGCGGGGTCGGGCGGGCTCTCATCCTCGGCATATCGCTTGCCTTTGATGTTCAGCCGCCCCTCGCTGGTGAAGAGCAGTCCGTGGCGCGCGGCGCGAGTGGGCAGCACGCAGTCCATCATGTCCACTCCCATGCAGGCGTACTGCTCGATCTCGTCCGGGTAGCCCACGCCCATAAGGTAGCGGGGCTTGGCGGCGGGCAGCAGCGGCAGCACCTCGGCGATGGTCTCCTGGGTCAGCTCGCGCGGTTCGCCCACGCTCAGGCCGCCGATAGCGTAGCCGTCGAAGTCCATCTCGACCAGGCGCTCGGCGCTTTCGCGGCGCAGATCGCGATAGGTTCCGCCCTGCACGATGCCGAAGAGAGACTGAGTGCGGGATTCATTCCCCGGTCCCCAAGTGCGAGGGACCGGGGGCACCCAACCTTCCCCGGTCCCCAAGTGCGAGGGATCTCCACCCCACGGACGAGAGCCTGTCCGTGGGGACCCCGGACCTGGGGCACCCGACCATACGGCTTCGTGGCAGTGGGCGCGAAAGCGGTCGAGCGACCGCCGCGCCCAGGCCATCGTCAGGCGCAGGCTCTCCTCGGCGCGGTCGCGGCTGGCAGGGTATTCGGTGCACTCGTCGAAGGCCATGCAAATGTCTGCGCCCAAGGCGATCTGCACCTCCATGGAGTGCTCGGGCGTGAAGAAATGGCTGCTCCCGTCCAGGTGCGAGCGGAAGCGCACGCCCTCGTCGCTGACCTTGCGCATCCCGCTCAGGCTGAAGACCTGAAAGCCGCCGGAGTCGGTGAGCAGGGCGCGCGGCCAGCTCATGAAGCGGTGCAGCCCGCCCATGCGCCGGACAGCGTCGTGGCCGGGGCGCAGGTAGAGGTGGTAGGTGTTGCCCAGGATCAGCTCCGCGCCCAGGGTCTCCAGCACGTCCTGGGGAACGGCCTTGACCGTCCCGGCGGTGCCCACCGGCATGAAGACCGGCGTCTGGACGGCGCGGTGCGGCAGGCCAAGCTCGCCCCGCCGCCCGCCGGCTTCGGTCGCCGCAAGTACGTTGAATTCAAGGCCCACCAGACGATTCTACCGGGCGCCCTACGCTTAGCATTGAATCCTGGACGCACCAGGTCTCGTCTTTGAGACCTGGGCAACCATCCAGGCATCGCTTTCGAGCCGGACCGCGGCTGCGTTCCCGGGGCCTTCGAGCAGGCTTTCGAGCAATTGCGCGGCGGTCTTCCCGAAACGCGGAACCATGGCTTGCGGCGCAATCTCATTGAGGGGAATCAGCACGAAGGCGCGCTCGGCCAGGCGGGGATGGGGAATCTCGAGGTCAGGCTCGCTGACTGCGAGGTCGCCGAAGAGCAGAATATCCAGGTCCAGCGTCCGGGGTCCGTTCGCGAATCCCGCAGCGCGGTCGCGGCCAAATTCGCGTTCGATGGCCAGCAGCCTGTTGAGCAGCTCCCGCGGGTCCAGATCGGTTGTAAGCGCCGCCACAGCATTCACAAACCGCGGCTGTTCGACGAATCCCACCGGCTCGGTGAGGTAAAGCGACGAGCGGCGCGCTACACGTCCCAGCGATTCCAGGCGCAAAGCCGCGGCGGTGAGCGTAGCCTCCGGCGTCCCCGCCCAACTGGCCAGGTTGCCGCCCATTCCGATGTAGGCCGCGCGCATGATCTTCAGAGTATCGCGCTGGCGCGGGCGTCATGCCAGGACAAACTCCGGGCCTCGGAGCATCCCTCTGGCATCGCTGGGGTCCACGTCCATCTCCCGCGCGGTCTCAGAGAAGAGATAGGACTTCCCCGTCCCGGCGCCCTTGACTTCAGCCTCTCCTTCGCCAAGGAAGCGCAAGCGAACGGGCCGCGGCGCCAGCCAGGCCTTATACGCTTGACGTCTCCGTCCGCAGCAACTCATCGCAATCTCCTTTCTGTTTTGGCTCCGGCGAAACCATCTGTTCAATCAGGCATGCGGCCCCGGAGAGCGCCAGCCAGGCGGCGATGCGATCGGCGGGTTTCCGGGCCGCGTAGAACGCGAAGGGAATTGCCACCCAGACGCTGGCGCACTGAAAGCAGTCCATCAGCTCGCCCAGCTGGCTTTCCCCTAGTCTTTCGCGCACACGTGCGATGGCCGCGGCGGGGCCGTCCTCGCGCGCCAGCAGGTGAGTTACCCGCCAGGTTGCCAGGGCAGCCACGCCGAAGCGCAACAGAAGCCTCACGCGGTCACGATCTGCAGAACGCGATGAAGTCCTGGAAGGTTCCATACAGCACGACATCTCCATTGGTCAGGTTCAGGTTGGCGTTGAGGAAGACCACGTAGGCGCATGGCACCAGCATGCTGATGTCGACAGCGAGGCCGGCCAGGCCTGAATATGCGTCTCCGTCGGCGGGAATAACGGGAACTGTAACCGTGGGCAACGGCGAAGGTCCAACGAACTGCACCGAGTAACTGCCCAAGTAGGGATGGTAGGCAGTGTACAGGATGTGCAAGGTGTCGGCGCTCATGCCCAGGGGCTGGCACCCGCCCGCCTGCATCTCGACAATATCCAGCGAGACAACCGGCGGAAGAGTTACCGTGGAGCCGGCCCAATCGGGGTGGCGGGCATACTTGTATTCCGTGTTGCTGAGCGCGATCACGTTCAGGGAGTTGCTTCCCACGCTGGCCAGGGTGGTCGCGTTGCGCGCCTCGAAGTTGATCTGGAAGAGGGGCTTGACCGACTCCTGAGCAGCCGGCACCGGATCTCCGGCAGTCACCGGCAATCCCGGCCCCGCGGCGGTAAGGTCGAAGGACTCGTAAGTCAGCTGTGTCGTATCCAGCTGGGCGAGCAACCCTGTGGGCACAAAGCGGCCGACACCCCCGGGGGTGAGGTTGTTCTGCCGCGGCACCTTGATCCAGCCGTTGACGTCCGGATCGGTATCGACAACCACACTGAGCGGCGGCCCGATCTGCTGCGGAATGCTCACCGTAGCAGCCGGGTTGTTGACGTAATAATCGGTGGAACCAACCAGCCATGCCAGCAAGGTCGCATCCCAGTAGTAGTACTCGAGCTGACCGATGATCGAGGTCGCCGGGATCATCGTGCCGGTGATGGGAATGGGCGTGCCGCCGATGGCCAGATTCACATAGGTGAAGCGGTACTCCAGCGGGTCGGGGGCTGTGCCATCGGGGATAAGCCCGTTCAGATTGACCGTGGTTGAGAAGGCATACCCGCCCGCGGTCGTGGTGCCGTTGGGCTGGAAGTCGTGGAACGACGGGTCGACGTGGTACTGACCCACCTTGGTGAACAGCGGAATGGTCTCCTGCTGCGGGCAGACGCAGATGCAGAAGCGCGTGCAGACCTCGAACGATACCCAGCGGCAGAGCTGGATGCAGTACGCCCCGACATCGTACTTGTCGACGAGCGCCGAAAATGCCTTCTGGTCGTTGGCATTCACGGCGTCGAAGAATCCCGGATAGGCGCCCTCTTCATCCGCCAGCCGGCCTGACAGCTCGGCGAATCCGCGCATCTCCTCGATGTAGTCTTTGGGTATCTCGAGCGGGCGGCAGAGCGGTCCGCAGTAAAGGATCGAGCGCCAGCTGCAGATCCACCCGCAAATCACGAAGCAGTCGTTGAAGCCGCCCAGGACGCCCTGAAGATATTCGCAGTTGAGGGCGACCGCGGCGTCGATCACCTCCCGCAATTGCGCGGGATTCCGGGCAAGCTGGCCCAGCGCCCGTCCGGCCAAGGCCAGTTGAGCGGACAACTCCTTTTCGGGAATCTCCTCCGGTGTGCAAACCACCTCGCAGATGAGGCCGAAGCGGACAGAGCAGACCCAGCTGCAGATCAGCCGGCAGTAGGCTTCCAGCTTCTGCGCCGCGATGAAGGCTCTGTAGCCGGCCGCATCGCGGCGTTCCACCACATCGGCCAGCCGCTCGACCAGTTCTTCGTTTTGACTGATCTTGGCGATCGCTGCCGCCGAGGCGGCAACCTGCTCCGGGGTAACTACGCCGGTCGCGGGGCCGCAGAGTTCCAGGCATTCCAGCACGCACTCTTTGCTCGCAAACCATCGACAGATCTCTTCGCAATACGGGAGCGCGTCGATCTGCCCCAGAAGCCGGGTGAAGCTATCGCCATCTCCGGCGCGAAATGCATCGACAGCCGCCCGGAAGATAGTGTCGTTCTGTGCCAGTTTCGCCACGGCCATTCCCGCCTTCGAAGCGAGCGTGGCCAAATCGAGATTCTGCGTCGTGTCGCTCATAGAAGATCTCCTATCGCAAGGTGATGGGCTGAGACGGCGAACCGCAAGCGCGCAGATGGAATACACGGATGGAGACACAGCTCCCCGTCGCCCTTGGGACTTTGTCCAGGGGAGCGTTCTACTGCGTCTGCATCAAGGCCACGCCAGCAGGCGCAGACCGTCCGCTGTGAACCGCGGTTCCGCGCCGGACTCGGCTTGGGATGAAGAACCTGCTTTGCACGAACTTGGGGGACATCGCAGCACGTTGAGGTTGTAGAACTGCGCTCCGGGCGTCAGTTCTCCAAAAGGCCCAGGGGAATGCAGGCCGCAGGGCCCGCACAAAAGCCTCGCAAAGAAAGGTACTCGCGTTCCGGGTCGTTCCTTGGGGGAGAGGATACAGCCAGTGGGGAGGGCTTACGCTGCTTGCGATTCAGCGGACGCCAGCTACCGGTGCTCCTGACGTGCCCTCACGTTAGAGCCTCGCAGTCCTCTTGTCAAGTGAAATTCCAGAGCATCGTTGCTGGTTCCGGAGCGAGGGTGTGAAGCAAGGCGATTATGACGCATTACTGAAGCGCATCACTCGATATAACTAATGCCGTATCATGTAGTTGGACGTTCTGCTCCCACATTTCCAGTCTCCGGAAGTCTCACTGCACCGTCCCCTGCGGGCGCAGGCGGCGCAGGTCGAGGGCGCACTCGACGGCATTCTGCGCGTTGAGGCGCAGATTGTCGCAGGCGGCCCACAGCCACAGGCGGGAGGCCTGATTCGGGTTGCGGCCACTGCCCGGTTCGGGACGCAGCCGGACCAGGAGATCGTTCTGGCCGGTGGCGGCCAGGTTGGAGGGCGAATCCGTATCTTCGAGCACCAGGTCCACATGGTCGCCGCTGAGCGCCTCTTCCAGCGCGGAGATCTCGACGGGGCGCTCCATTTCAACGGCGATCGAAAACGTCTGACCGTGAAAGACCGGGGCATGAATGACCTGCAAGGCCAGCGCCGGCCAGCGCCCGCCCCCCAGCGCGTCATAGTGGCGGCGCACCCTGGCCTCGACCGCGTTGAGACTGACGGCGGCGTTCTCGCCCAGGCCGCTAAGCAGATTGTAAGCTGCCTGCGCGTCATAAAGGGCGCGCGGCAGACCCTGGAAGCTGAGCAGGCTAACAGTCTGTTGGTGCAGTTCGTCCAAGGCGGCGCGGCCAAACTCACTGGCCGGCTGGAGCAGCGTGGCGGCGGCAAAGCGCACCGGCGCGGCCGATTGCAACCGCTCCAGAAGCAGCGCCAGGGCCAGCGCCGCGGGGTGGGCGGGAACCACGGCGGGGGTAAACAGGTCGGGCGCGGCGGCCGCGGAACCCAGCCACGGAGCGCGCACCAGCACGCCGGTCTCCCGGTCGAGGGCACCGGAGAGATCGAGGACCGTGGAGCCGGAGCGAAGCGCCTGGCGCCAGTGCTTGCGGGTCAGGTTCTCCGTGCCGCAGAAGAAGGTGAAGTCCACGCGCTCAAAGGCATCGTCGCCGATGGCCTGGACGAGAGCGACCTCATCGCCGACCCGGTCCAATTGGCCCTGCGCGGCTTCCTCGTCCAGCAAGAAGAACTTGGCGGCCGCCAGAGGCGACTCCTCCAGCGCTTCCTTCAACTCCCTGCCGAGCAGGGTAGAGGCTCCGGCGATAGCAATCTTGTACACAGGCGTCCTTTTCGCTGGGAAGGATTATGAGGGAGTCACGGAGTCCGGCTCGGCAGCGGCTGCTTCGGGGCCATGAACGCCTACCGGCTTTCTTCTGCGCCGCCGCGACCAGGAGTAGGCCGCCCGCGCCCAGATTCCGGAGAACATGTAGATCAGCCCAATTGCGAAGAACGCGACATTCGAGTACCGGAAAACGACATAGAAGACAGGACCCAGCACAAAGAGGAGTTGGAATGGATGGCTGCGCGAGAAGTTGATCTCCTTGCCCGACCAGAAGCGCCAGGTGCTTACCATCAGGAATCCGCACAGCCCCACCAGGATGAGCCAGGGAATGGCAGTCCACCGCCAAAAATCGGTGATGGGAATGCCGCTGAAGAAATGGACGGTCGAGGCCAGGATCCCGGCCGCCGCCGGTATCGGCATGCCCACAAAGTACTTGCGATCCGGCCGGCCCGGATTGCGCGGCTGGGCGTCGTGGCTAATGTTAAACCGGGCCAGTCGCGAGACTCCGCCGATGAGAAACAGAAAACAGATGAACGCCCCGGCCTGCTGCAAGTGGAGGCGAAACTGCGGGTTGATGGTATCGGGCAGAAAGTTGAAGCCCCAAATGAGCGCCAGCAGGCTGGGAGCGACGCCGAAGGTGATGGCGTCGGCCAGCGAATCCAGCTCCTTGCCGAACTCGCTGGTGGTATTGGTCATGCGGGCGATGCGCCCGTCGAGAGCGTCGAACGGGATAGCGAAGAGGATGGCGATGGCCGCCCAATCCAGATGCGTTTGCGCGTCGCCGCTGATGGCCGCCCAATCCCGATGCGCTTGCACGCCGGCGGTGATGGCCGTGATGGTCTCGGTGATGGAGAAAAAGCCAGCCGCGATGTTAACCACGGTAAACAGGGAAGGCAGCAGGTACATGCCGCGGCGAAGACGAGCCTTGGCCTTGGCTCTGGCCAGGGCATGATCGCGGCCGTTCACAGCTGCTCTCCATCCGGCATGGCCGCCAGCACGCTCGATCCGCCCTTGACGCGCTGGCCTACCTTCACCCGCAGGCGGGCCTCGGCAGGCAGCAGCACATCCACCCTGGAGCCAAACTTGATGAGCCCCACGCGCTGCCCGCGCTCCACCCTATCGCCCTCGCTGAAGTTGAAGACGATGCGCCGCGCCAGCAGGCCGGCAATCTGCTTGAAGGTGACCTCGATGCCCCGGCCGTCTCCGCCGCCCTGGCCGCGCACGGTGACCAGGTTCTGTTCGTTGCGGTCCGCCGAGGCAGGATTCATGGCGTTCAGATACTCGCCCTTTCGATAGCGCACCTGGGTGAGAACGCCGCCGATCGGCGAGCGGTTCACATGCACGTCGAAGACGCTGAGGAAGATGCTGATCCGCTGCCTGGGCCCGTGGGGAGTGGCGAGGACAGCCGTCTCGGTGACCAGGCCGTCTCCGGGCGATACAATCAACCCCTCGCCATCGGGAATCTTGCGCTTGGGGTCGCGGAAGAACCATAGAAAGAACGCCGCCAGCAGCACAGGGACGACGCTCCACGCCCAACCGCCCGTAGCCCAGGCCAGCACCAACGCCACCGCCAGCAAGCTCAAACCGTAGATGTAACCGTCACGAACCATTGTCCCAAACGATTATACGGTGATTCCGCTTGGGGCCACGGCTTTTTCACTCCCGCGCTCGACAGGCGGCCCTATCGGGCGCAACACCAGATCGATGGCACCCGCCAGGAAGCCAAGGGGCCACGATGGAGCACACACATCCAATCCGCGAGGTTGAGCCTCGAACACCTCGCCCGCTTCGACCGAAGCAACGGGGCAGACCCGGCTTCCGGGTTCTAAGCGAGAACCGGCAACTGGCGCTCCAGGGCGAAGATCTTATCCTTGGCGTGCAGCTTCAGCTTCTTCAGGCGCACTTCCTCAAGCTGTTCTTCCTGGGAGAGATAGGGCTTCTGAAGCAAATCCTCCAGCCGTTGAGCGTAGCGACGATGTTCGGCGTGCAGGCGATCGATCTCTTCGCTCAACGCTGAATTCTGTACTTCATCCATCAAGCACCTCCTTCAATTACTGAACATTTACATATATCGCCATTGAAGCACAGAGGGCAAGAGGGAAAAGGAGCCAAAGGTCATCTGAAGCTGTGGAATCTCGGACGAAGAGCAATACTGTGTGATTGAGATCACTGGCTGTCAGATCGGCTCCGCGCCGGCCACCGTATTGCGCGCAGAACCGGATCAAGCCAATCGCAGTTCCACCAGAACGGCATCCTCAATTGGATCTGCGTAGTAGCGTGGGCGGCGGCCGGTCATCGCGAATCCTTGCGCCCGGTAGAATGCAAGCGCCGGCGAGTTCGAGGCGCGCACTTCGGCC
>Ga0326728_10007646_pt1 | contig 27527 bp, 21 predicted proteins | sample MB3enrmetagenome_FD_207602 | JGI IMG/M metagenome (GOLD analysis project Ga0326728, IMG submission 207602) | Lab enriched peat soil microbial communities from McLean, Ithaca, NY, United States - MB31MN | ecosystem: Environmental > Terrestrial > Soil > Wetlands > Peat | place: USA: New York...
GAAGATCGAACACCTGGAACTTGTGCAACCCACTCGCAATCGCCTCGGCCGACGCCCATCCGCCCGGCACAAGATGCAGAATCGTCACCAGGCCCACCAGCGTCCCGCCCACATAAATACAAGTCTGGACCACATCGGTCCAGATCACCGCCGCCAGCCCGCCCTCAAATGTGTAGATCAAAGTCAGCAGCGTGATGATCGCTATCGAAGCCACCTCGCCCGTGCCCAGCGCAATCGAGACCACAATCGACACGGCATACACGCGCACTCCCTCCGCCGCCGCCCTGGTCAGCAGAAACAGGCCCGCCGTCACCGTGCGCAGTTCCGGACCAAACCGCCGCTCAATCAACTGATAAGCCGTAAACAGCTCGCCGCGAAAATACTGCGGCAGAAGCACAAGACTGATAATGACGCGCCCGATCACATACCCCATCGCCACTTGCAGGAAAGTAAGATTCGAATCGTAAGCGAGGCCGGGAATACTGATAATGGTCAGCGTGCTGGTCTCCGCCGCCACAATCGACAGCGAAATTGCCCACCACGGAATGTTGCGGTCGGCGAGAAAATAATCTCGCATCGTCCGCTGCCGCTTGCGAAACCGCAGCCCGAACAGCGTGATCCCCGCCAGGTACGCCGCAATAATCAGCAGGTCGATCCGATTCAATCCCAAGCGATTCCTCTATGTAGAGACATGGCTTGCCGCGTCTCCCGCAGCTAGAACCGGCCTCATAAGCGGTTCCGGGAAGGGCACGGCTTCAGCCGTGCCGCCTAGAGCCACAAAGACCGCGGGCTTTAGCCCCTGAGGCCAGTTCCAGCAACCGGTTCGCTGCATTGTACAAGCATCATGCCCGAAGCCGCCGATCGGATTAAGCGAACCTGTGTTAGAACTAGCGCAATGGCCTACTATCTCGGAATAGACGGCGGCGGCACCAAAACCCGCTGCGTTCTCGCCGACGAAACGACGGTGCTCGCTAAGGTAATGACCGGCGGCAGCAACATCGTTCGCCTCGGCGAGACGCAGGCAAAGGAAGCTCTGCGCACAGCCATCCGGCAAGTCTGCGCCATTGCCAAAATTTCTCCCGATCGGATCCGCGCCATCTGTATCGGCGCCGCCGGTGCTGCCCGGCCCGAGATCGCCGCGAAGATTCGCAGCATCCTCGCTGAACTAACTTCCGAAATTGCCCACGCCAACATCGAAATCGTCGGCGACACCGTGATCGCCCTCGAAGCCGCTTTCGGCGCGGGTCCCGGCGTGATCGCGATCGCCGGCACCGGCTCCATCGTCTACGGCCGCGACGCTGCCGGTCGCACCGCGCGCGCCGGAGGCTGGGGCTTCGCCGTCTCCGACGAAGGCTCCGGCCACTGGATCGGCCGCCGCGCTATTTCCGCCATCCTGAGCGCACGCGATCAAAGCCTCGAAACCACGCTTACCGCGATGGTCCTCCGATCCTGGAAACTCACGACCATCGACGAACTTGTGCAGCAAGCCAACTCGACTCCACCACCCGATTTCCCACGCCTGTTTCCCATCGTTCTCCGCGCCGCTGCCGCTTCCGACTCCGCCGCCCGCGAACTCCTGATTGAGGCTGGAACCAAGTTGGCCATGCTCGCCGCCATCGTCGTCCGTCGTCTCGCACCCCATGCGCCAGAGGCCATGATCTCGATGGAGACGATCCCAAAGGCCATGCTCCCCGTAGCCATGACGGGCAGTGTCTTTCGTCAGTCTCCCGCTGTGCGCCAGGTTTTCTACAATACCTTGCAGACAAGTTTTCCCGGCATCGAGGTGCGCCAGGATCTAGCCGATCCCGTGGAAGGCGCGCTAGCCAGAGCAAGACGAAAGTAGAGACAGGGCTTGCCCCGTCTCAAGCTGCGCCCGGGTCGCCGGTTTGTTTTTTGGGTGGCGCAGCGCTTCAGCGCTGCGAGAGTTGCATGGCTTGGAGTGCGGCTTTAGCCGCCGAGGGCGAAATGTCCGAAGGCAACATTTCGGAAGACGAGAACGTGCCGCCTGTAAGCCCAACGGCGCCGCCTGCAGCGCCCGCGCCCGCCGATCTGCTCCATGCCGCCGACCCCGACCTCAGCGAGGACTTGGCCCTAGCCCTCATCAAGCGCCCCGAATTGGCCCCTGAAGTCCTCGAGCAACTCGCCAAGAACGGCAACGCGCTCAAGAGCCGTAAGGTAAAGATCGCGCTGGTCAGCCATCCGAACACACCACGCCATGTGTCCGTGCCCCTGGCGCGCCAGTTTTACACTTTCGACCTGATGAAAGTTGCGCTCTCGCCCCGCGTTCCCGCCGACGTAAAAGTTGCCGCCGACGATGTCCTCATTTCGCGTCTAAGAACTGTCACCATCGGCGAACGTCTAACGCTGGCCCGCCGCGCGTCAGGCAGAGTAGCCGCGGCGCTCCTGCTGGATGTCGAGACCATGGATGGAAAAATCATCGATGACAAACTCATCGACGCCAAAACCGTAGCGCGCGAGACCCGAATCATGCGGATCGCGCTCGAAAACCCGCGCCTCACCGAACCTCTCGTCGTCAACTCCGTGCTCCGTCCCACCGTCAGCGCAGCCCTGGTGCATGCGGTCGCGCGGCACGAGAAGTGGTCCTGCCGCAGAGAAATCCGCGCCGCCCTTCTGCGAACCGAGCATCTCTCGCTAGCCCGCGCCCTGGAATTCAGCCGCGAAATCCCCACCCCGCTGCTGCAAGAACTACTCGCCAGTTCAAGTCTCCCCGCCAGAATCAAAGACCAACTCCTCCGTGAGAGCCAGACAAGTCTCCCACCAAGCTGCTGAGAAACGGCCAAGCCGATTCCGGCCACGCGGCCCATCACCCGAACTCCCCGCATGGTAACTTTATTGCCGGACGTACCCGTACAACACGCCGCCGCTGCGGCCCGAGAACTCTCGATGAATAAAGTCACGATCGCACTTCTGCTGCTGATCTTTTTTGCCGCCGCTTCTGTCGCCACCAGACAGAAATCTCCCACGGGCTCCGGCCTGCTCATCCAACTCGAAGCCGACTTCGCTGCGGATGTCGCCAAGCACGGCCACGACGCCTTTCTCACCTACTTCGCCGAAGATGGCGTCGAGATCGTCGACGGCGGTGGCATCGACACCAAAGACGCCATGCGCAAGCAACCCCCATGGTCCGAAGGCACGTCCCTCACCTGGACGCCCGTCAAAGCCGAAATGTCCGCTTCCGGCGATCTCGGCTACACCTATGGCAATTACGTCTACACCGCCAAGAATAAAGACGGCAAGCTCGTCGCCAATTACGGCAAGTACACCTCGATCTGGAAAAAGCAGAAGGACGGTCAGTGGAAGGTAGTCGTCGATATGGGAAACTCCAGTCCCGACCCGAAATCAGGGAAGTAGAGACGGGGCTTGCCCCGTCTCCTGCTGTCGCACCCACAATGCTGCGTTCGGTCCGAGACGCGGCAAGCCGCTTCTCTACGGGGAATCGGACGCCTTCGCGCGAATGGCCGCCATCAGCTTCGCCGTCGTGGAGACATCGATGCCGTACCGTTCTCCGCCGCGCACAATGGGACCGCCAATGGCATCCAGCTCAAGCGGCCGCCCGGCGGCAAGGTCTTTCTGCATGGAGCTGCGCATGCCCGGCGGCGCGCCCTCGTAAAACGTCTGAATCTGCCGCGCGTCAACCTCCGCGCCGCTAGCCTTCGCCACCGCGCATGTTTCAGCGAGCGCAGAGCTCAGCTTTTGTTTCCACACCGCGTCCGCAAGGATCTCTCCATGGTTCATGCCGGATGCAGACGTCACCAGCGCCAAGGGCGCGAGGAAGCAGAGCTTGCCCCAGAGCAAAGTCTGCTCGTTCGAAATGAACTGGCAGGTGAATCCAAGACCGCCCAACTGCGCGACGATGGCTCCCAACAGCGACTCTCCGCTGCTGGCGAGGTTGAGGCGAACAAACGGAGAGCGCTGGATGAATCGTCCCGGCGCAATCTTCTCTGCCTCCACCGCGATCGTTGCCGGGACCACGCGCTCACGTCCAAACCGCGCCCGGAGCACCGCGACGTGGTCCACCCCGTTCAGCAATGGAACCACGGAGCCCGGCAACACCTGCACCGCTTCCAGCGCAGCTTGTAGTTGATAAGTTTTGGTCGTGATCCAAAGCACGTCAACCGGCTCCGTCAGCGTGGCGACGGCCTTCGCTGGCGCAGTGAGAGAGCCAGAGCCCGACGCGCGTTCCAGCACCAGGTTCCCGGGATAACTCGGCAACTTCTCCGGTCGAACCACGACTGTGACGTCTTCGCCAAGCGATGACAGCGCGGTGCCCACCAACCCTCCAACTGCTCCCGCTCCCAAAACTGCATGTTTCATGCCAGCGCTCCCGGAAAAACTATACGATACACGAGGCGTGGGCGCCGTCACCGCCAACCTCAACCCGCCTTTACGCTGCGCCGTCGAATCTGTCACACTGGCCATTGACCACAGATCCCATGGGCAAAATTCACATTCTTCCCGAGAGAGTTGCCAACCAGATCGCCGCCGGCGAAGTGGTCGAGCGTCCAGCGTCGGTGGTGAAGGAGTTGCTGGAGAACGCGCTGGACGCCGGTTCCACGCGCATTCGCATTCAGGTCGAGGCGGGCGGGAAGAGGCTGATCCAGATCACCGACAACGGCTGCGGCATGGTGCGCGACGACGCCATGCTGGCTTTCGAGCGTCACGCCACCTCGAAAATCAAAAACACCGAAGACCTGCTGAGTATTTCGACGCTAGGATTTCGCGGCGAGGCGCTGCCTTCCATCGCCTCAGTTGCCCGCCTGCATCTGGAAACTCGCGCCGAAGAAGAAGCCGCCGGGACGGTCCTCGAAATCAACGGCGGCAAGATCATCCGCGTCGAGGAGGCAGGGTTGCCGCTGGGAACTTCAATCACGGTTCGCGATCTCTTCTTTAATACTCCTGCGCGCAAGAAGTTTTTGAAATCGGAATCGACCGAGCTCTCCCACATCGCTTCGCTCGTAACCCACTATGCGCTGGCGCATCCGGAGAAGCATTTCGAGTTGCACTCGGCGACGAATGCGTTGCTGGTGGCGCCGCCCGTGGCTGGCCATCGCGAGCGTGTGTACCAGGTGTTTGGACGCGAGACCCTCGACCAGTTGATTCCGCTAGCGGCGGTGCAGCCACTGGAGCGTATCGGCCTGCCGCAGCCTCCGCCGTGGCGGCGCAGCGCGCCTACACCGGCCGGCGAGTCCGCTGAAGCGGAGGATGATGCTTCAAGGGCAGCAGTGTCCGCGCCCCACGATTTCGGCGAAGTGCGGCTGCATGGGTTTGTTTCCAAGCCGGAAATTCAAAAGCTGAATCGCAATTCGATTTTTATTTTTGTGAATGGGCGGCTGATTCGCGACCGTCTCATTCAACATGCGATCACCGAGGCCTATCGCAACATTTTGCCGCCGACGGTGTTTCCCGTGGTTCTGCTTTTTATTGAGATGCCGACTGCCGAAGTGGATGTGAATGTGCATCCCTCAAAGACCGAGGTGCGTTTCCGGCAGCAAACCGTGATTCACGATTTTGTGCGCGAGTCGGTGCGGGCGGCGCTGATGAAGGCACGGCCGGTGCCGCAGTTTTTGACGGAGATCGGAGCGCAGCCATCGGCGAGTGCTGGCCTCACCAGCCCGGCGATCGGCCAGGGAGTGCACAGCAACGATGGTTTGCAGCGTGCCCCGTGGCGCGACTTGTACGAATCGGCAGCGCCAGGCGGTTTCGCGTTACAGGCGGCGGCAATTCCCGCGACAACCGCGCGGCTCGAATTTGATGGAAGCATCGCAGTCGAGGCCAACGCGGCGCTATCGCTGGCACGCGCGCCGGAGGCAACTGGCGCAGATCGGACGGCCTCTGATCGTGCCATTTCGCAGCAGCCTGTTCCCGATCGCGGCTGCGCGCCGCCGATCGCGCAGGAGCCGCAAACTGCGCCGACTCTCGAGTCGCTCCAGACGCTGCGCCCGCTGGGCCAGATTCGAAATTCATTCATTCTCGCCGTCAACGAAGACGGCCTCTGGATCATCGATCAACATGTGGCCCACGAGCGCGTACTGTTCGAAAAAGTTTTGCGCCAACGCTCGGCGCAGCAGGTGGAGAGCCAGCGTTTGCTCATGCCCCTGGTCATCGAACTGACCCCGGCGCAGCAAGCGATCTTCAGCGACATTGCCGAAGAACTGGCGCGCAATGGTTTTGAGGCGGAACCCTTCGGCGCGCGCAGCGTAGCGGTGAAGATCGCGCCCGCGGGCGTGGATGCCTCGCAGATCGAGCACATGCTGAACGAAATCTTGGAGCAGCTCACGCGCGAAGACCAAGCCATCAATCTGGAAGCGGTGCGGACGCGCATCGCCGCATCGATCGCATGTCACGCCGCGATCAAAGTCAATATGCCACTCGAGCAGAACAAGATGGAGTGGCTGCTGGCAGAGCTGGCGAAAACCGAGCATCCAATGTCTTGCCCTCACGGCAGGCCGGTGGTGCTGCGCTATTCCATGCAGGATATCCAGAAGGCATTCAAGCGCATCTGAAAGCAGCATTCAGCACCTAGCATTTAGCACTTAGCATTTAGTCTCGACGCCTGTCTGACTTCTGGCTCTCGTCGGCAGGGCGGCCTTGACGTAACCCATGTGAACCGGCTGATTGCTAAATGCTAAGTGCTAAATGCTAAGTGCCGCTTTCAACTGTGTTCTAATCGGAATCATGACCGGCCCGGAACTTCTGCAGGCTCGCGCGCAAAAGTGGCGCCTCGACGGCCAGCCGGTGCGCACTCTTGATGAGGCGCGCGCCTTCCTCGAGTCGGTGGGATTTTGTCTGATGTATCCGATGCGGCCAGCGGTTCTGCTGCCGACTTTCATTGGGGCCTGGGTTGGGGCCGATGACAGGCTCCCCACACGCCAGCACGCATATAACGATCCGCGCGCGAAAGAGGCCACCGAACTCATGGTGCGCGTGCTGCGCGATAAGGCAGCCTACGAGGCTCCGCTGATTGACGAGAACAATGCGTTTCTGCTGGCGGCCTCGGTGTTTCCGTACTTCTATTCGCTCGTAGGCGAGCGCAACCCGAAGCAGCCTCCGGCAACCGGACCGCGCTCTCCCTATTCGCCGCTGGCCTGTGACGCTTTCGAAATCATCCGGCGGCGTGGACCGATTTCGAAAACGAAACTGGGCGAGATGCTGGGCGGAGCGGTTTCGAAAGCCGGCCTCGATCGCGCGCTCGGCGAACTGTGGGCCAAACTGCGCATCACGCGCGTCGATTACACGGTGGAGGAAGGCTCGGTGTGGGACGAGTTGTCGCGCTGGGCGCCGGATGTAGTGCGCGAGGGCGTCGGAATTTCGGTGCCCGAAGCGCTCTCCGCGCTGGTCTCAAAATATCTGGGTTGCGTCGTTGCCGTGGAGGAAGGCGAGGTCGAAAACTTCCTGGCAAACTTCGTTCCGCGGACGCGAGTCAAAGAAGCGATCCACGCCCTGCTTTCCGCCCGCGAATTGAGCTTTGTGCATGTCGGGAGCAAGTCGCTGCTGCAGGTAACTCCACCGAAGCAAGCCTACGTTCCCAAGCCCCGCCCGGAGCGCGTAAGCTGAAGCGCGCCTCCTGGACATCTGCCTGATTTCCCCCTGTGCTCCGCTGTATCCCATGTGGTGAAGCTCTCTCGCGCTGCGCTCCGTGTACAATACTCAGTTCGCTACGATGACCGATTCCCAACGCAAGCTCATTATCGCCATAGACGGCCCAGCCGGAGCAGGCAAGAGCACGGTCGCGTCCCGCCTGGCGCGCAAGTTCGGTTATGTGAACCTGGAGAGCGGAGCCATGTATCGCGCTCTGGCTCTGCGCGCGATCGAGTGGGACGCCTCGTTCGACGACGAAGCTGCGTTGCTGAAGCTGGCGCAGGATTCACGCATTACTCTCGATCGCTCCATCGGCGGCAGCCGTGTCCTGCTCAATGGCAAGGACGTTTCCGAGCGGATCCGCGAGCGCGATGTAACCGAGGCGGCGTCGCGCATCTCCGTGCATCCCAAGGTGCGCGAGTGGATGGTCGAGCGGCAGCGCGAGATGGGCATCGGCGGCGGCGTCGTGATGGAAGGGCGCGACATTGGAACCAAAGTTTTTCCCGATGCCGATTTGAAAATTTTTCTCGACGCCGATCCCGTGATTAGAGAGCAGCGGCGGCTCGACCAGCAGAAGGTGAAGGGCCCACCGGCGCAGGCGATGGCTGCGGAACTTCGTGAGCGCGACCGGCGCGACCGCACGCGCGCGGCTTCTCCGCTGGTGGCCGCCGAAGATGCCGTGGTGCTCGACTCGACGAATATGAGCGAGGACGAAGTGCTCAAGCGGATTGAGCAGTTGGTGGAGCAGCGGCTGGCGGCGCGGCGTTAAGGGATTGCGATTATTTGCGGTACCCCCCACCCCCTATTTTCTCGATCTGATGAAAATGCCAGGCGTCAGATTGCGGAGGTGGAGACGCTCGCGGCATCCCACGTCTCAAAAATCGAGGCGTGGCACACCCAGGCAACCGGCCCACCCTAACCTCGCAAAAAGCGCGGCGTTAGGATGGAGCGCCCCCTCCCGTTAACAAACAACCGGCCTCCCTCAACCTGGTCTAGTAAACCAGTGTCTCTTTCTTCGCCGTTACGTATAGACCATAGTTGCACCACGGCGTTGTGCCACTACCCGCGTAAGCCGGCTCCCAAGGGGGATTCGCAATCAACTTCCGGTTCTGGTCATACAGTCTTACAGTGAATACGACATCTGCATTCGCGGGATAATCGCCACACTGGTCAACCCCGTAAACCTCCGCTACCGCGCCAAACGCCCAATTCCACACCTGCCCTTCGCTGGGGGTCTTAGCCAGCGTTGTCTGCTTACCCGTGGTGTTATCCTCGCTGATCACGTTCCACTTGGCACAGGACTCCAACCCCGCCTTGCAGGTGGAAGTAATCGTTCCAAGGATGGTATCGCCCGTGTTGACATTCAGCACCGGGCTGTTCCACGCAATTCCGTTCATGCAGCAGTTCCAGCTCGCAACCGCCCAGTAGCTTCCACCGCCTGCGGCGGAGGGTCCAAACTGCAGCACCGGCTGAACGATGCTTATTACGTCGTTGTAATCCTCAAAGCCAGGGAAGAAGAACAGGGTTTGCCCATCGTTAGTATTCGGCGGCGGCGGCACGGTCCAGGTTGCACTGATCTTGCCGTAGGATGTTGCTGTGGTTGCCCAGATGGCCTCAAGCCAGCCGTTCACCGTTGGATCTGCCCCGCTCACCCCCTTGGTGTCCGCGGTTACAAGCAATCCTGTCGCCGTGTAATGCGGATAATTGCAAACCGGAACGCTCGCATCTACGGAGCCATCCGCATGTTCGACGCGTCCATCTGCCAACAGCGTCTCGCCTTCCGCGACCCTCAACGCACAGGACGGATGGAAGTACCCAAACGGTGTGATCACGTACCCCTCCGGCACTTCCAGAGGCCGGTTCGGCCCTGCCACAGCTAGGGCAGACATAAAAAGGACAGCCAGAACCGTAAACCCAGCCACAGAGCAAGTCTTAAACAGTTTTGTACCCTTGGTCATAACGAATCTCCTATTGAGGTCAAGTGAATGAAAATGAAAGGGAGTAGAGGGGGGTGCTCCTTTTTCGGCCACGAGTATACGCGAAACACAAGGAAAAGGACATCGGAATATGCCGGCGGGAAGACGCGCTGAGGACGGTTCTTGGGCAGCTTCGAAGGCCGTTTTGGTTGACGGGCACAGCTCAACACTGCCCCAATCCGATCTTCATTATCGCGCAGGGCGGGTTGGAGGTCTGTGATGCGGGAGACGGATGGTTTGCGGTAAAAAGGTCGGGCGTCAGATTGTGGAAGTGGAGACGCTCGCGGCATCCCACGTCTCGAAGATCGAGAGGTGGGCACGCGGCTAAGAGTACCTCCGTCCACCGCAGTTATCCCTCCTGCATACCTCCTGCTAAGATGTGTGTGTCCGTTGTAGATAGGGACGACTCGCCGGAAAATCCCCGCCAAGCGAAGTTTGAGCGCGTCCCCGCGCGCCGCTTGAAGCCTGGTTTGGAACCGGGGAAATCCCACCAGGGAGGATGCCATGCCGGAGCCGCCGTTGGTCGCTGCCAAGCCGTTTCTGATGGAACAGGACTACGGAGCCTACACCCCTGAGCAACATGCGGTGTGGGCCGAGTTGGTTCGGCGGCGCTGGGCGCAAATCGAGCAGTGGGCGTGCCGCGAATACCTGGAAGGTTATGGCATTCTCGGGCTGTTGGAGGACCGCTGCCCGCGCCTCCGCGAAATTGCCGACCGCCTGGAGCCGCGCTCCGGATGGCGCACTCAGGCGGTCACCGGTTTTATGCCCCACGAAGCGTTCTTCGAAATGCTGGCCGCGCGCCGTTTCCCGACCACAACCTGGCTGCGCGACCGCACGTCGCTCGACTACACGCCCGAGCCGGACATGTTCCACGACGTGTTCGGGCATGTGCCGATGCATACCCACAGAGTTTTCGGCGACTTCGTGCAGTACTACGCCGCGGTCTGCGCGCGTGTGGACGATCACGACATCCTGGAGCGCCTGGGCCGCCTCTATTGGTTCACCGTGGAGTTTGGCCTGATCAGGCAGGGCGGCAAGATCAAGTTCTACGGCAGCGGAGTCGTCAGTTCGCAGAGCGAAGGGAACAACGTGATCGAGGGCAAGTGCCGCGTCCGCGACTTCGATCTCGAAGAAGTTCTGAACACGCCCGTGAAGGTGGACGAACTACAGAAGGTCCTGTTCGCCATCGAGAGCTTCGACCAAATCTACGAGGCCATGCACCAAGCCGAGCGCAAGCTCGTCGGGAACAAGGTCGCCTGAATCCGCGAGGGCTTCGGTTTGCGCCGCTGGCGGCAGGGTGCTAATCCATATCACGACTTCACTCCGGCTAATTGCTCACCTTGCTGTTTGCTAGCCGTCGAATACGTGAGGCGACTCATGACTCTTGCCCGCTGGGCGGTGTGGATCGTTACGGTCCTGTCTTGTTCGGTAGCTGCGAACTCCCAACCCCAAGCCTCATCGCCGGCAGCAACGCTTGCCTGGGCCACGGTCTCTCCCTCCGACAGCGGCCTTTCGGACGCCCGGCTGCGCTCGCTCGACGCCGCTATTCGTTCCGGCGAATTCAAGAAGATTGGCAGCGTGTTGATTGCCCGGCATGGCAAGTTGGCTTATGAAGGCTACTTCGACGGTGACGCTGCAACGCTGCGTGACACCCGCTCGGCGACCAAGAGCATCACCGGCGTACTCATCGGGATTGCCATCGACGAGCACAAGCTCAGTGGAGTTGATGCCAAGGTTCTGGCGCTGCTGCCGGAGAGTGCTCGGAGGATTCAGAATCCCGATCCGCGGAAGTCGGCGATCACAGTGGAGGATTTTCTGACCATGAGTTCTCCGCTGGAGTGCGACGACTGGAATGATGCTTCGCGCGGCAATGAGGAGCGCATGTATCTGGTCGAGGATTGGGCGCAGTTCATTCTCGACTTGCCGATTCGCGGCCGCATGCACACGGGCGAACAGGTGGAAGCGCCTCCCTACGGACGCTACTTCAGTTATTGCACCGGAGGAGTCTTCACGCTGAGCGAAGTGCTCGAGAAAACAACCGGCGCGCGCACGGATCGCTATGCGCGCGAGAAGCTGTTTCAGCCGCTCGGCATCACGAATGTGGAGTGGGTTTATTCTCCGCTGAACGTTCCGCAGACGGGCGGCGGATTGCGGCTGGCCAGCCGCGACCTGCTGAAGGTCGCGCAACTTTATCTCAACGGTGGCGAGTGGCAAGGGAAGCGCATCGTGAGTGAGGCGTGGGTACATCGCTCGACCGAGCCGCATGCCCAAATCGATGAGACGACCGAATACGGCTACCTCTGGTGGCTCAAGTCATTTAAGTCGGGAGAGAAGAGCTACCCGGCGTTTTTCATGTCCGGCAACGGCGGAAATAAAGTGGTCGTGATTCCCGCGCTCGATATGGCCGTCGTCATCACCAGCACGAATTACAACGCGCACGGAATGCACGAGCAGACAGAGAAGATACTGACCGACTACGTGCTGGCGGCGGTGGAGTAAGGATATGGAGAAGCGAGTGCGCCCCTCATCGAGATTCTTGGCGATGGGCGGGACTCGCGGCGCCTACTTCTTCACCACCGCGATCCCCAGATCCCGCAACTGGCCTTCTGGCACCGGCGTGGGCGCTTCCATCATCAGGTCTTTGGCGGCGGCGGTTTTGGGGAAGGGAATTACTTCGCGCAAGCTATCCGCTCCCGCCAGAATCATCACGATGCGATCGAGGCCGAGCGCAATCCCGCCGTGCGGCGGCGTCCCGTATTCGAGCGCTTCCAGGAAGAAGCCGAAGCGGGAGCGCGCTTCTTCATCCGTCATGCCGAGGGCGTGAAAAATTCTGCTCTGCACATCCTGCCGGTGAATACGGATCGAACCCGATCCCAACTCCGTTCCATTCAGCACCACGTCGTAGGCGAGCGCGCGCACCATGGCCGGATCGGTTTCCAGCTTGTCCATGTCTTCATCGTGCGGCGAGGTGAACGGGTGATGAGCCGCGTTCCAACGCCTTTCGCCTTCATCCCATTCGAACATGGGAAAATTCGTCACCCAGAGAAAACGGTAGTCGCCTTTCTGAAAAAGTTTGTGCCGGTCGGAATATTTCTGCGCCAGCGCCACGCGTAGCAGTCCCGCCGAGGCATAGATCGCCATTTCGGCGGGCGTTACTTTGCGCTTGCCCGCCGGATGCGCGTCTCCGGATGCTCCGGACTGCGCCGAGCCTACGACGAGCACCAGCAGATCGTCGGCCGCGAGTGCGCCCGTTTTGTCGCGCACCTTCTCTCGCACTTTTGCGCCCGCGTCGGGAAACTTGTTTTCGATGCGCTTGAAGTCTTCGAACACGCGCGCTCCGCCCTTCGAGACGAACAGCGGCTTGATGTCGTCGCGCTCCTTGCGCGAAAGCTCGCCTACGTGCGGAATGCGGATGCCAATCACCGGCAAATCTTTGTTGATCGCAAGCTGTTCCAGATCGGCGGGCGCAAAACAATCGCCCACGTCGGTAAGCGCAGGCAGGCGCAGGTCGGGCTTGTCGATGCCGTATTGCCGGATGGCATCGTCGAAGTCCATGCGCGGGAAAGGCGTTTTGATTTCGTGGCCCGCGGCCTTGAAAGCCGCGGTCAAAAAGCTTTCGACCACTTCCCAAACCCGCTCCGGCTGCGGATATGACATCTCAAGATCGATCTGGGTGAATTCGGGCTGGCGGTCGGCGCGCAGGTCTTCGTCGCGGAAGCAGCGCACGATCTGGAAATACTTGTCGAAGCCCGAGATCATCAATATCTGCTTGAACAGTTGCGGCGATTGCGGCAGTGCGTAAAACGATCCCGGCTGCACCCGGCTGGGGACGAGATAATCGCGCGCGCCTTCGGGCGAGGAGCGCGTCATAAACGGCGTTTCGATTTCGAAGAAGCCCTGCGCAGCCAGGTTGTCGCGGATGGCGATCGCCACCTTGTGCCGCAGCTCGATGTTGAACTGCATGACGTCGCGGCGCAGGTCGATGTAGCGATACTTCAACCGTATCTCTTCGTTCGCCAGCACCGTGTCCGAGGGCAGAAAGGGCAGCGGCTTCGACACGTTCAAAATGCGCAGCTCTTCGGCAACCAGCTCGACTTCGCCGGTCGGGATATTCGGATTGATGGTGTCGGCGTCGCGGCGCTTGACGGTTCCGATGGCCGCGATCACGAACTCGTTGCGCAGCGCTTCCGCTTTCTCGTGAACGGCGGCGTTCAGTTCATAGTTGAAGACGACTTGGGTCACGCCGGTGCGGTCGCGCAGATCGACGAAAATGATCTGGCCCAGGTCGCGGCGCCGGTTGACCCATCCCATGAGCACAACTTTCTTGCCCGCATCGGAGAGCCGAAGAGCCCCGCACATATGCGTTCGTCGGAGGTCGCCTAAGAAATCGAGCACGTCTTCGCCTTGTCTTGCCGAAATGATCCAGCTGAAAGTTCGGTGGTGAGCTGAACCTATGATTATAAATGGGCGGCGTCAAAGGTACTTGGGAAGGGCACGGCTTCGACCGTGCCATAGGTGCCACGGAATAGAGGACGGCTTTAGCCCCTGAGGAACGTGCCTTCCGGGCTGAAAGGCATTCATGAAACCGGCTCTAAGCGCTTGCTTCCCTATCCCGCAATCTATATCCTTTGCACGAACCGATGCACCAACGGAAGAATCGTTCCTACTTCGTACGCTCTTCCGTAGAGGAGACTCTTGCTAGCCATTGTTTCTCGTATCGTGTTTGCCTCGACTATTCTATTTGCCTCATTTCTTCCTCTTTATGCTGCCGATAATCCGGCCCCTAACTCCGACCCTGCTTACCAGCAACTTCGCAACCTGACGCTGTCAGGCGAGGCGGTGAGCGTCACTAACTTTGAGCTGAAGCGCGATGCTGGCACTTTCCATCTGCACTCGGGAACGGTGTGCTTTGTAACGCCGGTGCAAGGCAAGGTCACGGGAGCGGTGTTCGCGGGCGAAGGTAATTTTGTGCTCGACCCGCCGCTGGAGTCCGAGCGCAACAGTTTGAAGCTGCTCACGAAAGAAGATGAGTTCAGCGAGAGCTTCAATCACGCCGTCCTGCGCTTTACGGACTCGACCTATGACGACATCAAGAAAGGCGGCGGCCCAGCCTCCGGCGGCTGCGATGCGGGCTTGCTGAAAGACAGCCAGAATACGACGCGCCACAAGCTCAAATTCAATCTCGAAGCGCGCATCCTGGAGGAAGTATTGAGCCCGGAACCGCGAGGGCTCTTCGTTGCCTTCATCCATGGCAAGCATTACAACAGCAAGGAGCTTTACCAGATCGATCCCGACTCGGCGACGGAGCAGGTCAGCTTCATGACCTATGACGAAAATAAGATGGGCGAATGGGCGTCCTTCAAAGTTTCCGGCGGCCATTCACAAAGCGCCTTGGGCAAGCCCTACCATATTGAGCACCAGCAACTGGACGCGACCTTTGAAAAGAGCGGCAGGTTACTGGGCAAATCCACGACAGATATTGTCGCGCGGCGCGAAGGCTTGCGGGTGGTGGGCTTCGACCTATTCCGGCCCCTGCGCGTACAGAGTGTGACCGCAAACGGCCAGGCCCTGTCCTTTATTCAGGAGGACAAGAACGACGACGGCAATTTCGCCGTCATCCTGCCCAAGGCTCTCGCTGCGGGAGAGAAGATCTCGGTCACGACCGCCTACGAAGGGAAAGACGCGGTCGTTAACAGCGGCGGCGGAAACTATTATCCGGTCGCGCGCGACGATTGGTATCCCAACGATCCGGATGCGGCGATGGGAGAGTTTGCGCTGTATGACATGACTTTCCGCATTCCTAAAGGAATGAAAATGGCCGCAACCGGCGTGCTCGTCTCCGAGAGCAATGTGGGCGGCCAGAATGTGACCGTGTGGAAGAGCGAAGCTCCGCAGACCGTGGCGGGATTCAGCTTCGGCAAGTTTAAGGAAGAGGAAGTCAAGCTCACCAAGCCCGAGTATTTCATCCAGTCCTATGCTAACGAGGAATCTCCCGACTGGGTACAGGGCTTGCAGCATTCGCTCGACGATGATTTACCCACGCAAGGCTCCCACATAGGATCGGGGGCGCCGCTGGGCAGCATGAGCACCGTTTCGCTGAATAAGAAGGCGCTGGCGGAAGGCGAATTGGCGGTGCAACTCTACACCGATTATTTCGGCCCTTCACTGTTCAAACATCTGCAACTCACGCAGCAGACGGCGTGCAACTTTGGCCAGTCGTGGCCGGAACTGGTGTGGATTCCGATCTGCTACTACTTTGACAACACGGTTCGCCACACGCTGGGCATGGACTGGGGCAGCCGCGGATATTGGAAAGTGGTCGCGCCCCACGAAATAGCGCATCAATGGTGGGGACACACTGTCGGGTTCGCCTCCGGGCGCGACCAGTGGATGAGCGAAGGGTTCGCCGAGTTGTCCGCTTCCCTCTACATCAGCATGATCGAGAAGAATCCGAAGAAGTTTATCGAGTTCTGGAACGACGAGCGCGAGTTGTTGCTGGAACGGAACGCCCAGGGTTTTCGCGCCATCGACGCCGGCCCCTTGACCATGGGATACCGGGCCAGTAATTCTCGAACCGGATTCGACGTGACTCGGCGCCTCATTTATCCCAAGGGCGCATATATTCTCCACATGATCCGCATGATGATGTGGGACCGCAAGACGGGCGACCAGAATTTCAAGGCCGCGATGCACGATTTTGTGACGACCTATTCCGGTAAGGCCGCCACCACCGAAGATTTCAAGGCGATGATGGAGAAACACATGACCCCGGACATGGATCTCGAAGGCAATCATCGCCTGGACTGGTTCTTTAACGAGTACGTCTACGGCACCGCCCTGCCCGCCTACAAGATCGACTACACGTTCGAGAAGGATGCAAACGGCGACGTAGTGTTTGGTTTCAAGATCACGCAATCTGGCGTCGATGATAAGTTCCGGATGATCGTGCCCGTCTACCTGGAGCTTGCCGAGGGCCGCACGGCATTCGTGGGGCGCGCGCGCCTTCTCGGAAACACTACGGTGGATCAGAAAGTCCCGCTCAAGGGATTGAAAGATACGCCCAAGCGCGCCCTCCTGAATTACAACGACGACGTGCTGGCGTCCAATTAGTTTTGAAGAGGCACAGCTTTACAGGTTGCGCAAAAACTCTGGTTTTGATTCTGTTTTGATGGGGCGCGGCCTGTAAAGCCGTGCCCTACCCAAAGCCTCGACCGTCAGGCTGCGTTACTTTCGTAACCGTGCCGCATCACCAGGGGTTGAGTATCGCAGAGGAATTGGGTTATTTTCGGCGGATGCAACCAGCCACCTTCGTCCCCAGCTTCGTGTTCGTCATATTCGCCGTAAACTTCGCGTGTGCCTGGTTCTACTTAAACCACCGAAGAGCGGCATCTGCATATGCTGCGACGAATCCAAACATGGCACAAGACGCCGCCGCAATCTGCGCCCGCGCCGGCGTTACCTTTCAAAATTGCTTTGCCCCACTGCCTGAACTTGGACACCCGGGCCTGTGCCTGTTTAGCGCCCCCGTGACCGAGGGCAGCACTTTGTCCGTGGCGCTGGACACCCTCAGCACCCATGCAATCCTACAGCGCCTTGCCGATTGGGCGCGTAAAAACAGCGTGGAAACCCGTCGGCAATTCGCTTCAGAAGACGACCTTCGCAACGAGGCAGGCCCTCTTCGGAACGCTCCCGCCGGTGAGCAACGGCGGCGGAATGCAGCTCCCCAATCGTTTCCTTTACAGACAGATCCCGTGGAATAATTCGCTGGCCCTTAATGCGGAACCCTTGTTTCCGCGGCGAACTTGGAATCACGGTTTGCAGTTCGTTACGATTCACTCTTCGGCCTAATCCCCTCAAGTTGAGCTGGTGCGAAATTGTAACGGAGATATCGGGGACAGAATCAATAGTGGTCCGGGACGTGCCGAAGCGCAAAAGAAATCCCTCATCGACCAGTACGGCACATCCGCAAAATGCCGATTCGACGTTAAACTAATTAAGTCGCGCAGCGGCACGAGCAGCCGGGCGTGAGCGAACAGCGGACGACGAACGACGAACGACGAATGGCGAACCACCAGCGACCAACGACCCCATGATCAAATCTCCCCGAGGAACCCGCGACCTTCTCCCGCCCGACACAGCGCTGTGGAACTTCGTCGAAGCCGCCGTGCGCGACGTCTTCCGCGCCTACAACTTCCACGAAATTCGCACTCCCATCTTCGAGTCCACCGAACTGTTCGCCCGCGGCGTAGGCGAAGAAACGGATATTGTCGCCAAAGAAATGTTCACGTGGGAAGATCGCGGCGGAGCGCAGAGCGAAGAATTTGCCCGTCTTCTTGATTTAGTGGAAGAAAAACTTGGCCTATCCATCGCTGACGCTCGTGATCAGATCAAATTCTTCAAGGATGCCATTGCCTTGGGTAAGTGGAAAGGCCAATCCCTAACCCTGCGCCCCGAAAATACCGCGGGCGTGGTCCGCGCTTACATCGAACACAAACTCTGGGACCGCGGCCTCAACAAGCTCTTCTATATCGGACCGCAATTCCGCCGCGAGCGTCCGCAAAAAGGCCGCTACCGCCAGTTCTATCAAATCGGAGCGGAAATCATCGGCCCCGCCGCCGCCGGCAGCCAGTCTCCCGCGCGCGACGCGGAAATCCTCGAACTCCTGGCCACGCTGCTCGACCGCGTCGGCATCAAGAACTGGACGCTCGAACTGAACTCCGTAGGCTGTCCCGCCGACCGCGCAAGATTCAACGAAGCTCTTCGCCAAGCGCTCGAACCCGTGGTAGGAAAAATGTGCGCCGACTGTCAGCGCCGCGCCGTGACCAATCCGCTGCGCGTCTTCGACTGCAAAGTTCCCGAAGACCAGCCCACCATCGCAACTCTCCCGACTATCACCCAGTTTCTGGACGAAAGTTGCCGCGCCCATTACGAAGAAGTAAAGAACATCCTGAGCGCCGTCCACATCCCCTACGTCGAAAACCCCCGCCTGGTGCGGGGTCTGGATTACTACCAAAAGACTGCGTTTGAATTTACCCACGGAGCGCTGGGGGCGCAGAATGCGATTCTTGGCGGAGGAAGATACGACGGTTTATCGGAAGCGCTCGGCGGGCCGGCGGCTCCGGGGATTGGCTTTGCTATCGGAGAAGATCGGCTGGTGCTTTCACTGATGGAGACCGCGCCGGCGGAGGCGGTTGTCCGCAAGCCCGACGTTTACATTGCTCCGCTCGGTGCCGGGATGAATCGCGAGGCTGCCCGCGTGGCTCGCGAACTGCGGCGGCACGATCTGGTTGCCGATCTTGTTATCGAACTCGGCGACGAATCGTTTCGCTTGAAAAAATCGTTCGAAGCCGCCGACAAGATGGGAGCGCGCTACATCCTCATCGTCGGCGAGAACGAAGTGGCGGCCGATGCCTTCGCGCTCAAGCATCTCGCCTCCGGCGAACAAGTCACAGTTCCGCGCGGGAAACTGGCGCAACGCATATTGCAAAAGTAGCCGTCAGCTCTTGGCTTCGCCAACGAAGTACCGCCAACGCCGCGCTTTATATCGGGGCATCGCTTGCAGTCGAAGGGAGCGCCCGTGCCACACGGGCACTCCCGGCATGGCTACTTTTTCGCGTAGTAGGCAGCGTTCTTTTCCAGAAACTCTTTCTTGTCCTCGGGGAGCTCCTCGGCCACGAAGATCGAATCCGAGGTGCACGCCGGAATGCAGGCGCCGCAATCGATGCAACCATCGGGGTCGACATAAACCTGTGTCGCCGCCTCAAACTCCGGCTCGTCTTTCTTGGGATGGATGCAGTCGGTCGGGCAGACCTCCACGCAAAGCTCGTCCTTGATGCAGGTGTCGGTGATTACATAGGCCATGAGTGCTTCTCCTGAGATGTTTTTGTGGAGCAGTTTCATTCTTACCTTAGCGAGTGATGTCCGTCTTGGCGGTGATCTACATCACAGCCGGCCGTGTTCCAATCACGCAGAATGGTGATGGACGTCACAGGCGGGGAAATGTCTCATACGGTATAAGAATGTACATCTGCAATTGAAGGAAGCACGGAATTGCCCGGCCTCACCCCACGACCCCACACAGCCGCCACCCAAGCGGCGGGCCGGGCAATCTCGCTGAGCAAGTTAGCAGGAATGCCGGGGCGCGGTTTCTTCCTCGAAATATTTAGTTCTTGAGCGGCGCCGCGGTTACTTCCGCTTCTTAGATTCGGTTACTGCCATCAAGAATTTTGTCTGTCTTCCGATGGGCATGTGAGGGTCGCGTTTTGCGACCCGCTTGCCCAATGAAAATACTCATGGTGATTCTGCTGCTGGCCGCGATGGCCGGCACTTTGTGCGCTCAAGAGGCTCATAGCGCTTTTATGGTGCATCCATTTATAACGCGCGGAGAGCTGGCCGCTTCACGCTTCTGGACGCGCTCCACAATAGCGCTGGTCGCGCTCGACGGAGCCGCGAAGGCCGCCGACAGCTTCGCCACGCGCGAGAACATCGACGGCGGCGGGGAAGAATACAATCCGCTGGCGCGCCCGTTTGTGCATACCCCTTTGGTGCAGGTTGCGTCTACAGCGGCGCTGTTTGGGGCTGAAATCGCGGCTGCTTATGTGTTGCACAAAAGACACCACGACCGCCTGGGGCGTGCACTCCTGATCGAGGGCGCGACGATGAATGGACTGGGAGCGGCGACGAGCTTTAAACATCGCGTGGCGGGTTGGTAGGAGAGGACCTGCGGCTTCGGAATTGCCCCTCAGCCCCTAAAGGGGCCGCGATGACAGACAGCTTTCGGCATCTCCAAAGCGATGCCCTGATAGGAAGCATAACCTGCGTCAAACAGCTAATGGCCAACAGCTAACAGCCAACAGCCAAAAGCTAAGGGCTTTTTCTCTCCACTAAGTACGACTCTTTGTAACCCACGTAATTTTCGGCGTAGCGGAGGATCGTCGCCTGATCTTTTTCGTCCAGATGGCGGCGGAATTTTCCTGGAGAGCCCATCCAGAGCGAATTCGGCTCGACGATTGTCTTCTCGGGGATCAGCGTGCCGGCGGCGATGATCGAGCCGGATCCGATGACGGCGCCGTTGAGGATGATCGAGCCCATGCCGATGAGGCAGCGGGCTTCGATGGTGCAACCGTGGAGGATGGCGTTGTGCCCCACGCTGACGTAGTCGCCAAGGTAGACGCCGTATTTCTCCTTCATGCCGTGCAGGACGGAGTTGTCCTGAATGTTCGAGTAGTGGCCGATGCGGATCTGGTGGACGTCGCCGCGCAGGACGCAATTCATCCAGATGCTGGAGTGCTCGCCGAGAATGACGTCGCCGATGAGTTGGGCGGAGTCGTCGATGTAGCAGGTATCGGGAAACTGGGGGGTGACGCCTTGGAAGGAGCGGATCATAGGTTTATCAGATGCTGGAAGCGCAATGCCGGACCCGCCGTTTTGCAAAATGCGCGTTGGGGGCAGGTCGCCGTACGAAGTCAACATACCATGCCGGGCTCGGCGTTCGAAAGTTGGCCAGATAGGTCGCTGTCCGTTCATTGGCCGAGTTCTGTGCGCAATCTGATTGCATCAACAATCGAGATCCCTTGTGCAAGGAACCGTTTGGACAGACGCGTTCCTCCGTTTAGGCGGTGGGCGCAACCGTCAAAAGGGAACCCCGCCCAAGCAGGAGTGCCGGGTACTCCGAACGGCGGGTTGTGCACACAGCCACACAGCCGCGAAGAACGCGAATTGTGTAGGGCATCCGGCTGGCTAGGGGACCAACTCAAAAACGGTGCCGTAGCCGTCCGCGCCCCCGAAGATCGTAGTGCTGTAGAGGTTGCCCATTTTATCGAAGATCAGGCCCGCATAGGGAATGCCCCCATCGCCCGGCTGGCTGCCGAAGCTGTAGAGGACCTTCTCCGTGCCTTCCGCGGTCAACTCGAACACCGTGCCCCCGCCGTAAGCGCCACCCTGGCAGGTCGTGCCGTAGAGGTTGCCCTTCTTATCGAAGACCAAGCCCGCATAGGGATAGAACCCATCGCCCGCCTGGCTGCCAAAGCTGTAGAGGACTTTCTCCGAGCCTTTCTTGGTCAGCTCAAACACCGTGCCGTAGCCGTAAGCGCCGCCGGAGGGCGTCGTGCCGTAGAGGTTGCCCTTTTTATCGAAGACCAGGCCCGTCGTGGGAGACGACCCATCGTCCGGCAGGCTGCCGAAGCTGTAGAGGACTTTCTCCGCGCCCGCCGCGGTCACCTCGAACACCGTGCCCTCGCCGTAAGCGCCGCCCAAGCGCGTCGTGCCGTAGAGGTTGCCCTTCTTATCGAAAGTCAGGCCCGCTTGGGGATCGGTCCCATCGCCCGGCTGGCTGCCAAAGGTGTAGAGGACTTTCTCCGTGCCGGCTGCGGTCAACTCGAACACCGTGCCCCCGCCGTAAGCGCCTCCGTATGCCGTTGTGCCGTAGAGGTTGCCCTCCTTATCGAAGGTCAGGCCCACCCAGGGACCGGCCCCATCGCCTGGCTGGCTGCCGAAGCTGTAGAGGACTTTCTCCGTGCCAGCCGCGGTCAACTCGAACACCGTGCCTCCGCCGTAAGCGCCGCCGACTTCCGTTGTGCCGTAGAGGTTGCTCTTCTTATCGAAGGTGAGGCTCGCCCGGGGGCCGATCCCATCGCCCGGCTGGCTGCCAAAGCTGTAGAGGACTTTCTCCGTGCCGGCCGCGGTCAACTCGAACACCGTGCCGTTGCCGTATGCGCCGCCTTGGAACGTGGTGCCGTAGAGGTTGCCTTTCTTGTGGAGGACCAACTCCGAATCGGGATAAGCGCCGTCCGGCGAATCGGTGAAGCTGTAGAGAACAGTCTCAGTTTGGGCCTGACCTGGGTGAGCGGCCGTCAGCAGGAGCGCAGAAAGCACAGCTAGCGTCAGAGCACCATGGATAGCACTCATAAGTACGAACCTCCTTTGGGAGTTTCGCCTCAGGGGGTGTTGCGTCTCAACGGGCGGGAACTGCTCTTCGGAGAGGCGAGGAATTGTACGGCCCGATTGTACTGCCGTTCGATTGCGGCGGCGAAGAAAAATGGCGTAGCCAGACTTTGTCAATGTGCATGAACTTGCACATGGGCTAGGCATGGTTGGCGATACATCGCTTACGCTCATTGGCCGGATCGTGAGCGCAGTTGTCTGATGGCGACGGTTATCGTGCCTTCGCCTTTCACGTGATGCATGAGAAAAGCAGAAAAGAGTTTTGTAAACATCGGGCGACAGGAAAATAGCCACGATTAAGCCTTGGCCTCACGCCGCCGTCCGCAAGCTGCTTCGCAAGCGGAATAGAACGGATACCAGGGCTGCCATCCCGGCGAGCCAGATGGCAATCGCCACATTCACCACCCAGCGCGGAGCCACGCCGACGCGGCGCAGCAGAAACGGCAGAAAATTCCACGTTGTGACGTGAACATAATCCCACGGGTCCCAGCCCATGGCGTCGGTATTCAAGCCCCAGGCATCCATCTTGCCCAAAGCGAAGGCGGCGATGTTCTTGAAACGCAGAGCAATGACAAACGTGGGATGTCCGAACGTTTCTATCTGGTAAATTTCCAAGGGCAACCAGAAGGCCAACGAGGCCAACTGAATCGCCAGGCTGACTGCGATCAGCACCCATGCCGCGCACCAGATGGTTCTTCCAAGGAACTCTCGATAGTGCATGAGCAGCGGCACGGCAACCAGTGTCACCAGTTCGACCGTGGTGGAAACATAGCGGTCGCCCCAGGCGAAGTCGCCGCTCCAGTAGGTGTATCTCGCGTAAAAGCATATATAGGCGAGCAACAGGAGAAGAGAAGTCGCGCCATACGCGCGTACCTCTGGAGTCAGACGCTTCCATAGCCATGCCAGGAGGAAAATTGCCAGCACAAGAAGAGGATCGAAGAGAAAAATAGACTTCTCGGGCTGGAAGAGCGCTCCGAGAAAGCCGGTGTGAAAGGGCGTGCTCCAGGGAAAATTCGCCGGCAGCGTAGGATCCATCTGGCGCTGTTCCCGGGCGCCTACGGCTACGTAGGTACTGAAAAAGGACCCGTAGCGGTAAAACTGGTAGGCACGATCGACCACGAGAAAGAACAGGTAAACGGGTGCCGCGATTTTGCAGTAGGCGATGAGACGCCGCCACAACCCGCGGCCGCGTGCCGCTTCGCGACGTTTTCCTTCGAACCCCGCTCCGTCGAACCAAAGCACGAGTAGGAGAAAGATTCCCGCCGCCATGAGATCCAAACCGGTGGTAAGACGCGTAAGCAGGTTAAGCCCGAGCGCGCCGGAGCCGATGAAAAGCGCCCGCCGGCTGTCCGTGCGCAGCCACTCGTACTGAAATGAAAATCCAGTAAGGGTCAGCAACATGATGTAGTTGTTCTCCATCATGTTCTGGGTGTAGTGAAGATGGGTCGTGCAGAACATCAAGGCGAGCACGCCCGCCACCGACTCTTTCATGCTAAAGCGCAACTGGCCGAGCAACCGGAACGCGATGAGCGCGGTGAGAACGTTCACCAGGATGTTGGTGCTGTAACTGACCACAATGCTGCGCACGGCGGGGTCGTCGCCGTAATTCGAAAAGATAGGCCAGTGCGCAATCCACGTTCCCAGGATATCGGCGGGCAGCATGAGCAGCGACTGGCCAATGCCATACCCACCATAGAGACGCCCGCCCCTCCCGTGCACGCCAAACTCGGGATACTCGTTGGGGAAAACCTGCGGCTCCGCGGTCCAAAGCCAATGCGTGGTTTGCAGCCGGTGCGTGGTGTCGGACGTCCCCAACTCGCCCGATTGCGCCACGAAAGCCAGCAGCCCCGCGGTCAGACACAAAAGAAAAAGCGGATCGCGCAGCCAGGGTCCAAGGCGAGAAGTCATCGTCTGGATAGTAATCGAAAGCGAGAATTTTCTCAGCGAGGTTTCCGGAATTATGCCGCCGCCTGTTTGCAGACGCGCGCCCAATTGCCACTTTGCTGCGGCCAATCGAGCATTGGCCGCGATTCCTCATTTGAGCAGCGTCGAAAGCACCTGGTTGACCGCGAATGCGGCAGCGTACGCAACCGTGGTCATATAGACAAACTGGACGACGGGCCACTTCCAGCTATTGGTCTCGCGACGCACGATTGCCAGCGTTGACGTGCACTGCATGGCAAACGCGAAGAAGACCAGCAGCGCCATCGCTCCGGCAAAAGTGAGATCTTGCCTGAGCGCATTCTGCAGCGTCATCGAGTGCGTCGCCGGATCGGTCCCATAAATCGTGCCCAGGGTCCCGACGATCACTTCGCGCGCGATCACCGATGTCAGCAGGCCAACCCCGATTTTCCAATTGAAGCCGAGCGGACGGATGAGCGGTTCAATTCCATGTCCGAGATAAGCGATCGCGCTCTGCTCCAGTTGTGGGGCGTGGCCATGGTGCACTGGAACGTGAGTCAGGACCCAAATCAGCAGAGAGACTCCCAGAATGTACGTACCCGCCTGCCGCAGAAAGACCCGTGCGCGGTCAAACAGGCGAAGGCCAATCGACTGCCAGGTCGGCCAGCGATATTCGGGAAGCTCCAGCACGAATGGAGCGGCAGAGGATTTGAGCACTGACGACTTGAGGATCTTCGCCGTCGCGATGGCCGCAACAAAACCGAGCACGTACAGCGAAAGCATTGCGCAAGCGCGCGCGTCGAGCAGCACGCCGACGACCGGGCGACTGGGAATAAAAGCCGCAATCAGCAAGGTGTAGATCGGCAACCGGGCCGAACAAGTCATGAAAGGGGCGACCAGAATGGTCGCGATCCGGTCGCGCTTGTTCTCGATGGTGCGCGTCGCCATGATTGCCGGCACCGCGCAGGCATAGGCGGATAGAAGAGGAATGAAGGCCTTCCCGTTCAATCCCACGCTTCGCATGGTGCGGTCCGCAATCAGCGCCGCGCGCGCCAGGTAGCCCGAATCTTCCAGCAGCCCTATAAAGAAGAACAGCAGAAGAATCTGGGGCAGGAACACCAGCACGGCGCTCACGCCCTTCCACAGACCATCCAGCAGAAGCGACCGGACCAGACCATCGGGAATCAGGGGCGCCGCTTGCTGCCCCAGCTTTGTGAGCAGATCCTGAAAAGCCGTGCTCATGGGCTGGCCGAGTCCAAACACGGTTTGGAAAACGGCGCCAACCACGACCACAAAAATGAGCGGTCCCCACAGCTTGTGCAGAAATATGTCGTCCAGCCGGCGGCCCCACGCGCTCGGAAGATGCTGCTGGTAATCGATTCGGCGCCCAACCTGGCTTGCCCACTTCCGGCACTGCGGAAGATCCTGGAGAACGGGGAGCAATGCATCTGGACGCTCATCGTGTTCCTGCCGCAGGAAGCGATCCACGGTCTCTAATCCCGTTCCCTGAGTCGCGCTCACCATCGCAACCGGCGCTCCCAGTTCCGCGGCGAGTTTGAGAACGTCGAGCGACCCGCCCCCCTTGGCAAAAATATCCGCCATATTCAGGAGCACCAGTGTCGGCAGGCCTAGAGCGATCACCGGCTTTGCCAATACGAGTTGGCGCGAGAGATGGGTTACATCCAGCACCAGCAAAATCGCATCCGGGCGAGGCAGGCCGTCCATTTGCCCGGTCAGCACGTCCACCGCGACGCGTTCATCGTCGGAATACGGCGTCAGGCTGTACACCCCGGGCAGATCAATGAGCCTGATCTCGTGTCCGCTGCCGGCCAGCAGACCCACACGTTGCTCGACCGTCACGCCCGGATAATTGCCGACCTTTTGGCGAAGGCGGGTCAGACGATTGAAGAGCGTCGACTTCCCTGAGTTAGGTGGGCCGATCAGGGCCGCCGTCCGGATTTCACGGCTCAGGTTTTCCGGGATTTCCCCCAGTGTAGTAATGGCGGTCTCGACCGAATGACAGTTCACGGCAAGTCACCCGCTGGCGAAATCCACGCTCGCCGAACCATGATGTGGCTCGCAGTCTCCGCCCGCAACGCAATCTCGGCTCCGTCCACCGAATACACACTTGGATCTCCCATCGGCGCGCGGCGGGAGAACTTGACCTGCACACCCGGAACAAAACCGATGCGCATCAGGAATTGCTCGTCCGCCGCAGGCAGGGAGATATGGTCGATAGTGCCTGCCTCGCCCACTTCAAGATCGGTGAGCGCCACGCATAGCTCGGGCATTTCCGGTCCCGCTCGCTTTCGGTCTCCATTCGGACCCGCGCAATCGGCTCTGCCGGCGCGGCGTCGACGGATTTGCGCGGATCGTTGTGGCCGGTCTTCAATCAGGTACGTCAGGGCAATGCCGGCGATCAGCGCGGCTTCGGCGCCTTCGCGGAGCGTAATGATGAGTGCCTGGAGCATTAAGAAATGCCGCTTTCTAATTGAACATGAAATTCAATTTCAATATCAATAGGATACGGTTTCGGGCGGAGGCCGGTCAACGCACTGAATCACGGATGGCTGTGATTTGCATCACACGGGGAAATGGGGCATTGAACGGGGTTTAACCGGGAACTCAATCTATTCCTCACGGTTGTCGTGTGATGCCCGTCCTTGTCTTCAAGCCCAAAGAGCCACGAAACTGCGAGCAGGGCCCGTGGTGTAATGGGAGCACATGAACCTGTCCAGTTACAAGGTGCGGGTTCGAATCCCGTCGGGTCCACAGTCTCCCAGTTTGGGTAGGGGGGCTGATCTGGGGACTCAGGACAGGGAGTCCCCTTCGGTAACATTGACTTCAAGCACGGGGCTGGCGATAATCATCTTGTAACTGGACAGGTTATGCAGTTCCCGAGACCCGGACCCGCGCGGTTCGGGTTTTTCTGTGGCGACAGACATTTGTGAGGCTGGGCAATCCGGTATCTGAGTGAAATGGCCTGTGGGTGTTGAAAAAGTCACTGTGATTAGCAGGCTGAATGGAAACAAAAGCGTGGTAAAAGAAGGTTGCCATGCTTTGCTGGATCACCATTCTCGGAGGCGTGCTCGTCATGATGGGACAACA
>Ga0326728_10007647_pt1 | contig 27524 bp, 24 predicted proteins | sample MB3enrmetagenome_FD_207602 | JGI IMG/M metagenome (GOLD analysis project Ga0326728, IMG submission 207602) | Lab enriched peat soil microbial communities from McLean, Ithaca, NY, United States - MB31MN | ecosystem: Environmental > Terrestrial > Soil > Wetlands > Peat | place: USA: New York...
AGTTATTTTGCGCCCCTCGAGCTTTGCGATCGCGTCCAGCGCCGGTGTTTTCGCCGCGCGTTCGTCGCAAAAAACTATAACCCGGCTGGCTGCGCAAGTCTTGAGCAAGGTCTCAAGCTTAAACGGTGGATCGATACCGGGAACCGTTAATAGCTCGCATTGTTCCGCGGCCTCAATGGCATTTGCGCGCATCCGGTCCAGGTTGAGCCGCGAGACAACGGTGCGGGCGGTTATCACCGGCTGCAGCAAAGACACCCCCATTTCGGCGGCCTTCTGTATCATGTAATCGAGCCGCGCTTGCTTCAGGGGGGCGAAGGCGTAATGAAGATCCTGAGCTACGGTCTGATCCCGGACCTTACCGGTCAGCTTGATGCGGCAAACCGTCTTCTTGGCTTTCACAATTTCTGCGCGCCATTCTCCGTTCTTGCCGTCGAAGACCAAAATCTGCGCGCCCTCCGGAAGCCTCAGAACGTGCAAGAGATAATGGGCCTGAGGCGCGCTCAGCACGATTTCTGCGCCGGCTTCGAGATCGTTTGCGACAAATAATCTATGTACGGTCATTGCGCCCCAAATGTTTTTGTGCTGTTGACATAAGGCGAACCAAAATTTGGCACACTATTTGTATTGATTGGTAATTTGAGGGATAACACCTTCTGAACGAGCGACACATGCGAGCCATTACTGCGCAAGCAGACACCAAATCTGCCCCTGAAGGAACCGCCTTGGGGCCCATTGCGGACGCGCTCCCAGCGAACTGGACCGACCGCTTCGCTCCTGCCGGCCTCAAGCCCTGGCTGCGGCTCATCCGCGCCGACCGGCCCATCGGGGCATGGCTTCTTCTGTGGCCATGCTGGTGGTCCGTGGCGCTTGCAGCCCGCGCAGACGATTTACCCGATATCTGGTTCGATATCAGGCTGCTGATTCTTTTTGCCATCGGTGCCTTCGCAATGCGCAGTGCCGGGTGCATCTATAACGATATCATCGACCGCGATATCGATGCAAAGGTCGCAAGAACGAAAGGGCGCCCGCTCGCGAGCGGGCAAATCTCTCTCGTCCCCGCGATAGCCGTTGCGATTGCGCTTTGCCTCGTAGGCCTTGCCGTTCTCCTTCAATTCAACTCCTTTGCCGTTGTGTTGGGGTTCGGCTCGGTTGGCATCGTTCTGATCTATCCTTTGATGAAGCGGGTTACGTTCTGGCCTCAAGCGGTGCTCGGGCTTGCGTTTTCCTGGGGCGCGCTCATGGGCTGGGCGGCCTATTTTGGAGAGCTTGGCCTCGCGCCCATCGTCCTTTACGTCTCGGCTATCGCTTGGACGATCGGTTACGACACAATTTACGCTCACCAAGACAAGGACGACGACGCCCTTATGGGCTTGAAGTCGACAGCGCTCAGGTTCGGCGGCAACACCGCCCCTTGGCTCAGCTTGTTTTACGGCATTACAATCGGAGGCCTCGCATTCTCAGGATGGATCGTTGGGGCGGGCATCATATTCTACTGCGGATTGGTCGCGGCGTCCGCGCACCTAATTTGGCAAGTGGCGACACTCGATATCGACAATCCGCAAAACTGTCTTGAGCGTTTCCGCAGCAACCACAGTTTCGGCGCCATTGTGTTCCTCGCCATCGCGCTCGACGCCATACTTTTCGCTTTGCAGTAATCTGGAGCGCTGCCGGTAAAGGGATGGGGGATCTCGCCCAAGATTTCGATCTTTTGCTAAAAACCGCGCACGAAGCGGCCAATCTCGCGCTGAGCTTTTGGGGGCGGCCGGTTAGTCACGAGCGCAAACCCGATGGCACCTCGGTGTCGGAAGCCGACAAAGCGGTCGACAGGATGCTTGCCGCGCGGCTGGCTTCAGCCAGGCCGGACTATGGCTGGCTCTCGGAGGAAAGCCCAGAGCACACCTCCCGCCTTGCCGCCCGCCGCGTTTGGGTCCTCGATCCCATCGACGGAACACGCGATTTCCTTCAGGGCGGAAGCGACTGGACCATTGCCCTGAGCCTTGTCGAGGACGGCACGCCGGTGCTCGCAGCCGTCATTAATCCGGTGCGCGGCGAAGTCTTCGAAGCGCAGGCCGGAGCGGGCGCGTATCTCAACGCCCAACGGATTAATACGAGCCGGCAAAACGAGCTGACCGGCGCGAGAGTTGCAGTCTCTGCCGCCGCTTTGACGAAAAAGCCGTGGCGGGCGCCTTGGCCGGGGGCCGTTGCGGTGGGTGCCAACTCGACGATCTACCGGATGGCTCTCGTCGCCTCTGCGCGGGCGGACGTAGCTTTCGCATTGAGCCCGAAATGGGAGTGGGATATCGCTGCGGGGGCGCTCCTCGTTTCCGAGGCCGGCGGTACGGTCACGAGCGTCTCGGGAGCGCCGCTGGCGTTCAACTCGGCCGAAGCGAAAGTTCAGGGATTTGTTGCAGCGGCGCCCGATTTGCATCAGATGTTGATCGAACGCTGGCGCTGAGCGGGCGATCTACCGCCAGCCCGCCTGGAAGGCATGAGGACTAAGATGAGTGAGATCGACAACCGGCAGCTTTTGCATTTTGTATTTGGCGGCGAGCTGAAGTCCGTGAGTAGCACCGAATTCCGCGACCCATCGGCGCTGCACATGGTCGGCATTTATCCAAACTACAAGTCCGCCTACGACGCTTGGAAGGCCGCAGCGCAGCGCACCGTCGACAATGCACTCATGCGCTATTTCATCGTGCACATGCATCGCCTGCTCGATCCCTCAACCGATGTCGCGCCGGATGCGGCTGCCTCGAGGATTTCCGGCGCACAATGACCAAACCGGTTACGAAACAGCGCGCCAGCGGCATCCTCCGGAGGCTGCAGCAATCGGAGTTTTTCTTGAACGCGGCCAGCGGATTGGCCGCGCGCCATATTCGCACTGTGCACGCCACGTCCGAAGTGATCCGCGATCCGGCGGACACCGATGCCAAGTTGCAGAAATATCATCCCTCTATCGTGGCCATGTGGCATGGCCAGTTTCTTCTGCTTCCGCTTATCAAGCCGAAGACGATGCCCGTTAGCAACATGGTGGCCAAGCACACCGATGGCGAAATGATTGCCCGCACTCTCGTGCGTTTCGATATGGGACTCATCCGGGGCGCGGGCGCGGGCGATAAGGGAAAGGACCGCGGCGGGGCGGGGGCCCTCAGGGCTGCGCTCAAGGCCTTGCGTGCGAACACCACGGTCGCCCTGACAACCGATATTCCGCCTGGACCGGCGCGCGTCGCGGGCATGGGGATTGTCACGCTCGCGCGTATGTCGGGCCGGCCGATCGTTCCAGCCGCTGTCGCGACCGGGCGGTTTGTAACGCTGCCAACTTGGAGCCGGCTTACGATCAACCTGCCCTTCACGAAGCTCGCGATGGTGGTGGGCGATCCGATCTATGTGCCGCGCGACGCCAGCGAAGAGGAGATGGAGGCCTTGCGCCAGCAGGTGGAAGCGGGGATGAACGCGACAACCGATCGCGCCTATCGGCTTGCTGGCAGCGACTCCCGTAAAACCGCTCCGAAGCCGCCGCCCGCGCCCCGCCGCTCGGGGGTTCTGCTATCTTTATACCGTGGCGCGACAGCTACGGCGCGCCCGGCGGCCATGACGATTTTGCGCAGGCGCGCCGCCCGGGGCAAGGAGGTGCCGGAGCGCATTTCCGAGCGCCTTGGAATCGCGGCGGTGCCGCGCCCGGAAGGCCCGCTTTTTTGGTTTCATGCGGCGAGCGTTGGCGAGACCAATGCTGTCCTTCCGCTCATACACGCGCTCAAGCAACTCTACCCAGCGCTCAATATCCTGCTGACGACCGTCACCGTAACTTCGGCGAAGATCGCTGCCGAGCGCCTTCCGGCGGGTGCGATTCATCAATTTATGCCGCTCGACAGCCCGAGCTTCTGCCGGCGCTTCATCAATCATTGGCACCCCGATCTTGGGCTGTTTACAGAGTCCGAGATTTGGCCGAACCTGATCGTCGAGGCAAGCGACCGCAAAGTCCCTTTGGTGCTCGTGAACGCGAGAATGTCGCACAAATCCAGCAAGCGCTGGTCGCTGATGCCGAGCCTCTCCAAGCCGGTGTTTTCGCGTTTCGATCTCGTCTTGACGCAAAACTTCCGCTTCGCCAAGCGGCTGACCGGGCTTGGCGCACGCAAGGCCGTCATCACAGGAAACCTCAAATACGACGCGCCCCCGCCGCCCGTCGATCCGGCAGCGGCCGAGGTGCTGCGGCGCAGTTTCGATGGCCGGCCGGTTTTCCTCGCCGCTAGCACGCATCCCGGCGAGGACGAGGCCGTAGCGCGCGTTGCTGAAATCCTGCAAAGCACCATCCCTTCGCTGCTGACGGTCATCGTCCCCCGCCATCCGGATCGCGGCGAGGCTATCGCTTCGCTTCTTAGAGAGCGCCAATTGACCGTTGCCCGGCGCTCGGCGGGCGAGGCGGTTACTGGCAAAACGCAGATCTATCTCGCCGACACGATTGGCGAGCTGGGGCTGTTTTACAAGCTGGCGCCGCTTTCCTTTATCGGCGGATCGCTTGTCGTTCATGGCGGCCAGAACCCGATCGAAGCGATAAAACTCGGCTCGGGGATCTTGAGCGGGCCGCATACATTCAATTTCGCGGAGACCTACTCGGTCCTGCAACGCTTCGAGGGTTTCAAGCTCGTCGCGGGCCCGGAAGAGTTAGCGGCCGAGCTTAAGAGGCTGTTCGAAAACCCGGCGGAGGCCGAGGAGATGAAACACCGGGCGGCGGCCGCGATCAGTACCTTAGGCGGCGCGCTCGAAAAGACGTTGGAGGCGCTCAAGCCCTATCTGCCGGCCGCCCCTCATTTGGCCGCCACGCCGGCGGAGCGCACGGCCGGGCATGCGGCTTGAACCGCCTTCCTGGTGGTACCAAGGCCGGATTCCGCATGCCGCCTGGGGGCTTTGGCCTATTTCGGCAATCTATGGTGCGGCCGTGCAGAGGCGGTTCCGGACAGCTTCCCCATACCGCAGCAGGCTCCCTGTCGTCTGCATCGGCAATTTCACCCTGGGCGGCGCAGGCAAAACGCCCGTCGCGCTGAAGCTTGCTTCGCTGCTTTCCGGGCGCGGCCGCAAGCCTGCCTTTCTCACGCGCGGCTATGGAGGCTGGGAGCGCGGCCCGCATATGGTGGACCCCGCATTAGACGATGCCGGCCGCGTAGGCGATGAGCCCCTCCTTCTCGCGGCAGCGGCGCCGGTAGCCGTAAGCAGGGACCGGCCTGCTGGAGCCCGTCTCCTCGAATCTTCGGCCGCAGATGTGATTGTCATGGATGACGGCTTCCAAAATCCAACGATCGGGAAGGACTTCAGCCTCATCGTCATCGACGGCGGAGCCGGGATCGGCTCTGGCCAAGTTTTTCCGCTCGGGCCCCTGCGCGCTCCCCTCGCCTTCCAAGCCGCCATGGCCAGCGCCGTCCTGATCTTGGGGCGGCAAGGCAGCAGTGCGCCGCTCAAGCGGGAGCTGCTAAGCGCCGCGGGACGCAGCATGGATATCTTCGAAGCGGATATCCTGCCGGAAGCCGCTGACGATATGCGCGGCCGGCCCTTTTTGGCCTTCTGCGGGATCGGCAGGCCCGCCAAATTCTTCGATACGCTCGAGCGGGCCGGCATCGAGGCGGTGAAGACCCGCAGCTTTCCCGATCATCATCCTTTTACGCCGCAGGACGCACAATCTCTCATCGCAGAAGCCAAGGCGCTTGGAGCGGGGCTTCTCACAACCGGGAAGGACCTTGTGCGGCTGAAGGGCAAGGCCGGGCCGTTGGCGGAGCTTTACCGCACAGCGCGCGCGCTACCCATCACAATTCAGTTTTCAGCGGATCAGGAGGCCTCGCTCATGGAGGCCATCCTCTCGCGCATCGAATTGCGGTGACGCGAAGAGACGTCGGAGGCCTGAACCGGCGTTCGGGATTCTTGCGCCTGTCCTCGCATACCGGAATCGCCGGGAAGTCCCCCCTCACCCCAGCCCTCTCCCCGAGGGGAGAGGGAGTTTGCTGCGGCCCTCTCACTGAGGTGAGAGGGCGTTTCAGGCGTCCTCTCTCCCCTTGGGGAGAGAGACAGAGTGAGGGGGTCTTGAAACTGTTTCCGCTTACAGAAGACAGACGCTAATCGAACAGCGTCGAAACCGATTTCTCGGACGACGTGCGCAGGATCGCCTCGCCGATCAAACCCGCGAGCGAGAGCACCTCGATATTGGCGGCCACGCGAACGGCCTCCGTCGGCACGATGGTATCGGTGATGAAGAGCTTCTCGATTTTCGACGCCATGATCCGGGCGACCGCGCCGCCCGACAAAACGCCGTGCGTGATATAGGCCACGACCGACGATGCGCCCCTCTCGGCAAGCGCTTCGGCTGCGTTGCAAAGCGTGCCGCCTGAATCGATGATGTCGTCGATCATAATGCATGCGCGGCCAGCCACATTGCCGATCACGTTCATAACCTCGGATTCGCCCGGCTGCTCTCTGCGCTTGTCGATGATGGCGAGCGGCGCGTCGATGCGGCTTGCGAGGCCGCGGGCACGGACCACGCCGCCGACGTCTGGCGAAACCACCGTGATGTTCCCGTTCTGGAAGCGCTTGCGGATATCGCGCACCATGACGGGAGCCGCGTATAGATTGTCGGTCGGAATGTCGAAGAAGCCTTGGATTTGCCCGGCATGGAGATCGACGGTGAGCACCCGGTCGGCACCGGATTGGGTGATCATATTGGCGACGAGCTTCGCCGAAATGGGCGTGCGCGCTAGCGTTTTGCGGTCCTGGCGCGCATAGCCGAAATAGGGGATGACCGCAGTGATGCGCCGCGCCGAGGCACGCTTCAGCGCATCGATCAGGATCAAGAGCTCCATCAGATTGTCGTTGGCCGGATAAGACGTCGACTGGATGACGAAGATGTCCTCGCCCCGGACGTTCTCCTGCACTTCGACAAAGATTTCCATATCCGCAAAGCGCCTGACGAGACATTGCGTTAGAGGCGTTTTGAGATAAGCGGCGATTGCGTGGGCCAATGGCCGATTGCTATTGCCGGCGACCAGCTTCATGACAGGGGGCAGTCCATTTCGCTACGGGTCTGACACAACGAATACGAGCGCGCTTCTAACAGCGCGCTCGTATTCTGTAAACCGCCGATTGCGCAATCGCGGCACTTCGCCCCCGTGCCGGGCAGTAAGTATCAACCAGCAGAACCGTTCGAGCCTTGCTGGGCTTGGCCCTGCGCAGGCTTCTGGAGCAGCTTTGTGACCTCCGATGCGGCCGCGCCTGCGGCTTGATCGGCAATATCGCCCCAGGGGCCGTCCAGGCTCCCGGCTGCAACCTTGTTCTTCTGGACAACCGTCTTTTCTAGCTGCTTGCCAGCCGGATCGACGACAACCCAGCGGATCGTGATCGGCTGCTGCCCGTTCGCGGCGGCTTCAACCTCAACCTGCCCTACAATTTTATAGGCTCCAGCCCGTGCGTTAGACACGGTCTTGATGCCTTGCTTGTTGAGAGCACGCTTCATGGCTTCGGAGAGCGTCTTCTTTCCGTCGCCAGGGGCCCCGGTCACTTCGGGAACGATGGCGACCACCGGACCTGACGCAACCGCAACCTCTTGCTTCGCCGGAGCGGCCGCGGATGCATCGAACGATGCAGCCAGAGAAGCCGTTTGAGGCGCAGCAGGTTTCGCAGGAGCGGACTTAGGCGCAGTATTCGCCGCCGCTTTCACCGGAGCCGGGGCGGCGCTCGCCACGGCAGCGGACGGTTGGGGCGCGTTCGGGTTATCGACCCAAGCGGCGATGTCGACAGCCGATTTAGCCGCGACCTTTTGAACGCTGTCCTCGGTTACGTGAGACCAAGCTTCGCCGCCACGCTTGGCAGAAACGAGTTCCTCGCCTGTGATGCTGCGAACCTTGTTACCGGCCTTGTCGGTAACATTGATGGTGTAAGCAACCTTCGTTCCCTGCTTGGGCTCAGCAAGCGCTGCGTAGGAAGGCTTGATGATGTATTGAGCGTCCTTGGCGTCGACGATACGAACGCCTTTCTCCGCCATCAATTTTGCGAGCTCACCATCAACTTTGCTTGCAAATTTCTGCGGAACGCCCTCAGATGGCGAAAGGGCGACTGCAGGTTTGGCCTTTAGGCTTGCGTCGGCGGTATCGCTGTTTTGAAAGAGGCTGCTTCCGCAGCCGGCGAGGCCGGCTATCAAAAGCGCTCCAGTCAAGAGCGACGCGGCACGGCGAGCTGCGCTCTGCGCGGCCGGTTTATTCTCGCGCGTCACTTTTCCACTCCTTGCTTTTTTTGCTCTAGCACGGCGGTACTTGACTATACCGGCACTCATTCCCCCGCCGAATCTCGTTAACGATTAAAATCTAGCGGCGGGGTTCAATCGCGTCTAGCGATCACAGCTTTCCACAGGGCCCTTCAGCAAAAATACCGTTAAAATCAGGCCCGTTTGGTCCAGTTATCCACATCAACCGAGGAGAATGGCGGAAATTTGGCGCCCGTAATCAGGCTCAGCTCTATGAACCGAGCGCCGGTAACTGAACAGAATCGATTCGTTTTCATAGGTACAGGCGCCGATATCTTGAATGTTGGCAACACCGCGGCGCAATAGCCGGTCTTTGACATAGGCCGGCAAGTTAAAATGCGGCCTGCCGCCTAGAGGGCGCGTAAAATACTGTCCGTTGGAGACGCCGGCGGATAGAAAGGCCGCTTCGAATTCGGGGCTAACCTCGTAGGCGGCCTGCGAGATCGCCGGCCCGATGGCGGCCGCGATCCGCACAGCGGCGGCGCCAAGGCTCTCCATGGCTTCGATTGCGCTTTCGATAACGCCCGCCTGCGCCCCCTTCCAGCCTGCGTGAACGGCCGCTACGACCCCTGCCTGCGTGTCTGCCAGAAGGATTGGCGCACAATCGGCGGTCAGCACACCGATCGCCAAGCCGCGGACGCTCGTTGCCACCGCGTCGGCTTCGGGGGCATCGCCCGGTTTCCACGCGGACGTTGCGATCACGGTCCTGGCCGAATGCACTTGCCGCGGCCCGATCAGATTTCCTGAGCCGGCGCCGAGCCTTACCGCGACCCGCGTTCTGTTCTCCTCGATGCGGTCTTTTTCGTCGTTCGATCCGCGCCCGCAGTTCAGCGAAGCGTAAAGGCCTTCCGATACGCCGCCGGTACGCATAAAAAAGCCATGAGAGACACCTGCCGCTTCAAGATTGCCGCCGGTCAAAGCCGGCAGGTCTCCTGCGGTGTCCCCGATAGCCCCCGGCTGAAATTGTTGCGCCATGGCTCGCTCCCCTTCGGCAAAAGCTGCTTATTAAAATGGCGGCAGCGGTCCAAGACCGCCACCGGTCAGAACGGCTGCCTTAAAGAGCGCCCCCATTTGCGCGGGGTCTATGAGCCTCGAAACCCGGCTCCTTATCTCCGCAGCTTGCTCAGCGGTAGCCCGGCTGAGAAGCTGGAGGCATCTCGCCTCAAGCCCGAGCCGCAAAAGCCATTCCCCCATCGGCATGGGCCCATAAACGTCAAGGTTCAACGCCTTGGCCGTTTGCGCAAGATCGGCAAAATCGACATGCGCCGTGAGATCGGCCTCGCCTGGAGCTTCGAAAATGCCGGCAAAACGATGCTGTTTGACGGCCTGCACGGTGTCGCCGAACGAGGGCTTCGTGTACCCGTAATCGATAATGAGTGCGGCGAAGGGGTTAGTGGCGGCGCGCGCCGCCATCTCGCGAAGCGTATAGGCCGTGCCCGGCCGGACTTCCAGAATGGCGCCATCTTCGGCGGCGGGAAAGTCCCCCCTCATCCTGTCCTTCTCCCCGAGGGGAGAAGGGACGCTTGCACTACCTTCGATGAGAGGGCCGCAGCTTCCCCCTCTCCCCTCGGGGAGAGGGCTGGGGTGAGGGGGGACTTCAACGCCCTTCGAGTCCAGCCCGAACCCAAAGCCGCCCTCCTCGAACCCGACCATGCGCTCGCGCCAAAGCTGCGCCGGCCCGTCGAAAACATACTGCCGCACGGGCAGGCAGTCGATGAACTCATTCGCAATCACGATGGCAGGGCCCGGGGGGACATCGCCGAGCCGGCCGTGGCAGAAAATGGGGCAGCCGGCGCCGGCGAGCATGGCTTCCTGAGCACCCCGCAGCGGCCCGGACGTTTCGATGAGATGAACTGTTACACTTTTTAGGAAGCTTGGGAGCACGCGAAGGGCGCGAAGCGCGTCCGCCATAAGCGTTCCGCGGCCTGGGCCAAGCTCGATCAGGGCAATCGCGGCCGGCTGCCCCATGAGGCGCCAAGTCTCGCCGACCCATAAGCCAATGAGCTCGCCGAAAACCTGCGATATTTCCGGCGCGGTGATGAAATCGCCGCTCCGCCCGAGCGGATCTCTCTTCTTATAATAGCCGTGCTCGGGATCGTAGAGGCATGCTTCCATGTAATCGTAGAACGGAATCGGCCCCCCGGCCGCGATTCTCGCGGCCAGCTTCCGGGCCAAGGGCGTCGAGTCAGCTTCTTTCGCAGTCATGGGCGGCATCATCCGCCAAGATAGTTTTTCGAATAGCGGTATGCCAAGGTCCGCCCGAGCGACGCGGCGCTGGGGTATAGGTTGGCGCGCGTGACGCCGATATCGTGCAGCTCCTTCATGATGGTTTTCTTGCCGCTGCCCTCGATTTGAACCGAGGTTAAGAAGACGCTGGCCCGTTTCATGAAGAAGCTGAGCTTGTCCAGCGGCGTCGCCTCCTTGCCGTGCACTGTCCAGTAGATGTTCTGGGTGTTGTAGTGCCGGATGTTGCGCGTTGGCCTGAACGCCATGGGCTGGGCCGCTTCAGGTGCCGTGGGCGCGTCCGGTACGTCGAGCTTGACCGCATATTTCTTGAAGTAGTCGCTTTCGACCGGCGGGACGTAGGAAAGGCTACCTGTGTTCTCGTTCATGACCCACGGATTGAGAATCCAGACGCGCCCTGCGTCCGGGCTCATGGTTTCGGCGGCGAGAAAAAGCGCGGCGAGCGGGTTTCCGGACCATTCGAGGATGCGTGACGGCACGCCCGCCAAATGGGCGCTGACAAGAAGCTGCCAATCCGCAAGCCCGCTCGTCGGCGCGAACTCGGCGCTCATTTGCCGGTAGTCGCGCAAAATCTCCCGCTCAAGCTCCGGCTTGATCCCAGACTTATAGAACTGCGGGACGAGGTCGCCTTTAAGGTCGGGCTGGCCGAGATACCAAGGAGTGGCCGGCGTGGAATGGAGGCCCAGCTTGTTTTTCGGGTCCGAGACCGCGGCGAGAAACTCGCCTATCGAGCCGATAGCCATGGCTGGGCTAAGCCCCGGCCGGCGCTGTGCCAGGCGCCGGCGCTGCCTTTGCCGGAGCCTTTCTGGCCGATGCCGCCAAATAGGCCCCGAGCGCGATCATGGGCAAGGAATACACCACGCCCTCGGAGAAATACGGCGTCGTGAAAAACTGCGCCATGTCCCATTCCTTGAAATACTCGGCAAAGATGCGGAAGAAGCCATAGGCCATCAAAAAGATGCCCGCGGTCAGCCCCGGCGAGAGGAAGGCGCGGCGGCTGTGCGTGAAAAAGCGAAGCAGACCGAACATGACAAGGCCTTCGAGCAGCGCCTCGTAAAGCTGCGTTGGATGGCGCGGCCCCGGCAGATCGCCCTTCAGTAGCAGCCGCGCGGGAAACTCCACGGCCCATGGCACATCGGTCAGCCTGCCGTAAATTTCGCCATTGATGAAATTGGCAATACGCCCGAAAAATAGGCCGAACGGCACGGCGGCCGCCGACAAATCCATCAGCGAGCGGACCGGAATAGGCTGCGCCCTCGCGAACAGCCAGACGGCAAGTCCGACGCCCAAGAGCCCGCCATGAAAGGCCATGCCGCCTTCCCAAATCCGGAAGAACTGGAGCGGATCGCGCAAAAGCATGCCCGGCTCGTAGAACAGGAAGAAACCGAGCCGGCCGCCGAGCACGGTTCCAAGCGTTGCCCAGAACAGGAAGTCGTCCGCCTGGAAGGCCTGCATCGGCGCCGGCCCGCCCCAGAGCCGCTCGTCCTGGCAGAGGCGCCGCATATAGAGCCAGCCGAGCAGCAGCCCCGCCATGTAAGCGAGGCCGTACCAGCGCACGCTGAGCGGCCCGAGATGGATCGCCACCGGATCGTTGAAGGGAAATGCAATCGCCATCAGCTCCATGGAACGCCTCGAATGCCGCCGCCGTTAGCGCCCGGTTTAGCAGAGGCAGGAGCGGCGCCAAAGCGAAAGATTAGCGCGGCGCAGCAAGCGCACAAACAACTCGCAGGTCATAGCCACCGCCGCACACGCTGCCTGTACTGCTGAAATGTGCCGCCGAACGTGTCCTCGAGCATCCTCTCTTCGCGGACGATGAAGACCCGGTCCAACAGAACCGCCAAGGCCACCGGCGCGATCCACGGGCTCAAAGTTCCTTCGAAGACCGCTACTCCTCCAACAATCAGCACCATGCCCAGATACATCGGATTGCGGCTCCATCGGAAGGCGCCATCCGTGACGAGGGCGCCCGGCCGCTTGAACGGCTTCACCTCCGTTCCCCGATGCTTGAATTGCCGGTCCGCAATAATGTTAAGGGCGATGCCCGCGGCGATAGGAAGAAGCCCGGCAAAGCGCCAGCCGGAGGGAATAATCGCAGCAAGCGGGAAGAGAGAATGCGCGGCAAGCGCAAGCGCTATGGCTGCGAAGAAATAAGTAGGCGGCAAGATTTTTATCATCTGGCTCGAGCCCGGATTTGCAACCCTACAATGTGTGCGGCAACGTATTAGTTCTTTGCAGGCGCGGCGAGGCGCTGGGCCTTTAGCTGCATAAGCTGCGTCAGCATCGCACTTCTTTCGGCGGCTCCTCCCTCGCCGGGGCTCAAGGCGCCTGACGCGGTTTCGAGCGCTGCGATCGCTGCGTCTAGGTTTTGCTGGCGCTGCCCCTCGCTGCGTTCGAGATAGGCACTTGCAAGCGCACGGTGCAAATCCGCCCAGTCCTTCACATCGGCCTTCGAATCGAAGGCTTGCTTGGCGAGCTCGAAGCACCCGATCGCGCGCTCGATGTTTTCGGAGCGCGTCCCCGCACTGCGGGCCAGCAGCGCGAGCCCGAGGCCCATAAGCGCGTCCCCCCTGTCATTGCGAGCCACGAACGCTTGCCTGACCAATATCGCCTCCTCATACGCTTTGATGGACCGCTCGATATTATCGCTTCTCACGCCAGCGCTTCGCAGCCTGTAGGCGGTACCGAGCCGGGTGTAACCGCTGGCCCAAATCCCCTGGTATTTTATCGGGTTGAGCAGCGCCAAGCCTTGCTCCAGATATTTGATGGCTTGCTCGTGGTAATCGGCCGCACCCTCTGCCGCAGTACGCCGGCTATAGGCGCCGCCGAGGAAGACCAGGGATATGGCCCGCTCCTGCACGCATGCCCCTTCCGGTAGCATCGCCAGCACGGCTTCCCCCGCCTCAACCCGGTATGCTGCCCTGCCATCCAGGCTGAGATTGTCCTGGGGCTGGGTGCGGGAGTCGGAGACCTCAGTTTCGAGAATTTTCTCCTCTTTGTCCCGCCACACCGTCAGCCTAACCTTTTGGCCCGGCTGGATTTTGCGAATGGCCTCCAAGAAGGCGTACGCGACGGTCACGGGCTGCCCCTCCAAAGCGGTGATAATATCGCCGCGGCGCAGGCCGGCCTTCTCGCCCGTGCTTTCCGTGCTGAAGCCCCGCACAAGAAGGCCAGTTCCTGCAGGCAACCCCATCGCCTGGCCGCATATTTGTGAAATTTCCGCGATGCCTGTGCCAATAAAGCCGTAAGCGAACATTTGCGGCTCCCGCCAGTGCGGTTCGAACGGGGCGGGCGGCGGGGTAATCGATGCTTGCTGCGTTGGCTTGGGCGGATCGGTCGCGACCGCGGCCCCTAAGTCCGAGCCTTGCGCAGGGGATTGGGCTGGCGCGGCGCTTGGGGCGAGTAACGGCGATTGTGGCGGCGCAACCGGAGCCGGCAATGGGCCGCCCAATGCCGCTGCCGGCACGCCTGCCCCTTTATCGCAAAAGTCACGAAGCCTAAGAACCGTACTATGGCTGCACACATCGGCGAGTGCCGGTGCGCCCGCCGGCGGGACGAGCGAAGGAGAGCCAAACGCTTGTATCCCGTAAGCCGGCGTCCGCGGCTTGTTCTCGACATAGAGCGTTCGCGTTGCATTCGAGATCCGGAAGCGCCGCGTAAACAAATAGACCTGGCCTATGAGCGCATCGCCTTGGCTCAGAGACCTGGCAAGTACGCCGAACGGTACGCTGGAATGCTCAACGCCCCCAATGGTCAGCTTGCCGAACGTGTGGAGCGGGTGCTTCAGGCTGATATTGCCGACACCCCCCGTCTCAATCGTTGGATCGGCCTTCAGCATCGCCTCAGTGCCGCCGGCCTTCTTGACACCGGCATGCGTGATCATGTGAAACACCGCGCCAGTGTCGAGGAGGGCCGTTATCTTGTGGCCATCGAGTTCAACCGGAAAAAATATGTTCCTTTCCCCGTTGATCTTGAACGGAATGGTTTTGACGTCCGTATAATCCGAAGGCGGGGCGGCCTGGCAGCCCCTGACACTGTATAGCGTGAGCTTGCGGTGCGGAAAGTCGAAGTCGAGATCGTAGTTTGCAAGGACATCCATCCCGATTAAACCGGCAGCCGGCTTGACTTTCAAATTGGGCACTTTGGGCGTTGGAAGCTTGATTTTGATCACGCTTTTCCAATCGTAGTGCGCGCCTGCGAACTCGAAATCGCGAAGGATCACTTGGCCGGCAACCGTCACCGCTGTCGAGCCTCTCGCCAGCGTCCGGTTCAGGCCGGGCATCAATCTGAGCTCATCGGCTATTTGCGGGGTGACGAGCGTTTGCGAGCCTGTGTCGAGACCCATGATAACCGCAGTGCCGTCGATCTTCGCTTCAACGGTCGCTAATCCGTTCACATAGCCCAGAGCGATTTCCGCCTTCTTCGCTATCTGACAGGCTGCGGTTGGCGCCGTTCCGGGCAGAAGCGCCAGGACCGCCGCGACCATCGAATTCAAGATCGGCAACGGCTTCACTTCGAGAGCCTCTCCACGGCGGATACGCCGTCACCCTATCAAGCTGAGCAGCAAAATCAATCCTCCCGTTCCCTGCAGGAAGCGAGCCTATACTTTCCGGCACATTTTCTTGAACCGGCTGGGCAACCCGCCTAGTTTCTGCAGAATAGAGGCGCTGCTTGCGAGGAGGCACCCATGACCCAGACCACCGGCCGGATTTTCGACGATATCGCCAAGCTCATGACCGACGCCGCGGGCGCAGCCCAAGGCATGCGCGCCGAGTTCGAGACCGCCGCGAAAACCCAAGCCGAGCGCTTCCTGAGGGGAATGGATATCCCGCAGCGCGAGGAGTTCGAGGCGGTGAAGGCCATGGCGCTGAAGGCGCGCGAAGAGAATGAACGGCTCGCCCAGCGCATCGCCGCGCTTGAGGCAGCTTTGGCCCGAATACAAGGCGCGCAGCAATCTTAGGTTGCACTATACGGCCGCGCAGTACTGTTCGGCAACACTTTCTGAGCTTATTGCCAAGCCGGTGCTGTTTTCCCCGTGGAGAAAGTCGCAAGTAGATTGCCTAAAACCCGCGGATCACCGCACTGAATAATGCATGCGGCGAAACTCGAACGAATGCGGCGATGGCTGCAAAGGGATTTGTTCGAAGGATTTTGCTGCGGCATCAGAAGGGAACTTACGGATGACCGCTGCGGTACAGGATTATAACCGTCTTTCACACCCAGTCGATCTTATGGAGCATATTGCTTGCTTACAGGATTGGGTTTTCGAGCGTTCGAGTGAGGATGAGCTAACTGTTTCTGTTGCGGGGGCTTGGTGCGATTATCATATCTCGTTCAACTGGCGCGACGATTTGGAAAGCCTGCACATGGCCTGCGCTTTCGACTTCAAAGTTCCGCGGAACAGGATCGCCGAAATCTACCGCCTGCTTGTGCTGATCAATGAGCAGCTGTGGCTCGGCCATTTCGATATCTGGTCTTCGGATGGGCTTTTGCTTTACCGCCAGGGGCTGATGCTGAACGGGGCCGAGCCGACGGCGAAGCAATGCGAGGCGCTGCTCCAGGCGGCCCTCGACACGTGCGAGCGCTATTATCAGGCGTTCCAATTTGTGGTGTGGGCCGGCAAACGCGCCGAGGACGCGCTCGCAAGCACCATTTTCGAGACCGAGGGGCAAGCGTGAGCGAAGAAGCGCAAAAAGCTTCGATCTTCCTGGTTGGCGCGGGCCGCATGGGCGGTGCGCTCTTGCGCGGCTGGCTCGCCGCCGGATTTCCGCCCCGAACTCTCGCCGTAGCCGAGCCGCATCCTTCCGCGGAGATCGCTACGCTTCTGAAGGACAAGGCGATCCGCGATAAGCCGCAAACCCCGCCAGATGTGCTGGTGCTTGCGGTAAAGCCGCAGATCATGAACGAGGTGCTGCCCGGTATCGCGCCGCTGGCCGGCCCCGACACAGCCGTTCTCTCCATTGCCGCCGGGCGCACGGTGGCGAGCATCGCGGCCCATTTCGCGCCCGGCACCGCCATCGTGCGCGCCATGCCCAACCTTCCCGCCGAGATCGGCCGGGGCATCACCGCGGCCTATGCCAATGCGCACGTTACGCCTGAGCGCCGCGCCTTGTGCGACGCGCTCTTGCGCGCGGCGGGCGAAGTGGCCTGGATCGCGGACGAGGGCCTGATCGATGCCGTGACCGCCGTTTCCGGATCGGGGCCGGCCTATGTCTTTTACCTCGCCGAATGCTTGGGCGAAGCGGGCGTAGCTGCGGGCCTGCCGCCGGAGCTTGCGGCGCAGCTCGCCCGCGCGACCGTAACCGGGGCGGGAGAATTGCTGCATCGCTCGCCGCTCCCGCCTGCGCAACTGCGCGAGAACGTCACCTCGCCGGGCGGCACCACCGCGGCGGGCCTCTCGGTGCTCATGGGCGAGCCTTCGCTCAAAGACCTCATCCGGGAAACCGTCGCCGCCGCCGCGCGCCGGTCGCGCGAGCTTTCAAGCTGACCGGTGCCGGTCCTGCAGTTCGCAAACTATTCACTATTCCGGCGCACGGGAATTAAATCGCCGTTAATCTCAGCTCCCCGGCCCTTTCCGCCCGCTTTGCCCGGCGATGCCGCTTCCCTTCAGGCCGCCATATTAGGAGAAAGCGCCTTGCCGAAGCTTTAATTGAGCTATGGCGCTGATAATTCGCGGGAAAATCCGGCGACGCCGGCGCGAATACGGAAGCTGCATGCGCTTCCTATGGTTAAGGCCGGGCCGAAAATATATTTAACGGACTTTTTGGAATCTACTTTTGGGCGTGAAATCGCGAAAAATCGCGATTTTTGCGGCGGTAGAAAAGAAAATCCGCCTCCATTTACCATTCCAATATTAACCACGCTGCGGTGCTACGGAAAACGGCCCGCTGATGCGGCGCTTGTCCGGGGCCGTCACGCGCTCAGTAAGATGCCGGATACCGGCCGAAACCGGTTCCGGCATGACAGACTTCCTTCTTCGCGAGACGCTTCACACCATGACGTCGTCGCGAGGCGGCCTTGGCCGCCGCGGCGATCCACGAGCAGCTTGCACCACGCTCGAATTTGCGGCTCCTGGATCGCCACGGGGGCTACGCCATTCGCAACGGCACCGCCGGCACATGCGGAATCCAATTTTCCAGTTGCTCGGGATCGGCTATGCTGACGGTCGAAGGGAAGCGGGGGCGGGGCATGGCGGAGTACGACAGCGAGTATTTCCAGAGGCAATTCGAGGGCCTGCCGCCGAGCGCTGTGGCCATAATCGCGCTGCGCGCTTCAATGCGCGTCTTGCCGGTATTGGCTTACAGGCGAAGCGTGGATGCCGGGCCTTTCGCCTATTGGAAAAAGGGCGAACGGGCGCAACATGCCCTCGCCCTCTTTCGATGTTTCGAGGTCTCACTTTTCGTCAATGACTTGACGAAAAGTGGTTCAGTCGACGTCCGCGCCGCCGACACCGCCCACGCGGTCGCCAACACCGCCCACGCCGCTGCCAACGCCACCGGTGGCGGCGCCGTCTACGCCGCTTACGCCGCCCGCGCCGCCGCCAACGCCGCTTACGCAGCCGCCGCCGCCCACGCACATGCCCCGGCCGAGACCGGCGCCGCCATCGCCAACGCCGTCCGCGCCGCCTCCTTCGCAACCGCCGCCTACGCCGCCGCGGGCGCCGCCATCGCCAGCGCTATCTTGAACGACACTGAGCGGATTAAGCACCTTAAGCGCTCATGGTTGGTCCGCCAATCGAGCAAGACAACCCCTCAGGCGGAAATCCCGGCATTGCTCGCATCGCCGCTCTGGCCCGAGGGAATGCCAACCGAACTTCAAACATTATCGGCACAAATTCAGATCGGCTTACAAAGTCTCGGTTCCGGTTTCGAGGTTTGGATCGATTGGTATCGGGACCGTCTTGATGGGAAGCCCTGCGATTGGAAAATAGAAGCGCAATGGGCTCTGCTTTCCAAGGAGCAGCTTTCGCAAAGCCCCGCCGAGATCAACGCTTATCTCAAGGGCCTTCGCGAAGGCGCGCTCACCAAGCAGCTCAAGCGCGTGCGGGCGATCTTCATCGGCCATGGCGAGGTCGGCAAGACCTCCCTCATACGCGCGTTGCACGGGGAGGATGTGGTCGAAGGCAACGAGGCGATGACGCAGGGTATCGCGACCACCGATTCAAGCTATAAGCTCGACGAGCAGGCAGGCGTTTTTACCCGGGTAACGGCGTTCAAAGAGGCCGACCTTACGGTTCATTTCTGGGATTTTGGCGGGCAGGTAATGGCGCATGCCACGCACCAGTTTTTCCTGCGCTCGAAGTGCCTTTACGTGATCGTGCTCGCAGGGCGGGCCGAGCGCAATCCGAATGAGGAAGCAGAATATTGGCTGGAGCACGTGCGCGCTTTCGGCGACAATGCGCCTGTTCTGATTGTGGGCAATAAGGCCGACGTGATGCCGGTCAACATCGACCTGCGAAGTCTCACGGAAAAATATCCGAACATCGCGGGCTTTTATTCCATCTCTTGCACCGGAGCGAAAGGCGGCTTCAGGGCCGAATTCGTTGCGTTCTGTAAAAAGCTGGCCGCACAGCTTAAGGCCCTGGGCGAAGTGGCGGAACGTTTCTCGCCGGCGCAGTTCAGCGTCCTCAAAGCCATCGAAGACAGGGCGGAGCAGCAAGACTTCCTGCCGGAAATGGCTTTCGACGAAATTTGCGTCTCGAATGGCATCGCGCTGGAGGGACCGGGCGGACGTGCCAGCTTGCTCGATATTTTCGACAAGCTCGGCATTGTCATGCATTTCGAGAAGTTGCCATTCCTCACCGATTACGTGCTGAACCCGCGCTGGCTGACCTATGGCGTCTACACCATCATGTATTCCGAGGAGGCGAGGGCCGCTCGCGGGCGTATCGCAGAAGCAAGCCTCGTGCCCATTCTCAAAAAGGCGAACCTGACGATCCCCAACGGACGATCATTGCGCTATCCGGCGGACAAATGCCGGCTCATCGCGGATGCCATGATTGCCTTCCGTGTCGCCTACCGGCTTGGCACAGGCGAACTGGTCATCCCGGCGCTGCTCGCCCCGGCGCAGCCGGAGCACGATTTCCGGCCGGAGGGTGCGCTTGCCTTCCGGCTCAATTTCGGCGGCTTCCTGCCGCGCCACATCCTTCCCGCTCTTATTGTTGAGCATTTCCAGGACATTGCGATAGTGACAGGCCGTGAGATCGTCTGGCAAAACGGCGTGCTCTTTCGCCCAAAGCGGCGCCCGGAGTCGGAAGCTTTCGTCAGCGCCAACTATCACACGCGCACGCTCGACATCCTTGTAAAGGGACCAGATGCGAATCTCTATCTCGGCGTTATCCGCGATAGCATCTTGCGGACACTCGAAACCATGCCGCAATTGCGCTTCGAAGAGCTGATCGAGCTGCGACCTGGTATGCGGCTCCACGCCGATGGTCCGAGCCGCGACACGCCGGTCTGGATGCCCTACCGTATTATCTGGACCGCGCTGAAAAATAAGCTCACCTCGGTCCCAGGCCCGGACGGTCACCTCTATGATATGGATCTGATTTTGGCGGCGATGCCCACAAGGCCTCATCTTTGCGAGGGCGATGTGTTTTTGTCCTATTCGAGCAAGGATGGCGGGCAAATCGAGAGCCTCGCCAATGAACTCGAAGGCAAGCGCGTTTCAGTTTGGTTCGACCGTGGGCTTATCGCCGGCCAGCCCTATCGCGATGTCTTGCAACAGCGCATCGAGACGGTGAAGGCGGTCGTAGTGCTCTGGACAGAAAACTCCATCGGCTCGAAATGGGTGCGCGCCGAGGCCAATCTCGCGGACCACCATGGAAAGCTCATCTGCCTGCGCGATCCCAAACTCGATGCGAAGCGTATTCCCATGCCCTTTGCCGAAGTCCATATGATAGAGCCTGGCAAACTCCCCGATCTGCTGGAAGCGCTCGCGCTGAAGGGCGCCAAGCCGCGGATTTAAGGACGAAGGAATGACCGGGCCAACCGAAGCGGAGATCGAGCGGCGGCGCAAGGAGGCGGCGGAGCGCGCGCTGGCCGAGGCCGAAGCGCGGCGCCGCGAGGCGGAGGAGAAGCCGCTGCCCAAAGAAGTGGGCAACCGCAAGGGCCCCGAGCCTACCCGTTACGGCGATTGGGAGAAAAAGGGCATCGTCTCCGATTTCTGAGCCCGCCTCGCGCGGCTTGCCGCTGCGGTGGGCCAGCCGGCGCATTGCTGCTGCACCGCAATGGGCGATTGAACCCGGCGCGGCCTAAGGGTAGAAGAACGCAAACGACGCAATAACCCGCCTGCCGCATAGGATAGCCCGCCATGTTCCAGAAAATACTCATCGCCAATCGCGGCGAGATCGCGTGCCGCGTCATGAAGACTGCACGCCGGATGGGCATCAAGACGGTGGCGGTCTATTCCGAGGCCGACCGCGACGCGGTGCATGTGGACATGGCCGACGAGGCGGTGCTGATCGGGCCCGCGCCCGCCGCGCAATCCTATCTCGTGATGGAGAAGATCATCGAGGCGGCGAAAGAGACCGGTGCCGAGGCGGTCCATCCGGGCTATGGCTTTCTGTCGGAGAATGCGGCCTTCGCGGAGGCGCTGAAGGCTGCGGGCATTGCGTTCATCGGGCCGAACGTCCAAGCCATCAAGGCGATGGGCGATAAGATCGAAAGCAAGAAGGCGGCGGCGGCCGCGAAGGTTTCCACTGTGCCGGGCTATCTTGGCGTGATCGAAAGCCCCGAGCAGGCGATCCGCATTGCGAGCGATATCGGCTATCCCGTCATGATCAAGGCGAGCGCCGGCGGCGGCGGGAAGGGCATGCGCATCGCGCGCTCGGCCGAGGAGGTGCGCGAGGGCTTCCTCACCTCCACGGCGGAGGCGAAATCGAGCTTCGGCGACGACCGCGTCTTCGTCGAGAAATTCGTCGAAAATCCGCGCCACATCGAAATCCAGGTGCTCGGCGACAAACACGGCAATGTTGTTTATGTGTTCGAGCGCGAATGCTCGATCCAGCGGCGCAATCAAAAGGTAATCGAGGAGGCCCCGAGCCCGTTCCTCGACGAGGAAACCCGCCGCGCCATGGGCGAGCAGGCCGTGGCGCTGGCCAAGGCCGTGAATTACGAGAGCGCCGGCACGGTCGAGTTCATCGTCGATCCGAAGAAGAATTTTTACTTCCTCGAAATGAACACCCGGCTGCAGGTCGAGCATCCCGTCACAGAGATGATCTCCGGCCTCGACCTCGTCGAGCTGATGATCCGGGTTGCGGCGGGCGAGAAACTGCCCTTCGCCCAAGCCGATCTCAAGATCGGCGGCTGGGCCGTCGAGAGCCGCGTCTATGCCGAGGACCCGTTCCGCAATTTCATGCCCTCGATCGGCCGGCTGGTGCGCTACCGCCCGCCGCTGGAAGGCCCGCGCGACGGCGGCATCGTTGTGCGCAACGATACCGGGGCAGAGGAAGGCGGCGAAATCTCAATGTATTACGATCCGATGATCGCCAAGCTCATTACCTACGGGCCGACGCGCGAGGCGGCCATCGAGGCGCAGGCCGCCGCACTCGATGCCTTCTATATCGACGGCATCGAGCACAATATTCCGTTCCTATCCGCGCTGATGCAGCATCCGCGCTGGCGCCGCGGCGATCTTTCGACGGGGTTCATTGCGGAGGAATTCGCGGGCGGTTTCAAGCACCGCGAGCCCGAGGGCGAAGCGCGCGACATATTGGTGAGCGTGGCGGCGGCCATCGACCATCTCCATAATGTCCGCCGCCGCCATATTTCCGGGCAATTGCGAGGCGCCGTGGGCCTCAAGCTCGGCGAGCTGCGCGTGTGCCGCCTCGGTACTTTCGAGCAGCATTTCCGGGTTACGGGCGAGCTCAGCGACGGGTCCATCGTCCAGCTTTGCGAGGCGGACGGAGAGGTGCGCCGCGAGATTGTGCTGCATTCGAATTGGTGGCCGGGCGAGCCGCTCTGGGAAGGCAAAGTGGTGGGCAGCCATAAGCTTTTTGTGCAAGTACGCCCCATTGCGAACGGCTACGATCTTTCTTATGCGGGCGTGCGCGCGAAGGCTTATGTCTACACGGCGAAGGAGGCGGAGCTTGCCGCGCTTATGCCGGAGAAAAGGCCGGCCGACACCTCGAAGAAACTGCTCTGCCCCATGCCCGGCCTTGTCGTGTCGATTGCGGTGACGGAGGGCCAGGAGGTGAAGGCGGGCGAGACGCTGGCCGTGGTCGAGGCCATGAAGATGCAAAATGTGCTGAAAGCGGATCGCGACGTGACCGTGTCGAAGCTCAAGGCAAAGCCCGGCGACAGCCTCGCCGTCGATGCGGTGATCATGGAGTTTGCGTGAGCTTGCGGTTAATCTCTCGAACCCGCCGCTTGAATATGCAAGTCATAGCCGGCAATTATCCAATTGCCAACGGCGCAGCTCAGTCCGGTGCCCAAGTAAGCCGGGCAGCGCGGGGCCGCAGCGTTCGCCTAAGCTACCAGACAATCCTAACGCCCAGGCTTTCGAAAGCCGGGTCGCATGTAACGACGGCGAGGCTCTCAGACTGCGCTTGCGCGGCAATCAGCCTGTCGAAGGGGTCCTTATGGGGTGAGGATATCGAACCCGCAAGGCGCGCATGGGCGATTGAGACCGCAAGCGGCTGGAAGGCCTGAGCTCGCAAATAGACAGGCAAGTTTTCTGCAAGCGCCCGCCCTTCGGGCATTTTCCCCATCCGGACCTTGGTTGCTATTTCCCAAGCCGAAGCTGCGCTGACATACACCGTTTGTTCGCTTGCCGCGATGCGCGCGCGGGCGGCCTGCGAGAGTTTGGGATGATCGAAATACCACCAAACGAGCGCGTGCGTATCAAGAAGAAGCGCCATGCGGCTTTCCCGCCCCAGGCGCGTTCAACGGATCGCCTTCGTACCCTTCCTCCCATAATTTGAGTTCATCCTCGGGTAACCGGTCGAAAAAGGCACTATCGGGGATCTCAGGCAGGATGCCTTTCAGCATGCCGGGCTGACGCTTCGGCTTTGCTTCTTGCGCCAGTGGCTGCAGGCGAACCACGGGCTTGTCCTTGCGCGCGATGATGACCTCCTCGCCGCGCTCTGCGCGCTCGATGAGCTTGGACAGGTGGGTTTTCGCTTCGTGGACGGTGTAGGTCGGCATGGCGCGCTCCTTAGCTAAGAAGGTTAGCTAACCCATAGATGCGCGTCAAGCTGCCGGAAGTAACAATAATCGCTCCGATTTTTACTATTTTACAGTTTGCTGCCAGCCGTCGGGAGCGCTGTCATTTTTTGCTCTTATGACGCGGTACTGAATTGAGCTCAATATAAGCTCGGCATCGAAGAGGCCGGAGGCGTTGCATCGGTCATCGCGGCGGGGCTGCTTGCCCCGCAGTTTGACGATGGTTTCGTCAGCATTGACGCTGCCTTTCACCTGGTAGGCAAGCGGCGGGCAATTTTCGGAAAATGCAAAGGCCTGACCGGATATGACGGGGCCTTCCCTGACCCCTTCAAACAGCAGCTCGCCGGATTTTGCAGCCGAGCCTTCGCGGTTGCCGGCATAATAGAAGCGCCGGATGCGCCCGGCACTTTCACGCTGCAAAACCGACCCGTTATAGCTCCAGAGGTTGCTCCCGGCATGTTGGGCGGATTGCGGTCCGGCTTCAGCGGCCCTGATCGCAGGCAATGCCGCAGAGGAAGCCTTGGCCGGCGGGACAGCCGGCGCCACAGCGCGCAACTCAAGCAGCACAGGGCGGGGAGCCCTGTCCTCGATCTTGGCTGGCAGGTCTGCGGCCTCTACGCTTTGGGCAGCGCCCTCGCGGTCCAGGGCTGCCGGTGCGAAATGAGCGAGAAAAGCAAGTGCGCCGATGGAAACTATAAAAAGTACAATATAGAGGGCACGTGCACGCAGCATGTTCGCCTCCTGCTTCCAGCCGATCCCAAAAGAGGCAGCACCCGCGCCGCCTGCCTCTTAGCTTACGAATGATTCGGGAAACAATGCACTTGTGAACAAGCGTAATAGGCAATTGTGCGCTTCATTGGGGCAACGGTTAAGTTCGATGCTTCGAAACAGACATAAACTCCCTTCTTGCCTGCCGCTGGCGCATTAGAATGTCTCTCCAGAGTTCTTGGATCTTCGACTTATCCTCAGCTAAGCCTTTTTCGTCCCGCCACTCGCCCCGGCCCACTTTGGTGTTTCGCAGTAAAATGGAAATCTTGCGGGCCCCGAAAATCCGCAGCTCGACGAGGTCGCGGCGCCGAAGAGTCTTACCTGCCGTTAAAGGTAGCCGCAGCTTTCTATTTCCGGTTCCGGCTAAAGGGCCATTGTCCTGCGCCGGTGCAGTTTCACCGGGATGCGTGCTCGTAATCCAAATAAGTTCAATCACGTCCTCGTAGGCGAACTCGCGGACATGCTTATAGAGCAGCTGACTGGCCGTGAGATCGATCGCTCCCTCAACGACCGCGAGCGTGTCCGGCCGGAACTCGCCGCTTTCGTATGTTTCGGAGGTGTTAGCTGTTTTCCATAGTCTGTAGCAGCGCTGCGATCTTAATTGTTGCGAAATTGGAGAAGGTGTCAGAAACCGCGTATGGCAGGATGATCTGGCCGTTGTGCCGCATCGCACCGCATGTGTAGACGACGTTGGGGACGTAGCCCTCGCGCTCGGATGGGTCAGGGCGGACCAGTGGCTCAGCGGATCGCGCGAGAACCTTGGAGGGATCGCGCTTGTCGAGGAGAGCCGCGCCAATCGAATATTTCCGGACCGGACCGACGCCATGGGTGAGCAGCAGCCAGCCTTCATCGAGTTCGATCGGCGACCCGCAATTGCCGATCTGTACGAATTCCCACGGAAACTCCGGCTTCAAAATGGCCTGGCCGCCGTCCCAGGTTTTCACATCGTCCGAATAGATGAGGTAGAGGTTCTCGTTGTCCTGGCGGCCGATCATGGCATACCTGCCGTCGATCCTGCGGGGGAACAAAGCCATGCCTTTGTTTCGCGCGGCGGCTCCCTTCAGAGGCGACATCTTGAAAGAGATGAAGTCGGTGGTCTCGATCAACTCGGATCGTATCGCCATGCCGCTGTAGGCGGTGTACGTTGCGTAGAAAGTCTTCCGCCCGTCATCGTCGAATTCCACGAAGCGGGCATCCTCGATGCCGTTCGACTGGGATCCGGTAACCGGAAAGATCACCCGCTCACTGATATCCTCGTCCCGCTCGAAGACCACCTCGACATCTTCCCCATACGGACCCGAGACGCGATTTCGCACTTTGGGAATTGAGGCAAGGCGGGCGCTCGGATCGACGCTTACGCTGCCATCGGCCGCAATGGACCCGGATCGAAACGTCAGGGAAGAAATATGTCCTTCTCCGACGGCGCGAAGGCTAAGGATGAAGCGGAGCCCGCCTTCCGGCGCGTCGGACTGATCGGGATGCGCGACGATACTCGGATTGAATAATGCCGACGCTTCAAAGGAGTATTCGTGCATAAAATAGGCACCGATCAGCTGGCGCTGTGTCGCGGTGAAAACGGCGTGGGAAGCAAAGGCTTCTTCCATTTCGCGGGCACGCGCCTCGAACGTCCTCAGCAGGTGGCGGTGCCGGCCTTCAAAATTCTCAAGAACTTCGGCAAGTTGCTTGTGCGCAATCTCGGGGTCGAGCCCAAGGACCCGGTCGACGATATGGTTCGCCCGCGTCTTGTCGGTGGGGTTAAGATCCCGCGGTTCGGTCGCTGGCTTGAACGGGCGCACGACGACCCTCGCCGGATCGGGGCGCAGATAAAGAGCCTGACGGTTCAGGAACGTGGCTTTTGGCACAATACCCTCGGTTCTTGCCGTCCAGCCGCTTCAGGACGGTTGGTTTGGGTGGGGTGTTAAGAAATTTGGGCGCGCAAGGCCTGAAATGGCGCGAGTTTCGCGCGATTCCCGCTGACGCGTGCAAGTTGACGAATTTCCGCGAGGCTGAGAAGGTAGGACACGACGGACTCGCCACCTCTGTTCTCGTTCGGCCGGTCGCAATGCAGCCCATCGCGGCAGGCCCCCGTTTCAAGGTCGACTAGTGGCATCGACAGATCGTTGCTGCCGAGAAACCATGCGAATGCGCGTGCCGCGCCAGCCCTCCATTCGGGATTGCCGTCCGCACGCCACGCCGCAAGGCATGCCGAGATCGTCGCAGCGGCTTCCAGAGGCTGCTGATCGAACGGCTTTGGCGGCTTCCGCTTGTGGCCGAAGCTGTCCGAACCGATGGGTCTGAACCTGCCCGATGGGGCCGTCTGTAGCGCCATGAGCCAGGCCAAGGATCGCAAGCCGGCATCGACGTAAGCGGGCATTCCGGTAGAAATCCCCGTAACGATCAGGGACTGGGGCAATCGGGCGTTGTCGTAGGCAAGCACATCCTCGAACCACACCCAGTCCTTCGTATTTGCCGCCGTCAACTTGGAAATCAACCTGTCAGCCAGCAGATGACGGAAACGTCCGGCAAAGGAATCCCTCGCAACGGCGGCGCAATAGGCCTCCAACCCGAGCAGGGTAAAAGCCCAAGCGCGTGGCGAGAGAAACGCCTCCACCGTAGGTAGTGCTTTGGCGAACAGGGAGGCGGACCAGCTCCGGCGCGATGAACTGGCATCGTTACGTGCGCACTCGCCCAAGGCCCAAAGCGTTCGTCCGTGGCTGTCCTCCGAGCCGGCGTCTTCGAGCCAGCGCCGGTCGAAGCTCATGAAGTTGCGAAACCGCTTCGTGTCCGGATTCCACGCATGCTGAACGAAGGAGGCGAACCGGACCGTCAATGCTTCCGGCAGGCGCTCCTCACTTGGGTTATTGAGCGCGCAAGCCAGCAGCAGTGCACGGGCATTATCGTCGACGCAATAGCCATGGTGACGGTCAGGCACGGAATGGACCGCATGCTGGAAGAGCCCGGTATCGTCGCACATAGACAGAAAATGACCGAGCCGCATCTCCGGGGGAGTGTGGCTGCCGCGCGAAGGCACGCTTTGGCCGGTTCGCGCAATTACCCTCGGCCGGTGTGCCCGC
>Ga0326728_10007648_pt1 | contig 27524 bp, 29 predicted proteins | sample MB3enrmetagenome_FD_207602 | JGI IMG/M metagenome (GOLD analysis project Ga0326728, IMG submission 207602) | Lab enriched peat soil microbial communities from McLean, Ithaca, NY, United States - MB31MN | ecosystem: Environmental > Terrestrial > Soil > Wetlands > Peat | place: USA: New York...
AGCCCATCATCGACGCCACCGTGATTACGCGCGAGGAGTACCTGGGCGGCATTCTGAAGCTGCTCGAAGAGAAGCGCGGCGTCCAGAAAAAGTTCGAGTACATGGGCGGCGGCCGCGTCATGCTGACCTACGAGCTGCCGCTCAACGAGATCGTCCTGGATTTCTACGACCGGCTGAAATCCTGTTCGCGCGGCTACGCCTCGCTGGACTATCATCTGTCGGGATACCGCGTTTCGCAGATGGTGAAGCTGGATGTGCTGGTGGCCGGTGAACCGGTGGACGCGCTTTCCATCATCGTGCACAAGGAGTTCGCCTTCGAGCGCGGCAAGGACCTGATCTCGCGCCTGCGCCGCCTGATCCCCCGGCAGATGTTCGAAGTGGCCTTGCAGGCGGCTATTGGCAACAAGATCGTGGCACGCGAGAACATTTCCGCCATGCGCAAGAACGTGCTGGCCAAGTGTTACGGCGGCGACATCACGCGCAAGCGCAAGCTGCTGGAAAAACAGAAGGAAGGCAAGAAGCGCATGAAGCGCGTAGGCCGCGTCGAGATCCCGCAGGAAGCGTTTCTGGCGGTGCTCAAGGTGGGGCAGAACGAAGAAGGGCAGTAGGAACGTGGCGCGGGCACTCGTGCCTGCCGTGCCGAGATTTCCGGTCTGCGGACCCGTTCCGGGCGTCTCGGCACTCCGGACGGTAACGATATGACTGGGACGGTCCACTGGTTCTTGACGCGGAATGGAGGAGACGAGACAGCGCGGCTCGGGTAGTATACACTTCGGACAGAGGGAGAGACGATGATTCGAACCGTCGAAGCTGTGATCGATGAACAGGGTAACGTGCGCCTGCTCGAGCCAGTGCATCTCCCCTCGGGGCGGCGCGCGCTGGTCACCATATTGGAGGACCGCCGAGTCGCAGGCCCGTCGGAGAGTGCGCTGCTGAGCGAGGCGGCGCTGGCCGAGGACTGGGACCGCCCCGAGGAGGATGAGGCGTGGTCGCACCTGCAGCAGGCGCAGTAATCCTGGTGCAGTTCCCATTCTCCGACCTGTCGCAGACGAAGTTGCGCCCGGCAGTGGTTCTCGCAGACGCAGGCCGCGGCGACTGGGTTTTGTGCCAGGTGACAAGCAGGCCTTACGGTGACGTGCGGGCCATCAAGCTGGAAGACGCCAGCTTCACCGCGGGTTCATTGCGTACCACGAGCTATGCACGGCCCGGCAAGCTGTTCACCGCCAGTCGAGGCTTGATGGTAGCGCAGGTTGGCAGACTGAAGCGGGAGCCATTCCAGCAGATCATCCACTCGGTGGTGACGCTTCTGGGCGCCGGTGGTTCCCAGTAGGGCCGGGGGCGTATCCGGGGTTTCTGGCGGTGCTCAAGTTGGGGCCGCTCGAAGAAGGCGAATGAGGAACGAGGAAGGCGCTCGCGCTTGACCCCATGCCATCATGGGGTCACAATAGGATCATGGCCGACGTCAAGATCCGGAAACTCCCGGAGTGGGTGGTAGTCGCCTTCAAGGATCGAGCGGCGCACCGGGGGCGCAGTCTGGAGGAGGAACTTCGGAGCCTTCTGACGGAAGCCGCCAGCCAGCCGAAGCAGGACCGCACCGCCGAGATGGCGGCATTTCGCAAGATGCTGCGCCGAAAATACGGCACGCTCGCCGACAGCACCGGCGGCATTCGCGCGGACCGCCAGGCACGCGGATGATCGTCGTCGATGCCAGCGTCGCAGTCAAGTGGCTGCTGCCGGAGCCGGGCGATGCCGCCGCACAGGAGTTGCTTGCGAGCGAGGAGCGGCTGGTGGCGCCCTCTCTGATCCGCACCGAAGTAGCTGCCGCGTTGGCGCGAAGAGCGCGTCTTCGCGAGATTGAACCGCGCGATGCCGAGACTGCCATGGGCTTGTGGCTTGAGACTCTGGGGGACGGAGTAATCAGTTTGGTTGCGGATGAAGCGTACCTGGTAACCGCGCTGGGACTTGCGATAGATCTGAGCCACCCGTTGCAGGACTGTCTCTATCTGGCGCTTGCGGAACAGCTAGGCGCGCCGCTGGTGACTGCCGACCAGAAGTTTGAGGTCAAAGCCCGTGCTTCGCATGCCCTGGTGCGGGTGCTCTGAGCCATCGGCGGCCCGGACGCACGGTTCTGGTAGCGCTTCAGCACGTCCTCGAAGAAGGCCAGCGCGCGCGGGTCGCGGGACCTGCCTAACGAGGACATGACCTGCCTCCGTACGCCGGCGTTTTGAGTGGTTTTGGCCAATTCAGTCAGCAGCCAAAACACGCGCGTCACTTGAGGATCTCCATCAGGTAGTCGGTGGCTTCCTTGCCTTTCATGGTGGAGAGGAACCGGACGATGGTCTTCTTCATTTCAGCGTCTTTCTCGTTGCGCGCCAGGTCCACCAATGCCTTGGCATTGCCATGGGCGAACAGCGCCTCGACGATGGTCTGCTTCACCTGCCGGTCCTGGTCGGAGCCGTAGAGGGCCACCAGCGCATCGCCGGCGCCGCTGCTGCCCAGGTACCGGATGGCCGCGAGCCGAAGCTCGGGCGTCTTCTCGGTCTTGGCCAACTGCAGCAGGTGTTCGGTGTCGCGGCTCGCCATGTACGCGTTCAAAATGGCGCGCTTCACGTTGGCGTCGCTGGTGGATGCGTAGATCTCAGGGAGAAGCTGCCCGTTGCCCCTCCCCTCTTGCTTCCTCCGGGCCACGGCCACGTAGGTGATGGCCTTCACCTGGAGGTCGGGATTGCCGCCGCCACGCGCCACCTGTTCGAGCAGTTGCTGCGCCTTGGGCACGCTGCTTTGAGCCAGCACAAACAGCGCGCGCTCCTTCAACTTGGGCGATTGCGCGCCCTTCAGCAGGTTCTCGAGCAGCGGAATGGCGCGCTCGGAATCCGACTGCATGAGGCCGTTGATGGCCATCAGCTTGAGATCCTCGTCCGATTCGCTTTCGGGCGACACTTTCTGGCCGGCGGCCTGCTTGACTTCGACCTCGAGCGCGTTAGCGTCGTCGAGCCAGCGGCTGTTGGCGTACGACTTGCGCAACTCGGCGATGGCTGCCACAGCTTCATCGCGGCGGCCCAGTTTGTCGAGCGTGTAAGCCTTCCAATAGAGGGCGCCATCCGCTCGCGAACCGGCGTGCGCGGCCACCTGGTTGAAATCTTCCAGGGCCTGATCCCAGTGGTGGCTGTCGAGCGCGCGCTGGCCGTCCTGGTAGAGGTAGTCGTCGTTGGCCGTGCGGCTTAGCTTGGCTAACTGGCCATACTGACGCGCGTCCTGGGCATAGGCCATGCTCTCTCCCACCCGATCGTTGAACCATTCGGGGGCGGCCATGCCGTAAGACGCCATCGGTGCAGGCGCCGGAGCCTGTGCCAGCGCCAGGGCGGCCGTCAACACCAGGCCGCAAATCGGAGTGAGTATTCGAGAGTGAATCATGATGGTTTGAACCTCTTTCATAGTGTTTGACCTTCCTGGTTCCGGACATTCGAGCCCAGCACCCGGATCTTAAACAAGATGCCTTCGGCTTCCAGCCTCTGGCGCAACTTCTCCAATTCCCCCGGCAAGAGGCGCGAGGGCGCGTGCGTGATATCCAGCAGCACCCGCTCCAGTTCGTCGAGGACGCTGGCCACCGCCGCGTCGCCGGTATGGGCCGCGGTCTGCCGGTAGAGGCGATTCTCGCTGACCAGGTCCACCGCGCGCTCCTGTTCCGAGGAGATGTCGAGCGCGCCTGGGGAGCGGGCGTTGGCCAGCTCGATCAGCACCATTTGAGAGCGCTCCAGGTAGTCGCCGACCGCCACCAGCAGGATGCGCTCGCCGGCCTGGGGGTCGGCGGCCAGTTGGGCGGGCTGGCGCGGGTGCGGGTAAGAACGGCCCGCCAGGAACGCCGCCCCTAGCAGCGCCGCGAAAGCCGCGCCCGCCGCGGCCCACCGCCAAACAGCCGGCAGGGCCCAGACCCAGCCGACGCCGCGCCGCGCCGGCAAGCGGTGTTCGATGCGCTTCCAGACCCGCTCGGCGTACTCCGCTCCAGGCTCCGGCACGGGCAGGGAATCCACCACGTTCAGCGTCCGCTGTAGCGAGCCATAGAGCGCGCAGCAGTCCTCGCATTCGCCGAGGTGCCGCTCGGCGGAGAGAGCATCCTCCTCTTCGCCGTAGTAATGCAGAATCAATTGCTCTTCGCTCAGGTGGTTCATCTTGCCCCGCTCACTAATGGTTCCAGCGCCCGCCGCAGTTTCCGCACGGCGCGGAACACGCTGTGCTTGGTCGCGCCGGGTTGGCACCCCAGGACGCGGCTGACGTCTTCAATCCGCATGCCTTCGAAGTGCCGAAGCACGAAGGCGGTCCGCTCTGAGGCGCTCAGCTCGTCCATGGCTTCGGCCACGCGCTCCCGGACTTCGCCGCTCATGGCCACGCGCTCCGGCGTCGGATCGCCGGCGGGCAGCGCGAGTACCGGCTCTTCCATCCCCGAATCGACAGGGCGCCGCTTGCGCCCGCGGATCGCGTCGAGCGAGCAGTTGGTGGCGATCCGGTACAGCCAGGTGCCGAAACTCGCGCGATCGTCGAACCTGCCGAGCCGGCGCCAGGCGCGGAGAAAGCTCTCCTGCACCACGTCCTCGGCGTCCTGTTGGTTGCCAGTCATACGAAACGCCAGGCGGAACAGAGGACAGCTATGACGTTCCACCAGCGCCCGAAAGGCGTCGGCGTCGCCCCGGCGCGCCTTGGTGACAATGGCTGAGTCGGTCAGCTCCATCCCGGCTGTCTTTTAGACTGCGGTTTTCGGCGGCGGTTAGCAACCGCCAAGGTACCACGCCTCGCCGATGGGGCTTTCCGAATCCGGAAACCAGGGTCCACGTACTTACGAGTTCTTGATAATGAACTCGTGGACGCGGTCGAGGCCCCGCTTCAGGTTTTGCAAAGAAGCGGCGTAGGAGATGCGTATGTGGCGATCGACGCCGAACGCCTCGCCGGGGACCACGGCCACTTGCGCCTCCGCCAGCAGCCGCTCCGAGAGCTCGAGCGAGGTCCGGATGCCGTTCTTGCCCAGCACCGCCGAGACGTTCGGAAAGGCGTAGAACGCGCCCCGCGGCTCTTCGCATTTCACACCGGGAATTTCGCGCAGACGCCGGACTACAAAATCGCGGCGGCGGCGGTAATCGGCGAGCATGTCGGCCACGGAATCCTGCGGACCGCTCATAGCTTCCACCGCGGCCTTTTGGGAGATGGAGCAGGGGTTCGACGTCGAGTGGCTCTGTAGCTTGGTCATGGCGGTCACGATGGGCGCGGGCACCAGGCCATAGCCGATGCGCCACCCCGTCATGGCGTAGGTCTTGGAAAGCGTTCCCGCCACCAGCACCGACTCTTTGGCTCCGGGCAGCGCCGCCACGGAAAACGGCTCGCTGTCATACAGAAAATGCGAGTAGCATTCGTCCGTCATCAGATAGATGCCGCGCGCGGAGGTCAGTTTGAAGAGCTTTTCGAACTCGCCCAAATCCATCACCGCGCCGCTCGGGTTGCAAGGCGAGTTGACGATCACCATCTTGGTGCGCGAGGTGAGGTGCGGCTCAATCGTCGCGGCGGTGAGCGCGAAACCCTTCTCCTCGTCGGTCTCGGCGAAGACGCACTTGCCGCCGGCGTAGTGGACCACGTCTTGATACGTCACCCAGTAGGGCACCGGGATGACCACCTCGTCGCCGGGGTCCACCAGCGCCTGCGTGAGGTTGAAGACCAGGTGCTTTCCGCCCACTGTGATGATGCATTCGCTGAGCTGGTAGTCGGTTCCGAAGTCCGCATTGTGACGGTCGCAGACGGCCTGCCTCAGCTCGGTGGTGCCGGCCGCCGGCGTGTACTTGGTGAAGTTCCGCTCGATGGCGCGGAAGGCGGCGCGCTTGATGTGATCGGGCGTGGGGAAATCCGGCTCGCCGGCCCCGAAATCCACCACGTCGACGCCTTGGGCGCGAAGCCTGTCGGCGTCGGCCGCCACTTTCATGGTGGACGACACGCTGATGGAAGAAATACGTTGCGAGATTCGGTTGGTTACTGCTGGCATGCCCTTGTGATCTAAGCCCCTCTCTTTTTGATTTTAGACAGCCGGCGGCGCAGCCGCGTTTCCACCACGGGCGGCACCAATCCCTTGATGCTCCCTCCCAGGCCGAAAACTTCTTTTACCAGGCGGGAGCTGATAAAAGAATAGGCTTCGTTGGCCATCATGAAGACCGTTTCAATTTCAGGACTCAGCCGCCGGTTCATGAGGGCCATCTGCAACTCGTATTCGTAATCCGAAATCGCGCGGATGCCGCGCAGCAGCACGGTAGCCGAGTGCGCGGCCGCATGATCCACCAGCAGACCGTCGAACGAATCCACCCCCACGTTGGGGTAGACGCCAACCACCTCGCGCAGCATTTCCATGCGCTCCTCCGCGGAGAAGAGCGGCGGCTCCTTGGTCTCATTTCGCAATATGGAGACGATCAGCCGGTCGAACATTCGCGAGCCGCGCTGGATCAGGTCGAGGTGCCCGTTGGTGATGGGATCAAACGATCCCGCGTAGATGGCGATGACGCTCGGTGGCTTTCGAGACAATGTAATAATTTTAGCGAAAACGGCGGGGCGGTGGGGCATGCTTTAGCTTGCCCTTCGTCTTCCCGAGCCATCGCGTGTTGCGCGCCACTATTTCTTCTTGGCGGGCGGCGGTGGTTCTGGAACGACCCCTTCAAAATGAACCACCGAATCGCTGTGATACTCCCGGCAACCGGAAAACTTAATCGCGTTTCTATGCCGGCCGCCGGAGAAGTCGGTGACGATCACTTCCGAGGAACGCGGCAACAGCGGATTCGAGGTACCGATGCGCGTGCGCGCGTAGGCGATGGTGGTGGCGATATCGCGGATGTTCATGTCCGACGGAAGATCCACGTCGTGTTGCTCGATGCGCAGCAAATCCAGGGATTGCGGATCCACCCAAAACGCGCCCCGCACGCCGACTGGTGCCTTCACTCCGCGATTCTGGACCCAGTAGGCAGCGGCCAGCGCCGACACCTCAAACTCGAACCGAAGCGGCTTTCGGCCGGACAACCCCGCCTCCGAGGGCGCGGTGATCCACGCGGCGTCACTCACGAAGAGGTTGAGCGGAGTGGCGGAAAAGTCGCCGGAGCCGATCATCCCCGCGGTGACGAAGACCGTTGGGTCGTCGCCTTGAAACTGCGTCGCGCCTTTTCGCGCGAACAGTTCTTTGTCGCCCACCACAGCCACCTCCAGGTGCAACGTATCGGTCGGCGCGATAGAGCGAGAACGGCGGTAACGGTCGACGGTTTCCAGGCAGGCGTAGTCGGGAATGTGCTCGAAATTGGCGCGCCCGTGCTCTTTGACGCGCGCCAGCAGCGAGGCCCCTGGCGGCAAGTCCTGGCCGGGCAGGGGGGCCGTCAGGAGAACGGCCGAGACAACGCCGATGGACAGCGGCTTCACTTCTTCTTCCCCGCAATCTGCCACTCTGTGAATGGCGAACGCACGCCCCTGATTCTCACGTTCAGGCAATACGGCACGCCGGAGGCCAAGGCGCGCTCAACAGCGGGGCGAACCTCCTCCAGGCGCTCGATAGTCTCGCCACCGCCGCCGAACGCCCTCATTATGGCGTCATAGGGCGTCGATTGCAACTCGCAGGCCACGGTGGCGCCGCCCGAAGCGAAGGATTGCAGCTCGCGTTCCAGGCCCCAGCCGGCGTCGTTGCCCACAATCACGACGATCGGCAGTTTGTGGCGCACGGCAGTGTCCATTTCGGCGATGTAGAAGCCTAGAGCGCCATCGCCCGTGATGACGGCCACGGGTCGCCCGGGGTGCGCCAATTGCAGGGCCAGACCGTTGGGCAGCGCGGAGCCGATGGCGCCCAGCGGGCCGAGGCGCAGCCAGCCTCCAGGCTCGCGGGCCGGGAGCATGGCGCGGCCCCATTGGACGAAATCGCCGCCGTCCCAGGAGTACAGCACATCGCGCGGCAATGCCTGCCTCAATTCGCGGAAGAGCGCGGCGGGGTGCATGGGCGAGGCGGCATTGGAAGCAGCCCGCGCGAGCGTAGCCTCCCACTCCCGACGGAGCGCGCGCAGGCGCTCGATCCAGGGGCCCGGCTGCCATGGTTGGGGACCGGCGGCATCGGCCAGGGCCTCAAGCGCCAGGCGGGCATCGGCGCAGATGGCAGCATCGAGTTGGCGATTGAGCCCCAGCTCCTGGGGGTGAATATCGATCTGAATCAACCGGGCATCCGGCGGAAACAGACGCGCCCCGCCCAAGGCGAGGCGGTAGTCGATGCGTTTGCCCACGATGAGGAACAGATCGGCTTCGCGGAAGGCTGTGTGAACGGCGTAGTTGAGCGCGGGGTCGGCGTAACCCATGACCAGCGGGTGGTCGTCGGAGACCGTGCCACGCCCCAAGGTGATGGTGTAGAGCGGGATTTGCGTCAGCTCGACAAAGCGCCGCAGAGCATCCTCCGCGCGCGCCCACCAAACGCCGCTCCCCGCGATCAGGATAGGCCGCTCGGCCGCGCGCAGCAGCCCGATCGCGCCGTCGATGTCGGTTCTTGGTAGCGCCGGGCCCAGAGGGCACCCCCTTGCCACCGGTGTTTCCTTGCTCGCCAGCCCCTTCGCCTCCAGCAGATCCACCGGAATCGTCAGATGCACCGCCCCCTTCCGTCCGCCATCGGCCACGGCGTAAGCGCGCTCCAAGTACTCCGCAATCCGCGCCGCATCGGGCACTTCCGCCGCCCACTTCACCACCGGGCGGGCCATGCTCACCTGGTCGATGTCCTGAAACGCCTGCCTGCCAGCCAGGGTGCTGGGGCGGCTGCCGCTCACGGCAATCAAAGGGCTGCCGGCGAGGTTGGCGGCGGCCACGCCGGTGAGCGAGTTGGTGTGGCCGGGACCGCCGGTCACCAGCGAGAGCGCGGGCTTGCGGTGAATCCGCGCCCAAGCGTCGGCCGCGTGGGTGACGCCGGATTCGTGCCTCATGTCAATGATCCGGATGCCGCGGCGGGCGGCGGCGGTCAGCACTTCGTTGAGGTGATCGCCGACCAGCGTGAAGATGGGTTCGATGCCCAACCGCGCCGCCGTTTCGACAAACAACTCCGCTCCGCTTGGCATAGAAGTATTCTAGAACTTGTGGCTCTCAGAATCCTGGTTACGGGCGGCGCCGGATACATCGGCGCCCACACCGTGCGCCTGCTGCTCGCGCAGGGGCACGACGTCACGGTAGTCGACAATCTTTCCAAAGGGTATCGGCACAACGTGCCCGCCGGCCGCCTCGATGTGCTGGATCTCGCTGATACCAGCGCCCTGGCCGGGCTCATGCGCGAAAAGCGGCCGCAGGCCGTCATTCACTTCGCCGCCTTCATTGCCGTGGGCGAATCCATGCGCGAGCCGGAGCGCTATTTCGCCAACAACGTGGGCAACTCGCTATCGCTTCTCACCGCGATGGTCGAGGCGGGCGTCCAGCACATGGTCTTCTCGTCCACGGCTGCGGTGTACGGAAACCCGCATGCCAACCCGATTCTGGAGACATTTCCCATCCAACCGGTCAGCCCCTACGGCGAATCCAAGGTGATGGTGGAAACGCTGCTCCGGTGGTTCGACCGGATCCACCATCTGACCAGCGTCTCGCTGCGCTACTTCAACGCCTCGGGCGCCGACCCCGCCGGCCAGTTGGGCGAAGAGCACGAGCCCGAGACGCACCTGCTCCCCCTGCTTCTCCGCGCCGTGATTACGGGAAGCCCGATCACGATTTTCGGCGACGATTACGACACGCCCGACGGCACCTGCATTCGCGACTACATCCACGTGAACGACCTGGCGCAGGCCCACATTCTAGCCGTGGAGTACCTGCTGGCCGGCGGCGCAACCGGCCAGTTCAACGTAGGCACCGGCACCGGCCACACGGTAATGGAAATGATCCGGGTGGTGGAGGAAGTGACCGGCCAGAAGGTCCCGTACGTAATCGGCGCGCGCCGGGAAGGCGACCCGCTGAGCCTGGTGGCAGCCTCAGGCAAGCTGCGGACCAGCCTGGGCTGGCAGCCGCAATACACGGAGCTGCGGACGATCGTGGAGCACGCGTGGAAGTTCGCGAAGACGCGTCCGCCAGCGGAGCAATAGAGGATCCGGAAAACAAAGGGCACTAGCGCCCCGACCGCGTGACTTTTTCCCCATCGCGAGGGCGAGGCATGCCTCGCCCCTACAAGAGTTCGGTGTAGGGGCCGGGCATGCCCGGCCCGAAGCGCCAAGGAACAAATCAGATGCCCGATGTACATATTCATGGAGATTCTGCCATAATGGCATCATGAAGCGGGAATCGGTTCGCACCACCGTCGACATACCAGTTTCGGTGTACCGGCAGCTCAAGGAACAAGCCGCCGCCCAGGGGCAGCCCGCGCGCGCGCTGATCCTGGCCGGCATTGAGAAGGTTCTGTTGCGCAACCAGCGTCCTCGCCCCAGGCGAGTGCATTTTCCTCTGATCCACTCCAAAGGCCCGAAGGTGAACCTGACCAACGAGCAGATCTATGAATACGTTGAATTTCCTTGATGCCAACGTGTGGCTGGCGTTGCTCTGGGATCGTCACGGGCATGCCGACAGGGCTCGCGAGTGGTTTCGGGGCTGCGACGACGAGCAGTTCCGGTTCTGCCGGTTCACGCAGATCACGGTGTTGCGGCTGCTCACCACCAAGCAGGTCATGGGGCGAGACGTCAAGAGCATGGTGGGCGCCTGGGAGGTGTGGGACCAACTGTGGGCCGACGATCGCATCGCAATGTTACCGGAACCAGAGGGCCTTGAGCCGCGTCTGCGTGTCTATTCGCGGCTCGGAAGCGCATCGCCCAAAGTGTGGGCCGACGCGTATCTTGTGGCATTCGCTTCGGCGGCGGGGCTGAAACTGGTCACATTCGACCGCGCATTGGAATCGCGCCCGGTCGAGGCGCTGGTTCTGTAGGCCCTCCGACAGGGTTCACTTAACAGGTGGCTTTCCGAGCCTTTCCGTACGCCGCGAGGACGACCGGTTGTGATAAAGGCCGTTGGCGACAGGGATCCACGTCAGGCCGATTTCGGAGCGTCATTTTCCCATATCGAGACTGTCAGCCGTCGCTCTCTCGCAGTCGTGCACCGACTTTCCAGCACCCGAACTTCTGGGGGTCTAGCATCCGTCCTATTTCCTGTCCGTGAATAGCTAATAGTCCAAACGTTCTTGTTATCAATGGAGTATACTGTTTTTAGTCGGTCACGACGCGACCGCATCGCTTTGCGGTTCTGCACGCCCTTGCCGGTTGGCAACGGTTCAAGAAAGATGAGGAGGCGCGCGGTGGCGGATTCAGACCACGCGGACACACTTGAGCGTCTTAAGGCTCTTGGCTCTCGCTCACAAAGGACTCGGACCTTTGAATGGTCTCCGTCGGGCGAGAACATTGCAGCGATTAACCCTCTTGGCCATTTATCAATTTGGGATGTTTCCACAGCGCGCACGTTCCGAGAAATTAGCCTCCTGGAAACGGACCTAATCTGCCTTGCATGGTCACCAGATTCGAAGAGAATAGCGCTTGGTTCCGATGCCGGAACGATCGTGTACGATGTCGATGATTTGCGTAAACTTGTAATTGCTGACCATGCAGGCCCCGTGACCTCCGTATCTTGGTGTCCAAAAGGCCACCTCTTGGCAACAGGGAGCGCCGACAAGGCTGTTCGTCTGAGAGACGGAGTCACGGGCGAGTCCAAGGCCATCATGTTCGGCCATGAGGCTTCGGTCACCGGCCTCGCGTGGGCACGCGACGGAGAGTATCTTGCTTCAGCCTCGCTCGACGGTACGCTTCGCCTCTGGACGCGGTCCGGAGAGGCCGTTGCTAATTGGGCACTGACGGGCAGGGCGGGCCTTCGCGACTTAGAGTGGGCACCGAACGACAAGATGTTGGCTGCAGCGGGCGGAGATGGATCGATCCAGATTGTTGATCCGGAGCAGATGCGGCCCGCGGCGATCCTTGAGGGACACACCGGCGCGGTGACTACCGTATCGTACTCGGCAGACGGCGGACTCCTGTTGTCCCGTGATCGGGACGGTGCCGTTAGGATTTGGTCAACGGAATCCTGGAAACAATTACTCACCCTAAAAGAGTTATCTGACTCCGGCAATTGGCCCAGTGCGAGGTTTCACCCAGGCGAACTCCAGTTCGGCTGCTTGAAGGGAAGCCAAGGGGTGCTTGAACTGTGGCGAATCGACGTACAGCGCTTGCTGGGTGCCAGCGCCAAAGCTCCGAGTGTCTACTACACCAACGCAAAGGTGGTGCTTTTGGGCGACACCGGCGTTGGAAAGAGTGGCCTCGGTTTAGTTCTGACTGGACAGCCATACGCGCCAACCGACTCGACGCACGGTCGAAAAATTTGGAAGTTCGACGCGGAGGTAGTGCAAATCGACAAATACTGCAAAGAAGTCCGAGAGACCCTTCTTTGGGACCTTGCCGGCCAGCCAGGGTACAGACTCGTCCATCAGCTATCGCTGAACGAGATGGCGATCGCAATCCTTGTGTTCGACTCGCGTAGCGAAACCGACCCCTTCGGTTCTGTGCGGTACTGGGATAGAGCCGTACGCCTTGAACAGGCAAAGCGAATCACTGCTCACAATGGAATTACCAAGTTTCTGGTCGCTGCGAGAGTTGACCGAGGTGGCATCGGCGTCAGTCAGAAACGAATCGAGCGATTTGTAGAGGAGATAGGAGCACAGGGCTACCTCGCCACAAGTGCAAAGGAGGGAACAAACATCGCCCAGCTTCAGGAACTCCTCAGGCACGCAATAAACTGGCAGGACTTGCCAAAAGTCACGTCGACAGATCTCTTCTATAAGATTAAGAATTTCCTGCTTGATCAAAAACAACAAGGCCTCGCGCTGGTTTCTTTCGATGAGTTATACCCTGCCTTTCTGACAGCCCATGGTCTCCGTGGATCCTCCCACACGAAGGCCCAATTCTTGGCCTGTACTCGCCTCGTGGATGCTCGGGGTCTGATTCGGCGACTCAGCTTCGGGGATCTCGTTCTTCTCCAACCCGAACTCCTCGACGTGTATGCCTCTGCCATGGTCAACGAGGCCCGCGAGGAGCCTGACGGCCTCGGTTATCTGACAGAGGATGATGCCAAAGATGGAAAATTCCCGATCCCGCGCGACGAACGTGTGCCGGATCGCGACGTCGAAAGACTGCTGTTAATTGCCACAATAGAGGAACTGCTCCGACATGAGGTTGCGTTCAAGGACATCTCGGGCACCGATACTCCAGTCATTGTTTTTCCGGCGCAGTTCACACGCGAATGGCCCGAAGCCCCTGATCCGCGCGGCAAGTCAGTGGTGTTTTCGTTCGAGGGCCCCATCGCCAACGCATACTGCACGCTCGTCATACGTCTTGCCAGAAGCGGTGCGTTCAGACTCGGTGAGATGTGGAAGAACGCTGCCGTATACGACGGACCCGAGGATAGTATTTGCGGGGTCTTCCTTCAAACTCAGGACGAGGGGAAAGCTGATCTGACCGTATTCTACCGAGGCACGCCGAGTTCAAGCTCCAAACTCAAGTTTGAGGAATTCGTGCACACTCATTTGCTACGGAAGACCATTGCAGCAGCCGTCCGGCGTCGGGCAGTAATAGTGTGCGAGGAATGTCAGACGGAGGTTACGGTGGCTCAGGTCAAAGGGCGACGCGAGCGCGGATATGATTGGACACAGTGCAACGTATGTGGAACTCGTGTGTCGTTGTATGAGGATCAGGCAGGTGTAAAGAGCATCGCATTCGCCGACGTAGCCAAGATGGATCGGGCTGCTGACTCACTTCGCGATAAGGATGTCGCCACGGAGACTGTGGACGGAAAGCTCGCCGTGCGGGATTTCGATGTATTCCTGTGCTACAGCTCAAAGGACAAGGCGTTCGTGCGGGAGGTATGTCGGCAGTTGAAGGACCGAGGTGTGCTCCCCTGGATCGATGAAGAGCAAATTCGACCGGGGCAGAGTTGGCAACGGGTGCTTGAGGCGGACATCAAGCGGGTCAAGTGTGCTGCTGTATTTGTCGGCGCAAATAGGATGGGGCCATGGCAGGATCAGGAAATTCAGACTTTCTTGCAGGAATTCGTGAACCACAAGAAACCCGTGATCCCGGTGATTGTCCCGAACGACGACATGGCTACGCGACCTGGACGTTTGCTGAAGAGGCCTAAGCGCGCAAGATTGCCGCTGTTTCTGAAGAATTTACAATGGGTGGATTTCCGCGACCGAGAATCCCATCCGGTTGATAGATTGCTCTGGGGGATTACAGGAGTAAAGGCTTACGGGTCGGCGACCAGTGAGGTGCGGCCCTGAAGCGGCCGAGCCGATCCCTTGACCACCGCTCCTAATGGCAATCGACCACTGGCGCCCCGCTCCACACCAGCGCAAAGGCCAAGGAGGTCCGCTTCGGGGAGACGGGTTGTTCGACGGGCCTGTTCCCGGAATCCGGCGGGCAAGCAACTGAGCTATGCCCCGCTCAGTGCGTTCAGCGAACACCATTGTCCTCAGGCCGAATCGCACTAACCGGGCGGAAGATCGCCGCGCCGATCTTCCCGTGCAGGTTCTCATCGGGCGAGGCGACGTCGCCGCCGCCGAACCAGACGCGGATGACGCCGCCCGCCACCTCCACTGTGGGGTCGCAGACCACCTTCGCATCCCATGGCTGGTTGCCGCTGAAGACCACGGGAAGCTTCCGCCATTGGACGCCGTCGGTGGAGCGCGCCAGGCCCAGGCGGCGGTTCTCGGCGGTGTCGCGGCCGGTGTAGAGCATCCAATAGAAACCGTGCGAATTCCATACGGCCGGTTCGCCCAGACCGTTCTCGTCGAATGCACCGTCGTCGCCCAGTTCCAGGACCGGGTTGGCGCGGAGCTTCTGCCAGCGGATGCCGTCCGTGGAACGCGCGACGCCGAGGCGCTGGCGGCGAGCGCGGTCCTGCCCAAGATAGAAGAGGTAGAAATACGGCTCGATGCGGATCACGTAAGGATCGGCCACGCCGTACTCGTCCCAGCTTCCGTACGGGCCGGGATCGAGCACGGGTTTCGGCTCTTTGCGCCAGGAGCGAGTGTCCGCGGCGCGGGCCAGCCCGATGCGGGGGCTCTCCCTCGGGCCGGCCTGATACCAGTACCAGAATTGGTTTTCATGCCAGAGCGCGGAGCCGTTGGCGGCAATGTAAGATCCTTCCCAGGTTTGCGGATCGGGGGAGAGGATGACACCTTGCTTCTGCCAGTGAGTACCGTCGTCGGAGACGGCCAGGCCCGTGCGCCAGGTGCGGCCGTCGAAGCCGGAGTATAGAAGCAGGGGCCAGGGGCCAGGCGGGGTACCCGCCGGGTTTGCGGGTCGGGGCCGGTGCTCGGAGATCACTGAGGGGTTGAGGACGTCGTGCGATTCCCAGCCGTCGCCCGCGGTGAGCACAGGCTCCGCCTGTGCTTCAAAGGCGAACGTCATGTTGGGATCGCCACCCGAGACCGGCGGCAGCGCAAAATCAGCGTAGCGCCCACATCCCGATAAAGCGAGAAGCCCGAGGAGCAGACAACCGCCGGCCCTCCCCGGCCCCCGGCCCCCGGCCCCCGGCCCCATCATTGCAGCGGTATCCGAAACTTCAGACCCGCCCCGCGGCCGGGGCGCGATTCCAGTTGCAGGTCCGCGTTCAGAGAGCGCGCGCGCCGCTTAAGACTGGCGGGGCCCAGCCGCAGCATCTCCAACTCTTCCAGCGTGTATGTCCCGGCGAAGTTGAAACCGTGGCCGTTGTCGTCCACCGAAATTTCCAGTCCGCGATCGGTCTTCTCCATGCTCACGGCCACGCGCGTGGCGCCGGCGTGCTTCTGCACGTTGTGCAACGCTTCGCGAAGCATCTGCAAGACCTCGGCGGTCATTTCCTGCGATAGGCCGAGGGGGGTGTTGGTTCCCAGAAACGTCACCGGAATGCCGCTTTCCTTCTGGAAGGATTCGGCGCTGCGCCGGGCCGTAGCCACCAAACTGGCGCCATCCACGTCCACCGGACGCATGCTGTGGAGGAATACGCGCAGGTCGCGGATCTGGGATTGCGCCAGCGTCTGTAACTCCATGAGGTCCAGCATGCCCGCATGGAAGTCGCGATCGAGAAGCTTGCGCAGGACCTCGAGGCGCATTTGCAGACTGATGAAGCTCTGCAGCGGGCCATCGTGGAAGTCCGAAGCGATTCGCTGGCGCTCCGCCTCGCGGGCTTTCTCCGCGTCCTTTTGCACTTCTTCCAACTTTTGGTTCAATTGCTCGAGGCGGGTTTCCCGGCGGCGTTTGTGCACCGCGCAACCGCAGGTCAGAACGCCGGCCACCAGCACGGTGGGCTCCAGGCGCCCGATCCCGTCATAGGGGAGTACCGCGCAGAAGACCGCGGCCACGGCCACAACCACTACCACTTCCACGGGCCCGTGAAACGCCAGAGCTTCGGCTAGAAGATAGAGAAAAAAAACGGAAGCCAGCCATAGGCGGCCGACGCCGAAGCTAACCAGGACCAGAAAGTAAACCGCGTCGCCGAACAGGGCCAGCAGGCCCAGTAGTCCGCCCGGCCTGATGCCGCGGATCGCCACCACGAGGCTGAAGACCAGGTACAGCAACAGCAGGCCATTGAAGATCAAAAACGGAGCCACGCGCGGGGGCCAAATGTAGCCGCTGCCCAGGGTGGCGGCTGCCAGCAGCACCCGCACCCATGCAATCTGACGCGGCCAGTCGAACTTCAGCGAATACGGCACGTGTTCACTTCCGATACAGATAGAGCGTGTGGCTGCGGCCCTCGCCGTCGTCGGCGATGTTTTCGACCTTTTCCGGCGTCCAGTTCCGGAACTCGAAATCGTGAGCCACTACTCTAGCGCCTTTTTTCAGTTGCTTGTCCAGCAGCGGCTGTACTTTGGTATTGACCGGGTCGGGCAAGAGGTAGACGGTGACCAGGTCCGCGGAACTGTAGTTTTGCTTGAGCAGATCGCCATTGACGATGTGGGCGTTCTTTTCCAGTCCGAGCTTGCGGATTTTGTCGGTGCTCTGCCTCCAGAGGTCCGCGTCCAATTCGATGCCCACGGCCTCGGCATGGAACTTCTGGGCAGCCATCATGACGATGCGGCCGTCGCCGGAGCCCAGGTCGAACACCTTCTCACCCGCCTTGAGGCCGCCGAGTTGGAGCATCTTCTCGACGATGATTTCCGGCGTGGGATAGTAGGGCGCGAGCTTCTCGGCGTCCGTGTCTTGCGCCGCCAGCGGGGCGCAACAGAGCATCGCAAGCAGACAGAGTCTTGGCATAACCCTTATGTCAGGCGAACCGTAAACAATTTACCACCTTCTCAAACCGCTAGTACCATAACTTTTCCACGCAATTGTGGAAAAGCCTGTGAAAATGTGCCCTGCAACCGGGGGAAGATGTGGCTTTGTAACGGGTTTGAGACATTCTGCACTCAAATTCAGCAATTCGTAGTTTGGCATCCGTTCCTCCGGCCGCCGCTCCGTTCAGATCCAGACCTTTTCCAGCGGCAGACCGCTCTTGCAGAGTGCGCACTCGGCGCCGGCGGCATAGTAGCTGGCCTCCAGTTTGGCCAGATAGTACAGCGGGAGGGAGCCGAAACCGCGGGTCTGCGGCGTCGGCTGGTAGATAATCACTGCCAGCCCAACCACGGTGGCCCCGCGCGATTCCAACAGCGTTTTCAGCTCCGTCAGCTTGTTGCCGGTGCGCAGGATGTCGTCCACCATCACCACCTGCTCACCGGGCTTGGGATCCAGGTACTGGCGGAAACGGAACGCCTCGGCATCGCGCTGCCGTTCGGCCCAGTAAACCTGCTTGGCGCGCATCGCTTCGCACACGCCGTATGCCACCGGCAGGCCGCCGGTCGCCGGCGTGACGATGGAGAGATGCGGCACGATGGCCCGGATTTCGGGGTTGGCGCGTAACAGCCGGCTCAATCCCACCGACAACATGCGCTGATACTGGTAGTAGCGCATGGCCAGCGGGACCTGGAGATACTCGTTGGAGTGCAAGCCCGTAGGATATTCGAAATGGCCGTCGCGCAGCGCGCCGGTTTCCCGCAGCACGGCGACGACCTCCTCTTGAGTCGGAATCAGGTGCATAATCGACCCTTTCAGTTGGCGCCGTGCCCGATCAGCACATGGGGAATGGTGCGCAGCAAAATCTTCCAGTCCAGCGCCAGCGACCAATTATCAATGTACTGCATATCCAGCTTCATCCAGGTGTCGAAATCGACGTTATCGCGTCCGCAAACGGCCCACAGGCAGGTGAGCCCGGGGCGCATCCGGAGCCGGCGGCGCTGCCAGCGCTGGTACTGATCGACTTCGCTGGGAACCGCCGGGCGCGGACCCACCAGCGACATGTCGCCGCGCAGCACGTTCCATAACTGCGGCCACTCGTCGATGGAAAACTTCCGCAGGTAGCGCCCGACGGACGTCAGCCGCGGATCGTGCGGAATCTTGAAGACCGTCTCGCGGGTGTTGAGGTGTTCAAGCGCCGGCTTGAGCTCCTCCGCGTTCTGGCACATGGAGCGGAACTTATAGAACACAAAGCGGCGCCCATTCAACCCGCAGCGCACCTGGCGAAAAATCGCGGGGCCGGGCGAAGTCAGCCGGATCAGAATCGAAATCGCCGCCATGAAGGGCGCCAGCACCACCAGGCCGGCGGCGGCGACGGCGATATCGGTGAGGCGCTTCACCAGCAGCCGGATCTCGTCGTAAGGGGCCGCCGAAAACGTCAGCAGGGGCGTCGAGCCGAACCGGTCGAGCGACACCGTGCTGTTGACGTGCGGGAAGAAATCCACCGCCACGCGCGTGCGCACGCCTTCCTCATCGCACAGCAGGAAGACCTCTTCCAGGTTGGCGAGACTCTCGCTGCCGACGGCGAAGATGATCTCATCCACCACGTGCTGCCGCAGAATGGAGGGCAACTCGCCGATGGGCTGGACTTTGTACAGCGCGCCGAGCGCAATTTCAGCGGGAGCGTCTTCCGATTGCTCACTCAGAAAGCCGCGCAACCGGACGCCATATTCCGCGGATTCTTCCAGCGCCTCCGCCATGCGAATGGCGCGCTCCCCGGTTCCCACCACCATCACGTAGTGCGGCGCGGCAAATTCGCGGCGGATGACTCCCACCACGCGCCCGGCCGTAAGCCGGAACACAAGCAGCAGAACCCAGGCGTAGACGGAGAACAGCCCCAGGAAGGAGCGGCTGAGGTCCAGGCGCAGAAGGTATTCGAACAACACCAGGCACAGAGCGCCATAAGCGCACTGGCGCGCCGTATCGCGCAAGATCACGCGCGGGTGCCCGGATTGGAGCTTTTCGTAAATCCCGAGCCACAGCCCGATGGTGACCCAGGCGACCAGCGCGAACCCCAAGACCAGGGCCTTTTGCTCCGCGGTCAGATAGAATGTGCGCTGGAGATGCAGGATGGCGCGCGTCTGGTAAGCCGCCTCGAAGGCCAGCGCAGCCAGAACGATGTCGGATAGTCCGAACAAAACACGGGCTTTACGCGGCCGAGTGAACATCCGCAGTTAGGATAACATGGGGTGAGGCGGGAAGGGATGATCTGCGGCGATACGCTCAGCCCCGTAGGGGCGCCGGAAAGTAGCCCAGCGCGTGAGCGCTGGGGAAGCGGCCCGAAGCCTGCCAGCCCCGGCACGGGGCGTAAGAAAGCGCCGCCCGCCGATCGCGGAGGGCTGCCGTCGAAGCCCGTCTTCCGCCCCTACCCGGGGCTTCCCATGGCTCACGCCATGGGCTATTCGCTTTCGCCCTTACGGGCTGATCTTCTGCGCTTGCTCGACTCGAAGGGTGACGCTGGCCGGGTCATCCGAACTTGAGCCAATCTTGTAAGCTCACCTCATTCAGGGCCGAAACGACATCCTGCGACGAAATGCACTTTTTCGGAGTCCCGCCCGACGGCCTACAGTTTTCCCTGGAGCAGCCGATTAACTACCTGAAGAAGTTCAAATGAACCATCAACCCAAGCGGGCGGTGCGGTTCCGCCACATGCTAACGTTCGCGGTACTGGTTTTCCGGTACGCGAATCTTGCCCACGCTTCTGCTTTCGATTTCTCCTTCACACTTTCCACCCCAGACTTCAGGTACCAGGCTGGACCCGCGCTGCCCGCTGCGACGAGGGCTACGTCCGCTTCTCCGCCATCTTTTTTTCGAGCGCCTGCATCAGACGCGTCTCCACATCGGGCGGGATCGGATATGGGTCCATGCCTTTGTAGATCTGGATAGTTTTCTTGGTGGTATCGGCGATTACCCAGCAATTCGGGCACTCGGTGATGTGCTTGTCCAGCTTGACACGGGTCTCGGGATCGAGACATTCGTCCAGATAGTCGGTCAACTCGTTCAGAAAGTCTTTACATGTAAGCAAAGGCGTCGTCTCCCTTGCGTTTGAAGAAACGCGTCAGCTTTTCACGCAACTGCAGGCGGGCCCGCAATAGCCTGCTCTTCACGGCCGGCACGGAGAGGCCCAGTACGTCCGCCGTCTCCTCGGTCGAAAGCTCGTCGATGTCGCGCAGCACGAACACCGAGCGGTACGACGGCTCCAGGCTCTGAATCGCCGAATCCAGAATGCTCCCGAGTTCCTCCCGCGAAAAGCGCCGCTCCGGGTCCTCGCCCCACGCTGCGATTTCCCGTACCACCGTGTCTTCGCCGGTATCGATGGTCTCATCGAGCGATACCGACCGGTCGGTTTTCCGGCGGCGCAGCTTCATGAGCGCCTGGTTCACCGCAATGCGAACAATCCAGGTGTAGAACTTCGAGTTGCCCTGAAACTGATCCAGGTGCTCGTAGGCTTTCATGAACGTCTCTTGCAGAACGTCTTCCGCATCCTCGCGGTTCTGCGTCACGTGCTGGGCCAGCCGGAAAATCTTGCCTTCGTATTGCTTCACCAGCTCCCCGAAGGCCCGGGCATCGCCTTCGCGCGCCTGCGCAACCAGCGGGGTTTCGTCGATCCCGGCTTGACTGGAGACAATCATGAGCCTTTGTTCATGATAGCGCAGCGTCACTCGTCCCGCCGCGCGTGTTACGCTGAAAATTCCCTATGAGCAACATCGAGATTACTCTGCCCGACGGCAGCAAACAGCCCGTCGCGGCGGGGACGCGTCCCATCGATATCGCCAAATCCATCAGCCCTCGCCTCGCCGACGCGGCCATCGTCGCCAGGGTCGACGGAGAGCTATACGACCTCACCCGCCCGCTCGAAAAGGACGCCGCCTTGCAGATTCTCACTGCCAAGGATCCCGAGTCGCTCGGTGTGTACCGCCATTCCTCCGCCCATCTTCTGGCCGCGGCCGTGCTCGAGCTCTATCCCGAAACCAAGCTCGGCATCGGGCCGCCCATCGACAACGGCTTCTACTACGACTTCGACCGCGCCGCGCCGTTCACCCCGGAAGACCTCGAAAAGATCGAAAAGAAAATGTGGGAGCTTCAATCGCGCGATCTCCCCTACGAGCGCATCTATACGCGCAAAGACGAAGGCCTCAAGAAGTATTCCGACGCCTGGATGAAATGCGAGCTGATCGACGAGCGCGCGGGCGAAATATTCTCCGAGTACACCCTGGGACCGCACTTCATCGATTTCTGCCGCGGTCCCCACCTGCCCAGCACCTCCAAAATCAAGGCGTTCAAGCTGCTCTCCATCGCCGGCGCCTATTGGAAGGGCGACGAGCACAACAAGCAGTTGCAGCGCATTTACGGCACCGCCTTTTTCACCCAGAAGGAACTGGACGCGTATCTCAAGCAGGTGGAAGAGGCCAAGAAGCGCGACCACCGCAAGCTGGGCAAGGAACTCGACCTGTTCAGCATCCAGGAGCTGGCCGGTCCGGGCCTCATCTTCTTCCACCCCAAGGGCGGCATCATCCGTAAGCAGCTTGAAGACTGGATGCGCGACCAGTACCTGAAGCGCGGCTACTCGCTGGTCTACACCCCGCACGTGGCGCGCTTCGATTTGTGGAAGACTTCGGGCCACGCCGGTTTCTACGCGCAGAACATGTTCACGCGCATGGAGCTGGACGACGCCGAGTACCAGCTCAAGCCCATGAACTGCCCCTTCCACATCCTCATCTACAAGGACAAGCAGCACAGCTACCGCGACCTTCCGGTCCGCTTGGGCGAGCTCGGCACCGTCTACCGCTACGAGCGCTCGGGCGTGCTCAACGGGCTATTCCGCGTGCGCGGCTTCACGCAGGACGACGCCCACATCTTCTGCACCCCGGAGCAGATCGAAGACGAAATTGTCGATTGCCTGCAATTCGCAGTCGATACGCTCACCACTTATGGCTTCACCGAGTACGAGGCCGAGCTTTCCACCTGGGACGGCGGCTCGAGCGGCAAGTACGATGGCTCGCCCGACCAGTGGCTGCTCGGCGAAAACGCGCTGCGGCGGGCCACCGAACGAGTCAAAATGAAGGTCAAAGTAGTGCCCGACGAGGCAGCGTTCTATGGGCCCAAGATCGACGTCAAACTGGTGGACGCCATCGGACGCCCCTGGCAGCTTTCCACCGTGCAATTCGATTTCACGCTGCCGCGCCGCTTCGAGCTGGAATACATCGGCGAGGACGGCAAGGCGCACCAGCCGCTGATGGTGCATCGCGCGCTGTACGGCTCCATCGAGCGCTTCTTCGGCATCCTCATTGAGCACTATGCCGGCGCATTTCCGGTATGGCTGGCGCCGGTGCAGGCCATCGTGCTGCCGATTACCGACCGCCAGACCGAATACGCTCGAAATGTGCGCCAGCAGCTCGACGCCGCCGGCATCCGCGCCACCCTGGACGAGCGCAGCGAGAAGGTCAACCTGAAGATTCGCGACGCCCAGTTGCAGAAGATTCCCTACATGCTGGTGGTCGGGGACCGCGAACAGCAGAGCGGTCAGGTGGCCGTGCGCAACCGTAAGCACGGCGACCTGGGAGCCCAGCCGCTCGCCGATTTCATCGCCGCCGTTCGCAAGCTGATCGACGACAAAGCGGCATCGGAGTAGCGGTGATCGAAGTCACCGGCGACCTCGCGTCGTTGGATGCCGCGATTGCGAAGCTGCCCAACAGCCCCGCGGTCTTCGCGCTCTGGCCCACGGAAGGCGATCCGTATCTCTCCAAAACCGCCCTCTTGCGCCGCCGCTTACTGCGCCTCCTGAAGGAACGCGAGAAGCCGTCGCGCCTGCTGAACCTGCGGCACACCGTCGCGCGCATCGAGTACTGGCTGACCGGCTCCGCATTCGAATCGAGCGTGGTGCTCTATGAGCAGGCGCGCCGCCACTTCCCCGAATCCTATCTGGACCTGCTCAGACTGCGTATGCCGCCGTATCTCAAGATCGTTCTCAACAACGAGTTTCCGCGCAGCCACATCACCACGCACCTTACCCGCACGGGCGGCCTGTATTTCGGGCCGTTCCGCTCGCGCGCTTCCGCGGAGAAGTTCGAAGCCCAATTTCTGGACCTGTTCCAGATGCGGCGCTGCCAGGAAGACTTGTCCCCTTCGCCCGCGCACCCCGGCTGCATCTACGGCGAGATGGGTATGTGCCTGCGCCCGTGCCAGTTGGTGGTGGGCGCCGCCGAGTACGCCCACGAAGTCGCGCGCGTGGTGGAGTTTCTGCGGACGGATGGCCGCTCGCTTGCGGACGCCATCGCGCATTCCCGCGACCGGCTCAGCGAAGAGATGCAGTTCGAGGAGGCCGCGCGCCAGCACAAGCGCCTGGAAAAAGTGGAGGACGTGCTGAAACTGCGCGACGACTTGGCGCGCGATGTGGACCGTCTGAACGGCGTCGCCATCACCCGCTCCCAGGCGCCATTTGCCGTCGAGATGTGGTTTGTGCGCGAAGGAAACTGGCAAGAGCCGCAACGGTTTAGTTTCGAAGTGCGGGAAGGCAAGCCGGTCTCGCTCGACCACAGCCTGCGCGAGACATTCGCCCGGGTCACCCCCAGAAAGCTGGCGATCCGCGAGCGGCAGGAGTATCTCGCGCTGCTGGCGCGCTGGTATTACTCCAGTTGGCGCGAAGGCGAATGGCTGAGCTTCGACACTTACGACGACATCCCCTACCGCAAGCTGGTCAACGCCGTCTCGCGGGTGAGCCACCGGGATTCCTTTTCAACATCCAGATCTCCAGATCCCGAATCATGAAGTATGGGCCGATAGCACTCCTGGCCGACCGACTGGCCGACTAGCCGACCGACTGGCCGACCGCCCCCAACGTCATGGGCGTTCGTGATATAATTTTGCCGCAAGACAGAAAGGAGCCGCTCTGAATGTGGAGTCTGAGCGCTAGAATACTGTTACTTGTGGCCCTCGCTGCAACGTCGCTGTACCCTCGCAGCGGTCACAAGGTTGCCATTTACGGAACTGTTCGTGATGCAGATGGCAATCCTATCAAACACGCTTGGTTGAGTGTGTATGCGGGATCATATGCAACAACAGGCAGCACTGCCGTGGTTCCTATCATCACTGATCGGGCAGTAGGAGCCGTCGTAATCCAGGACCCGAATACAATTGAGATGCACAACGTCCATGGAAAAGGCAAGCAGTTTTGGGCCGACGATAATGGTGAGTTTCGTTGCGAAGTTGACGGCGGCTATCAGTACACGCTTCAGGCATTTGACCATACTCCGTTGAAACATGGGCAAAAAAAAGGAGGGAGGGGTAGGGGGCTTGGGGTAGAGGTGAGAGTAAACGTGGGCGAGAATATGCCGGTTAAAGCAGATTTGGTTTTGCACCCGTGGTGATGTCCGGAGATGTTTGTCACCACGATCTGCGATGAGTTGCTACAGCCAAGCCGCCGTCTTGAAAGATGGGCAGTGATTTTGCCGGTAAGGAATCCCTTGCTCCGGGTTTTTACAAACCGGGCGTACCAGCAGTGAGGGAGGGAGAGGAATTCCCATTGGACGCAGGAATCGGGTACGACTCCCGCCCGTCGCCGTCGCCGGATGGCTGTGGTGCGGAACGACTCTGGAGCTTCGGTGGGCCTTCAACGGCCAAACTGGAGTGGACCGCCGCCATGGTGATGATGGTGATTACAGCGCTTGCGGTGATTACGGGGATTCCACGCTTCGACAGAAGTGAACAGGGCAGGACGAAAGAGCGATCCTGCCCGAAGAAACCGACACCAAACGGGCCTCATTCCGGCGAAGGCAAACCTCAACGGGCCAAAAGTTTTGGAATGAAATGGAATGAAACTGCGTTTTGAAAGGTCTGTAAGTTATTGAAAAAACGGTAGCCAGGGACGGAATTGAACCACCGACGCCAGCCTTTTCAGGGCTGCTATCTACGATAAGCCCGGTATGTCCTCCCCCCATGAAACTACTCCACCGTCACGCTCTTAGCCAAGTTCCGCGGTTGATCCACGTCGCAGCCGCGGCGGACCGCGATGTGATACGCCAGCAATTGCAGCGGCACAATTTCCAGTATCGGCGTCAGCAGCTCCGCGGTCGCGGGTATTTCGATTACGTGATCGGCGCCGGTCTTGCGCACGGCCGCATCGCCCTCGGTGACGAGAGCCACTACAATGCCCTCGCGCGCCTTCACCTCCTGGATATTCGACAGCGTCTTTTCGTACAGCACGCGGCTCTCGTAGCTCGAGGGATCGTGAGTCGCCAGCACCACCACCGGGAGCTTTTCGTCGATCAGCGCGTTGGGCCCGTGCTTCATCTCTCCGGCCGGATAGCCTTCGGCGTGAATATACGAAATCTCCTTCAGCTTGAGCGCCCCTTCGAGGGCGATCGGAAAATGCGGCCCGCGGCCCAGAAAGAGAAAATCGGTGGAGCGGTGGAGGTCGCGGCCCAGCGCCTCGTAAACCGGGTCGTGCGAAAGCACGGTTTCGAGCTTGCCCGGAATCCGCACCAGCTCCTGCATCAGGCCGCGCGACATGCTCTCATCGAGGCGATGGTCGGCTTGGCCCAGGTGCATCGCCAGGATGAACAGCGCGGTCAATTGGCACGTGAAAGCCTTGGTGGAAGCCACGCCGATCTCCGGCCCCGCGTGCGTGTAAATGGTGCCGGCTGCCTCGCGCGTGACCATCGAACCCACCACGTTGCAGATGGCCAGCGTCTTGGAGCCTTTTAGCTTGGCCTCGCGCTGCGCCGCCAGCGTATCGGCGGTTTCCCCCGATTGCGAAATCACCACCGTGAGGGTATCTTCGCTCACAATCGGATCGCGGTAGCGGAACTCGCTGCCGTAATCCACTTCGACGGGAAGCCGCGCCAGCTTCTCGATCATGATCTTGCCGACCAGAGCCGCGTGCCAGCTTGTGCCGCAGGCGATAATCTTGACCTGGCGAAAGCTCGCGAACTCGGCCGGCGCGATGTCCATCTCGTCCAGGAAAACACGCCCCGTTTCCTGCCCCACCCGCCCCAAAGTGGTGTCCCGCACGGCGCGCGGCTGCTCGTAGATTTCCTTGAGCATGAAATGCTTATAGCCGCCCTTTTCCGCCATGATGGGGTCCCACAGGATGTGCGAAACCTGGCGGTTCACCGGGCGCCCGTCGAAATCGCTGAGCCGCACGCCTTCGGGCGTGAGGATGGCCATGTCGCCGTCGGCCAGGAAGAACATGTCGCGCGTGTGGCTGAGGATGGCGGGCACGTCCGATGCCACAAAATACTCGTTGTCGCCGATCCCGATCACCACCGGCGGTCCCGAGCGCGCGGCCACGATCTTATAGGGATCGGACCGCGAAATCACCGCCAGCGCGAAGACGCCCGTGAGGTCCTTGACGGCCGCGCGCACGGCTTCTTCCAGGTTGCCCTTGAAGTGCTTCTCCACCAGGTGCGCGATCACCTCCGTATCGGTCTCGGTCTTGAAAACGTGGCCCTCGGACTGGAGGAGCTGCTTCAGGGGCAGGTAGTTCTCGACGATGCCGTTGTGCACCACCACCACGTCGCCCTTGCAGTCGCGGTGCGGGTGCGCGTTCTCTTCGGTGGGCCGTCCGTGCGTGGCCCAGCGCGTGTGCCCGATGCCGTAGGTCCCATCCACCGGGTTCATGCGGATGGCTTCCTCGAGGTTGCGCAGCTTGCCCTTGGCGCGGCGAACGGCGAGTTGGCCGTCGTCGCAGTAAACCGCCAGCCCCGCCGAATCGTAGCCCCGATATTCCAGGCGTCTCAAGCCTTCCAGAATGATCGGAACGGCCTTCTGCGTCCCGATGTAACCGACGATTCCGCACATAACTCAATTATACGGGTACGCTCAGTCGAGGATCTCGACGCGATACTCCTCGATCACGGGATTGGCGAGAACTTCCTGCGCGATGGTTTCGACGTCTTTCCGCGCCTGCTCGCGGGTGACGCCGCTGGCGATGCCAATATCGAAGAACTTCCCCTGGCGCACGTCCGAAATGCCCGAATACCCGAGCCCATTCAGCGCCGCGCGGACCGTCTGACCCTGCGGATCGAGGACCGTGGATTTCAGTGAAACAAACACGCGAGCTTTCATGTTGGAACCCCGATTATCGCACGGCCCTTTGTGGGGCAGATTGTCAATCTGCGGCCGATTGGCAATCGGCCAGTTCTCAGTTCAACAACCGCCCTTGCCGCAGATACGCCG
>Ga0326728_10007649_pt1 | contig 27523 bp, 19 predicted proteins | sample MB3enrmetagenome_FD_207602 | JGI IMG/M metagenome (GOLD analysis project Ga0326728, IMG submission 207602) | Lab enriched peat soil microbial communities from McLean, Ithaca, NY, United States - MB31MN | ecosystem: Environmental > Terrestrial > Soil > Wetlands > Peat | place: USA: New York...
GCATCGGCTTGGAAAAAACCAAGGTGGAACTGGAGCGCGGATTCGTAAAGGTGAATGAAACGCAGGAGACGGCGGAGCCGGGCGTGTATGCCATCGGCGACATTGTGGCGGGGCTGCCGCAACTGGCCCACGTGGGCGCGATGAGCGGCATGGTGGCGATGGCGAAGATCGCGGGGCGAAAGTACCGGCCGGTGCGTCACGATCGCATTCCCAGCTGCACATACACCGAGCCGCAGATCGGCAGTGCGGGCCTGACCGAAGCGCAGGCCAAAGAAAAGGGCCACGAAATCAAAGTGGGCAAGTTCCCGTTTGCGGGCAACTCGAAGGCGACCATCGTGGACAGCCACGACGGCTTTGTGAAGGTGGTTGCCGACGCCAAGTACGGCGAGATCCTGGGCGTGCACATCATCGGGCCGCAGGCCACCGAGCTGATTGCCGAAGCAGTTGCGGTGATGGAGCTCGAAGGCACGGTGGATGAATTGATGTTCACCATCCACGCGCACCCCACGCTGAGCGAAGCCATGCTGGACGGCTACGCCGCGGTGGAAGGGATGGCGATCAACGCGTAGGGCAGCGGGGCCAGCGGCGCAGCCGGTAGCTTGTAGCCTGTAGCCGGTAGCCGGAAGCTCTCGGCCTTCAGCAGTCCGTCGCTCCAAAGTAAAGGCTTGTGCCGGTGTTTACTTTCCGGTACCCGCCCCCTCCCCCTCCCCCCTACTTTGAACCTAAAGTCTTCACGACAAATGGTTTATGGGGCGGGGGATCTCCGCAACTTCCTGATTCTAAGAGAGCGGCTTCCGGAAAGTCTTCATTACGAAGGGGTTATGAATTCTCGAGCCGCCTGAGTGGTCGAAGTCTGCTCCTTTTCCAAACTCGTCTCTTATTCTGCGCCAAACGGAGAATTAGCCGGCACTGTTCGCCAGAAATATATTTACTGTGGCTTCAGTTGTTTGGGCGGCTTTTTACCCATCTGCGGACTTGACATTGAAAATGCGCCCAAGCTGAAGCCTGCGGCCCACACGAATAAGGAGCCGCGAGAATTCGTTGCGGCGCGGTGGAGGGGATGGCGATCAACGCGTAAAAAGACGCCTCGGGTGGAACTTGCCGTTCCCGCAAATTCGCTCCGATGTCTCGGCTCCTCACTGCGCTGACTGTTTGATCTTGACGGTCTTCGTTCCCGTCGGCGCATTGGGTGGTGCAACTTCAATGACATGGATCGGCATGGCCACGGCCGGCAACTGAATCGAGCCGGGCAGCACCAGATATGAGTCGCAGCCCGACCAGGGCGAGCAGACGATGCGCACCTCGCGCAGCAACCGTGCTTTCGATCCCGCAGGAAGCTCATCTGGAAATGAGTGCGCCTGCAGGGCCGGGACCAGAGCTGCGAATCCCTTATCGCCGCCAAGGAACGATGCCGTCGCCGGCTTTCCCGCTTCAAAGGCGACGACGTAGAGGCCCTGCCCGCTCAACTTGGTACTGTGCAGGAACTGGTGAGTCTCCAGGGTGTTGTCGAGCTCTGCCTGCAAGCTGCCGCTGTACGCGCCGTGGTTGAGCGCGGTGGCCGTAAGCGGCTTTCCGGTCAGGCGCTGGTAGCTGTCTGCGATACGCTGGCGAATCTCCGCATCTTGCGGCGAAATTCCACCCAGCAGGCTGGTCGCCCCGGTGACGTGCGCCAACTCGTACTGGTGCGCAGCCGCGGTTTTGCTGCCCTTGGCCTCAAGCACACGGCCCATCAGGTATCCGCTCACCGGATCCTGGCCGAGCCGCCACGCGGCGCGCACGTAATTTTCCGCAGCAGGCAGGTCGTCCGTGGCCAGCGCCGTCCAGCCGCGCATGCACCATGCGATAGCCAACGCCTGCGCCCAATAGAGGGAGTGGGCATCGCCGGCGGGCAGAGAAGCCGATTTGGTCTCAACCTCGTGGAGCGTATCGCGCGCTGTTTCCGCGGTCTTGGACAACTGGCCAGCACTCTCCGGTGGATCGGCCATCAGCGCGGTCAATACATCACGCAGGGGCAGCAGTGCTTCGAACATTTCACGGCGCGCTGCACTGATGCTGCCGAGATCGATGGTTGTGCTGTCGGTTCCCGCTGATGGCGTGCCGGGGTTCATGATCGGCACCATGCGCACCTCATCGTCGTAGATGGCGCGGCGGAAGGCCAGGTACTTTTCCCATTGATCGAGGGGAACTTTATCCCTCTTGATGAGCAGTTGGCGATCGGCGGTGAAGGCCCCATCTTTGATGGCATACTTTGCGTGATATTCAGCCCAATCTTCAGAAACATCGGTCGATTGGGCCGGAAAGACGGTCCAGCCGGAGGGTATTTGGACGCTGGAAGAGTACTCCAGGAGGCCAGGGGAGCCGAGGTCGATGTCGTCGGCCGGCTTAATCTGTTTGACGCCCGGCGGCAACTCCATCCCGACGGGTGGCATCGGCGGTGAGATGCGACGTGAGTCCCATTCGCCGAATTTCTCGCGCGTGTAGTCAAAGGAAAACTGAAGCGGCTGGCTGGTTTGTTCAATCGGAGAGACCTGGGGATTCTTCACCTCTCCAGCGAAGCCCAAGGCATTGGAGAAATTCTGCAGGAACTGCTGCCATTGGGACTGGGGAACTGCGCGAAAAGAGATGCGCATGATCAGCTCGCCGTCGCCCAGAAAGGTCTCGACAAAGTGTCCGGTGAAAACACCCTGATCTGAAAGCGTTCCCCTGGCTTCAAAACGAGTCAACTGTGCGAACGGCAGATCGGGGGGCGTGTGTTCCAGGTAGGCCGGCTTGCCTACCGGAATTGCGAGCGCCTGCTTGTCACGAAGGTTACCGAACAGAACGCCTATCGGCGCAATCTCGGCTGTCGAGTCCATCCAGAGCAGCTTGCCTGAGAGCGGAACCAGCGTGATGACGTGATCGAACTGTTCCGGCGAGGGCGTGGCCATGTCGAGTTCACGACTGCTGGAGATCAGTACGGGCCAGGCCTCAAAGCCTGCGGCCTTGAGGAGGGCGGCGAGCAGCGTGTGCTTGTCTTTACAGTCGCCGTATTCGTTGGAGAGCACATCGTCAGCTGCGTGCGGCTGATAGCGGCCGAGGCCGAAGTCGAGGCCGACGTAGTGGATGTGCAAAGCAACATCGTTGAAGATGGCGCGAACCTTGTCTTCGTCGGAGGTAAGGCCCTTGGTGAGTGCGGCGGCCTTTGCCTGGATGGCGGGAGTGACGGCGAGCGAGTCCTTCTGGAGCGAGTTGTACCAGGCGCCCACCTGCTCCCAACTGGAGAATGTGGTTACCTGGACGCTTGGTTTCCAGTTCTTTGTGGACTTGGGCGGCGCATCGGGATCGGGGCGCGCGAGATTCGAGCTGGCCCAGTGGTAGAGCTTGCGGCCGCCTGAGGTAGTGACGGTGGGTTGAATGTCGGCGCTGGCAACTGTGACGGTTTTTTCCGCGGGAAGATCGATGTCGAGCTGTTCGTCGAGAACGATGAGGTTCTTTTCGAAGGTGTACTCGAGCCAGAATTTTCCGGGGACGTCTGCCTTGAGCGTGCGAAGCGAGTACTCATATTCGAGAGTGTCACCGACACCTAGCCCTTTGACGGCGACATGCTTCTGGTGGATATCGGAGTACATGGGAGCTTCACGCGTGACGTCGGCCGGCATGTCCTGGATGTTGTAGTCGGGAGTTGTGACAATGGAGCCGTCAGGCTTGATGACGCGTACGTAGGCAATATCAACCTGTTGATTCGAGGCCGTATAGGTAAAAACGAGTACGGCCATATCTTTGACGCCGGCGTCGGCCAGAATGCGAATGCGGGCTGTGGTTTGGCGGGTGCCGGTGCCGTCGCTCTCTTCGCGAAACCGCGTGATGAGCTTGTCGTAGACCAGCGCTTCTTTGGAGTAGTCGGAAGGCTTTGCGACAGGTGCGGACGCGGAGGTCACAGCCGGATTCTGCGTGGATGTGGCGCCAGGCGGTTGCGCGGTCTTGGTCTTGTCTTGCGCCGGCGCTGAAGCAGCAATCAGTGTAATCAAGCAGCTGGCCGCAGCCCAGACCAACAGGCGGCGGCAATCCATGGCTCGGGAAGATGGCTTTGCTGAAAAAACTAGAGGCCCATGCATGGAAGGAATTTTCCGGTACATGGAACAATAACAGAGATTCGGTGAGTGCCGTGCGCAGAGCCGCGGGTCAGCAATCGGGCTGCGATGCATGGGGTGACCGCCTAGAGCGCTCAGTTTTTGTGCCGGCCTTGGGGCTGGGGCGGCGAGATGAGGACTTGAGTGTCCTCGTCCGATCCCATGCTTCTGCGAAAGGCCAGGTACTGCTCCCATTGCGCAAGCGGGACCGTTGTCTTCTTGATCAGGCAACGCCGCTCGACGGTGTAGACTCCGTTTGCGAAAGCGTATGTTGAGTGGTACTCCGCCCAGTCGTCGACAACGTCGACATTCTTAGGCGGAGTCATGGTCCAGCCGTCGGGCAGTTTCAAGGTCGAATGATAAAGAGTTTCGCCCGTCGCGCCGAGGTCGGGATCGTCGGCGGGCTTCTTCTGCTTGATGCCGGGAGCCAATTCGCCCCCAAGAGGCATCATGGGCGCGTCAATCCAATGAAAGGATTTGTTGTCGTCCCACTTGTAATACTTCTCTCGCGAATAGTCGAACGCGAAGTGAAACGGCTCGTCGATCTTCTCGACCTCGGAAACCTGCGGATTGGAAGCCTCTCCGCCGAAGCCCTGCGCGTGCGCAATTCTTTCCACAAGCTCTTTCCACTGGGACTGCGGAACCCGGCGAAAGGTTGCGCGCCAGATTACACCGACATCACCGTCAGAGGTTTCGGCAATCTTTCCAGTGAAGTGTCCCTGGTCAGTGAGGGTGCCTTCGATCTGGGCTCGAACGGTTCGCGGTGAAGGCAGATCCGCCGGAGTGCTCACGAGATAGGCTGGCTTGCCAACAGGAATGGCAAGAGCCTGCTTGTCGCGCAACACCGCCGCCAGAACGCCGATTGGCGCAACTTCCATCGTCGAGTCCATCCAGACGAGCTTGCCGGACGTCGGAACCAGAGTGACGACATGGTTGAACTGGGCAGGCGAGGGCGTAGCGGTGTCGAGATAACGCTTCGACGAGATGAGCACCGGCCACGCTTCGATGCCCGCGGCCTTGAGCAGGGCGGCGAGCAGCGTGTGCTTGTCTTTGCAGTCGCCATACTCGTTGGAGAGAACGTCATCGGCGGGGTGCGGCTGATAGCGGCCAATGCCAAATTCGAGGCCAACGTAGTGGATGTGCAGAGCGACATCATTGAAAATGGCGCGAAGCTTGTCCTGATCGGAGATCAACCCTTTTGTCAGGGCATCGGCATGCGCCTGGATGGCCGGAGTGATGGCGAGCGAATCTTTCTGAAGCGAGGCGTACCACTCGCCGACCTGCTCCCAATTGGTGAAAGTCGTGACCTGGACGGTGGGTTTCCAGTTCTTTATCGATTTTGGAGGCGCATCGGGATCGGGCCGTGCGAGATTAGAGCCGGCCCAGTGGTAAAGTTTACGGCCTCCGGCTGTAGTGATGGTCGGCTGCATGTCGGCGCTCGCGACCGTTACCGGTTTGCCGGCCGGAACATCGAGGTCGAGTTCCTCATCGAGAACGATGTGTTCTTTCGCAAAGCTGTATTCGAACCAGAAGTGGCCGGGAACCTCGGGCCGGAAGGTGTTGAGGGTCACCTGGTATTCCAGAGTGTCGCCAACACCGAGTCCTTTCACGGCAACATGCTTCTGGTGAATATCGGAGTACATGGGGGCTTCACGCGAGACATCGGCCGGCATGTCCTGGATGTTGTAGGGCGGCGTAGTCACCACCGAGCCGTCGGGCTTAATGACGCGAACATAAGCGACATCGACCTGTTGGTTTGAAGCCGTATAGGTGAACGGGAGGACAGCCATTTGCTTCACGCCCGCATCGGCCAGGATGCGAACGCGGCCCGTTATCTCGCGCGTCCCGGTGCCATCGTTTTCAAATCGAATGCGCGTGTAAAGCTTTTCGAAGACCAGAGCTTCCTTGGAGTAGTCGGGCGGCTTTGCGACAGGTCCAACAACGGGAGTTGCGGCCTGGTTTTGAGAGGATGTGGCGCCAGCCGGTTGCGCGGTCTTGGTCTTGTCTTGCGCCGGCGCTGAAACAGGAATCAGCGCGATTAAGGAACTGGTCGTAGCCCAGACCAACAGGCGGCGGCAATCCATGGCTCGGGAAGATGGCTTTGCTGAAAAAACTAGAGGCCCATGCATGAAGGAATTTTCCGGTACATGGAACAATAGCAGAGATTTGATTTGAGGCAAGTGCAGAAAACGCCGTAGGTCTCGCGAGGAGGGCTACTGTGTGTTGCGTGTCACAGTAGCTTGTCGCAGGGCCTAGAGCTCCATCGACTGGATGGCGACCAGCGAATTGGCTTTTGCGATGAAGTCGGCGAGCGGCATGGAGCCCTGGTCGCCTTTGCCGCGGGTGCGGACGCTGACCGCCCCGGCGCCTTCTTCCTTGTCGCCGAAAACCAGGATGTAGGGCGTCTTCTGGTTGGCGAAGTCGCGGATCTTGGCGTTCATCTTTTCGTTGCGAACGTCGGTCTCCACACGGAAGCCGGCGTCTTTGAGCGCGGCGTCGACTTTTTGCGCGTAGGCCAGGTGCTTCTCGCTGATGGGGACCAGACCAATTTGAACGGGCGCGAGCCAGAGCGGGAAGGCTCCGGCGTAGTGCTCGATGAGCACGCCGAAAAAGCGCTCGACGGACCCGAAGAGCGCGCGATGCACCATGACGGGCTGATGGCGCTCGCCGTCCTCGCCGACGTACTCGAGCTCGAAGCGCGCGGGAAGGTTGAAGTCGAACTGCACCGTGGATAGCTGCCAGAGGCGGCCGAGGACGTCGACGAGCTTGACGTCGATCTTGGGGCCGTAGAAAGCGGCTTCGCCGGGGATGGTCTTGTACGGGATGCCTCTCGATTTGAGCACGTTGTCGAGCGAGCGAATGGCGAGGTCCCAGTTCTCGTCGTCGCCCGTGTAGTGGGCGCGGTCGTTGGGATCCCACGTGGAAAGCTCGACTTTGTACTCCTTGAAGCCGAAGGTTTTGAGGACGGCCTCGGCGAAATCGATGCAGGCGGCCACTTCGCCCTCGATCTGTTGCGGCGTGCAGAAGATGTGCGCGTCGTCCTGCGTGAAGCCGCGCACACGCAGAAGGCCGTGCATGGTTCCGGAGCGCTCGTAGCGATAGACGTTGCCGAGTTCGGCGTAGCGCTGCGGTAAATCGCGGTAACTCTTGGGCGAATTTTTGTAGATAAGAATGTGGCCCGGGCAGTTCATCGGTTTCAGCCGGTATTCGGCGTCGTCCAGCTCCATCGGCGTATACATGTTGCCGGAGTAGAAGCCTTCGTGGCCGCTGACCTTCCAGAGCTCGCGGCGCATCACGTGCGGCGTAAAGACCATGCTGTAGCCGCGGCGCAGGCACTCGTCGCGCATCCAGTCTTCCATGATCTTGCGAATGATGGCGCCGCGGGGATGCCAGAAGATGAGGCCGGCGCCTGCGAGGTCTTGAATGCTGAAGAGGTCGAGTTGCTTGCCCAGCACGCGATGGTCGCGGCGCGCGGCTTCTTCCAGGCGCGCGAAGTGTTCGTCGAGATCCTTCTTCGAAAAAAAGGCCGTGCCGTAGACGCGCTGCAGTTGGGGATTCTTCTCGTCGCCGAGCCAGTAGGCGCCGGCGAGCGGACCGACCTTGAAGGCCTTGACGCGGCCGGTCGAGGGCACGTGCGGGCCGCGGCAGAAGTCGACGAATTTGCCGTTGCGATAGAAGCTGACCTCTGAGCCGGGCGCCGTGAACTTTGAGACGAAGTGCGTCTTCATGAAGTCGCCGTCGCGCTCGAATTCTTCGAGAGCTTTTTCGCGGGGCTCGTATTCACGAACGAAGGGTTCGTTGCGCGCCACGACCTCGGCCATTTTGGATTCAATGGCGGCGAGGTCCTCGGGTGTGAAGGGCTGGGCGCGATAGAAGTCGTAGAAGAAGCCAGAGTCGGTGGCGGGGCCGTGGCCGAGCTTGGTTTCAGGAAAGAGCTCGAGGACGGCCGTAGCCAGCACATGCGCGGCGGAGTGGCGCAGGACCTTCAGCGCGTCGGGATCCTTCTCGGTGACGAGCTCGAGCTTGGTGTCGGAGGCGAGCGGCGCGGAGAGATCGACCAGGCGCGGCGCGGCGGCGTCTTCGGCGGCATACATCGAGGCTTCCGGCGCTTCTTCACTGGCTGGCGACTGGCCGTCGCGGGCGGAGTTCTGGACGGCATCCGTGGCGACCGAGACTGGCGTGATGCGCGCGGCGACACTGGCCGCGGCCAGGCGCGGCGAGATGGAGTTGGCGATATCGAGAGGCGTGGTGCCGGAAGGCACTTCGCGGATGGACCCGTCAGGCAGGTGTACGGCGATCGTGTTTGCGCTCATGGGTGTGATGGAAATCCTATGACGGCCGCGGGATGAAAGAAAAACACGGCCAACTTTTGAGGATAGAAGGTTCGAGGGTGTGAAGTCGAGCGACGAGAGGCAGCAAGTCAGCGACTGAGCGAATCAGCCAGTCGGCAAATTCATGCAATGCTGAGGTTTGGTGTGTTCTATCCTAAGCGCAAAAGGCCGCACTTTGGATGAGGGATCTGTTCGATGAAGCCTGCCGAAAAACGCAAAAAGCCGGGATAGCTCCTGGTTGTCACCAGAAGCGCTCCCAGCTCTTTGCTGTTTCGAGCTAGATTCTGCCGGAATCCGGCTGATCAGGTTTAGAGCGGCTGTACGTCGGCAGCCTGCCAGCCCTTGGGACCCTTTACGACGTTAAACTGCACGGCTTGACCTTCTTGCAAGCTCTTGAAACCGCTCGAGTTGATTGCAGAGTAGTGCACGAAGACATCTTCGCCGTTCTGACGCGAAATGAAGCCGAAGCCCTTCGCGTCATTGAACCACTTCACGGTACCTTGTTCCATACTTGTTCGTAATTCCTGGGATTGAATTGCGCTGGATGAATCGGAGCGAACACTGGCAGAATCTTGCTTGGTTGGGCGAGTACTGCTCACGCCCGGTTCGGTTCTAACGCTGACCACAGTGTATCATCAACGTCAAAAAAAGCATGCAGGAAATGTGCGACTTAGGTGGGAGGCGGTTTTCCCGTTCTGAAACAATTGAATTTCCGGGAGTTAGAGCCATGAATCCCTTCCGCAAGGGGCCGTTTTCACTCGGCGCAATTGGTACCCGGCTCAGCGCAGGTATTTTGTGGTTGGTGGCCGGCCTGCCAGCATGTGCCGTGGCAAGTTGGTGCCAGCTTGCGCCCTCGCCCGACTCGGCCCCGGCAAGCACCGCGCCCGCTTCGCCCGACGAAAGGCCGGTTGCGACTTTCAAACAGACCGTGAACCTGGTGGATCTCTTCTTTACTGTCAGGGACGGGAAAGGGAGCCTGGTTCCGCATCTGAGTCAGCAGAACTGCTCCGTGCTGGACGAAAAAGAGCCGCAAACGTTCAAGAGCTTTGTGGCCGAGACCGACCAGCCCCTCACGCTGGGTATTTTGCTCGACACTTCGGTCAGTCAAGTCCCCTGGCTGCCCATGGAGCGAGACGCGGGCAGCCAGTTCATCCAACAGGTTCTGCGCTCCAGGGACGAGGCCTTTCTGCTCTCCTTCGACGTGGATGTGAACCTGCTCCAGGATTACACCAACAGCCCGGGCATGCTGATCCACGCCTTGAGCAAGGCGGAGATCAATAAAGGCAGCGTTTCGCCCACCATCAGTAGCCCGATCCCCGGCCGAGTCCCTATCTACGGGCCCAAGGTCGACCCCGGTCCGGTCCCAATTAGCAACCCCAGGGGTACGCTCCTCTACGACGCCATTTACGAGGCCGCGAACGAAAAGATGAACCAGGAGGCGGGCCGGAAAGCCATGATCATCCTGACCGACGGCGACGACCAGGGCAGTCGCTTGACGAGCCAGGACGCGGTTGCTGCGGCGGAAAAGAATAATGTCATTGTCTACGTGGTTTGGTCGGGCAGCCCCGCCTGCCTTATGGGGGCTGGACTGCAAACGTCGCCGGGCCTGCCGGGCCAGCCGGCCCCGCCGGTTCAGCGCATGCTGGATGCTCCGGCCGCGGAGTGCGACAGTGCCCACTACTTTATGACTCCCTGTCCGGGTTACTACGTCGCAGAATGCATCTCTGAGCACACTGGCGGCCGGATCATTGTTGCCGGCAACAGCAAAAAGCTCGGGGCCGCGTTCCAGCAGATTGAGGATGAGCTGCGCACGCAGTACTGGGCCAGCTACACACCCAACAACGAGAAGGCCGATGGCAGCTTCCACAGGATCGCGGTTGCGTGCCATGGGGATGGGGGCCAGGGGTTGAGGGTACGGGTGCGCAGAGGGTATTACGCACCGTCGGCGGGAAAGTAAGCAACCGCGACCTGTGATAAGGTGAGGGGTCGCGATGCCCCACGATCCTTTCCTCTCGTTACTGGCTCACGCCACCGAGGCGCTGGAGGCGGAGTTTGCCACCCTGCCGGGGTTTGAGCCGCAGCCGGGCGCGAGCGCGGAGGCCATGGCGCAGGTGCTCGGTGAGACGGCGCACCGGCTGGGCGATAACTACCCGTATTTCCATCCTTTGTATGCCGGGCAGATGCTGAAACCGCCGCATCCGGTGGCGCGGGCGGCGTATGCCCTGGCCATGAAGATCAATCCCAACAACCACGCGCGCGACGGGGGCCGGGCGAGTTCGGCGATGGAAGTCGAGGCGGTGCGGGAGATCGCCGCGATGTTCGGGTGGAAGGAGTATCTGGGCCACCTGACCTCGAGCGGGACGTTTGCCAACCTTGAAGCGCTGTGGATGGCGGGGCAGTTACGGCCGGGGCGTCGGATTGTGGGCTCGGAGCAGGCGCACTACACGCACCACCGGATCAGCGGCGTTTTGAAGCTGGAGTTTAAGGCTGTGCCCGCTGATGAGCGCGGGCGGATGAACCTGGAGGCGCTCCAAGACGAGCTGGGCAAGGGCGACGTAGGCACCGTGGTGGCGACGCTGGGCACCACCGCGATGGGCGCCGTGGATCCGCTCGAGGAGATTCTGGCGCTCGCCGGCCGCTTCGGCGCGCGGGTGCATGTGGACGCGGCCTACGGCGGGTACTTTGGGTTGATTGCCGATGCGCTGGAGGAGCGGGCGCGGCGCGCCTATGCGGCAATCGGCGCGGCCGACTCCATCGTGATCGATCCGCACAAGCATGGGCTGCAGCCGTACGGGTGCGGGTGCGTGCTGTTCAAGGATCCGGCGGTGGGACGGTTCTACAAGCACGATTCGCCGTACACGTATTTCACTTCGAAGCAGTTGCATCTGGGTGAGATCAGCCTGGAGTGTTCGCGGGCGGGCGCGGCGGCGGTAGCGCTGTGGGCGACGCAACGGCTGCTGCCGCTCACAAAAGATGGGGCCTTTGCCGAGGGGCTCAGGCGGGGACGGCGGGCGGCGCTGGAACTGGACCGGAGAGTGCGCGACGATAAACGCTTCGAAGCGCTTGCCGGAAGTGCGCCGGAGTTGGACATTGTGGTGTGGGCGCTGGCACTCCGTGTAGCAGACCTTCGGAAGGCCTCAGAACAGGCGCGAAGGGTCTTCGATGCGTGCGCCAGGCGAGGATTGCATCTGGCTTTAGTACAATTGCCGGGATCGTGGTTTGGGGCCCGCAACCGCGCGCAGAGTGAGGCCGGAACGCTGACCTGCCTGCGCTCCGTCCTAATGAAGCCCGAGCACGAGGCGTGGATGGACGAGATCTGGCAACGGCTGAGCGCGGCGTGCGGGGAAGTGGTAAGCGGGTAAGAAGTTCGCTGCTGGATTTGGGTTTTGGGTGGAAAAGAAAACGTTGTCAAAAGGCGGGTCTCAGTTCGTAATTCACAGTTTGCAGTTCAGGAAGAGGTAAAGCATCATGCACGATCCAAACGTATTTCGTTCCATGCACCGGGAGCGGTTCCAGGCGGAGCCCAAGGTTTTTGTCGGGCCGGGGCGCGTGAACCTGATTGGCGAGCACACCGATTACGCCGAGGGCTTTGTAATGCCGGCGGCCATCAACTTTGCTACATTGGCGGGGATTTCGCCGCGCACGGACGGCAAGATCGCGATCTACTCCGAAAATCAGAGCGAGGAGAAGGTCTTTGACGGGGTACAGGCGGCGCGCATCAAGCACTGGACCGACTACCCCATGGGGGTGACGGCGATCCTTGCCGGCGAGGGCCATAAGATTCCCGGGTTTAGTTTGAGCATCTGGTCCGATGTGCCCCTGTCGTCTGGCCTCTCGAGCTCGGCGGCGCTGGAAGTAGCTACGGCGCTGGCGGTTTTGTCGCTGGTGGGAGCGAGTTATCCGGGCCCGGTGCTGGCGCGGTTGTGCCAGAGGGCGGAAAACGAGTTTGTGGGCGCGAACTGCGGCATCATGGACCAGTTCATCAGCCTGAACGCCAAGAAGGATCACGCGCTGCTGCTGGATTGCCGCGATTTGAGCTTCAAGCTGGCGCCGATTCCCGACCACGTGGCGCTGGTGATTGCCAACACGATGGTGAAGCACTCGGTGGCGGGCGGCGACTATCCCACGCGGCGGCGCGAATCGGAGGCGGCGTGCGCAGTGATTGCCAGCCACAAGGCGGGCGTAAAGTTCCTGCGCGATTGCACGCTCGAGGACCTGGAAAAGTGGGCGTCTGAAATGGAACCCAAGAGCTACCTCCGCGCCAAACACGTTATCAGCGAGAACCTGCGCACGGTGGCAGCATGCGAGGCGCTGCTCGCAGGCAATATGAAAGAGTTGGGACGGCTGATGGCCGAGGCGCACCGCAGTTACAGCCAGGACTTTGAAGGCAGTTGCGTGGAAGCGGATGCCATGGTGGCGCTGGCGCAGGATTTGCCGGGGCTGATCGGGGCGCGGCTGACGGGCGGAGGCTTTGGCGGCTGCACAATTAATCTCGTTGAGCAGACCGAGGCCACGGCGTTTGCCGAAGCGCTGGGCGCGCGCTACGCGGAGCAGATAGGAATCGTTCCGCAGATTCACGTGTGCCATGCCTCGGGAGGGGCGCACGGGCTGGAGTAAGGCGGCGGAGTTAGCGGAGTTAGAAGACAGCGAGCCGGCGTGGTTCGTGGACCGTGAACCGTGGTCCGTGGATCAGCGCCGGCCGAAGCATTTTTCCGCCCCGCCCTTGAACTTCCAGCGTCAAAGATGGCAGATTGTTGGATACCGGACACAACGGCTCAAGCACCGCTGCGCACTAAGAGCGGTTCCAGAGTTCACGTGCCCTATGCGCTTCGGCGAAAGGTGGCATTTACTTCCACCCCCCAGACGTAGACTTGTCTGCGGGGACGCAGGTTAAGGAAAACGCCACTTGGCAACCCGGTTCCTGCGTACAGCAACTCTGGAACCGCGGTAGTTCCGCTTCGCTGTGCGGCGGGCGCACGCGGAGGTGTGTCGAGAGGGCGGCCGAAGTCACAGGTTGTCAAAATTACAGTTTTTAAGGAGTCATCCATGCTTACGGTTGGAGAGAAATTCCCGGTGTTTGAGTTGACCGCGACGGTCGATGTGGACGTGCACAAGGCATTTCAGACCGTGACGGAGAAAAGCTACCCAGGAAAATGGAAGGTGTTCTTCTTCTGGCCGAAGGACTTCACCTTTGTTTGCCCGACGGAGATTGCGGCTTTCGGCAACATGACCCGGGAGTTTGAAGAGCGCGGGGCGCAGATTCTGGGCTGCAGCACCGATTCGGAGTTTGCCCACCTGGCCTGGCGCAACCACCACCCGGCCCTGAAGAATTTGCCCTTTCCCATGCTCTCCGACATCAAACGCGACCTTTCGGAGCAGCTGGGCATTCTGGATTCAAAGGCGGGGGTGTGTCTGCGCGCCACGTTCATCGTCGATCCCGAGGGGATTATCCGCTTTGTTTCCGTGAACGATTTGTCGGTGGGCCGCAATCCGCAGGAGGTATTGCGGGTATTGGACGCGTTGCAGACCGATGCGTTGTGCCCCTGCAACTGGCACAAGGGCGAAGAGACGATTCACGTTTAAGCGAGTCGGCAAGTCAGCGAGGTCGGCGGAGTTTGCGGGGCAAGTGGAGCTGGCGGAGCCGGTTGGCCATTGGCTCCACGAAGCCTTGGTCGACGAAGCCGTATCCGAAGTCTGGCGGGGCCTTCTTCGACGCAAATCTTTGTTTCTTCTTCGTCTCCATCCCGAATTGATGAAAGGGGGCCTGACCGATGGCGCTGGAAATGAGGTTAGCTCCGCCAGCTCCGCTAGCCCCACTCTTCCTGTCTGTCCCACGAATTAGCTATGCCCCACCCGGTTGGGAGTCTTGCCGGGAAAGGTTTCACTGTTAAACTTGGGAAGTATATGCCCCGACGAACGCAAATGGGGACCGTGTGCTGAAGCCCGGCGGGCAGGGTGTCTTAGGGGCTGAAGCGGCACAGAGAAAAAAATATATGGAATCAGCCAGCTCGAAGCCCTTTGCGTACGAAACACTTCCCGACAACGGCCACGTTGCCTATTTTTCGATGGAGATCGCTATTGAACCATCGATGCCCACCTATGCGGGCGGCCTGGGCGTGCTGGCCGGAGACACTCTGCGCTCGGCAGCCGACCTGGGCGTGCCGCTGGCGGCGTTTACGTTGCTGCACCGCAAAGGGTATTTTGAGCAGCACCTGAGCGCGGCGGGCGGGCAGAGCGAGGAAGTACAACCGTGGAACCCGGCAGACTTTTGTACGGAAGAGGCGGCGCGGGTCACGGTCCAGGTGGAAGGCCGGGTGGTCACCGTGCGCGCGTGGCGCTATGACATGCGTGGGCAGTCCGGCCACGTGGTGCCGATTTATCTGCTCGACACCGACCTCGATGAGAATTCGGGATGGGACCGGGGACTGACAGACCACCTTTACGGCGGGGATACCAACTACAGGTTGCAGCAGGAGATCGTGCTGGGGATGGGCGGCGTGCGCATGACCCAGGCGCTGGGCTTGCGCGTGAACGTGTACCACATGAACGAAGGGCACGCGGCGTTGCTGACGCTGGCCCTGCTGGAAAGCCAGCTGGGGGGAGGGCCGCAGAACGGGGCGAGCGACGCGGACATTGAGCAGGTGCGGCGCAAGTGCGTGTTTACGACCCACACCCCGGTGCCGGCGGGCCACGACCGCTTCTCAACCGAGCAGGCCATTCGCATTCTGGGCGGCGACCGCACGGCGCGCCTTGAGAATCTGGGATGCTTCCGCGACGGATTGCTCAACATGACGTTGCTGGCGCTGCGTTTTTCGCGCCATGCGAACGGCGTGGCCATGCAGCACGGCAAGGTGTCGCGGGCCATGTTTCCGGAATTCAAGATCGACTCCATCACCAACGGCGTGCACGCGCACACCTGGATCTCGGAACCCGTGCAGCGCATGCTGGACGAGCACATTCCCGCGTGGCGACGCGACAACCTGTATTTGCGCAATTCCATCGACGTGCCCGAGGCGGCGATGCTGGCTGCGCACGCCAGCGCGAAAGAGGAGCTGCTGGCCGGGGTGGGATCGCGTACGGGATTGGTGCTGGATCCCAAGGTGCTGACCCTGGGCTTTGCGCGACGGGCAGCTACCTACAAGCGGGCTACGCTCTTGTTCACCGATCCCGAGCGGCTGAAGGAGATCGCGGCCCAGGCCGGCGGATTGCAGATTCTCTATGCCGGCAAGGCCCATCCGCAGGACGAGCCGGGCAAGGCGCTGATCCAGCAGGTGGTGGAGGAAGCGGCGAAGCTCTCCAACGACAAGCTGCGCATCATTTATCTCGAAAACTACGCGTGGGACCTGGGCGCGCACATGACTGCGGGTGTGGATGTGTGGGTAAATACGCCGCGGCGGCCGTACGAGGCCTCAGGCACTAGCGGCATGAAAGCCGCGATGAACGGCGTGCCCAGCCTGTCGATTCTGGATGGATGGTGGATTGAAGGTTGCATTGAAGGCGTGACGGGATGGGCGATTGAAGACGGCACCAACGACGCCGAAGAGGCGCACTCGCTCTACACCAAGCTGGAAACGGCGGTGGTTCCGCTTTACCGCGACGCGCAGGCGGGTTGGGCGCGGCTGATGCGGACGACGCTGGCGTTCAACGGCTCCTACTTCAATACCAACCGCATGGTGAAGCAGTACGTGCGCAACTCCTACTACCCCGAGCGGCTGAACGAGACGGCGAACGTGGAAGAAGCGACCTACGCGGACTGAGAAAGACAGGGGTCAGGTTTCAGGGATCAGCTGAGCGTTTGCAGCCGCCAAACGCCGCGACAGACTCTCAGAATTCACCTTTTGTAACTTGTACTGGCGTAAGAGCCACGTCTGGCTTTGCCGTCTGGCGCTCGCCGATTACGTTCACTTCCCTCTTTTGTTCGCAGCCCTGACACCAGAAACCTGAAACCTGACCCCTGCTTCATAGTTTGTGGCGCAGGTACTCGAAGATCACATAGCCGATGAGGGCGCTGACGAGCGCGATGAAGAAATTTGCCGGCGTGACGATGTCGTGGAGCGCGAAGGCGAGGGTTTTGCCCTGGCCGTTGACGCCGGTGAACTCGCCCATGAGCAGGTTGGAATAGAAGAGGAAGACAATAAACGCGACCTCGATCACTACGCGCCACATGGGCTTGAGACGGGGTGGTGGAGTGAGCGGCGACATGGAGCGATGATAACGGCGAAGGTGCAAGCGGCCAAGCGAAATCGGACGCGTGCGATCCCAGCCTTTCGCTCAAAAATCGGGGGAAACGATGAAGCACAGAAGGGATCCTCTTCAAGCGGTCAAAGACCTTGAGCCTATAATCGACCTGTTGTGGTTGCGGGAATTCGAGTGCGATTAGGGCAGATGCGACGGATGGTGGCGGGGTCGGTGCTGGCGGTTTTGTGCACGCTGGTGGCGGCAGCCGGGGCGCAGCAGCAGCCGGGCGCCGCGTCGGGCGACGGTGGAGCGCGGTCTTCCGGCGGCGGACGCGTACTACTGGTGCTGCCCTTTGACAACCGCACAGGGCAGCCGAGCCTGGAGTGGATGCGCGAAGCGGCGGCGGAGATTCTGAGCGTGCGCTTCGCTTCGGCGGGATTCCAGCCCACAAGCCGCGCCGACCGCGTGTATGCGCTGGACCATCTGGGACTGCCGCAGGGGTTTCATCCGTCGCGGGCGAGCGCGTTGAAGCTGGCGCAGACGCTGGACGCGGATTCGATTGTGGTGGGCAGCTACACCACCGATGGAACCAGCATTGTGGCCGAGGCGTCGCTGGTGGATGTGCCCGACCTGCGTATGTTGCCGGCGGTAAGCGTGCGCGGGGAGATGCGCGACCTGATGGGCGTCTTCAGCGCACTGGCGTGGCAGCTGACGCGGGAACTCGATCCCACGTTCAGCGGGGCCGAGGAGACGTTTATCGCCGCGGGGCGAGAGATCCGCGTGGATGCGTTCGAGCAGTACATTCGCGGCATCACGGAGCCGGACCAGGCGGAACGGCAGCGCCACCTGGAACAGGCGGTGAAGCTGAGCCCGGGGTTCAGTCCGGCGTGGATGGCGCTGGGCCGCGAGGACTACAACCAGCAGCAGTACACGGAGGCGGCCGAGGCTTTTGCGAAAGTGGACCACAACGGCGCGGATGGCCTGGAAGCCGGTTTCTACCGCGGGCTTTCGCTGCTGTTTTCAGGCGATTACGCGCCAGCCGCACAGGCGTTTGCCGACGTAGCGCGGGTGCTGCCGCTGGCCGAGGTAGTGAACAACGAGGGGGTGGCCGTAAGCCGGCAGGAGAAAGACGGCACGTCGCTGTTTATTCAGGCGGCTGCAGCCGACCCCAATGCGGCCGACTACCACTTCAACCTGGCGCTGAGCCTGAAGCGGCACGGAAATGTGCCGGGCGCGATCAATGAGATGGCGCAGTGCTTGAAACTGCGGCCCGGCGACGGCGAAGCGCAGGCGCTGCTGGCGGCGTGGAAAGCTCCGGCCGGACCTGCCGGCAGTTCTGACCCGCTGGAACGGATTGTGCGCACCTTTGACGCCGCAGCCTTCAAACAAGCGGCGACGGTGATGGACCAGATGGATGCCGGACGGCTGGCAGCGCTCCCCTCCCGCGATCAGGCGCGGGTATTGTGCACGCAGGCGAAGGGATACCTCGATCGCGGACTGCTGCTCGAGGCGGAGAGGTTGTATCAGGCGGCGGTGGCTGCCAATGGGCAGAGCGCCGAGGCGCACGCCGGCGTGGCCGAGGTGCGCGAGCGCAGCGGCGACGTGGATGCGGCGCGCAAAGAGGCGCAGACGTCACTGGAACTGGGGCCCTCAGCGAATGCGTACCTGGTGCTGGCACAACTGGATCTGGCGGCCGGCAACCTGGGCGCGGCCAACACCGACGCCACTAATGCGCTGAAACTGGATCCGGCGAACCGCGCGGCGCAGGACATTCTGCGGCAGATTCAGGCCCGGACGGGGCAGAGGTAAAAGACAGCGGGCCGGCGGGTCAGCGGGTCAGCGGTGTTGGCCAGGGAAAGAGGCGAGCCATGGGAAAGACGGTGAGGAAGAGCTGGGCGAGTGCCGGGCTCCTGGCGGCAGGATTGTGGGCCGCGCTGGGCTGGGCCGGGCTGATATTGATCGCTTGCGTCCCGGCGCGTGCGCAGCAGCCGGTTGTCGACGAACTGGTTCTGCACGACACCATTCAACCGGTGAGCGCGGATGAAGTAACGAGGGCGCTCAACCGCGCCAGCTCCGATGGAGCGCAGGCGCTGCTCATCGAGTTGGATACGCCGGGGGGCCTGCTGGACTCCATGCGCGACATGGTCGGGGCCATTCTGCGCTCGCGCGTGCCGGTTATCGTGTATGTGGCTCCGTCGGGATCGCGCGCGGGCTCGGCCGGGTTCTTCCTGCTGGAGTCGGCGGATGTGGCGGCGATGGCGCCGGGCACCGAAGCGGGCGCGGCGCACGTGGTCTTCGAGCTGGGCAAACCGGACGACACGGAGATGCAGAAGATAGAGAACGACGCCGAAGCCTTCATGCGATCGTACGTGACCAAGCGCGGGCGCAGCGCGGACGCGGCGCTGGAAGCGGAGAAATCGTCGCACTCCTACACGGCAGAAGAAGCGCTGAACCTGCACCTGATCGATTTGATCGCCAACAGCGATGCCGATCTGCTGAAGGCGCTCGACGGGCGCACGGTGACGCGCATGGACGGCTCAAGCGTGACGCTGCACGTGGCCGGCGCGCGCATTGTGCCCATCGTGCCCACGCTGCGCGATGAACTGCTGGGCTGGCTGGTGAATCCCAACATCGCGCTGTTGTTTCTGGTGGGCGGAGCGCTGCTGATCTATCTCGAATTCAATAGCCCGGGCACGATTGTGCCGGGGGCGTTGGGCACGTTGATGGTGCTGCTGGGCATCTTCGGCCTGGATCTGCTGCCAATTCGCTTTACGGCGGTGCTGCTGCTGGTGGCGGCGATGGGGCTGCTCATCCTGGAGGCCAAGTTTGGGGGGCATGGCGCGCTGGGTATTGCGGGCATTGTGTGCCTCACCTTCGGCACCCTGACGCTGGTGGCCGCGCCGGTGCCGGAGATGGGCATCAGCCCATGGGTGGCCATCAGCGTGAGCGCGGCGTTTGGCGCCATCACCGTGTTTCTGGTGCGGCTGGTGGTGCGGGCACAAAGGCGCAAGGCGCGGATTGGCCCGGATGCCATGGTGGGCTCCCCGGCAACCGCGATGGAAGCCCTTGCCCCGGAGGGACATGTGCTGGTGGAGGGCGAGATCTGGCAGGCCGTGGCCAATGCGCCGGTGGCCGCCGGGACCAGGCTGCGCGTGGTGGGGCACGACCAGATGTTGCTGCAGGTGGAACCGGAGGGGCAGCACGCCGGCAAGGCAGAAAGCTAAGACAATCCGCACGTGAAAAGCTGGCTCATCCGCATCGTTCCGCCGCGCCCCAATTTCGACCAGGACGCCACGCCGGCCGAGCAGGCGCTCATGGAGCAGCACTTTGCCTACTGGAAGGACCTGAACGAAAAGGGCGTGTGCCTGTTGGGCGGGCCGGTGCTCGATCCCAGGGGTGTCTACGGCATCCTGGTGGTGCGCGCCGCCAGCGAGGACGAGGCGCGCGCGCTGGGGAATGCCGATCCCGCCGTGAAGGCCGGGGTGATCAAGATTGAGGTGGCGGAGATGCGGGTGGCGTTTGTGCCGAAAGGCAGCGCGCCCTAGCCGACCCTTGTGATATAGATCGAGCCAATGTCAATTGCAGTTTTGTTCAGACAAAGCACATGGCGTGGGCTGTGGGTTGCACTGCTCCGCGCGCCGAGGGATCGGCGGGCGCGAGTCGCTCTCTTTCGGTTTGGCTTTTGGCTGGCGTGGGTTTGCGGCACTATCGCCTTGTTGCGCTGGTATTTTCCCGGAATATTTACAAATTTCGGCGCGATGGGAACCGCGGTGTATATCGCCATAGGGCTCATGGTTGCCCTGTTTCTCGTGGCGAGAAGGATTGTCGACCGGCGTGAGCGCAACGCAGAGAAGCTGACTTCGATTCCGGACGAGATGAAGCGAATGCTCTTCCGCGAGGCGTGTCTTCTCGCGATCCTGCTGGAGCGGCTCGGCAGCGAATCGTATCTGGAAAAAGAGATCCCGCCAGAGATCGTGGTGGTGACGCGACGCGTGTTGCTCGACCGGCTTGCCGCGCTTGGGTTGCGCGACAATCTGGAGCAATGGCTGCTCGACCTGCTGCTGGCGCCGGACGGCCATTGGACGACGGAGCAAAAGCAGCGCGCGATTCCTGCGTTGGAGTGTTTTGCGGTGCTGCGCTGGGTTCTGGGCCTGGGCGAATTACGCAGTTTGACGAGCAATCCGAATTACTCCGTGGCGGATGCGCGGTCGCTTACGGAAATCAAGGAGCCGGAGAAGCTCTATGTTCTGGCGTCGTGGGACGTGCGTCCGGTGCGGGACGGCGCAAACCGATTCTTTCAGCGCTGTTGGGCAGAGTTAGTGGCGCGGAGAGCGATCGATAAGGCTCCGGAACAGGATGTCGAGCGTGCGCTCGCGATCCGCGATGAGATTCAGAGCGCGGGCTACACGGGCGACTACCTGGTCGGCGCGCGCACGATTCCCGAGCTGGATACGCCGTTGTTGTTTCTGGTGGCGCGGCGCGCCTATACGCGCTGGCATTTTCTTTCTCTGCTCGTCGACGTCCTTTCCGGCGAAATGGCAGTGGAGGAGGTTCGGAAATATCTCGCTCAGTATTGCGCACCTCCCAAGGCCGCCGAAGTTCTCGCCGCCAATCAATCCGAGTAGTTCCGTTAGAGTGTCAGGAGAAGTCTCTCCCAAAGGAGCAAGCATGACTCTCAATCGTCGCGCTTTTCTCAATGCGTGCACGCGGGCGTGGATTGCATCGCCGCTGCTGCCGGGAATTTTGTTGACGCTGGCTGCGCAGGCGCAGGAAGCTGCTCCCGGCGCGAAACCACCCGCGCTGCCAAAGGTCACCGAGGAAATGCTGGACCGGGCCGCGGAGCTGGCGGGCGTGGGGCCGTTCACGGCCGAGCAGAAGAAGATGATGCTCGACGGACTGAACGACCAGCGTGATGCTTATGCGCAGATTCGGGCGTTGAAGCTCACCAACGATGTGCCGCCAGCGTATGTGTTTCATCCGGGGAAGGCGGCGGTTGATTTGCCCGCGAAGACCTGCGTGGACCTTAAGAAACTTGGGCCACCCACATTCATCGACATACTCCATTCTGTCCCGAATGCGCCCGCTCACATTGAAGATCTCGCCTTCGCAACCATAGACGATTTGAGCAACTTGCTCAGAGATCGCGTGGTCACCTCGCTCGCGCTCACGCAGATGTACATCGAGCGGCTGAAGCGTTACGAGGCGAAGCTGCACTTCGTCATCACGCTCACGGAGGAGCGGGCGCTGGCGCAGGCGAAGAAGGCCGATGAGGAGATTGCCGCGGGAAATTATCGCGGGCCGCTGCATGGGATTCCGTGGGGCGCGAAGGATTTGCTGGCGGTGAAGGGCTATCCGACGACGTGGGGCGCGGGAGGGTTCGAGCACCAGTCATTCGACGAAGACGCGACGGTGGTGCAACGGCTGGACGAGGCCGGAGCCGTTCTGATCGCCAAGTTCTCGCTGGGCGCGCTGGCCATGGGCGACAAATGGTTTGGCGGGCGGACACGCAATCCGTGGAACCCGGCGCAGGGATCGAGCGGATCTTCTGCGGGATCGGCGAGCGCGGTGGCCGCGGGGTGCGTGGGGTTTGCCATCGGTTCGGAGACGCTGGGATCGATCTCGTCGCCTTCGACGCGGTGCGGCTGCTCCGGACTGCGGCCGAGCTTTGGCCTGGTGCCGCGCACGGGCGCGATGGCGCTGAGCTGGACGATGGACAAGCTGGGGCCGATCTGCCGGGCGGTGGAGGATTGCGCGCTGGTGCTCGAAGCGATTCACGGGCCGGATGGGAAGGATCTTTCGGCGGCTGCGGCGAGCTTCGATTGGAACCCGGGACTCGATTGGAAGCAACTGCGCGTTGGCTATTTGAAGAGCGAGTTCGATCCGCTGCCGCTGTTGAAGTTCAAGGAAGCGGCAGCGGGCGAATCCGCCGAAGACAAAAAGAAGCGTGAGGACGCCAACGCCGAGATGGTGGCCGGGCGGGCGCGGCGCGAGTACGACCGGCGCTACGAACAGGCGGCGCTCGAGAAGCTGCGCGCGATGGGAGTCAATTTAATTCCTGTCGAGTTGCCCAAGCTGCCGTGGGAGGCGATGGTTCCGCTGCTGACGGCGGAGGCGGCCGCGGCCTTTGACGACCTGACCATGAGCGGCCGCGACAAGCTGCTGACCGAGCAGGGGCCGGAGGATTGGCCCAACGACTTTCGGGTAGCGCGTTTCTATCCTGCGGTCGAGTACATCCAGGCCAACCGCGCGCGCACGCTCGCGGTGTGGGGATTTGCGAAACTCTTCGAGAAGGTGGACGTGATCGTAACGCCCTCGACCGACGCGCAATTGATCGCGACCAATTTGACAGGGAATCCCGCGGTGATTGTGCCCAATGGATTGCGCGGAGACGACGCGCCCAAGCCGCCTTTGATCGACGACGGCGACCACGATGACATCGGCGGGCCGGGCACGCCGGTTTCGCTCACGTTTCTGGGCGGACTTTACCAGGACGCGAAGGTGGCGGCGTTTGCGCGCGCGTACCAGGAGGCGACGGGGTTCGAGAAGCTGCATCCGAAGCTGTAGCGCACCTGATTTCGCGGTCTCCCACCCTTTCCGCCCAGCCACCCCACGAACAAAGACCTGTTCGTGGGGTCCCCGGTCACGCGGAAAGGATGGGGTACCCGGCGCATCCATCCGGAGACGCGCTACTTCGGTTGCGGTTGGGCCGGCGCAGTTGCCGGTGCGGGCGTTGACGGCGGCGCGGGAGCCGCGGGTTGCGCAGGCTTTGCGGATGGCGCGGGCGCGGAGGGCTGAGCAGGAGCCGTTGCCGCAGGCCGCGCAGGAGTTGCGGGCGGAGCGGGCGCGGCGTTGGGTTGCGGAGTTGCGCTGGGATGCGGCGGGACGCCGGTTGGCGGAGCCGTCGGAATCGGACGCGGCTGCGGCGGAGGCATGTCGGTCACGGCGACGAGCTCCACGTCGAAGATAAGGTCGGACTTGGCGGGGATGCCGGGACGGCCGGAATGGTCGGGAATGGTATGCATTCCATAGGCCAACTGCCAGGGAATGAAGATGCGGCGTTTACCACCGATCCTCATGCCGGCAAGTCCGTAGTCGAAGCCGGGAATGACGGCGCCGATGCCCTGGGGAAGCGGCGCGGGCTGGGCTTCCAGCTTGGGTTTGCCGTCGGGGCCGAGTTCAGGCTTGCCGTCTTGGCCCATGACGGGCTGCGGGTGTTCGTCCCACGAATCGAACTTGACGCCGTCGGCTGCGCGCCAGCCGGTGTACTTGAGGTGCCAGACCTTTCCGGCTGCGCCCTCGGGGCCGGGGCCAACCTTGATTTCTTCGTAGTGCACCACGATAGGACTCGTCCTGACGGGACCGTGCGCGACCGCGGGCACGCCGGGAGGCAGCTTGATCCACGGCGCAGGCGCACTCGCGGCTGTGGAGGATTTTGTGGTGGAGGCCGCGCTGGTCGGAGAAGGGAGCTTCGGTGCCGGCGTTGCGGGGGTCGATGGCTTCGAGGGAGTTTGGGCGCTCGCGGCGAAGGCTGCTGCAGCGAAGATGAAAGCAAGAACGATTCGATTCATGTCTGGACCAATTCCTGGATGGATTCCAAAAAGGAGTGTATCAAGCGGGAGGGGCCAACATGGCGGCGAGCAGCGCGGTACGCGGCGCGAGGTGCTCGATGAGGACCGATTCGTGCCGCGCGTGTGCGCCTTCGCCGACCGCACCCATGCCGTCGAGCGTGGGAATGCCGAGCGCAGCGGTAAAATTCCCATCGGACCCGCCGCCGGTGGAGGCTTCAGTAAGCTCGAAGCCGAGTTCGCGAGCGAGCAAGTGCGCCTTGCGGAAGAGCCGCACGGTTCCGCGGCTGCGCTCCATGGGCGGACGGTTGATGCCGCCAAACACGTCGAGGGTGCAGCGCGGATCGGCGGGCCGGAGCGCGGCAAATTTCCGCGTGATGCGCGCTGCGTCGGCGAGGCGCGGAATGCGCACGTCGACATGCGCCCAGGCTTCGGCGGGAACCACGTTGCTTTTTGTGCCGCCGGCGGCTACGCCCACGCTTACCGTGAGACCATGCTTGAGGTCGGTCCAGCCGCTGACGGTTTCGATGGCGCGCGCCAGCTCGCGGAGGGCGTTGGCGCCTTTTTCGAAGTCGACGCCGGCGTGCGCGGCAATGCCTTTGACCACGATGTGCCAGTCGCCGGTGCCTTTGCGCGCGGTTTTGTAGGCCAGTCCTTGCGCGGGTTCGAGAACGTAAACAGCAGAGCACTGTCGCGCAAGATGCTCGGTGATGGGCCTCGAAACGGGACTGCCGATCTCTTCGTCGCTGTTGAGCAGGAGGATGACTTCGCGGCGCAGCAGGTCCGCTTCCATGAGCAGTTCAAGGGCGGTCGAGGCCATGGCCACGCCGGCCTTCATATCGAGGGTTCCGGGCCCCCAGAGGCGGCCGTCGCGCACGCGGCAGGGCATGGAGGTGAGCGTGCCGAGCGGCCAAACCGTATCGAGATGGCCGAGGAGGAGGATGGGTTTGGCGTCGCCGCGCGTAGAAGCACGCGGGCCGAAGCGGGCTTCGACGACGTTGCCATGGTGCTGCTGCCGGTGGAGTTTGACGCGGCCGCCGAGTTGTTTCATGTGCGCGGCGGCGAGCGCAACACAGGCGTCGACCGCGGATTTCGAGTCGGAGGGCGACTCGGCCTGAACGAGATTGCGGGTGAAATCGAGGAGCGAGCGCTCCTTGCGGCGCGCTCCGGCCAGCAGGGCGCGCATGGGAAAGGCAGTTTCAGCAGAGTTTGGCACGCGGGCTCCTTCTCTCCCACTTGCGCACGGGTGGCCTGCGGTAGGCTCTCTGATTCTACGCTACTTACGGCGTTATCTTGTGTATGTCAGGAAGAGGGCCGGAGTGGCTGCGCTGGTGCATGGTGTGGCAAATTTACCACAGGACAGGATTCTGCGATTCCGTCTAATCTAAACACTGCACAGGTCTTCCGGCATTCGGAGAAAGTTCTTGGCTCAACTGGCCCATCTGGAACAGACGATTACGGCACCTCTTGAATTTTCGGGAGTCGGGCTGCATTCCGGAGCTCCGGTGACGATGCGGCTGCTGCCTGCCGCAGCGGGTTCGGGCATTGTTTTCCGGCGCACGGATCTCGACAACTTCGAGATTCCGGCGACCGGGCGCAATGTGGCCAAGGTCAGCTACGCCACGAGCTTGATGCGCCAGGGCGTGCTCATCTCCACCACCGAACATCTGCTGTCGGCCTTCATCGGCATGGGCATCGACAACGTCATCGTGGAGATCGACAACCTGGAGCTGCCCATTCTGGACGGAAGCGCCCTGCCCTACGTGGAGGCGTTCCAGCGCGTGGGGATTCGCGAGCAGCGGCGGCGGCGCGAGACGTTACGCATTCTGCATCCGGTAGAAGTGCGCGAGGGCGAAAAGTTCATCGGTGTGTATCCCGGAAGCGGCTATCGGGTTTCGTACACCATCGATTTTCCCGCGCCCATCGGCCAGCAGAAGACCTGCGTGGACCTGGCTGCGGAGATGTATGGGTCAACCATCGCTCCGGCGCGCACCTTCGGCTACAAGGCTGACGAGCGCAATCTGCGCAATATGGGGTTGATTCGCGGCGCGAGTTCGGAGAATGCGATCATCCTGGGCGAAAATGGCCCGGAGAATGGTCCGTTGCGTTTTCCCGACGAGTACGTGCGGCACAAGGTGCTGGACCTGATCGGCGACCTGGCGCTGGCCGGGCGGCGGCTGGAAGGACACGTGGTGGCCATGCGCGCCGGCCACGCCATGCACACCGCGCTGGTGGCGCGGCTGCTCAAAGACCGTTCGGCGTGGGAGCTGGCGCACGTGCCGGTAATGCCACCGGCCGTAAGTGAGGCGCAGCCGGAGGCGGATTCCGGCGTAGCGCAAGCGGCGCTGGCGGGCGCATAGGCTTCGCATACCTTTTCTTCCCGCTTCGTCTAACCCTCCGGCTGTTCCCCATACAATTAACTTCTGGAAACCGGGACGAGGTACGTCGATGTTTTCCGATTTGCGGATCGTGATGCGGTTTGTGTGCACGGTTGTGTTGGCGACGGGCGCCGCAGGCGTTTTGGGCCAGGCAGGTACGGCGCCTGGATCTTCTGCGACAAACACCGCGGCAGTTCCGCAGCGGCCCTCGTTTGAAGTGGCGACAATCAAGCCGGCGCCGGGCGGCATTGCGGGATTCATGACCACCTCTGGCGGCAGGACGAAGTGTGCGTTCTGCAATCTGGACATGCTTTTGATCTTTGCCTTTGACGTGCAGCCTTACCAGATTGTGGGCGAACCCGACTGGGGCCATCACCAGGGCTACAGTATCGATGCGCTACCGCCGGACTCTTCGGAGTTGCGCGATCTCAAATTAACGTCGCCCACCCGCGCGCTGACCAGTGAGCAACGGGAGATGCTGCAATCGCTGTTGATGGAGCGGTTCCAGTTAAAGTTCCATCGTGACAGCAAGATTGGGGCCGTTTACGCGCTGACAAGGGGAAACGGCGAGCTCAAGATGCACGCGCCCAGGGACAAAGACAGCTCGCCGGGAGTGTGGTTGGCGAGCGATGGCCTGGTTGGACAAAATGCTTCTATGTCTTTGCTCGCGGTGCGCCTGAGCAGCATTCTGCAGCGTCCTGTGCTCGATGAAACCGGGCTGACCGGCTCGTTCGATTTCAAAAGCGCGTTAATGGCCAACGATCCGAATGCGGAGTATCAGGACATTGTCGCTTCGATCCTAACGTCCGTCCAGGATATGGGCCTGAAGCTGAAGTCGGCGAAAGGCCCGGTGGAGACGATCGTGATCGACCATATAGAGCAACCATCGCCGAATTAAGCGCGACTGTGCGTTGCGCGCCCTTCGGCTAAAATCTGAATTCTGCACCGGAGGAGCGACCCCA
>Ga0326728_10007650_pt1 | contig 27518 bp, 23 predicted proteins | sample MB3enrmetagenome_FD_207602 | JGI IMG/M metagenome (GOLD analysis project Ga0326728, IMG submission 207602) | Lab enriched peat soil microbial communities from McLean, Ithaca, NY, United States - MB31MN | ecosystem: Environmental > Terrestrial > Soil > Wetlands > Peat | place: USA: New York...
CCGTGAGAACGCAGGGGAGAAGCACCATGAGGTGGAAGCGGACGCCGGATTTTCCAGCATGGAAAACTATGAGAAGCTGGAATGGGATGGGCAGGAAGCCCTGATCCCAGACCTACGTATAGAAGTAGAGCAAAACGGGACGATGGCGAAAGGGGAGTATGACCGTTCGAAGTTCACCTTTCGGGCCAATAGCGACAGCTATCGTTGTCCGAGGGGATGGATACTGAGGAACACAGGGTCTGTTGAGATTAACGGCCGAACTTATGACCGCTACGAGAATCCCAGCGCTTGTGCCGGGTGTGCGTATCGGAGCAAATGCACGAAGGGGAAGCACCGGCGGGTGTTCCGGGATCGGAATGAAGTGGTGCGCGAAAGGATGCGGACGAAGCTTGACAAAAAGAGGTCACATCAGAGGTACAACAAGCGTGCGCATACTGCAGAGTCGCCGTACGGCAATCTGAAATGGAACCTGAAGTTCCGCGCGGTGATGCGCAGGGGAGTGGAGAAGGTGCGCATGGAGGCAGCGCTGTTGTTCATGCTTCATAACTTCATGAAAATGGCGACAACGCCTGGCTAATTTCAAGAGGGATCGCGGATAGCCGCCGGGAACGGTAAACAAGAGGCTGGAATGGAGACTGAATGTGAGAATTACAGGCCGACCACTTGCTGCCATTGAGTATTCGTTAGACGCCTGCGATCACGGTGTCCCCCTCCGGCCCGCGCGCACCGGTTTTTTCGACAGCCTGAATGTCCTTTTCCAGTCAAGTTCATTTTCCCTGTCAGGTCGCACGCCTCTACTTGCAGCGTCTGAGTTGTAGACATTTGCTTCTCCCTTGACCCGAGGTCCGCTTCTTTCATCGAAGAGTAGCCCTTCATAAGCGAGCTAGGAAATAGCCGCTCGGGGCCTCACCGTTCCCTTCAACCCGAACGGGACGGTTTAAATCCATCGTAAGTGATCTAATTCGTTCCTCAATCTGTTGGTAGCATTTTCCACGGACTGTGAAGCCTGACCTATGGGTAGAAGCCGGGAGCGTCCGTGTGATACAAAAAGAGACAGGAGAGGGTTTTATGATCATCGCCTCAGCTGAGCCTCAACCTTATCTGACACGCTTCTCAAATGGTAAACAGACGACAAATGCTGATACAACTCCCGACAAGGGAGGGGGAGGCTTGGGATTTCGTCCCCACGAACTTCTTGAAGCGGCCTTGGCTACTTGTATGAACATGCACCTTCGCATGTATGCTTCAAATCATGGAATCGAACTGGGCGATGTCATTACCACGGTATCTCTTGATAGGAACTCCCAAGAGGAAGCCGTTTTTAACTACTCCATAGAACTTTCAGGACAACTTGCGGATGAGCAACGGAAGAAACTACTTGAAATAGCAGAGACATGTCCCGTGCATCGTACACTTGACAAGAAGCTTTCTTTCCGGATCTTGTAGCGAGACTTACTTGCTTCACCTCGCCGTTGATCAACTATACTCGGTTGCCGTGACTGTTCGAGGAAGAGTTTCCTTGGTGCGGAGAGCTGTTGGAAGGGGGGATTCATAAAGATGGCCGTGGCGAAGGAGTCAAACATTCCAGCCGAAAATCTTGACTTGTATGAGAAACTTGTAGCGACCAATCCGAAAGTCGAACGTAAGGGTGCCTCCGTTCCCTATACTTCGCTGAATGGACATATGTTTAGCTATCTGAACTCGTCTGGCTTGATGGCGCTCAAGCTTCCCAAAGACGAGATCGAAAAGTTTCTACAGAAATACAAAACAACTCTTTTTGAGTCTTATGGAATAATTCAGAAGGAGTTTGTGACGGTTCCCGACAGCCTACTCAGAAATACTTGTGAACTCAAAGTATGGTTCGAGAAAAGCTACGAGTACATTAGTCGTCTTAAGCCTAAGGCAAAGAAGAAAAAGTCGTGATTGCGGGATGACTTTGAATCGCAAGCTCATAATGGCCTTGATCTTGCGATAGCAAAGGCGGTTCGAGCGTCGAAAAGCGTTTGTCGTCTATTGGTTTCATGGGTTTTCCTTACTCATCCGATAATGTATATTAAGACGATGTGGAAAGAACAAAATGGTGCTCCCGAAGGGCGTAGAAATTTCGGAGACGAATGGGGTAATCTTTCGATTACCATAAAGGACGCGAAGCCGTTCTCATTTTCCCTTTTGATGGACGACCATTTCTTGGAATATGATGGCTTCGGCATTTGCTATTCGAGTATAGCTGGCGGAAAAGGACACGGAAGTCCATCCTTTGAGGCTCAAGGAAAACCGAGTATTTCCTTAGAGAAACTTACTGAGACATTTCAAGTACTTTCCAAACGGATCGACTCTGAAATGAGAGATTTCGTGCTAGCCAAAATCAGAGAGCCGCGATCCTGATTTCCAACTGCCCCGATCGGCATATGAGAAGGCTTGAAGCGGGTAGTATTAAGCCTCTCATCACGATTTGCCTTTTGGCTTCCTTGGCATCATTACCTGTTCATTCTTCTTCGCCAGAAATTGGTGGGGAATAAGTCGGGTAAGGTTTGCCCGGAAATAGTTCTTTCATGCGATGTAGGGTCACGGGCTCGTTACAAACACTCGACCAGATTCGCGAAGAGCTTGTCAAAATTCTCGCGATTGCAGATGAAGGGGCAAAGGCAATCGACTCTATAGCGCGATCATTCAACATAGGACACGCAGCAGGGATACCTGAAGCGGTAAAGCTGATCGACAAGGCTCTGCAGGCGGAGCACACTGCGCGTATCAAAGCGGCTGTTCATTCACTGCCTCTCCCCTTCGATTCGGTTCTTGCGTACAAGAAGAATCACGAGCAGCACAGGACCGCCTATAACCACACCGAACACCATGACATAGTGGAGAATCATCATCAGCAGAAGCGCATAATCGAACATCAGCCGCCTAATCAGAATTATAGCGCCAAGCACCCATACCGTAACGCTGATTCCCCCAAAAATATACCCATGCGTTCTATACTTGCGGTCGTAATACTTTTGCCCATTTTCTGCCTTCGTCGTTAATAGGATCAGCGCTGGAATAAATGCAAACATACCAGCCAAGATGATGACCAACAGGTACCCTTCCATTACAAGGTTTCGACTTTTGTTCTGTACATTTTTCTTTTCGGTCTTCTGTCGCAAAGCAGCGAGCCTACTGCTATCGATAGCAAAGCCACGCCGCTTTGCCTCTGCCAAGTACATATCGTAGACTCCTGGTTGGAAGGCCTCCAGTCCTTCAGCAACGTGGTCGAGAAGCTGTTGATCAAGCATATTCTGAATTCGGGACTCGAGATCACTTTGTTGAATCTGCACGGCTTCTCCTCGGCTTCAGGATCTAACAGGGTGCTGACTAGTAATCTTTCTCCAAATCATACACCCATTGGCCGCTTAAAGATAAGTGAGCGCCAGTTTCCCTTCGCAGGGTATGGAAAGAAAGGATGGGACGCGCTGGAATTACATACCTGGGGCTGGACGGCCGTTGACCGATTCCAGTCAGTCCAATAGATACAGAGACCACACATCGGCGTGGCCTATGGAGGCTCGGGACGAACGCGGCTTCACGCCTCTGTTGCCCGCGGCGTGCCCGGTATCGTATGTGGAGTAGATAGACTTCACCTTACCTTCGACGTGCATCGTCTTCCGTGGCTCTCCGCCGATCACCCCGCCCGCCGGACCTTTGCCGGCATCCCTATCGCATGCAAGTACCGCCGCTGTGTGACCCAAAAACGCCGATTACCGCGCCGTCGCTGCGATTCTTGATTCCGAAGAAAAAAATCCACGTAGAACCTTTAAGCTCTACCTTGCCGGCAAAATCTGTAGGAGGAGTGTCGAAGAAGGCTATTGCCGTGACTGTCGTGTGTACAGCCCAGGTGATCGTCCCGTTCTTTGGCCAGTACGTCGACCTCACGACCCATCTTTTTTGCCGCGAGGAAAACCTTTGAAGGTGCTTTTGGGTCACTGAGGTCCGCAACAATGACTTCACGCAGTCACTTTGAAATGCTTTTTGGTGCGTTCCATGACCCATTTGCTTTCGCAGCCTCAACAACGGCATAGCCAGCGGGGGCCATTCTTTTTTGCTCGATTAGCCTTTTGACTCTGGCCTTGTTGCCCGAAGTCCAATTACTTTTTTCCTTTCGTCTTGTAAACCGCAAAGCGTATTTTTCATCATCGATTCTCTTTACCATGTTGTCTATCCAGCCAAAGCAAAGGGCTTCATCCAGAGCTTGGTCGTGATTTATGTAGAGGTTGCCCTTTTCACCCTTATAGAAAACCAGCCAGATTTCAGTTTTCGTAATGTGGTTTTTCTGTAACCAACTGCGCCAACTGAGAGTATCTTTGCAAGTAATTCGTTCCATGGCACTCATCCGTCACCTTCTTATAGACTGAACAAATCGCATACTGTCTATCTGACAACAAAAGCGATAAACGGCATCACTGTAAACATATAAGGCGGAGTAGCGGAATCAAAATTGAGGTAAATGGTTCTCGCTCCAATTTCGAGTTTCAAACCGAATAGCGTAAAGTCCCACGCAAGGATACCACCAAAGCCGTAGCCCCAGGCACTAAAGCTATTGAACTCGGATACCCCTGCATCAGCACCGAAAACGAGCCCACTGACGAAAGGGTAAAGCCGAAAACCAAGTGAGAAGAGCGAGGAAGATATTTGATTGGAGTAGGAGCCGTTGGTGAATATTTCATCCAAAACTCCGTCATATCCACCAACCAGGTAGAAGGACGGTGTAATGGCCCAGCCCATGTGGACGTTAATATCAAGCTGGAATCGAGATGCGCCAGAACTTGCAAGAGTAGAGTCGACAGCGGAGCCGTAAGTCAGATACGGGTAGAATCCCAAGCCAACTTGAAAGTATGTTGAACTGGGATGTTCAAAGTACTGAGCACTCAAGCTGGAGGTTGCAACCAGGGCAAAAATAAGTATGGGAAGGCACTGCTTGAGGGTCACCGACTCTTACCATTCTCACAAGCAAGTCAAATATGAGACAAAACAAGCTTTCTGTCCATTCATTCTTAGGTGATTTCCCCATCGCCAGGAGTTTAGAAAGTTCACTTACGAATCAAATGAAACCTAACTTTCTTCCCCACTGGACAGCGCCGGTTCTCTGTTATCCTCACGGTCGTCATAGAACCCGAGACGCACTCCGTAAATCGGGACTTTTTTTGGAGATAGCCTATGCCGATCTCATCCCATTTCAAGTTCGCCCATAGATAGTTTACAAAATGTATGTGCCTGCCCTGCTTCCATGGGGACTCTGCTCGGGCCTTTGAAGCGTCTTCCGGGTATAAAGAGACAATGGCGAGCAAAGCTCAAGTATATATTCTGTCATAGTTCCAGTGTAGCTCGAAGATCGCCTTGGGGCTGCAACGAAGAGATGCCGAAGAACCATGTCGCCATATCAGCAGGCGAGATATTTGACCTTGAAACGCCCAAGAGGTAAGCTACCGTAGCTTCTTGTGGTCCGATCTTCCGGAGGCGATGTGTCGTTACGTGCCAAACTGATAGTTGGGCTTGGTCTCATATTCCTGATTATATTCGTCTTGGCGATCTTTGGCACGTTTGATATTGAGAGGCTATCCAACGATGCAGAAAAAACTATAGGAGACAACCACGATTCACTGGTCTCTTGTAAAAGCATGCTTGTGGCTCTGGACGACCTGCGCACTGGCGTTGGGAGCAGAGTCTTTGGCTTGAATCAAACCAGGCTGTCAGACTACTATTCGAGCCTCTTTGAGATCCGCAAGGCAGCTTCTGAAAGCAATCTGACCTATGAGAAAAGCAATATCGCTGAAATACACGAGAAAGAGAATGTTGAAGAATTGACCGGGAACTATAACCTTTACTTGAAACTCTGCCTTCAAATGAACGGCAAAGGAGGAAGCGCTGACTTGTTTTTCAACGATTTTCTCCGCTCCTATACAGGTACCAGACAATCAATAATCAAAATCAACGACCTAAATATGGAGGCCGCTGGGCGAAAGAGTTTGCTGACCAAGCACCATGCCGGAAATATAACAAATGCCATGGCGGCTGTCGGGGCTGTATGCGTTTTGGTGGTTTTTTTCTATTTTTGGTATTTTCCGTTCTATATCTCCAACACAACCGCATTTCTTGCAAAAAAGGATCAAGGAATTGCTGAAGAATAATGGGATTTCGTTCGATACCAAAACGAAAGGTGAGGCTTTTGTGCTTCTACAATCGATCAATCCGCTCGAGAATAAACTTGCAAAAATTGAAAAGTAGAACCGCTGCTCGTGGGCCCGGTCTTTTCTCAAGGGTATGGCGATGACTTCTCTGCAGAGGCTCTTCAAGTTTTCCCTTGTTGTGGGCGTTGTTTCTGTCTCAATTGCCATGAGCGGGTGCGCATCCATCAAAGGCGCTGCCGTTGGGCAAACGCCAACGAAAGTGGTCTTCAACGAAGTCTGGGGCTACCTCATCCGAGGCCATGAAGATCAGCTGACCGGCGCGGAACCTTTCACAGATATCTGCTATTTCAGCGCGGAGCTGACCGACGAAGGGCGCATACCGGAGGCTATCGCGCGGCCGTCGCTCGCGTTGGGTGTCGGCGTCCAGCCCAGGATCTATCTCGTCGTCACGGAGCTTTCCAATTCCTCCCTTATGCACTTTTCCTTGAATCCGACCTACGGAGTGCGTCCGCTTCTTGTTGGCGACATATGCCGGGTCTCCCAGGATTTCGACGGCGTGCAGATAGACTTTGAGGCCGTGCCCCGGGAGGAGGCCCAGAATTTTTGGGACTTTTTGCAGCAATTGAGGAATGCCTTGCCTTCGACGAAAACGCTCAGCGTCGCTTTGCCGGCGCGGACCGGCGCGAAGGCGGACGCTTATCAGTACTCGAAGATCGCTCCGATCGTAGACCGGGTGATCATCATGGCTTACGACGAACATTGGAGCACGAGTTCCCCCGGCCCGGTCGCCTCGCTTCCCTGGTGCTCGAACGTTCTTGCATACGCGCAGACCGTGATCGATAATGGCAAGATCGTGATGGGCTTACCGTTGTATGGGAGGGCGTGGCAAGACAAGAAGCTCGCCCGTGCGCTCGGATTTCAGAGCGTGCAGGACCTCATTACGGGCAAGAACGCGAGGACGGGCTATCAATCGGAAATTGGGCCATATTTCGAGTACTCGGAAAACGTGCAAGTCAAAGTGTTCTATGATGATGTTCGATCGCTGCGGGAGAAGCTCGAGTTGTATAAATCAAAAGCCGTGAGATCGATCGCTTTCTGGCGCATCGGCCTCAACCCGGTCGAGCTCTGGAGCAACGTCGGCTCTCCCTTCTCAGATCAAGGGCAGGAGAGCCCCCCGTCCTGGCAGTAGGACGGGAGGCCTCCTGCTCTCAGGGCAGGAGTATGAAAGCGAGCCCGCCTACGACTGCTGCCGCTGCTATGCTCAGGAAGTTAACGACGTCGTTTGTGACGAAGGGAAGCCCGCGTACAAGAGTGTTCGGTCTCCCCTCGGAGAACCTCCGCTCCGTCTCCCTGTTGGCGTGGGTTGCGTACCGGCCCTGTATGGTGCATCCCAGAAGACTGTCCAGGATCGAGCCGAAGACGCCAGCCGCTGTCGGCAGGCCGGCCACGAAAGCGATGCCCGCCATACCAGGTGGGGAGGATGCGTTCGCAACGGCGAACAGCAGAGCGATGAATAGTGCGCCGCACATGGAGGCGGCGAGCCCGAGCACTGTCACGCCGCCCGAGGTCCCGGAGGCAACCGACCGAAACGTGATAAGGGAAACGGGCCCGCAGCGGGAAAGTGCTCCGATCTCACTCGCCCAAGTATCCGCATTCGCTGAAGCGAAGGACGCGGCAAACGCAAATGCGAATACTGGCTCTCCCGTCAGGCGCAGGAGAAGGGCCATGAGCATTCCGACTCCGCCGTTCGCCAACACCTGGAGCGCGTCTCGCCTCGCGCCTTTCTCCTGGATTTCAGCAAAACGCTCTTTTTTCAAAGCATGAAACCTTGTGAATGCTGTCGAAGAGAGGACGAATGCGGCAAATATCAGCCAGAGAAGAGGACCGGCGGCAACGAGGATGACCGTGCCTAGAGTGGCACCCACAACCGCTCCGCCCGCGTCCACTGATTTCCGCCAGAATGACACCACGGCACCCAGGCAGTGCAGGGGGAATCCGACGAAAAGCAGCAGCAGGGGAACCGCGTTCGTAAGGATGGAGCCGCTCATCCGAAAGCTCCTGCGAAGAACAGGGCGGTTCCGACCGGGATCGTGATGTTGTCCAGCCCCCACGGGGTGAACAGTTCGAGGCATGTGGCTACAGCAGCTGTGCAAAGACACTGTATGGCAGTCACAGGGAGACCGCGCGCAAGATGATTAGCGACCAGGATAAGAAGAAGCGTCACGACGAATGAGGTGAAAAACATGACTGCAGTGCCCTGGGCCGTTTTTTTTCGGCCCCAGATCGTGATCCCCGCCTGCGCGAACCGGGCGCCAATCAGGCCGGCAAGGCCGTCTCCCCACCCCATGACGAGAACGCCGACGGTCGCCGAGCGCATGGAGATCAGCCCGCGCCAGGAAAGGTTCACCAGGACGAGCAGCGCGGCGCTGTAATAGATTGCTCCTCGATCTCGCGAGCGAGCCGCCCCTTCTTCCACGGGAAGCAGTCGCCCTCCCGGGACGAAGCAAGCCGCCAGAAGGCTGCAGGCAGGCCCCGCTGAGGCTACCCAGGGGTCGTCGAACATCACAAGAGCGATGAGCCACCAGTGCGCAAGGGCGATGTGGATGGTTTTGCGGGCGGTCCGCACGTCGAGGGTCCCGGCGCGCCCCAGCGCGGCTGCCCCAGCGATGACGGCAAGCACGAACGTCACGGACGCCGCCAGGCCCGCCGCGTTCATGAGGAGCGAGCGCATGGCCGTGAGTATACCCACCCGAGGCGATTGTGCTATACTCCGGCGCCTCGCGCCATGACAGCAATTCGCGAATCAATCACGCACGCGCACCGCATCGTCATCAAGGTGGGCACAAGTGTGGCCACGGGGGGAGATAACGCTTTCTCTTCCGACGTGATGGGTTCTCTCGTGCGGCAGATCGCCTCCCTTTCCGGCGAGCCGGGCGTCCCCGGCGCCCGCTCGTTCATCCTCGTGAGCTCGGGTGCCATCGCTCTCGGGCTGCGACAGCTTCATCTCGATTCACGCCCCCGAGCAATTACGCTGCTGCAGGCCGCTGCCGCAATGGGACAGAGCAGGCTGATGCACGCCTACGAGCACGAGTTCGCCGCTGCGCGGCGCGAGACGGCCCAACTCCTCATCACTTACGAGGATATCAGGAACCGCGGGCGTTACCTGAACATCCGCAACACCATCTTTACCCTCTGGTCCTTCGGCGTGGTGCCCATCGTCAACGAGAACGATACAGTGTCCTTTGCCGAGATCCGCTTCGGAGACAATGACATCATTTCCGCCCATCTCGCGACGATGCTTGACGCAGACCTTCTCATCCTCCTCACCGACACCGACGGCGTCTACGACAGCAATCCCCGCGAGCACCCAGAGGCCCGGGTCCTCCGCACGGTGACGCGGGTGACGGAGACGGTTTTGGCCGGCGCGAAAGGGAAGGGTTCGGACTTCTCCTCCGGCGGCATGGAGTCGAAGATCAGAGCCGCTGATATCGCTACCCGTGGCGGCACCGCCGTTGTCATTGCGCGCGGAGCAGGAATCGACCTTGAGAATGTCTTCCGCGGGGAGGAAGTCGGAACCTTCTTCGTGCCTGCACGGCGCACGATGAAAGGGCGGAAAAAGTGGATGGCATTCAACCCGCAGACGGAAGGGGCTGTGGTGGTGGATGGCGGGGCGCGCAAGGCCATCTTGCGCCAGGGACGGTCGCTCCTGCCGGCGGGGGTCAAGAGCATCAAAGGTACTTTCGCTATGGGAAGCGTCATTGCAATCCAGGACGAAGAAGGGCGGGAGCTGGCGCGGGGGCTGTGCAATTTTTCCAGCGAGGAGCTGGAAAAAATCCGGGGCTTGAATACGAAGAGGATTCCCGAGATCCTTGGCGCGGAGGCCGCCTTCGACGAGGTGGTGCACAGGGATAACCTCGTCGTCGTGGCCCGCGAGGAGCAGTAGAGTGGCGGACCTGAAGGAGTATGTGAGCGGCATCGCCCGCGCGGCAAAAACGGCCTCTGCGTCACTGCGTGCGCTGAGCGCGGACACGAAGAACCGCGCCATCCTTGCTATGGCGAAAGCAATCGATGAGGGCAGAGAAGACATCCGGGAAGCCAACGCCGGCGACCTTCAGAAAGGAAAGGCGGGGGGGCTGTCCGCCGCTTTTCTCGACCGTCTCGCTCTGAGCGACACGCGCATCGACGATATGATCGGATCCCTCAAGGAGATCGCGGCCCTCGAGGATCCCGTGGGAGAGGTGGTGGGGGTTCGCCGCCCTTCAGGCTTTGTCTTGGAAAAGATTCGCACCCCCATCGGCGTGATTGCCATGATCTACGAGTCTCGGCCCAATGTCACCGTGGACTCGGCGGCCTTGTGCCTGAAGTCCGGCAACGCCGTCATCCTGCGCGGGGGCAGCGAAGCCGTGGAATCCAGCGCGGCTCTCGTCCGCGCTATTGGCCGTGGCCTGGCGGACGCCGGTATTGCCGCGGAGGCGGTGCAATACATTGACAGGACGGAGCACCAAGCCATCGACGAGCTGGTGACGCAGTCGGGCCTCGTGGACCTCGTCATCCCCCGCGGAGGTGAATCGCTTATCCGACGTGTCGCCCAGAAGGCAACCGTCCCAGTCCTCAAGCACTACAAGGGCGTCTGCCATCTGTACGTGGATGAGTTCGCGGACCTCCCGATGGCCGCGGAGGTCGTGACGAACTCCAAAATGCAGCGACCCGGCACCTGCAACGCCCTGGAAAAACTGCTCGTCCACCACGCCGTGGCGAAGGAGTTCCTTCCCATGGTGAAAGAGAAAATGCCCACGGTTGAGCTGCGTGGAGATGAGAAATCTCGCGCTATCCTGCCCTCCATGGCTACGGCAACTGAGGAAGACTGGTATGCCGAGTACCTTGACCTGATCCTAACCGTCAAAGTAGTGGGCGGGGTAGAGGAGGCCGCGGTCCACATCGAGAAGTATGGGTCCAGCCACACCGACGGCATCCTTTCGAAGAATGCGGCGGCAATCGAGAAGTTTGTGGCCATGGTGGATTCTGCTGTCGTGACAGTTAACGCCTCCACGCGGTTGAACGATGGCGGGATCTTCGGATTGGGCGCCGAGATCGGAATCAGCACGGACAAGCTTCACGCTCGGGGCCCCATGGGCCTTAAGGAGCTCACCACCTACAAGTGGATCCTTCGGGGCAACGGGGACCTGAGGAAATAGGGAGGCACATGAGCAAGGCGCGGATCATGGTCGTTGAAGACGAGGGGGTGGTCGCGCTGCAGATCCAGGAATCCCTGGAAGGGATGGGTTACGCCGTCGCGCATGTCGCCTTGACCGGGGAGGAAGCCGTGGAGAAGGTCATGGAGACCGAGCCGGATCTCGTGCTTATGGACATCAAGCTCACAGGTCGCCTGAGCGGGATCGAGGCGGCGCGGAAAATCCGCGGACGTATCGATGTCCCCGTCGTCTACCTCACCGCTTTCTCCGACGAAGAAACCCTTTCCCTGGCGCAGCTCACTGACCCTGACGGCTACGTCCTGAAACCTTTCGAGGACAAGAGCCTTCATGCCATCATCGAAATGTCCCTTTCCAAGCACCACCGCGCCCGCGAGGCCCGGGAGAGCGGGATGTGGATGTCGGCCCTTGCCGAAAGCATGACCGAGGCCGTCCTCATCTGCGACGTCAAGGGATACGTGAAGTTCATCAATCCCGCCGCCGAAGCCTTGATCGGCAAGCAGTTGCGGGAAGTCCAGGAGACGCGCATGCGCGATGTCGTGTCCCTTCGGGACTCGGCGACGCGACAGCCGCTGCCTTTTCCTGTGACAGAGCCCCTGCTCGAAGGCAGGAGCACGATACGAGGCAACTGTAGCCTTCTGGTCGGTGAGGGCCGTGAATACCCGGTTCAGTTCACGGCTTCCCCCCTGCGCAGCCCCGAAGGCACGCTTTTCGGAGTCCTCTACGTCCTGCGCATGACCGGTGAAAAGGAACGGATCCAGGAGCGGATGCTGCGGGAACTCGACGCCTTTTCCCGACTTCAAAAGCGCTCTCTCCCATCCGGGGACACGGTCATCCCGGGCCTGGCTTTCGAGTGGGCTTTCCTCCCCTCGTCTTTTGGTGGTGGAGACGCTCTCGGGTACATGCGGCTCGATGAAGAGCATGCGGCGTTCTATTCTCTCGACGTTCTGGGGGGCGGGCTCCTTTCGGCCATGTTTTCTCTCTTGCTGGGGACATTCCTCACCCCCCATTTCGATCGGGGCGGCATCCTTGTCGAGAAGCTATGCGAGCAGCCGGGCCGCCGGATTCTGACCCCGGCGGAGGTCGTCCAAGCCCTGAACAGACGATTCTTCCTGAAGGAGGAAGGTAGCCCGTATTTCATGCTTACCTATGGTCTCATCGAGCCCGCCACCGGAGAACTCTCCCTGGCGCATGCCGGTACTCCTAACCCCATTCTCCAGAGTGCAGACGGTGTAGTCCGTACTCTCGAGAAGGAAAGCCCGACGGTGGGACTTTTCCCCGGCTCGGACGTGCCGATGGAGCACTTGCGGCTTGCGAAGAACGACAGGCTTTTCCTGTACTCGGACGGGTGCGCGGAATGCACGAACAAAGAGGGAGAGCGCTTTTCATCCGTACGGCTTATTCAAGGTGTTTCCGCTTCCCGCGGAAAGTCGCTCAAAGACGCCGTGAAGAACATCAAGGAAGAGATCATCCGTTGGCACGGCCCCGAGCCATTTGCCGACGATATGTCGATCCTCGCCGTCGAAAAAGAATAGCCAGATCTTCTGCGGATCAGGTCAGTCCGAAAGAGTCAACTGGATAGGAAGGTCACGAGGAACGTAGTCCCCTCCTGGGTGTCGAGCGCCAGCGTTGCGTGGATCTGCTGGGCAAGCATGTTTACGATTCGAAGGCCGAGGGACGAAGGGCTTCGAAAATCGATTTCTTTCGGGAATCCCACCCCGTTGTCGCTGACCGCGATCTCGATCCGACCTCCCTCAATGCGTCTTAGGCGGACGGAGATCCGACCGGGGCTGTCCGCGGGGAACGCATGCGCGAGCGCGTTCGACAGCAACTCGTTCAGAATGAGCCCGATGGGAACCGACACGTCCATGTCGATCGGAATGTCTTCGACGTCGATTTGGACATCCACGAGGCCCGAGTCTCCCTTGTAGAAGCGCAGCAGCTGGTCCGCCAAGTCGCGCACGTAGGGGGCATATCCTCCCCCTTGCCCCTCCCTTCCGCGATACAGCTTCTCATGGATGAGCGCGACGGAGCGGACCCGGTTTCTGCTTTCGTCCAGCAGGCCACGCGTCCGCGGGTCCTTTGCGGCGGTAGCCTGGAGGCTGAGCAGGCTCGAGATGACTTGGAGGTTGTTTTTCACGCGGTGGTGAATCTCTTTCAGGAGGATTTCGTGCCTTTTCGCCTCCTGGACGCGTTTCTCCGGAGTAGTCTCCCGGGTCACGATGATCACCTCCGCGTCTCCGCTGACCGCAAAGCGGGACTCGAAATGAAGCAGCCCCCCGTCCGAGTCGACAGTGAACTCCATCGTGGTCGGCTCCCTGGTTTCCAGGGCTCGCTTGATTGCAGTCTTGGCTTCCGCTGCAAGCCCTTTTGCGACTGCAGGGAAGCGCTCCGTGAGCTCCTGGAGAGAAATGCCCGCAAGGGTATCCGCCATCCCTTGAAGGCTGTAGCGGGGCGGAAACCGCGCGTCAACGATGGCTCCGTCTGCAGTCACGCGCAGGATCATGTCTGGGATGGCATCCAGGAAGGCCCGGTTGCGCTGTTCGCTCTGACGCAGATCGTTATGAGAGCGCTCCAAGGCGTCCAGCATTCCGTTGATGGCTGCCCCCAGGTATGCGATCTGATCCGTCCCCCTGACCGCGATCCTCCTTCCCGGTTCGGCGCCCGTGCCTATAGCAAGTACGCGCGCGCTTAATTGCTCTAGCCGGGAAAGCAGTGATTTCTGAATTACGAGGAGGACAACCGCGCCGAACACGACTCCGATGGCGAGCATCCACGCCACGAAATAAAGCGAAGTAGTCCTGGCCTGCGCGTAGATGTCGCGAGCAAAGTCCACCTTCATCATTAGAGCAGGCAGGCCATCTGTTCCTGACAGGACGGAGGAACCGGAAATAACGTCTTCTCTGCTTGTGTCGATCAAGGCGGACGGCGCCGTAGCCTTCTGGCCAGGGGGCAGTGGGGTAAGGGTGATCGTAAGCTTGAGGTTCCGCGAGATCTGGTCCACGACGTCAACGTCCAGGCGCCTAGCCATCAGGAGCGTGCCGCGCACCGGTCCTTTATGATGCGAGGTCGCGATGGGCCGTAGGGCCGCAATGAGCGGGCCTGAGACAAGGGGGATGATCCCTTCCACGTCTGCAGCTTGCCCATGAAGCCGCGTCATGAGCGGGTGCGCGGCGAGCCAGTCGCGCAAGGCCGAAGGAACACCCGGTCTGAGCGCTTTCTTGCTGTCGAGAGTCTCTCCAAAGAATGGGGTTCCGTTCGTATCCAGGAAGAGGATGATGTCCACATGCAGGTCCTCGAACCTGTCTTTGTCGAGATTCGCTTTCACGAAGCTTTTGTTTTTGTCTTGGGCAAACCGGTATGCTTCATCCCATGCCGCCCAAAGCGATGCGGATCGTCCTACAGAGCTCACCTGTTCGGTGATTGCGTTTTCCGCTCGGGCAAGGTTTCTCATCATGAACCCTCGCTCTACTGCGGAGAATCCGTTCATGATGACCCTGCGGGTTGCAAGAGTGATGAAGAGAAGCATCACGACCAGCGTGACGCCCGTGAAGAGGAGAATGCGCCGAAGCATGAGTTCCTGAGCGTATACCGGAGGGCTCACCGGGTCAATCGAAAAACGCCGCCTTATGACGCGAAGAACTACTTCGACAAGAGCACAACCATCGAACGCGCCGAAAGGGTATACGTTGGGCGCGCTACGCGCTGCTCGGCCCCGGGCGACATGATGTCCTGCCCCGTAGGGAGTGCGGTATCGATTGCGCGATGCCAGGCTGTCTTCCCGGGGGGAACGGGGGCGAGAATGAACGGCACTTCCTTTCGCCAAGCATTGCACATGATGAGGATATCGTTGTCGTCCTTGTCAGCCGCTGTTTCCGCCTTGTTCCCGTCGATCAGGAGGGAAAGGGTGTGTCGGCCGGGCGCCCAATCGGCCGGTTCTGCGGTCTCCGTTAGCCAAAGGATGTCCGGAATGTGGTTATGGCGCGAGTTTCTTCCGCTGAAGAACTCCGGCCGCAGGAACGCCGGGTGTCTCATGCGGAAGGCGATGGCGGCGCGGCAGTAAGCATAGAGATCGGCGTAAGACTTCAGGAGCGTCCAGTCGAACCAGGAGACGTCGTTGTTCTGGCACCAGGGGTTGTTGTTCCCGCGCTGCGTGCGGCGCATCTCGTCCCCGCCCAGCAACATGGGGGTGCCGAGCGACAAGAGCAGCGTGGTCAGGAAGTTCTTTATCTGGCGGCTTCTCATCAGATCCACCACGCGGTCAGTCGTTGGCCCTTCCACTCCGCAGTTTTCGCTGAGGTTGTTGTCCCAGCCGTCGTGGTTTCCCTCCCCGTTTTCCTCGTTGTGTTTCCGTGCGTAGCTCACGAGATCGTTCAACGTGAAGCCGTCATGGGAGGTTACGAAGTTGATGCTGTGAAACGGCTTTCTCCCGTCGCGAAGGTACAGATCCGAGCTGCCAGCGATCCTCGTGGCGAACGATCCCACGGAGCCAGCGTCACCGCGCCAGAACCTGCGCACGTCGTCCCGAAACCGGTCGTTCCATTCCGCCCACCTTCCTCCGGGGAACGACCCCACCTGGTAGGCGCCAGCAGCGTCCCATGCTTCGGCAATGATCTTTGTGTCCCTGAGGATCGGTTCCTCCGCGATCCGCTCGAGGATGGGCGGGTTTTCCATGATCCTTCCCTCCGAATCCCTCCCGAGCACCGAGCCGAGATCGAAGCGGAAACCGTCGACGTGCATGTCCACCACCCAGTAACGCAGGCAGTCCATAATGAACGTCCGCATGATGGGGTGGTTGCAGTTCAACGTGTTGCCGCACCCGCTGTAGTTGCGATAGAAGCGGGGATTGCTTTCATCTAGGAGGTAATAGAGCGAGTTGTCCCACCCGCGAAAGCACAGCGTGGGTCCGGTCTCATCGCCCTCCGCCGTGTGATTGAACACGATATCGAGGATGACCTCGATCCCGGCAGCGTGCAGGTCACGCACCATCTCTTTGAACTCGGTGATCTGCTGCCCCAGAGCCCCGCCGCTCGAGTAGCGTCCCTTGGGTGCGAAGAAGGCGATCGTATCATAGCCCCAGTAGTTCTGCAGGCGTTCCCCTGTGCGAGGATTCGAGTGGAAATTGGCCAGCTCATCGAACTCCTGCACGGGCAAAAGCTCCACGGCGGTAATCCCTAGGTCCTTGAAGTGGGGGATCATTTCCGCCACTCCGCGGAAGGTGCCTGGATGCTTCACGCCCGAACTGGGGTGCATGGTGAGGCTACGCACGTGCGTTTCGTAGATTACGCTGAAACGCAGGGGACGGTTCAAAGGACGGTCGCCGCGCCAGTCAAACTCATCAGAGGCGACGATACCTTTGGGCATTCCCGCCACGTCGGAGGTGGTCGAGAAGGAGAGATCAGCCTCGGGGGATGACGGATTGAACCCGCGCGCATCGGCCAGCCGCCACGTGAAGTCGCCCGTCACGGCTTTCACATAAGGGTCAAGGAGCAGCTTGTTGCGGTTGAACCGATGTCCTTTTTCGGGCTCATACGGGCCGTCCACCCGGTAGAGGTACAAAGTCCCCGGACCAGCCCCTTCGACGCGCACGTGCCACACATCTCCCGTACGGTTCAGTCGAGGGTCGAGGGGAATCTCGTGCGCAGGTGTTGCGTCCTCAGGCGAGTCGAAAAGAAGAAGAGACACCGCGGTTGCATGTCTGCTGAAGACCGCGAACTGCGTCCCCAGCGGAGTCGGCGTAGCGCCGAACGGCATAGGATAGCCCGGCGAGATATGGATCTCTGTCCTTGCGATGCGCCCCCCCTCCCTCGGTGGAAAATGTATGACGCAGACATGTCCTGAGTCAACGGCTAAGTGCAAAACTGCACAACTGTCCGTATCGGAGCCGAGCAAAACCATTGTTACCAGTCTGCGCTTGTGTGAGATTCGGGCAGCCCGTTTCGCTGCAATGGGATGGAGTTCAGCCGCTTTTCGACCCTTTTGCAGCTTGAAGCCTTTGCGGTATCAGAAAGCAAACATCACCTGAAGGACGCCGAGAACAGAAGTCACGGCTTGCTCTGAAAGTTTCCCCAGCGTCCGCACAACCCGCTCTCGGTCGATGGTTCTGATCTGATCTACCACGACGTATCCGATCGTACCCTGAAATCGGCAGCCCACTCGGAACGGGTACGAATGGTCTCCCGTTGTCATCGGAGCGACGATGAAGGTCCGCAGATACTCGTTGAGCTCCTCTGGGCAGACCGCCAGGCATGGCCGCGTTTTTTGAATCTCTTTTCCATCTGTGAGACCAAGGTTTACCAGGACTACATCACTCGGTTGATGCTCACAGACTTCACCAATGCCACTCTTTGCTGTCGAAGGCGGTCGGATTCTCGTTGTCCAGGAGAAAGTCGGCATGCTGGTCATGAAGGCGCTTTGCGGCCGCAGCCCATCCGAAACGGGGTTTGCCTACGGCACGGATGACGATCTCGCCGCGACGGAGGCTGATGTCTACCTCGTTGTCCAAGCCGGCCTCTCTGATGAATGGATTGGGCTGCCAACCACGTTCATCCTCGCGTTCGGTCTGGCGGCACTATGGTGTCTTGTTGGTAACAGGTTTCACGTGACAGCAAAGCTCCTGGGTCGCGCAAAAGTCGAACGCGAGGTCCGCGTCAAGTCAGTGGTCGGACCCCACGACGTCCCCGAGTTCTCCGAACTGGACTCTGCCACCCTGTAAAAAGTTGCTCGCGTGGCACTCCTCGAGGAGCTCCAAGCGCGGCTGAAGAAAGCCGCGGAGCTCGAGCGCATCGACTAGGCCGCCGAGCGCAAGCGCTTCATCGCTCGGGCCAGCGAGGGATACCGACACGGGCCGTGGCCGACAGGTTCCTGCGGGAACGGGCGGAGGAAGCGCGCAGATCACGAGGCTGGAGGGTTTCCTTCCAGGCCGATCTCCTTTGCCACCTCGCGCATCCCCAGGATCGTGTCGGTGATCAACTCTTCCAGCCCCATGCCAAGCATGGCGGCCCCTTTTTCTATGACCGGTCTTTTCACCCCGGCAGCGAAACGCTCGTTCTTCCATTTCTTCAGCACCGAACGCGCTTCCATGTCCAAGATGCTGCGTGAAGGGCGCATCAGGGCAGTGGCAACCACCAACCCCGTCAGCTCGTCGATGGCGTAGAGGATCTTTTCCATGCGGTGCACAGGCTCCACGTCCGCGCAGATCTGCCAGCCGTGACTCACGACGGCGCGAATATAGTCCTCGGGCCAGCCCGCTTGCCGCAGGATCTCGGGGCTCTTTTTGCAGTGCAGCTCAGGGTACTTCTCGTAGTCTATGTCGTGGGCAAGCCCGATGAGGCCCCATTTCTCCACATTTTCACCCAATTTGCGCGCCATGTAGCGCATGACGGCTTCCACCGCAAGGACGTGGGCGAAGAGGTTCTCGCCTTGGATGTATCCGCGAACGAGGGAAAGAGTCTCGGGCCGGGTCGGTTCGTGCGTCTCTGCCATGCCGCCAGTGTATCGACACGTGCAGGGACTGACAACACGCGCGGGCAGTTGCCATCGTCGTCCGTCCGCGAGTGTTGTCCCCTTCACTCTGCCCTTTGTATCTTATTTGCACAGGAAGAGCCAAAGTGATGCACGAAGCCAACCGCGGAGAGCTTCCCGCTTCGTTTTTCGAGCTTGTCCGTACTTCGGCGAAGCCCGTGTTGGTAGAGTTCTGGGCAGAGTGGTGCGGTCCGTGCAGGCTCGTTTCTCCGGTCATAGAACGGCTTGCCCGGGAATACTCCAGTCTTCTTATCACGGTGAAAGTCAACGTGGATAGGAAGCCGCTCCTTGCGCAGGCATACCAAGTCCAAGGTATTCCTACCATCATGCTGTTCTGGAAGGGAGCGCCCCGGATGCGTCTGACGGGCGCCTATCCGTATGAAGCCATCAAAAAGAACCTGCGGGAGAACTGGCCGCGCGATGTGGCCGCGGAAACGGGCGGCGGCCCGGCTGCACCGTTGTCAGCTGACGTTTGAGCGCGCTCTTAGTCGAAAAGGGAGATCTCGACCACCGCGCATCGTCTGGCCGCCGTTCCAAAAGAGCCCAGATAATCTCCCAGTCGGAGCTTCGCACCTATCACGAGGTCCATACGGACTCCGCCGTCCGTTCGAGAAGCCTTTCCCGCAAGGACCGCCCTCTTGCGCGCGGATTTGTCGGGCACCACGAGAACATGCGAATCCCCGTCCCGCATGATCGTTACCGGCGCGTGGGAGTCTCTCAGGAAAACGCCGAGCCGCTCGAGCGCGTCGGGAAAGTATGGCGTAGGCAGCCACAGCGATACGCTCAAGCTCTTCCACATTCCTGGCGCGAACGCCCGAGCTTCTTCGCCAAAAAGCTCGGGGATGCCGCGAACGGCTTGCGCAAATGACTGCTGATCCCATGCCGTGACGGCCGCTACCGATTTGCCGAACCAGGCGGTGTCGACCCCGAAGGTGGTCGACGGCGCTACGAGGCTTTCCCTGACGGAAAGCACGTTCTCAGTCTGCCCCGGGCAGAGAGCCAGGAGCCGGCGCAGCAGCCAGCTATCTTTCCATTCGATTCCAAGCCCCGCTGTCTCCTGGGCAAACAGAACCTTCCAGGGGACCGCCTCAAGCTTGTGCTTTGCCTGGGTAGTTCTCGCGAGCCGCTGAATGCTTTCCGGCGAAACGCCGCTTCGGATCGATGGATCGACGCCTGCCGCGTAGCCTCCATCTCTGCCGGCTTTTGCTGCAAGATACTGCCGATAGAGCGCTCTCCTGCTCCCCTCCGTTTCAAGGAAGGAAAAAGCAAACACATGATCCTGGGGCTTCTCACCTTGGAGTTGCCCCGCGCGTTCCCGGATCCATTCCTCCACGACGTGTTGTCCCTCAGGAGGGAGACCCTCGGAGGAAATGCATCCCTTGTCCGACAGACCCACCAGGAGGTCGGCAAGGGAGGGGTGACTCGAGCCAAGAACCTGTGTTGCGGCATATTCGCTCCACTGATGGGATAGTCGAAACTCGAACCCGTTTGTCTCGCAAACCGATTTGGCCCTTCCCGCGAGGGGACGCCAGGTTGTCTCTGAGAGCAAGGGAGGGGCGTAGCGCAATGGGGTGAACGGCATGTGAACGAGAAGGCCGAAACTGAAAACCATCCGTGGCGGCGCGTCGACTTTCCGCCGGGCCTCCTTCAGCCACTTCAGGAAACCAGCGAACTCGGCGAAGTCCTCCTCGGTTTCCCGGCCCGTAAGGATGTAGAAGAGCTTCACCTCACGCACCCTGCGGCCGTGCAACGCCTCGAGCGCATGTGCCACCTCCGCATCAGCCAGGCTTTTGTGGAGGAACCTTCTTTGTCGAGCGCTGATCCCTTCGATGCCTAAGGTGAAGCTGCGTTTGTCCGCGGCGAGCTCGAGATCCAGAAGGCCGGGGGCGCGCGCAAGGATGTCCACCCGCTGGCTCATGAGATTCACGCGAAGGAACAGCCTGTGCAGCTGGATGAGGAGCTCGGCGAGCTGGGAGTGCGTGTTGAAGTTGAAGCTGGAGAGCTCAAGCGTGCCCGCGCCTGTTTCCCTTTTCAGTGCCCGCGCGTGTGCGATGAGCGCCTCGGCGGGAATCTCCCGAAAAGGCTTGCGGTCATATCCCTCGAAGCAGAAGGAGCAAAGGCACGGACAACCAAGAGTGATCGAAAGCCGCGCAGTTGTGGCCTCGGCCCCCGGCAGTACGGGCTGCAGGAGCGGCTCTGCCGGGGCAAGGGCGACGTCGCAACGTGCCCTGTGCACGTGCGTTGCCGGGCTGCGGGGATCTCCATTTTCACCGCTGGCCTCGTCAGCCCCGCCGGTCGCGCTGCCTGCAGCCCACAAGCCGTCGATTCGAGCGGCCATCTCCACGAGGCGGGTCTTGCGGCTCGCGGTCGGTTCTCGAGACAGCTCCTCCACCATGCGTGCCACTGCGCCTTCCCCTTCTCCAAAAAAGACACCATCCACCATGCAGTCCCCAGCCTCTAAGACAACCGCGTGAGACGCGGAGGCATTGGACCCTCCAAGGATCACCGGCGGCCATTTCCCGTCCCTTTGGCTGACCCACGTCGGAACGCCGGAGCGCGAGAAGAGGAAGGGAAGATTAACGAGCTCGAGAAGGTAGGAATTGGAAACGAGGACCAGGTCGAAAAGCTCGAGCGGGGAATGAGACTGCGTGCCGAGAATGAGAGGCAACCCCGCTTCCTCCAGAACGCGCACATCGTCCCTTTCCGGAAGAAATGCCATGTCGATGTACGCGGAAGGACACCCCCGGCGGACCTCGGCGGCGAGGAATAGGTGAGGCGTCGAGCGCTCCACGTCGGCAAACGAAGACAAGCGCAGGATCAGGACGCGAAGGGAGGCTTTCTCCCAGGGAGGGTTGGCGAAGGTCGGGTTGTACAGGTGGAGGCGGTAGTCGCGAAGGTGCGTCAGCGCGCGATGCAATCGGTCAACTTCGATGGACATGAGGCACTGGGATTGTACGCTACTTGCCCCCGGAGGGGAAAGGGGGCTATGCTCACCGCCATGAAATTGACAGCTGGACGCGTTGCGCTGCTCCTGCTTGCCTTAACGGTGGTGGGGTGCGCGCCCACGACTGTGAAAGACAAGAAAGTGGTGCAGATGAATTACATAGGGACCCTTACGGACGGTTCGGTTTTCAGCCAGTCGCAAAAGGACAAGCCCCTTGAGTTCATGGTGGGCGCGGGAAAGATCATCCCGGCCCTGGAAAAGCAGATCCTTGGCATGAAAGTCGGTGACAAGAAGAAGATCACCGTCAAGGCGGTCGACGCTTATGGAGAGTATGACAAGACGGCGCTCAAGGAGTTCCCCAAGAGCGTATTCCCCAAGGACGCAACTTTCACGGTCGGGGAGCGGTTTGTTGTACAGACCCCGAACGGACCGTATCCCATCACGATCGCCGAGGTGAAAGACAAGAGCGTCGTGGTGGATTTAAACCATCCGCTTGCCGGCAAGGACCTCATGTTCGACGTGCAGATCGTGAAGATCCGGGATGCCACCAAGGACGAGCTGGCGCAATTACAGCCCCCCGCGGCTGCGCCCGTTCCGACTCCGGCTCCCACGTCGCCAACGCCGCCCGAGTCGACCCCGGCCCCCCAGCAGAAGTAGGCCGCCGGCCGGGGGCATCGGCGTGACGCTCTCGGTTTTTCTTACATCCGATCTCCACATCGGGATGAAGTTCGCCGGGTATCCCGACCAACCGCAGGCTGCCCTGGTCGAGGCTCGTTTTTCCTGTCTCGAGCGAATGGTGGAAGAGGCGGGGAGGCGGCGCTGCGACCTTTTTGTAGTAGCAGGAGACCTCTTTGACAGGGTCTCTGTCTCACGCAAGGACATCCAAAGAGCCGCTTCAGCCTTGCGCGCTTTCTCAGGAAAACTCGTCGCCGTAATGCCGGGAAACCATGATTACCTGGGTCCAGGAGATCAGCTGTGGCCTGCCTTCCGAGCAGCCTGTGGGGACCAAGTCCTGCTCCTCGATGAACCGCGTCCATACGCTCTTGCGCGTTTCGACCTGGATGCAATTCTCTATCCCGGACCCTGCACATCGAAGCACTCCCGCTCGAACGCCGTGCAGTGGATCAGGGAGTGGCAGCGCGACCGGGGGGTCGCCCATCATATCGGGGTAGCCCACGGGACCCTGGAAGGGTTTTCACCCGACTTCGACGAGAACTACTATCCCATGCGCAGCGCGGAGCTTCGTGCCATGGGGCTGGACGTGTGGCTTATGGGTCACACGCACGTTCCGTTCCCGTCGAAGCCCGGCGCGCAGGACAGGGTCTTCAATCCGGGTACTCCGGAACCCGACGGTTTCGATTGCTCGCATGGCGGCTTTGCCTGGCACATTCAGCTCACCGAGGAGGGGGCAGCGGCCGCTCTGGTTCCGACGGGGCATCTCCGGTTCCTGGATGAGACGGTCCCCGTCAAGGATTCGGCAGATTTCGAGCGCCTCATTCAGAGGTATAGTGGAGAAGGCGCGGGAAGGACTCTCCTCCGAGCTCACCTCGACGGGCGCGTGCCGCGGGAAGTCCTCGCCGAAGTGGGGCAGGCGGGCCAGAGGCTTACAGAGAAGCTCCTTTATTGCGAGCTGAGAACGTCCGGCTTGCTCGAAGAAATCACCCGTGAGGCAATTGACCGCGACTACCCTCAAGGCTCTTTTCCCCACCAGCTTCTCACCAGGCTCGCTGACGCGGGAGACCCGAACGCCCTTTCCCTGGCCCAGCGGCTCTTCGAGGAAGCGCGGAAATGATCATTACCCGATTGCGAGTCCATCCCTTCGGCTTTTTTTCGGACAGGGAAATCCGCTTCGAGCCCGGACTCAATGTAGTCCTAGGACCGAACGAAGCCGGCAAGTCGACTCTGTTTTCAGCCGTCCGCAGCTCCCTTCTTCGCACGCAACTGAAAAAGACAGAGTTTGACAGGCTCATAGCGCGCTTCCTTCCTGCGGAGGGCGGGGATGTCGCCCGGCTGGAGATGGAGTTCAGGACCGCTTCGGGCGCTTGGGCGCTCAAACGGCAGTGGGGAGCTGACGCACGGTCCGAGCTTCGCTTGCCCGGCGGGGGGGTCATCGTCGATGATGAGGCCATCAAGGAGAAGCTTCAGGAAGCGCTCCCTGCCCGTCAGGGCACGTTCTGGAAAGTCCTCATGACCGGGCAGGCTGAACTGGCGCGGACGCTGGAGTCTTTGCGAGCGGACGGAGGGGGAGCGGTTTCGGACGTGACCGACATGCTGCGGCGCACGGTTCTGGAAACCGCCGGCATTCCCGTTGACGCGTTTCGAGCTCTCTTAAGCGGCCGCCTCAAGGAAAGCTTCAACCACTGGGACAACCTTCATAACGGGCCCGCGGGTGGCCGCGGGGTCGAAAAGCCGTGGCGGAAAGAAGTAGGGGAAATACTCACCGCCTGGTATGCCCGTGAAAACCTCAGGGCCCAGCGGGACAAGGCAACGGCATTCGAGATCGCGTTGGATGCGATGAATACCAAGCTCCGCGCGGTGGAACAGGCCACGGCTGCAGTTGACGCCTTCCTTTCGGCCAACCGCAAAGCAGAGCAGGACGCAAGGAACCGGAGGACCCTAGAAGCTCAACGCTCCGCACTTGCGCTGGAGCAGAGCGATCTTCACACGGTGAGCCGTGAATGGCCGGTGGCGGAGGCGCGGGCCAAGGAGATCAAGGGCAAGCTGGATGAGCTCGAGAGGTGCCGCAAGCCTCTGGAGGAGGAGGTCGCGGAAGCACGGGCCCAGGACGAGGGGCGGGCTTTGCGTGAAAAGCATGAACGGGTCCTGCGCCGAAAGGTCCAGCTGCAGGAAGCTCGGACGCAGGCACTTGCTGCGCCGGCTCTCTCCCGTAAAGACCTGGAAGCTATCCGTAAGGCGGCTCAAGAAGCAGCAACTTTAAAAGCTGGGATCGAGGCTGGGAAACTCACCATGCGCGTCACGGGCCGGGCTGACTTGGAAGTGGTGGTTCAGGAGGATCTGGGTCCGCAGAAGACCGTTCGCGTTTCCCCCGGCGAAAGCGTGGAGCTCCGCGCCGGCGGCCGCATTCGTCTTGTCTCTGCCAAGGCAGAGATCGAGGTGAGATCGGGCGATGCGAGCGCGCTGGCGGCATCCCGCCGGGAACATACCGCACGGGAGGGATTGCAGACTCTCCTGGCGGCAGTGGGAGCTGCGAACGTGGAGGAGGCGGAGGAGCGCGCCCGCGTCGCGGATGCTCATGCGGCAGCCGTCCGAGCGGCGGAGAACAACCTTTCCGAGGAGCTAAGCGGGCAGATGGAGGAGGACCTTGTGGCGCGGGTGGCAGCGCTGGGCGATGCCCGACCGACCCGCCCGCTTGCAGACTGCAGCAGCGAACTTGCCCGGGTCCAGGCAGAGAGCGAAGCGCTGCGCCGGGAACTGAAAGTCATTTCGGCCCAGCTTATAGGATTGGCGGAGCGCTTCGGCAAACTGGAGACGGCGGTGGACCGCTTGGCGGATTCCCGTCTTCGCAGCCAGGAGATTTCCCGCGAGCTTGCCGCATGTGCGCCCCTTCCCGAAGGGTTCACCGACCCGGAGTCGTTTTTGAAAGCGTATGAGGCCGCCCGCGACGAATCGAGGCGACGCGGAGAGGAAAAGGCGAGACTCGCCGATGAAAAGCGGGACCTGGAGAAAAGTGCACCCGAGCAGTCATCCGAAGAGCTGACGCGAATGTTTTCCCAGGCGGCGGATGATTTCGACCTGGCGCTCGCCACAGGCCAGGCGCTTACGCGTATTAGCGAGGTCACGGATGAGCTTCTCGGGAAAAGCGACACGGCGGTGATAGTCGGAATGCGCGCCGCGCTGGAACCTCTAATCAAGGGCATGAGCGAGGGTCGTCACACCGGGGTGGCCCTCGACGGCTCCCTTCCTCGGGGCCTCGCGGATGCACACGGCCGAGTTCTGGGCTGGGAACTTCTTTCCGCGGGCACTCGCGACATGCTGGCCTTGGCAATGAGGCTCGCCATGGCGTCGTTCTTTCTGAGGGAAGCCGACGGGTTCCTCATGCTGGACGACCCGCTCTCGGAAATGGATCCCGAACGACAGAAGGCCGCCGCGGGAATTCTGCGTTCCTTTGCGAAAGAAAAGCAACTCGTCGTCTTCACCTGTCATCCCGGCACCGCTGAAATGATGGGGGGAAACCTCATCCGCCTATGACGAGGCCGGGGGCGTGCCGCTCTACTCCGCGGGGCCCGAAGCTGGCACATCGTGTGTTGGCGCGTCCCGGCGGGCTTCGTTCAGGCAGCTTTCGAACTCACCGAGACGCACGGGCTCACGCTTCCTGTTGTCGTTAAGAAGCCGCACCATCGCCGCGGCGTCGGCCGCGTTCTCATCGATGATCCGCCGCATGAGCTGCTTCGACGCCACCATTTCCGGCGACAAGTCGAACCTGCGGGCGTAGTACTCGCGTGCGTACCACAGGACGCGCGCTAGGCGCCTTCCCTCGGGTTTCAGGCGGTGGTACCCCGGGATGCGCGTGTAGTTCGAGAGCGGATCCCACGTTCGCACCGCGCTTTGTCTCTCCCAGTTCTTGCGGAGAAACTCCATCATGAGTTTTCTCTCAACCAGCTCCGCAAGGAGCGTGTCAGCGATATCGAGAAGGCCCAGCACGTCGGAGACTGCATACTCCAGCAGGTCGGGCGGGAGAGGACGACGCATCCAGTTGGCTCTTTGGTACTTGTCCTTCGAGGAGCGCGAGCGCCCTGCCGGGGAAAGAGCCGACAGGCCACCGGGCTTTCTCAACAGTTGCGCTGCTACGGCCACATCGAGAATAGGGGCGGGGCTGAGACCGAGGTCATGCTGGAACGCAAGAAGGTCGTTGGCGGCGTCGTACATGACCTTCAGCCAGGAAGATTCCTGCAAGAGTGGCCTCAACGCGGCCGGGGAAGCGAGAGCCAGGGCGTCAATCGCATACGCCCGCTTCCCGTCGAAAATCTGGATCAGCGAAACGCGGATCCCGTAAGAGTGTAGGTTGTTTTCGCCTTCGATGTCGACCGCGGCCCGAACGCAGCCGCTGTCCCGAAGATGCGCTACCAGTGAGGCCACGCCGTTTTCCGTTTCAATCAATTTGTAGTCCTGCATTTGTTTCTCAGCCAATCCAGTTCCTTCTGGCGTGTGAGTATAGACTCCTCCCATTTGAGTCTCAAGTTCCAAGCCAGATCTTGCTACCCTGACGACCGTTTCATCTGTCAGGATGTTCTTTTTTGTTGCAATATCACAAAATCGGTGATAATGTACAACATAACGGGCATCTAAGATACAACGCTACAAGGAGGAGGATCTTGATGAAAAGATCTGTACTGGTGATGGTTGCGGCGCTGGTGCTGTTGCCGCTGGCGGTGTTTGCCAACGGGAGCAAGGAGGGCGGCGCGGCGGCGGCAGGGAAGAAGTTCCGCGTGGCCATTTCGCTGCCCCCGGCGAACAACGCGTGGCAGGCGAAGCTTCTGGACTCGGTGAACGCGGAGGTGGCCAAGGACACGGACAAGTTCGAGTTCACGGTGAAGAACGCGGTGGACGACGCCGACCAGCTGAACATGCTGCAGACCTTCAAGGCGGGCGGCTATGACATGATCATGGTGCTGCCGGGCAACGGGACGCTGATGACGCCGATCTGCCAGGAGATAT
>Ga0326728_10007651_pt1 | contig 27518 bp, 15 predicted proteins | sample MB3enrmetagenome_FD_207602 | JGI IMG/M metagenome (GOLD analysis project Ga0326728, IMG submission 207602) | Lab enriched peat soil microbial communities from McLean, Ithaca, NY, United States - MB31MN | ecosystem: Environmental > Terrestrial > Soil > Wetlands > Peat | place: USA: New York...
TCGAGAAAGACAAATAGCTGCCTTTAGGCAGCTCATGTACTACTAACCGCTTTGAGCGGTTCACGGTTTTAGCAAACCCCCGGCTTTGCCGGGGGTAGGTGATTGCATGCCGAAATTGGCGACCATTGGTTCAATTTCGGCGGCGAACGGACGGTCCGCAAACGGCAGACACGAGCGTAAGCGAGATTGAGGGGAAGGCTCCGCAGGCTTTGCCTGTGGAGGGGGCGACGCGAGCCCCAATAATAGCTGAGGTGTGGATGCAATCTGAACCACGTCGGCCGAGGATAATACTTTATGTATATCTGAGGCGACGTGGTTAAGAGGGCGCCGCAATGGTGCGGGGCACCCGCCGTCCACAGGCTTACTAGCAGGCGATTCTTCCATGCGGACCGGCCTTACCTGCATGTAAACCCGCAAAAAGCCGCCCCGGATGTCCCCACTCGTATCCAAGAGACATCCCTTTCCCTTTCATCGCCACAAAAAAATAACTTGAAAAAGATAGCGGTGTAGCATATAAATTCGTGGTTTTCCATGAGAACGCTTGTAATAATAGGTCTGGCCTATATTCTCTTTATCCACGGCCTTGGGGGCACCTCTCTGTGGGATCCAGATGAGCCCAGGCAGGCCATAATGGCCCGCGAGATGGTGCAGCGCGCGGACTACGTCCACCCCTATATCAACGGCTCACCCTACCTTGAAAAGCCGCCCCTCTATTCATGGCTCATTGTCTTCGCGTCGAAGCTGACGGGCGGGATCGACGAGTTCGCGTCGAGGCTGCCTTCCGCGATCGCCGCAACGCTTCTGCTCTTATTGACGTATTTCCTCGGCAAGAGGCTCGATCACGAGGTCTCCGGCTTTCTGTCGGCCCTCATCCTGGCGACGAACTACCAGTTCCTCGGCAACGCCAGGGAATCGGTCATGGACATGACCTTCGCCTTTTTCATAGGCCTCGCCGTCTTTCTCGGCTACCTCTGCGTCGAGAAGGGAAAGAAGGGACTTCTTCCCCTGGCCCTCTTGCCGTGCGCGCTGGCCATTGTCACGAAGGGGCCTGTCGGCATCATCGTGCCCGTGGCCGTGCTCTTCTTCTATTGCATCGCCACGAGGAACCTGAAGGCCATGTTCGGGCCCCTGGTTCTGGGCTTTCTTCTTGCCCTCGCCGTGGCCTCACTCTGGTTTGGCCTTGCCGGAAAGGCCTATATGAATGAGTTCATACTCCATCAGAACATCAACCGGTTTACGACCGGATTCGATCACCTCGAGCCTTTCACGTACTACTTCCAGAAGCTTTTCACGAACTTCCTCCCCTGGAGCATCGCCTTGCCCTTTGCCGCCTTTTTCGCCTTCAGGAGGCGCCTCTGGCTCCCCCTCATCTGGCTTCTTGTCACGTTCGTCTTCTTCGACATCTCGAAGAGCAAGCGGGCCATTTATCTTCTCTGCTGCTATCCTGCCTGCGCCCTCCTCGTCGGAATCTACCTGAAGGAACGGTGGTACGTGCTCGTGGAAAAGGGGTGGAGCACCGCCATTTTGAGCATCCTGTCCCTTGGTCTCCTCGCGCTGCCCGTACTCCTCTTTCCTGCCATGCACCGCGTGCCCATGGTTCAGGAGATGCTCGGGAAGGACCCCCTCTTTCCCGCTGCCCTCGTGGTCATCTTCGCCGCCTCGGGGCTCGCCTTCTTTCTCTCTATTCTGCAGAAGAGCCCGGGCAAGGGCTTCCTTGCCCTCTTCATCTACCTCGTCTGCCTCGCCTTCCTCTACCATTCCCTGTATCTGCCTTTCATGGATAAGGAGCAGAAGTCCGTCACGCTCATCACCGACGCGATGCACGGGGCCCAAAAGAGGCACCCGGTCTACATGTACGGCTTCAATTCTCCCGCCCTCATCTACTACGTGGGCAAGCCGGTCACCATACTCCAGAGCCCGGCGGAGCTGCCCGCGGAAAAAGATGATATAATCTTGGTCGTAGAGGACAAGGGCGGCAACACGGAGCCCTTCAAGGGGCTTTTCCCCAGCGCGAAAAGCGTCCGCTACGAAAGAGCCGACTATATTGTCTTTGCAGGGGCACATGCACGATAGTGTCGATATATCGGTCCTCGTGCCGGTTCTCAACGAGGAAGAATCTCTGCCCGAGCTGAACGAGCGCCTGGAGAAGACCCTCGGCGCCTTAAGCAGGACCTACGAGATCGTCTACATTAACGACGGCAGCACGGACAACACGCAAGCGCTGCTCGAAAGCTTCCGGCTGAAAAACCTCCGGATCAAGATCATAGAGTTCAACAGGAATTACGGCCAGCACATGGCCATCTTCGCCGGATTCGAGCGCGCCCTCGGACGGACCATGATCACCATCGACGCGGACCTCCAGAACCCCCCTGAAGAGATACCGAGGCTCGTCGAAAAGGCAGACGCTGGATACGACGTGGTGGCAACCTACAGGAGGGGCCGCCGGGACTCCTTCTTCCGCCGGATGCCTTCGTGGGCCGTCAACAAGATCACCGCGCACCTCGTGGGCGCCAAGCTGCGGGACTACGGATGCATGCTGAGGGCATACAGCAGGAACGTGATCGATTCCATCAACCTCTGCCAGGAATCGTCGAGCTTCATCCCCGCCCTGGCCGCCACCTACGCAAAGCGTATCGTCGAGATAGAGGTAGGCCATGAAGAGCGAAAGAAAGGCGTCTCCAAGTACAGCCTCTTCCGCCTCCTGAGGCTCAATTTCGACCTCATGACGGGCTTTTCCCTCTATCCCATCCAGTTCATCAGCCTCGCGGGCGTGCTCATCGCCATCGTGGGTTTCGTGTTCGCCGTCTTCCTCATCATCCGCCGCCTCATCATCGGGCCCGAGTCGCAGGGCCTCTTCACCCTCTTCGCCGTTCTCTTTTTCTTCGTGGGGGTCCAGATATTCGCCCTCGGCGTCATCGGGGAATACATCGGGAGGATCTTCCAGGAGGTACGGAGAAGGCCAAGGTTCATCGTGAGGAAGGAATTGCTGTGAGGGCAGTCGTCCTCGCGTACCACGAGATCGGGTATGTCTGCCTGGAAGAGCTGCTCGTAAGCAAGATCGAGGTTGCCGCGCTCTTCACGCACAAGGACGACCCAACGGAGGAGATCTGGTTCCGCACCCCAAGGGGCCTCGCGGAAAAGCACGGGATACCCGTCCATGACCCCGAGAGCGTGGCATCAGCCGAATGGCTCGGCCGGATCAAGGAGTACGCCCCGGATTATCTCTTTTCATTCTACTACCGGAACATGCTCCCCCAAGAGGTGCTCGACATCCCGAAAATAGCCGCCATGAACCTCCACGGCTCCCTGCTCCCGAGGTTCCGCGGCCGGTGCCCGGTGAATTGGGTGCTCATAGAAGGGGAAGGCAGGACAGGGGTGACCCTCCACATCATGGAGAAGAAGCCTGACGCAGGGGCGATAGTGGCCCAAGAGGAAGTGGAGATCGCCTTCGAGGATACTGCCCATACCCTTGCCCTGAAGCTCGCGGCAGCTGCCGCCCGGCTCATGAGGGGCGTCATGCCGCTCCTCGAATCCGGCACATTCGCCAAAAGACCCCAGGAGGGGCTTTCGTCCTACTACGGAGGGAGGAAGCCGGAAGACGGCATCATCGACTGGACAAAGAACGCCGTGGCCGTGTACAATCTCGTGCGCGCCGTTACCCACCCGTACCCGGGAGCCTTCACCTCCCTCGACGGCCGTAAGCTCCTCATCTGGAAGGCCCTGCCCCTTGAGGGGACAGCCGACGGCCATGCGGGCCTGGTGGTCTCCGCTGACCCGCTGCTCGTAAAGTGCGGCCAAGGCCTGCTTCGCCTCGATTCGGTCGAGCTGGAAGGGGAGGAGGAAACGGATGGGCCGGCCTTCGCAATCGCCCACAGCCTCTACGGGAAGTCGTTAGGAGGAAGGATGTGAAGATACTGATACTCGGCGTGAACGGATTCATCGGCAACAGCCTCGCCACGGCGATCCTCGAAAGGACGGACTGGGAGCTTTTCGGCATGGACATCAGGGACGACAAGCTCGAAAAATGCCACGGCCACCGGTGCTTCCATTTCGTGGAAGGGGACATATCGATCAACAAGGAATGGATCGAATACCACGTGAAGAAGTGCGACGCGGTGCTTCCGCTCGTGGCCATAGCCACGCCCGCCACGTACGTGAAAGAGCCCCTCAAGGTTTTCAACCTCGATTTCGAGGAGAACCTGAAGGTCGTGCGCCTCTGCGAAAAGTACGGCAAGAGGCTCATTTTTCCCTCCACGTCGGAAGTCTACGGCATGAGCCCTGACGACGAATTCAAAGAGGATGAGAGCCCGCTCGTGGTGGGGCCTATCAATAAACAGCGCTGGATCTACAGCGTATCGAAGCAGCTCCTCGACCGCGTCATCTGGGCCTACGGTTTTCAGAAGGGCTTGCGCTTCACCCTTTTCCGCCCCTTCAACTGGATCGGCCCGAAGCTCGACGACCTCGCCATGGAGCCGGAAAAGGAAGGCAGCTCACGGGTGGTCACCCAGTTCATCTCGAACATGATGCGCGGCGAGCCCATACGCCTCGTGGATGGGGGAGAGCAGAAGCGCTGCTTCACCTACGTGGACGACGGGATAGACTGCCTCATGAGGATCATCGAGAACAAGAACGACGTGTGCAACGGGCAGATATTCAATATCGGAAACCCGAGGAACGAGGCCACGGTCAGGGAGCTCGCCCGGATGTTGAGGGACCTCTACGTGAGCTACACGAAGGACGAAAGCGCGAAGCCCCCGGAGATCATCGAGGTCTCTTCGAAGGAGTTCTACGGCAAGGGATACCAGGACATCAACCGGAGGGTCCCGTCGATCGCGAAGGCCGGGGAGATCCTCGGGTGGGAGCCGAAGGTTGACCTCTTCACCGCCCTCAAGAAGACCATAGAGTATTACCTGGTGCCGGCCTAAAGCAAGATGGGCTCAAAGTGCGCGAAAGACCCCGACAACGTCATAGGACTCAACGTCCACGTGGACACCTTCGAGGGCATGCGCACCGGGGTGCCGCGGCTCCTCGACCTCTTCCGCGACTACGGGCTGCGGAGCACCTTTTTCGTGCCCATGGGCAAGGACCATACGGGATGGACCGTGAAGCGCGTCTTCACCCGCCCCGGGTTCATCGGAAAGACCCGCAGGGCAGGCGTCATAGAGACATTCGGCTTCAAAACGCTCATGAGGGGCCTCCTCCTGCCCGGGCCTGAGATAGCCCTGAAAAACAGCGAGCTCCTAAGGGGCATCCGGGCCAGGGGCCACGAAGTGGGCATCCACGGGCTCGATCACGTCTACTGGCACGACCACATCAAGAAGATGGACAAAGCGAGGACCCATGAGACGCTGGATGCGGCCGTGACCAGGTTCGAGGAGATCATGGGAGAGAAGCCCCGCTCATTCGCCGCCCCCGGCTGGATGATCAACGGCCACGCGCTGGCTTTCTTCGGGGAATACGGACTTGCCTACAGCGCGGACACGAGGGGCACATATCCGTTCTTCCCGCGGATGGGCGAAGAGACCTTCACGACCCCGCAGGTCCCGCTCACCCTGCCTACCCTCGATGAGGTAGTGGGCCTCGTGGGAAACGATCCCGAGACCCTCTCGCGATATTTCATCGCGTCCCTGAAATCAGGCCTTAACGTCATGGCCGTGCACACGGAGCTGGAGGGCAAGCGCTGGCTCCCCTTCCTCGAATCCTTCATCAAGAACGCCCTGGAGTTTGGCTTCAGGTTCGAGAGGCTCATCGACATCGTCGCACGCCTCGACAGGGCGGCCCTGCACGTGTGCGACTGCGTCTATGGGAGGGTGCCGGGGAGGGCAGGGGAGGTGACCCTGCAAGGCCCACCCGTCGCGGGAGTGTAATTAGTGTCCGGCCGGCGGACCGGAGGAATCGCCCCGCCCCGGTCTTTTGCTATGACACTTTGCTCTGGTTTTTCCGGCCGATGTGGTACCCCTCTTGGGCGCATGCCTCATTCAAACAGTTTGATAGTTAACTGTAAGAGCCAGGATTTGACCAATCGGACCGTGTCCGGTCATCTAAGAGCCTCTTCCTTTACTCCTTATCCTCGCATTTCTGTTTACATAGCGCCCTTCGAAGTGGTGATCGTTTTATAGCGGTTAAGGCGGGCACGAGGAACGCCAGGCGGCATGGCTCTTTATGAGTTTGCGGCAAGGACGGCAATAAGAATGAATATGGAGTGTCTATTTTCAGCCTGTACTAACAAAGGGAGGCGCTCACTAGCAGGTGTTGCCAATATCGAGCTTCGGTGAACAAGACCATTGACAATACGTACTGGGCGAGCACCGGACACACGAATAAGGGTGAGGCATTTACGAAAAGAAAGCGCACATTGTTTTTTTTTTGTGATCTTTCTATTCTCTTCCGTTGCGAGATCTCTCACCTTGAAAGGTTGCCGTGACCCGCTCATTGCCATTCATGGTGAGCAGACAACTAGAATCATCTCCTGAACACGCACCGGACCATCCACCAAAAGTTGAATTGGACGCAGGATTCGCGGTGAGTGTCACGACAGTTCCGGCCGGAAAACTGGTTCCTGTCGGGCTGATCGAGACAGTCCCGGACCCGGTTCCACGAGTCGTGATCGCGACCGTGTAACGGACAGGTGTAAAGCTCGCCGTTATCGTGTGATTGCTCGTGACGTCATTAAACGTGTACGAACTCACGACCCCGACCGAGCTGCCGTCTGCGGCCACGCTTGCTATCGCATACTCTGCGGAGGGTGTTATGGCGAAGGACTGGTTTGCCCCATAATTGACCGAAACGGAACCGGACGGGGATATGGTCCCTCCCGTCCCCGCTGAAGCGGTGATGGTCTCCTGCGGGAGACCGAAGTTTGCCTCAAATTCATATGCCCCGATCGATGGAGGATTGTTCACTGGATTCCCTGCATAATCGGTAGTGAGGCCCACATTCACTCCGGCGTTGACGCAAGGGGAGCCGGACTGGAGAACAAAATCCGTTGCCTGAGAATAGGAACCCGACCCATCGGTAAAAAGAGGATCAGAAGAAAGAGAGTTCACATCTGAGCCTACCAAGCTTTTCCAGCTTAAAAAGGGTTCTGTTACATTGTTATATTCAAAATCGTTACCGGTATTTGGATAATAGTCATTATAGTTAATGGAAGATGCGTTTGCTTCATAAGCATAAATGTTAATAGTGTTGTTGTGAAAAATGTTGTTCTCGATCGCTGCGATCAATCCTGAATCATCACCCGAATATACTCCTGTTGCCATACCTTCAAAGTCATTATTGAAGACATAATATGCCCCCGGAGTATATGGGCCTATGACCTCAAGCCCCGTCATGCCCGATCCTCCGGCAACAATGATATTATTGTGAAAATAGGAATTGGTCGGTACCGGCAGTGGAGAGACATCAGACGAATAATCATAATCTTCGTGTACGATAACTCCTATATCAAAACCAAATGGACCGATTATGAAGTTGTCATAGACAATCATATTAAGAGCATCATGGAAGAGCATCCCGTATTCACCCATGGCTCCAGCTATTACGGTGTTGTTATGTACTTTCCCGTTCGAGGATGGCTGATCGTAGTAAATTCCTTTGCCGGCATTTGTCAGCGTATTGTATGACACCTCATTGCTATCTGCGAATGTAAGTGGATGATATAATCCGGCAATGTAAATCCCGCCACCATCTGTCAAATACGGATTGAGGTTAGTATTCGTGACGGTATTTTCAGATATAAGGGAATCGCTCATACACATAGTAATTCCAGTGGATAAAATATTGGTAATAGTGTTTCCGGTAATGGTCATCCCTGCAGTCGTATATACCGGATACCCCATTATCGCTCCAGCGCTGTCCGCAGGTAAAATTGGATACATTCCGACATTAGTTATTATATTATTTGTGACTGAGTCGCCGGAAGATCCGTTGAACACACTTATCGCACTATAAAAAAGAGTCCCAGTCGCTCCTGTTACATAGGCAGATGCAGTATGATCGGAAGTACAATTGGTTACTGTCGAATCGATGACGTTGTAACTTGGATAATGAGAAAAAGCCACGGCAAATGAATTATCCCAGTTGAGGGCACAATTACTGACGGTAATACCAGTTATGTTTCCGGCGGATGTATCGAAGAAAATTCCGCCTTTCGCTGCGTACTGAACAGTAATATGATTTACGGTTACATAACTCTTGTCCAGAGCGTAGACCCCGTAATTAATGGTTGATACATCTACCGAACCAGGGCTGCCTCCACTTGGTGCCCATACATAAAGCAATTGAGCCGTCTGATCATAGAACCAAGTGTTCGCAGTCATCATCCACGACTTATTTGAAAAAGTATTCGTCGAACTCGGCGGTGCCGTGAGATAGTATGCTTGATCTGCCCGGGTCGCCGGAGCAAAAGCGGGTGAGGCTGTCGCGGTTCCCTCGCCATCAAAGCCGGTAATAGTTGCTGTTTCAATCGCCCAGCCGCTCGCCATATATGTACCGATATATAGCCAGATTTCTGCTCCAGTTAATTGTGTTAAAGTAAAAGCGCTTAAACCGGTGTCTACGAGATGCGTGGTAGTTCCTGCGGATGTTGTCGATTCATATGTAGCTGTACTTGCTCCGACATTCGTGGGCCAATGAGCGGGCTGGACATATGATCCGCTGATAAATACTTGGGTAGGAGTGGTCGCGAGAGAAGCGTAATATACATTCGTATCACCGACCCGGGTCCATGAAGACAACGTGGTGGTAGGTTGAATGATAGCATTCGTGCTTCCATATGATCCAAGTGTGATCGGGTTTTCGGCAGTTCCGCTTGCCCCCACAGTGACTTCACCATGGAAGGTTGTTCCACCTCTCTGGAGGTAGGTGTTCCCGGCAGCCCATGCAACACTTGCCCATGTGTTGAAAGGTCCGGCTCCGCCTGACGAGGAAGCACAGACTTGGCTTTGGCCATTGGTGTCCGTCGTTGTACCATTACCATTAACCGAACATCCTGGGTCGATATAGTAGGTCGCCGCATGCGCCTTCGCCCCGCGGACAAAGAACAAGGCCAAGAACAGAGCTATCGCGAGCGGAAAAAGCAATGGGCGCCGTTTATTGCTTATCCGGCAGTTAAGGGGGAGAGTTTCATGCATTTTTGTCTTAGGCATGTTCGTTATTCTCCTGGTGAAGGCTTCCTTGTGCAGTGTATCGGTAAGACTATTACCCCAATTGGTATATCACACCACAAACGTGAACGATGGAACCTAAGAACTCCCCGCGCAAAAGCTATCGTTACTATTATAAGGGGGCATGTATAAGGGGGCATGCCTCAAAAGTTTAGAACCTTGTGAACGTGTGATGGAGCTTTTGTAAAAAATGACAGTTTTAGGCGGCAATTGTCGCTGTTGAGCTATTGTCCCGGTCCAGGCTTCGTAAGTGTTTTCAACGGGTCCGAGGTCGCGGCTCCTTTCGGCCCACCGCGTGCGCGAAGCTTTCCTGGGCCTATCCGGGCGAGGTCAAGACAAAAAGAAACGTAAAGAGAAAGAGGAGGATTTTTCGCAAAGGCTGAGCTCCTTTGAGCGATATTGGACCTTTCGGACTAATCGGCGTTCCGCAGAATTCATTTCCGTTACCGACGGCTCCATCTTTTCCTTCGATACGCTAGGCTCGGTTTTAGGAAAAGATTACGCCGTCGCAATCGTTACTTTATTCTGTGGAACGCTCGCGGAAAGCGCAATCTTCATGTTTTATCAACATTTCGCACCCGAGGGCTCCTTCCTCCTGTAATGGATAGGCTCCACAACCCCATCGAACATTATCATTTCACACGGCATTCAGCGCTTTCCTCCCGCAGAAACAACACTGAGACGGTCCGTGGTGACGGGACGTCCGGCGCTTCATTTCACCGCAACGTGTTCTACCCTTTGCCCATGAGAGGAAAGAGGGTCCGGTGATTTCGTCTTTCGAGGAAGTCTACCGGCTGCCACAAGGACCCACAGCACTATGGGGAGGAGATATTGTCCCACGTCGCATAAGAAGATATCCAATTGAAGGAGGGACGTGAAATGAAAGGCAGACACGAGGGCATTGTTGGTTCTGTGAAACAGATGAAGCAGAACAAAGAGCCCTAGGCCTATGGCAAGCCCCTTGGCCTTGCTCGGCCAGGATGTCGACCCCGTCGCGAGGACAAGGGAGGTGAAGGCGACGATGCTAAACGTCTCGTAGTAGACTGCGGTCTCCCGGGGGATGAAAAGTTGGTAATTGAAGAGGGAGAAACCGAAAATCATGAGCCGATCGAGGAGCCAGACGTAACCGTGGTGGACTTCCATCCAGAAGAGGAACATGCACCCCGAGATGACGACCAGGCGGGCGAAAAAGCCCGCGATCCTCACCACGGGACCGGCGGAAGGGTCTCGATCGACCCATTTCAGCCATACGATGCAGCCGAGCGCGACGAGGATGAGGGTGAATACCTGTCCCATGTAGACGTGGATGATCTCGAAGAGCGAGGGGTCGTGCCGCGTCACCACGAAGATCGACACGAGCCTCACCAGGTTCCCGAGATATAGGGCGGGGATGCCCATGGCAAGACCCAGCAGCTTTTTGCGGCCTTGAGTTCTGTAAGAGGAGACGAAGCAGGCAAAGATGGCGACCACAGAGAGGGCGGTGCACTCGAGGACGATCTGGAATGAGATGCCGCTGTCGGCAACGACGTTGCCAGCGACACTCACGGGATAGCCGAAGGCATTGAGGACATCGCCAAGGATTCTGGCAGTGTGCTCGCAGACAGCCTTTGCGAAGGAGTCAGGCAGCGCGCAGACAAGAGCCCAGAGCCCCAAACACGAAAGACTGAAAGCAGCCACGAAGCGAAAGCGTCCGGTCCGGAGCAGAGTGGAGAGAGGGGCACCTGGACGGCTTATCTCTTTGGTGTCCTTCTTGCGTAAAACAGGCTTAGGTCTCTTCATCGGGATGTATTCAAATTCTTTTCCATCCTATCGCGTACCCCCTCGAACCCGTGACACCGATCGACCAAAGGCGTCTTCGATCTCATCTTCCCGAGAGTCATAACGCTACGAAGACAGAAGCCGAAGTGATGAAACGAAGCGATAATCTCTGGTTAGTCTTGCTGCTTTCTTCTCCGTCTTAGTCCAAGCCAGAGCATCCCCAAGGCCGCTCCAATGAAACCCCACTCTCCCAAGGCAGGGACCGGGGCAACTACGGGAGAAAACGTCGCATCGACGGTCTGGTTCGCGGTGGCATCGGTGACCGTATAGGTGAATGTGCCGGATGGGCCCTGGGCCGGGGGCACCGGTACCCCGTTGTCGGTGAGCGACGTCAAACTATAGCCCGCAGCAGGGGTCATGGTGAAGGTGACCGAGCCGCCGTAGGAGACGCTTCCGCTCGAATCGGCGATGGTGCCTGAGCCGCTCTCCTGGGCGGTGATCGTGAAGGTGTTGGCGAAGGTTGCGACGACCGTGTGATTCGCCGTGATATCGGTGATGGTGTAGGAGCCGTTGGAAACCGCGGACGTGACGTTGGCGCCGTTGTCCGTGAGGGATGCCAGACCGTAGCCGGTTGAGGGAGTCATGGTCAATGTGACATTGCTTCCGGTGGCCATGGTGTCAGAGGCCGGTGTCACCGTCCCGCCCGTCCCGTTGGCGACCGACGAGGTGACGGTGTAGGTCTGGATTACCACGGCTGTCACCGCTGCCGTATTGTTCACGCCGCCTGAAGCCCCGACGGTGAAGGGGTACGTGCCTGCAGCCACCGATGAGGCTACCGTAATCGTCATGGTGGAGCTTCCTGCGCCTGGCGCAGGGATGGTAGCGGGGCTGAACGCTGCGGTGATGCCCGTGGGAAGGCCGGAGGCCGACAGGGCGACGGCGTTGTTGGGGTCGCCCAAGACCGTCGTCTGTATGGTGGATGTGCCCGCCGTTCCCTGGTCAATGGAGAAGGCGCTGGGCGAGGCGGAGATGGTGATCTGGACGGGGTCTTGCATTATGGCCTGCTTTACAAGTCCCGACTGGTAAATCCATCCGGCCGTACTCGGATGAGCGCAGAAGTCTTCAAGACAGTTATAGCTTCCGCACCCCGTGCAGGTGCCGGAACAGTGGGCCGCGCTGCATGCTGAATCACAGGTGCCCGATACGCATCCGCCTTGGCCCACGACATAGGCATTTGTCATGCCATACGATCCAGCATCTGTCATCCACGGGATAAAACTATAGCCCTTCCCCTGCCAGTAAGGAGCGATAATCGCCTCCGCTGATCTGGAAAGGGCCGTGTAGTTCGATCCATACAAAGCTCCATCGGTATCGCCAAGGCCATCCCTCGGGCCTACTCCCATACCGATAATAGTGGGCTGATCGCCGGGGGCGTAAAGCCCGGCCACCCAGTCGGCAAGACGGTTGTTCATATCCGCTATGGCGGCGGCGCTGTAGCCGGTGCAGCTCCCGGCTTGATACCCGGTGCAGCACGTATCGGGAACGCCGCTCGACGTGCATTCCCCGTTGTTCGTCATGTCATTCGCGCCGCCGCTGCCCCAACCGATGTTGGAAGGGCTATAAAGTTTGGTCAGATGGGTCACCATAGGCATCCACCGTGCCAATAAGACGCCGGGTAGACCGGCAAAGGAATCAGTAGAGGTTCCCGAACTGCTTGGTGTCCCTGCTGTCGGGGTCGGAGCGGTGGCATAATTGTGCAAATAAACCCACGTCCATCCATTTGAGGCTGCAAAAGCAGGATCATTGAGCAAAAGACTCCACGCCTTCGTCTGACCTCCTGAAAGAGCCTCATAAACCCAACTATCTCCTGCGGGCAGGATCAGCTTAGGCGTCTGCGTGAGATGTTGCGTGGTGGTCCCGCCGACATAGCAACCGATGGGTGGGGAGCCTCCGAGAGACTGGTTTGCATAGTCCCTCGTAAGGTTGTAGCTGAGCGGCCCGATGTTCGTAAGGACCGAGGCATTGCCACGGCCTATCGTGAATGAGGAAGACGAAACGGTGGGCGACGTTGCGCTTCCCGTCCAGCCCGGATCAAAGGACACAACATCGTTGCCCCAGGTGCCGGAGCCGTCGAAGCCTATTATCCAACTGTTCGTGTTCGTCCATTTCGTGCCAATCGAGGCGGTTTTCCAGGAGAGATTCTGACCGCGCAGAAAGTTCGTGATTGTCTGTCCGGTCGCAGCGAAATTCCAGAAATACTCAAGTGTTCCTATGGCAGCGTCAGAGACGTAAAGGTTGTTATAGAGGGCAGCTGTCGCCAGCGTACCATTACTGAGCGCAATGGGGGTCTGGGTATTGCTTGAGTTTTGGTAGATGGTATCGTTGATGAACCTGGTCTCATATGACCCACCGCCTAAGCGCATTCCAGCGTTATTCACGATATAAGAGGAGAGCACATAGGCATTGCCATACGTGAAATCGCTTGTACGGGCGAGCTGGTTGATGAGGCAACCGACACAGTAAAATGTGCCGCTGCCGGTATAGGTGTGGAATAGTGCTCCCTTCCCAAGATTGTCCTGGCTGCCGTCGATCTCGACATCGGAGGCAAAGAAAGTACCGTTGCTGTTACTGTACCAGAAGCTTCCACCCGCATAATTGTAGTTGGCCGGAAACTGGAAGGCGGTACATTTGGACAGGCCCGTACAGCCGCCTATGAATTTTTCCGTGCCCGTGCTTTGTGATCTGAAAAGGTACTCTACAGAAGTCGGCAGGGAGACCGTCGTCTGCTCGGCCTCGAAGTACCAGTTCCAGACATGGCCCGCGTTCGGACCGTTGACGGTTGCGGTTGTTTCGTTGTACGTTCCGTTGGCGACGTAGATATTCGCGTTATTACTCGCATCTGCCGTATATATCGTTCCTCCACCCCTGGCCCCCGAGATTGTGGCCCAAGGCGCACTACAGCTTCCCGTTCCGGTTGTATCGTTTCCGGCAGGAGAGCTTGAGCAGCCTGTCGCCGTAGCGATCCACGAGTCCCAGGTGTGGGTGGAGTCTGTACCGTTCACGAAGCAGCCACTTGAACAATCCGTATAGTTGACTGCCTGTGCGGTGCCGTTTATAAGAAGAAAAGCCATTAAGAAGAGTAGGGGCCGCTTCATGGCGTCACCTCAAAGGCTCGGATCAAAGTCGGCCAGATATGCGGACAGAGTAGACCGATATTGCAGGATGATGATGTCTGCCGCACTCGCCGTAGTCGTTGTGGCCAGATGGGCCTGCGCAAGACAGAGTAAGAACAAAAGCAGGTACCGCAGGGAAAGCAAAGATGCGCAATGCACGCTCCGATCGCGAAGCCTCTCGTCTCATGGGTAAATACCGGCCCTTTTCCTCTTCATCCTTCCATCCCCTTGACAACACTCAGTACCCCGTTATCCGTTGACGTTCAAAGGCGGAAGATTCTCTGACAGGGTTGTTCGGCCTGGACTGCTAAGGCATTGCTTGGATCAGATCAATGCGGCAGTCGGGCTTTCTGCAGACGACGATAACGAAAAGACCACTCTGAGGCCCGTTTGCTTTTGTCCCATGGTCGCCCACGGTTTGGCTTTTTCTACAGCACCATTTCACCATGGAACTATTACAGAGTTATTAAGGTATGGTTAATAATGTGTAAAACCATCATCTTTTACTATCGCACATAGTAAAGTGTTCTCGTTGAATTCACGTGGATGACACACGCTTCATTTTCCGTGTCTATGATAAATCCCATCCATTTAACAGCACGTGCACTGAAGTGTCTGCAACTACTCTTTGTGCACATACATTCACTTACCTAGACAAATATAGGCTATAGACCTACAACGGTAAAGATTTGTTGTATGAATATTAACTAGAAATTTGTAATATTATGTAGTCTAGTATCCTATAGTCGAATGACCATTCCACGGAGAGAGCATAATGGGTCCAAGACCCCCGGGTGAAGGACATCTACTTACGTAAGGTGGCCGTCTTGTTCTTCCGGAGTTCCCACAACAGAGGTGGATATTTCTCATGCGTATGAAACTTAGTGTATTTGCCAAGAAACGAGGCATCAGCTACCAAACGGCGTGGCGGTGGTTTAAGACCGGAAAATTTCCCTCGGGTATCACCATGGAGCAGATGCCGACGGGTACGATCATTGTCACGGAAGCACCTTCCTCTTCGGAGGTTCCTTTTCCGGGTATGGCGGTATATCTCTATGCCCGCGTATCGACTCCTGATCGAAAGAGTGATCTTGACGCCCAACTCGGCCGCCTCGCCGCATATGCCGCTGTCCACGGGTGGGCCGTAGTCGAGTCGGTGGCCGAGATAGGCTCCGGCCTCTCAGGGAACCGTCCAAAACTAATGAAGCTCCTCTCGAACCCCGAGGTGAAGGCCATCCTCATCGAGCGTCGGGACAGCTTGCTGCGCTTCGGGTCCGAATATGTCGAGGCGGTCATGGGAATTCAGGGGAGAAAGCTCATCGTGATGAACCCCTCCGAGGCCAGCGGCGACATGGCTCAGGACATGGTCGACGTGTTTAGGTCGTTCTGCGCCCAACGGTATGGATGCAGACCGGCGAAGAACAGGGCACGGAAGGCTCCTGTGGACCTTTCACGAAAATCTGGCTCGTAGCAAGCGGTTGTTCCCGGGCGGATCGGGGTGACCCCTGGTGACGCTCTCAATGATGGCGCCCGAAGGGGAATCTCTGTGATGGTTGATCATGCCGGTACACATCATCGGTCGGCAAAACTCCGGTGTTGCCATCTCCGTCGCGGCTTCAAGAGCTGAGGTACCACATTACGCGCGGCATCCCTTCACAATTCTGAGAAGCGGAATGGCGCTGGTGGCAGGTGGAAACGTGTTTCTGTAATTATTACAAGTTGTTAGTCTAAGACTCAATGTTGTGATGGAAGACGGAGAAGTCAAGCCGAAGAGGGGACGTCCCCTCCAGCTATTCAATTGGGCCGGCAGAGGGAAAGAAAAAGGGGTCTGAACTTCCCATTATATCTTAGTAGACTGTCCTTCCGAAAGATTCTCCTGTCTGAGCCGTGCCTTCAACCAGACCTTAAGTCGTTCTTCCAGGGGGCCAATCCATTTTTCAAGAGAAGCCATATCCCCGTTGACCAAGGCTCTTCTGTGTTCAGGGGTAAGATCGAAGGACGACAGGGCGCCTGCGGGATTTTCCGCGAGCGCTGCCAGGAATTTGTTGTCTTTCGCTGCCCGCTCCAACACCGCAAGGATGGCCCTAACGGAAGACACTTTAAATTCCGGGATCTTGGCTTGAGGATCGACAGCAGTTATCGTGAGGCGGTTTACAGGGGCATCCCCCCAGTGAAAGGCCATGAAGGCCAGGCCGGGGCGGACCCGCCGGGATTTTCTTACCTTCGTTTGCACCTCGCCCCGCCGAGAATGCAGAGAAGTCAGGTCCCCCTCTTCAATCCCCAGGCGACGCGCATCCTCGGGATTCATCTCTACGCGACTGTCTGCAGCCAAGGCCTCCAAGACGCGGGAGCGATGGCTCATGCTTCCCGTATGAAAGTGCTCCAGTATCCTGCCGGTGGTTAGCAGAATGGGATAGGCAACGGTGGGTAGCTCTGCCGGTGGTTTGTCCTGTACTACGTGAAATTTGCCGCGACCGCGGGAGAATCGTCCTTCATGGAGCCGGGAAGTGCCGGGATGTGTGCGATCAGGGCAGGGCCATTGAAGGCCTTCGTAATTGTTCAATCGGTCGTGCGTGATACCGCCATAGATGGGTGTAAGCCGGGCAATTTCCTCCATGATTTGCGCACTGGATCGGTAATCCATGGGGTATCCCATCCGTCGGGCAATTTCCGCTATGATCTCCCAATCACTTCTAGCCACCCCGGGGGGATCAATGGCCCTACAAACCAGTTGGACCCTCCTCTCCGTGCTGGTGAAGGTTCCGTCTTTCTCGGCGAAACTGGTTGCCGGCAGAATTACGTCGGCCAACTGTGCTGTCTCCGTCAGAAAGATATCCTGAACGACGAGCAAGTCGAGCTTAGAGAATGCCTCTTTCGCATGATTCAAGTCCGGCTCGCTTAGCATGGGATTTTCCCCCATCACAAAGAGAGCCTTAAGGTGGCCGGCATGTGCGGCCTGAATCATATCCGTGACTGTCAGGCCGGGTTTTTCGCTAAGGGCTTTACTCCAGCCCTTTTCAAACTTTTCCCGCGCGCCAGGATCGTCCACCCGCTGATACCCGGGATAGAAAACTGGCAAGGCACCCATGTCGCAGGCTCCCTGAACATTGTTCTGCCCCCGCAGTGGTGCAAACCCCGTTCCCTCTCGGCCGACGTTGCCGGTGAGCATGAGGAGGTTGGCAATTGCCTTCACATTGTCTGTCCCCGTTGTATGCTGCGTAATCCCCATGCCGTAAAAAACTATGGCCCTCTCGGCCCGGCCAAACAGAAGTGCCGCCTGCCTGATTTTCTCCCCTGAAATACCTGTAATTTCCTCCACCTTCTTCACATCGTACGGATCCAGAGACCTGAGGAATGGCTCGAAGTCTTCACAGCGGTCCGCAACAAAGGCTTGGTCATGGAGACCCGCCTCCACAATCTGTCTCATGATTCCATTCAAAAGCGCCACATCCGTGCCCGGTAAATGTGAAAGATACACATCTGCAATCTCGCTCAAATCGATTGCCCTGGGATCGGCGACAATCAGCCTTGCTTTGTTGTTCCTGACGGCCCGCCGGATGTTTCGCCCGATGATGGGATGGCATTCGGTCGTGTTGGAGCCGATGATGAAGAACGTGTCCGCGCGGTCTATGTCGGAGATGGAATTGCTCATCGCGCCCTCGCCGAACGCCGCGAGTGCCGCGGTAACGGTAGAAGCATGGCAGAGGCGGGCGCAGTGGTCCACATTATTCGTTCCTAGCACGGCGCGCGCGAACTTCTGGAGGAGATAGTTATCTTCATTGGTACATTTGGCTGAACTGAGCACGCCGACGGCGTCCGGCCCGAGGCGCTCCACGGTTCTGGTCATGCCCTGGACGACTCGGTCCAGCGCCTCTTCCCAGCCCGCCTCGTAAAATGCATCGCCAGGATTACCGCTCGCCTTTATCTCTTTTTTCGTCCCTGCCCTTCTGATAAGGGGCATTGTCAATCGATCCGGATGATTCACGAAGTCGAACCCAAAGCGGCCCTTGACGCAGAGACCGCCCATATTGACGGGGCTTCCCTTTCGACCCTGCACGTCAACGATGCCGTTTCCTCGAATGCCTAGAGAGAGGGAACAGCCCACCCCGCAGTAAGGGCAGATCGTGTTGACCCGGTGGGTCGGCTGTTCATAATGCTTAGGGACAAGGGCACCCGTCGGGCACCTTGCGATGCACTCGCCGCAGGACACGCAGATAGAATCGAGGATCGGTTTGTTGCCGAGGGTACTCACTCTGGTCGCGCAGCCCCGGAAGGCCAGGTCAATAGCACCTATTGCGGCGATCTCATGACAGGCCTGCACGCACCTGCCGCACAGGATGCATTTGTTATGGTCCCGATCGAAGGCAGGGTGACTTGTGTCAGGCGGCACTATCTGCTTTCCCTTGCGTAGCCGCTCCAGATCTTTCTCCGTGATACCCAGGTACTGTGCCACCTTCTGAATCTCGCAGTTCAAGTTCTTATAGCAAGTAAGGCAGTCGCCCTGATGGTTCACGAGGATCAGCTCCAGGGCGACCCGCCGGGCCAGGTTCACCGTAGCCGTGTCGGTCCTGACGACCATACGGTCTGCCGCAGGCGTCGTACAGGAGCTGACGGCACCGCGCATGCCCTCGATTTCCACAACGCACAGCCGGCAAGCCCCATAGGGCTTCAGGTCGGGGTCATAGCAGAGTGTTGGAATATAGATGCCGGCACCGAGCGCTGCCTGCAGCACCGTTTTGCCTTTTTGCACCGGCACGTTTTTCCCGTCGATCGTCAACTGTAGCGAGCCGGCCCCAGCCATTTCGGGGTTTGAAGCCATTGCACCGGTACTCACGTGGCCTCCTTATTTTCAACGGTCAGCGTTTCGTGAGGCTTGTCTTCGTCATCGACGTGCGCAACTCCTATTCCGTTTCTAGGTCGCAGCGCAAACACCGTTGTGCCTCTGCAATGGCCGCTGCTTTCGAAAAGCCCTGTTCCACCAACCGGAATTCTTGAGTCCGCTTCTTTGGTGAGAGGACCGGCATCCTGGGGCGATAATGTTCCCCTTCCTCCTCGGGCATCTTCGGCAGCGACGAGACATCTTCAGACAGGGCGATCGTTTCATTTATGGAACCCTTCCCGCCCAGATACTTGTCTATCGACGCGGCCGCCTGCCTTCCTGCCGCAATCGCCTCGATGACGGACGCAGGGCCGCTGACCGCATCTCCACCCGCGAACACCCCGGACATGGACACGGATGATGTGTAGGGGTCGGCCCTCAGCGTCCCCCCTTGATCGATACCAATCCACAATTTCATCTTTTCGGGTATTTGGGGGATCTGGCCGGTTGCCGATATGATAGTGTCGAACTGTTTTGTAAATTCGCTGCCGGGCAGCGGCTCCGGCCGTCTCCTCCCGCTGGCATCGGTTTTTCCTAGCTGCATACGAATAGAGGTCATGGCGAGATGACCGTTTTGGCGGGATATGCTGACGGGAGAAACGAGATAGTCTACCTTGACGCCTTCCTGCATTGCCTCGCGAACCTCCTCGGGAGACGCTGGCATTTCGTCCCGGCCGCGACGGTACAGTATGGTGACCTTTTCGGCTCCAAGGCGAAGCGACGTCCGTGCGGCATCTATGGCAGCGTTGCCTCCACCAATTACGGCTACCCTTTGTCCAAGGGCAACTTCGTTGCCAAGGCTCACATCACGGAGCAGGGAGACACAGTCGATTACGCCGGGAGCTTCTTCGCCGGGAACTTTCATCCGTGTGCCTGCGTGTGCTCCCGGGGCCAGGAATATGGCGTCATATCCTTGCTTCCGGAGCGAATGCAGAGAATCTATTCTGCTGTTCGTCCGTATTTCCACGCCGGCCGCTCTGATCCCCTCTATTTCCCTCTCCAGTACATCCTCTGGCAGCCGATATCGGGGGATGCCGACACGCATCATCCCGCCCGCCACGGGCAGCGCCTCGAACACCGTTACAGCATGGCCTCCGCGTTTGGATAGGTAGTACGCCGCCGTCAACCCGGCCGGACCGGAACCCACAACCGCAACGTGCTTTCCGGAAGGTGCTGCCCTCTGCTCTTGATCAGCAGCCTTCCTTTCACCATGGTCGGCGGCAAAGCGTTTCAGCGCTCTGATGGCGACCGCTTCGTCGAGTTGAGCGCGGCGGCACTTGTCCTCGCAGGGATGAAAGCAGACATAGCCGCAGATGGAAGGAAAGGGGATCTTTTCACGAATTACCCGAAGGGCCTCGTCGTATCTCCCCTCGGCGATGCGGCGGATGTAGCGAGGTACGTCGACACCGGCAGGACAGGCATGACTGCACGGGGCCTTGACTAATCCCTTGCACACTGCCGCTGGACAATGTGCCCTCATAATGTGAGATACGTATTCATCCCTAAAATAGCGGATCGTGGATAACACGGGGTTGGGGGCCGTCTGTCCCAAGCCGCAGAGGGAACCTGCCTTGATTGCCCCACCTAATTCGATCAGGAGGTCGATATCCTGCATTGTACCCCTGCCATTCGTGATGTCCTCGAGGATGTCGAGCATCTGTCTTGTTCCCCAGCGGCATGGTATGCACTTTCCGCAGGACTCAAACTGGGTGAACGAGAGAAAATACTTCGCCATGTCCACCATGCAGGTGTCTTCGTCCAGGACCACCATGCCGCCCGATCCCATGATAGAACCGGCTTTCGCGAGTGTTTCATAGTCAACGGGGGAATCGAGAAAACTCGCTGGCAGACAGCCACCTGATGGGCCTCCCGTCTGTACGGCCTTAAAGCGCTTGCCTCCGGCAACGCCTCCGCCGATCTCGTAGATGATCTCCCGGAGGGTCGTTCCCATGGGAACTTCAACAAGCCCACTGTTCCTAATTTTGCCGGCAAGGGCAAAGACAGCCGTGCCCTTGCTTTTCTCTGTGCCGATGCTGGCATACCACGCTGCGCCTTTCTCAATGATGACCGGGACGCTTGCCAGAGTTTTCACATTATTGATGTTAGTGGGCTTGCCCCATAATCCAGACTGGGCGGGGAATGGAGGACGCGGGTTTGGCATGCCTCGCCTCCCCTCGATGGATGCCATTAGGGCAGTTTCTTCACCGCAGACGAAGGCGCCGGCACCCTCCTTGACGTGGACGCTGAAGCTGAAATCGGAGCCCAGAATATGCTCTCCTATGAATCCGCGCTCTCTGGCTTGCTCCGTGGCGATGTGCAAGCGCTTAATGGCCAGGGGATACTCAGCGCGACAGTAAACATAACCGTCGCCAGCACCGATTGCGTATGCAGCGATAACCATCCCTTCAAGGACTGCATGGGGATCGCCCTCGAGCGTGCACCTGTCCATGAAAGCCCCAGGATCACCTTCATCGGCATTGCAAATCATATACTTCTTTTCGGCGGGCGTATTGCGACAAAACTCCCATTTTTGTCCTGTGGGGAACCCGGCGCCACCCCGTCCTCGCAGACCCGAGTGTCTTATCTCTTCGATAACCTCTTCGGGAGACATTTGGAATAGAACCTTTTGAAGTGCCGTATAGCCGCCGTTGACGATGTAGTCGTCAATCGTTTCTGGGTTGATATGGCCGCAGTTGCGCAGAATGAGGTGTTGCTGATTTCGATAGAAATCTATGTTCCTATAGGATGCGATGGGTTCAGTGGTCAGTGGATCTCGGTAAAAAAGGCGTTCAACATATTTACCTTTCAAAAGGTGTAAATTCACAATATCAGGGACATCTTCCCTGGTGACATGAGTGTAAAAAATATCCCCTGGTTCGACAACCACAATCGGACCTTGCTGGCAGAAACCGTGGCACCCGGTGAAGTCAACCAAAACCTCGGGTAACCCTCTCTTCTTTACCTCCACTTCGAATGCAAGCCTGATCTGCTCGGACTTGGACAAGGCACAACCTGGCCCCTGGCATATCCTGACCGTGTATTTTTTCTCCGGTGCGGATTTTGGCCGTGTTCCTATCGCCATTGACGTCCTCATTAGTCTCTTTGCTTAAGGATGTCGGGCACCTTCTTGGTGGTCATCTGGCCGTAAGTATCATCGCCGATTACCATGGTCGGGGCCAAGGCGCAGGCGCCGATGCAGGCCACCGTTTCCAACGCATATTTGAGATCAGGCGTGCTCTCACCCGGCTTTATCCCAAGCTGCTTTTCGACCTCTCTCAGAATCCGCGCGCCTCCCCGCACGTGGCAGGCTGTTCCGCGACAGACCCTGATCACATGCTTTCCCGCGGGCTGAAGGCGGAATTGGGCGTAAAAGGTAGCGGTCCCGAAGACGCTCGCGGCGGGCACCCTCGTCAGACGCGCTATCTCACGCAGCGATTGTTCAGGCAGATAGCCAATTTCCTTCTGGACGAACTGGAGTAGAGGGATGAGCTCGTCTGCCCCGCCTGCAAATTCCTTTCTGATCGCTGCCGAGAGACCTTCCAACTCAGGCGTGCTTGCGCCGTCCAGTTCTTCATCGCCGGCTTGTTCCATCTTGCCCCTCCTTTCCCAGTCTCACACCCAACTTCCAAGTCCCGGTACTGAAAAGGCATCCGCTTACCACGCTTCCCGTTCCAGACGCCTGTGTACGAACAGCAGCTGCTCCTCGGTGAGCTCGCCAACATTCTCTCGGATCCAGTTCAGATCGGCAGATACGATAGCGGCCTTGGCGTTGTGTGACAGACGGTAATCCCTGAGGGCCTCGGAGCCGTTTTCCATCAAGTCGCGCCAGAATGCCTTGTTTTGATATGCCCGTTCGAGGACCCGGATAACTTCTTGCCCTTGGATGAGTCGTTCCTTCTCGGTCTCCGCGATGAGTAGTTCCATCGAGCCCTTTTCCCGATCCTTCAGCGCCGTTCCCACCGCTGCCCTGAATTCATCGTCGGTAAAGGGTTTGCGCAGGTAATCCGACACCCCCATCTTCACGGCCTGGACGGCCGTGGAGACGGACGGATATCCCGTGATAATGACCACCTTGGTCTCGGGGCGTTTCTCATGTACACGCTGTATCACCTCCATGCCATCGATGTCGGGAAGTCGCAGGTCGGCTACCATAAGATCAAAGTCTTTCGTTCGGAATTTATCCAGGGCGCCCTGTCCCGTGTCGGTCATATCGACCGCATAGCCTTCTTCATCCATAACCATTTGGAGCCCTTTGGCTAAGCTGAATTCATCCTCCACAACGAGAACATTGGGCCGACTTCGGACGGCTGTCTGCATTTGATGCATTGTATTACCTCCTTCTTTACGTATTCATTCACATTGTGTTCTGCCTCTTCACACCTCTTAGCAAGAGGAGTACCATAGTGCACATAGGTCGGAGAGATGCCAAATAGTCTTGATACTCAACAGAATATGGCATCTATGACCGTGACGTATGGTTACGTTATTGTACAAAACTGTATGAATAGTTGTGCATGGAAACGCATTGGATGTATATTCCCGCCAACTACTTTGGATATTTATCGATGTATAATTGAATATACGGTTTGATGGATGTTATGTATAATTGAATATACGGTTTGATGGATCTCCTTAGAGGCCGTCTGGAAGAGACAAAAGATGGTTCTTGCAAAAAGCTAAATTGATCCTGTATTCAGAAGATTTGAATACAGGCATCGGCGGGCGTTGCCTTACAGGGTAAAGTGCTTTTGAAAGGAGGACGCCATGGGCCATGAAATTAATACCGAGAACATTTATGCCGTGTTACGCGAAATCAGGGCCTCGATTCATACAGACACCCGTGTCAAAGATGTGTTGGATATCGTCGCGAGAAAATCTGTTGAGGCGCTGGACGGTAAGGGCGGAGTAATACGAATTCTTAATCAGGCGACACACCAGTTTGAATTATTCGCTGCCTACGGTGCATCAGGTTTAGGGGAACGATTGCTTTCCCGGGGTCCCATCACAAAAGAGGAGATCATTACCGAACTCTGCAGTGAGAAGCAAGTCGTTATTATGCGGGACATCCTCAACGATCCACGCGTTCAATACCCAAAAGAGGCATGGGCGGAGGGCTTCCGAATGGCCATCGATGCTCCGCTCGCCATAGGAAAGGATACTCTCGGCATTCTTCGGGTTTATTTCTCCGACCAGAGGGAATTTTCTGAGGAGGAGCTCGATTTCGTTATTTTCATTGCCGAACAAGGGGCCTTCGCCATTGACAGGGCCAAACTCATGGAAGAGCAGCAGTCACGGTATGATCATCTGGCACTCCAGACGGAGAAGCTTTCCGCAATGGGACGGATGGCAGCGGGGATCGCCCACGAGATCAATAATCCGCTCGCCAGTATCCTGTTGTTCAGCTCCAACTTGCTCAAAAAGGTTCCCCAGGGGGGACCGATCAAGGAGCACCTTGAGCTCATCGTTCAGGAGACGATCCGCTGCAAGGGAATAATTCAGGAACTCCTTGAATTTTCCAGGGAGAGCGAGCCCCATATGACCATGGCCAATATCAACGAGATCTTGGATAAAGCGCTGTATATCCTGGAGAATGAGCTTCGACTCAGGCACATTGCCAATCAAAAACACTTATCGACCGAGATCCCGGACACCCTGCTGGACAAGGACCAGATTGAACAGGTCTTCGTTAACCTCCTCCTGAATGCAGTGCAAGCAACCGAAGATAGGGGCACAATCACTGTTAAGAGTTACTTAGTCTCAGAAGGGGATCGAGTAAGATGCGAAATAACCGATACCGGCTGTGGCATCCCGCCCGAGCACATGTCAAAGATCTTCGAACCCTTCTTCTCCACAAAACCAAAAGGGACTGGTCTGGGACTGGCCGTCAGTTACGGCATCATCCAAAAACACCGGGGGCACATCTACGTCTCCGGTGGTCCCAGGGGTAAAGGAACTACTTTTACCGTTGAGATCCCCGTAGCTTCTACGGCTTTCAGCTGAAGATGTCGGGAAGACAGGGAATGGAACCTGTAAGAATCTTAGTTATTGATGACGTACCGTCAATCTGCAAAGCATCCAGCCTGGTCCTGTCCGGCAAGGACCAGATAGTTGATACTTGCTTGAGCGGCAAGGAAGGATTGGACGCGATCCATGAGGGCAGGTACGACATCGTCCTTTTGGATATGAAACTACCGGACATGGACGGGATGGATATCCTTAAGGCCCTCCACCCGACCAATCCGGGAATCTGCTTTATAGTCATGACTGGGTATTCCACCGTTCAAAATGCAATTGAAGCCATTAAATCCGGGGCGTTCGACTACCTGACCAAGCCCTTTACCGATGATGAGCTCCTGTTCACCGTAAACAAGGCAATCGAGAAAAAACGACTGGCAGAAGAGAATCTCTCCTTGCGAAAAGAACGCCTCCATCGATTCAGCTTTGAAAACATTATCGGGGAGGATCCCAAAATCCTTCGGCTCTTCGAGCAGATTGAAAAGGTCGCGCCCACAGACAGCACGGTGCTTCTTTATGGAGAGAGCGGGACTGGAAAAGAGCTCTTTGCCGGCGCTATTCATGCCCACAGCCAGAGGGCATCGCGGCAGTTCATCGCCGTGGATTGCAGCACCCTTTCTCCAAGCCTCCTTGAAAGTGAGCTTTTTGGCCATGCAAGAGGCGCATTCACTGGTGCGTTCGACAACAGGGAAGGCATCTTTGACGTCGCCCACGGCGGGACCCTCTTCATGGACGATGTGACAAATCTGGACCTCGAGATTCAGGGAAAGCTTCTGCGTGTCTTAGAGACGGGAGAATACAAACCCGTCGGTTCGAGCCACTTCAAGATTGCTGACAACAGGATCATTGCGGCGACCAACCGGGACCTTAGGAAAATGGTGGACGAGGGGACCTTTAGAGGGGATCTGTTTTACAGGCTGAGCGTGGTTCCCATTTACGTCCCGCCCCTTCGCGAGAGGAAGGGGGACATTCCCAAACTTGCCTATCACTTCCTGCGACGCTTTTGCCACAGGACGGGCAAGCGTATCGAAGGGTTTTCTGACGATGCCCTCGAGACGCTGATGAAGTACGAATGGCCCGGCAATGTCCGTCAGTTGAAAAACATCGTGGAGCGTTTGGTAATCATGTCGGATGAATCGACCTTGGATCTGCTCTACCTCGCGGAACAATTGCATATGAAAGTATATGGGATATCCGACCAAATCCCGGAAACGATCGAAGAACTGAAAGTCCGCAAACAACATCTTCTGGAAGATGTTTTTGGACAAATACAAAGGGCGTTTCTCATCAAAGCCCTGAAGGCGAGCCAAGGCAATATCACTCGTGCTGCTGAACGGGCGGGTATGGCGCGGCCAAATTTCTACGCTCTTATGAAAAAGCACAACATCGTGGCCCATCATATCAAGGAAGAAGCGCACGAGAGGAAGTGATGACTAGAAGGTTGACAGAGAGTGTCTCGCTTTCGGGCAGTGCAGACCCCCGATCAGGGCGTGGCGCGATTCCCGCGAAACAACCCCTCCTATTTGGATGATCGCTGCAAGCTTTGTATAACTATCAGGTAAGCGCTGGGCCAGCAGAATGGCAGAACGCCGATTGTAGCTTTCTTCTGGCAATCGATAGAATGCCTCATATTGCTTAAGGGAGCGGCATAGGGGACGAGACCGCAACCCTCACCTCAGACGAACCATCCGATTCAACCATTAAGAGCGTTCCGCAGAATAAAGCAGCGATTGCCCCGGCGTAATCTATTCCTAAAGCGAAAGCCTAGCGTAACGAAGGAAAAGATGGAGCCGGTCGGTAACGGGAATGAATTCTGCGAAAACGCTATAGCACGTGTTATGCATGGCTCTGATCCCAAACCGGGATGCGGCGTTCTTGCGATCAGGCCAGGGGGGACGTCGTGCGAACCTCCTCCACCGGGTCGATAGGCCTGACTCGTCGCCGGAGCCACTGGACGTTCTTTCGGGAATGCCGATTTTTGTTGACATACTATTAGCTGTCTGCTATATATGAGGAGAGGACGGTCAGCCGCCATGTGGGACCGAAGAGAGCGAGACATGGTCAATTGGGAGGGAGAGAGGACGAGTCCACGTCCGTGGGGCGGGAGGTCTTCTTATCAAAGGAGGTCCGGATAAGTCGGTTTATGCGCTCTTCGGGCGCAATTGTGATGGCATAGAGCTAATAAGTGTATACTTTTCTCGGGTCGCTTGAAATGGCTTTTAGCCCCGAAGCTGTAGGAAAAGACGAGCAAAGAAGGAGAGCCGGCGTAAGGAGGGAAAGAAGTATGTTTCCCCTGTTTATGACCTGTTTGCGCCACAATCTGGAGAATCGGTGGAATGCCGAAAAATAGAAATGTGTGTACTTTTGTTACCTGATGAGAGAGCCTGGTATGCCGGTGAGGTGAGCCGATCCACTAGCCCGTAGGGTCCAGCCTTTGCGTCTCTTCCCTTTGTTGATGGGTGGCCTAAGCAGGCTTATGCCTGTGGAGGGGGTGCTGAACCCCAGTAACGAGCGAAGCGAGGCTTGAGC
>Ga0326728_10007652_pt1 | contig 27515 bp, 28 predicted proteins | sample MB3enrmetagenome_FD_207602 | JGI IMG/M metagenome (GOLD analysis project Ga0326728, IMG submission 207602) | Lab enriched peat soil microbial communities from McLean, Ithaca, NY, United States - MB31MN | ecosystem: Environmental > Terrestrial > Soil > Wetlands > Peat | place: USA: New York...
CATGGCGGAGATTTCCGGGGGCGAGTACTCCTTGCCCAGCGCTACCACGCGCACGTCGCCATTGGGGCCCGAGATCACCTTATAAGACACCGTCTTGATTTCGCTCTGAACTTCATCGAAGCGGCGTCCCATAAACCGCTTGATGGAATAAATCGTATTCTCGGGATTGGTGATCGCCTGCCGCTTTGCCACTTGCCCGACCAACCGCTCTCCCGTCTTCGTAAACCCTACCACCGAAGGGGTCGTGCGGCCGCCCTCGGGATTCGTGATCACCGTCGGCTCGCCGCCCTCCATTACCGCCACAACCGAATTCGTGGTACCAAGGTCAATTCCTATAATCTTGCCCATAACGCACCCTACCTCCTCAGTCGAACGGATAACCGCCCATCTAATTCAACCCTATTGCCTCCAACGATTAGATGCTAGCTACGCACCATTAGTCGCATGTTAGAATATATGTTGAGCATTCCATTGTCAACATAAATTTTCATAAGATTCTAAACTCTTTGTTATGAATTAGATGCATTGACCGTGCTTTATCGGCTCAGGAAGTTCCTGAAGCTAACTCCGGCAATCAACTGCATCAACTACCCTCGCCCTATTGGGGGGAGAGGGTGGCGCGAAGCGCCAGGTGAGGGGGGCATCCCGGAACGAATTGAGAAGTATGTTCCTGAAACGCCTTTAGTGAACAGCGTTGCGTTTAAGTCGGCGGCTCCGAGTCGTCGGCCCGCGCCGGGGATGGCCTGAATGCTCCGCGGTGCGGCGCCCGACGGCAGATCGACAATACAGAATCACAGGATTGCCAGGTGCAAAGCCGCATCGTTTCAGTTTATGCTGAAGGTTTGGGAGGAAACTATGGCACGAAAGACCCACCAACCTGAATACATGCCCGAACACGCCCGCGGAGGTGTTCACGCCGAACTGCCCGCCATCGAAACCTGGGATAACCAGTACCACGGTTACGAGATCACTATCACGATACCCGAATTCACTTGCATCTGCCCGCGCACAGGGCTGCCGGATTTTGGGACCATCACGATTCATTATCTTCCCGACAAGCTCTGCCTGGAATTGAAGTCCCTGAAGTCTTACGTCGTGGCTTTCCGCAACCTCGGAATCTTCAATGAAAACGCCGTAAACCGCATCCTGGATGACGTGGCGCGCGCCTGCAAGCCGGGGTGTGCGGTGGTGAAAGGTGAGTTTTCCGCGCGGGGCGGCATGCGCACCTTGGTAGAAGCTCGTTATCCGCGAAGGAAATGAGATGCTGCCTCGGTTCGTGAATCGGCCCGGTCAACAGTCACGCGCGTTTTCGTAAGGGCGGATCGCAAACCGCCCGGTTGGACAATCGCGCGCATTTCTGCACGCTGGCGTGGACGGTCGCTTTCTAGCGCCAGCAGTCTCCCAAAGGAACTCTCTGGATGCGCCGCCAGCTCGCCAACTGGATGATATTGTCTGCGAAGTATGGATGCATCGACCCAGAATTCATCATTCCGGGAAAATCCAAATAACGTGGGCTGCCAGTGCTGTATGCCCCCAGGGCAAAAGGGGAAGCCAGGGTCAGTGCAGATTCTCCCACAGCTTGCGCCGGGGGCTACGATCTTTCGCCCGCTTGACGGGCTACGATGATGGGCAAGCAGGCTCAGAATAGTTCTTGACATTGGGATGAGCATAGGCTATAATCATAGTAAGTGCTGGCGTCCTGCCGGCGCGATGCGCCTCTCGGATTCTCCCTCCCGAGAGGACAGAATACCGATGCAAGCCTTAGAAAAAACCGCGGCTCTCCACGATGTACCGGAAACAAAAGGGCTTAGCGTTTATCGTCAAAATGTCTCATCACTTTATCTCATTCAAGTACAGAGAGTTAGCTTGAAAGTCGGGAGCGGGGGCGAAAAAATGGGCGTGGCTCTCCACGATGTACTAGAAACGAAAGGGGTTAGTGTTTATCGTCAAAATGTCTTATCAGTTTATCCCGTTCAAATACAGAGAGTTAGCTTGAAAGTCTGGAGCCAGGACGGGAAAGATGGGCGAGCCTCTCCACGATGTATCAGAAACAAAAGGGGTTAGCAATGAATTGCGAAGAGCGTGCAAAAATCTATCATATTGAAACTAAAATAGTTAGCTTATCATTGCTGGCCAGGATCACGGAAAAAATCCCCCCCCAAAAAATCGGCAGGCGAAGCCTGAAGGTTATTGAAAACACACGGAGAAAGAATATCGGCTTTGTGGCTCTCCACGATGTTGATGAAAACAAGATAGTTACAGCGGTCTCTCCACGATGTTGATGAAAAGAAAGGAGAAAGCTAAATGAATCGGGCCGTCGGGTCATCGGGTGATTTGCGATTTGAGACTGGTGATTTGAGATTTTCGAAGACGGTATTGAGGATCAAACGTGGTATGCATCTTTTATCCTTGACACCTTACCCTTCAACCTTTCCCTTGGAGCGAATCTCGCGCCGTCAGTTGCGTGTATACTGAGCGTCTCATGGATCACGACCCCGCACCTGCCATTCCTGACCACCACGCGGCGGCAACACCGTCCTTGCCGGAAGTGCACCGGAGTGTCATTGTCCCTCCCGGCGCCGGTTTTTGGCGAAAGGTCCTGGCCTTCTCCGGGCCGGGATTTCTGGTGGCGGTCGGGTACATGGACCCCGGCAATTGGGCCACCGACATCGCCGGCGGGTCGAGTTTCAACTATCAACTCATTTCCGTCCTGATGATTTCCAACCTCATTGCCATCCTCGTTCAGGCCTTGGCGGCGCGGCTGGGGATTGCCACGCAGATGGACCTGGCGCAGGCCTGCAAGGCCCACTATTCGCGGCGAACCAGCCTCATCCTCTGGGTGATCTGCGAAATCGCCATCGCCGCGTGCGATCTGGCGGAAGTGATCGGCTCCGCCATCGCCCTCAACCTGCTTTTTCATATTCCCCTGGTGGTAGGAGTCTGCCTGACGGCGCTCGACGTATTGGCCATTCTCTATCTCCAGAACAAAGGCTTCCGCTATCTGGAAGCCGTGGTGGTCACGCTGATCGGGATCATCGGCGGTTGCTACCTGGTGGAACTTCTCCTGGTGCGCCCCAGCGTCGTGGAGATTGCCAAGGGCTTTGTCCCCACGCCGCAAATCCTCACCAATCCGGAAATGCTCTACATTGCCATCGGCATCCTGGGCGCCACCGTCATGCCCCACAATCTTTACCTGCATTCCTCCCTGGTGCAGACGCGCGCCATTGACCGAACACCGGAAGGCATGAAGACGGCCATGCGCTACAACTTCCTGGACTATTTCCTCGCCCTGAACTTTGCCTTTCTGATTAATGCCGCTATTCTGATTATGGCTGCGGGAACGTTCTACCGCGCCGGTTACACGCATGTGGCGGAAATCCAAGAGGCGTATCACACCCTGACGCCCCTGCTGGGAACGCGCGCGGCCGCCATCCTGTTTGCGATCGCTTTGCTCTGCTCCGGGCAGAACTCCACCTTGACCGGAACCCTGGCGGGCCAGATTGTTATGGAAGGATTTCTCAACCTGCGGCTCGTCCCCTGGCTGCGCCGGTTGATCACGCGCCTTCTGGCCATCATCCCGGCCGTGATTGCAGTCATTTTCTTCGGCCAGTCGGGGACGGCCAAGCTCCTGATCTTCAGCCAGGTTATCCTGAGCTTGCAACTCTCTTTCGCCGTCGTACCCCTGGTGATGTTTACGGGCGACCGGCGCATGATGGGAGAATTCGTTAACCCGCGATGGCTGAAAATCCTGGCGTGGTTCACGGCCGGGATCATCGCGGTGCTGAATGCGTATCTTTTGGTGGTGACGGTTCGAGACTGGATGCACTGATCGGGTGATCGGGAGATCCGGTGATCGGGTGAGCAAAGAACATCCGGAGATTGCCCAGGCTTTTTGCTCATCCGATCACCGGATCTCCCGATCACCCGATTACGAGAGGCTGGCCATGTTCAAGAAAATCCTTGTCGCCCTCGATCACAGCAAGGCCGACTCCTTCCTCTTGCCGCGCGTCAAAGAACTGGCGCGGCTGACCGGCGCGGAGATTGTCCTGCTGCACGTCTCCACGGGGTGGGCGGCGCAATGGCAGGAAAACCTGAATCTTTCCGATTCCCAGGAAATAAAAGAGGACCGGGAGTACTTGGAGAAGGTCAGCGCGGAACTCAGGAGCGAGAACTTACGGGTCACGGCACGCCATGAGAGCGGCGAACCCGCTCGCGCCATTCTGAAAACTGCGGAGGGCGAACACTGCGACCTGATCGCCATGACCACGCACGGGCACCGATTGATCGCTGATCTCATCCACGGCGCCACCATCACCAGGGTTCGGCACGAAAGTGATATTCCGCTTTTCCTGGTCAAGGCGCATATGGACTGACAAGGCCAAAAAAACCGAAGCTCGAAATTTGAAACTCGAAAATCGGAACTCGCAGCGAGTTTCGACCTTCGAGTTTCGCGTTTCGAATGTGGAGTTTCGAGTTTCGAGTTTCGAATTTCGTGTTAAAGTGATTCCGGGTTCGAGGGATTCCCACACATGCTGATTCCAGGCCACGCCACGTCCGAAGGGACGGACCGCTTTCGCCATCGGTTCGAGGCGAAGTTCCCCGGCCATTTCCGTGAGGTCCAGGGCCTCTGGCTTTCCTCCATCGGGATGGGGACCTACCTGGGCGAACCCACTGCGGCCTATGACGCGCTTTATCGTGAGGCGGTGGCGGAAGCTCTGGAAAGCGGGATCAACGTCATTGATACGGCAGTGAATTATCGCCACCAGCGCAGCGAGCGGGCGATTGCCCAGGCGTTGGCGGCAGTGATTTCCAGCGGCAAGGTCCAGCGCGACGAGGTGATGATCGCCACCAAAGGCGGCTTCCTGAACTTTGACGGCAGCGAGCCCGACGATCCTTCTGAATACTTCCAGCGCACCCTGATCGATCCCGGCCTCTTCCGTCCGGAAGAGGTGGTAGCCGGCTGCCACGTGATGTCGCCGAAGTATCTCGAAAACCAGATTGAGGTAAGCCGGCAGAATCTCGGTATCGCCACACTGGATATTTATTATTTACATAATCCCGAAACGCAATCCTCCAACGTGGCGCGCGAGGAATTCGACCGGCGGACGCGCGCCGCCTTTTCCGCTCTGGAGAAAGCTGTGGGCGAAGGCAAGATTCGCCTGTACGGCACGGCCACCTGGAATGGCTACCGCGCAGGGCTCGACTCGCGCGAAGCGCTTTCGCTCCCGGACCTTTTGCGCCTGGCGGAGGAGGTGGGTGGTAAAGACCATTATTTCCGCGCCATCCAACTGCCTTACAACCTCGCCATGCCGGAAGCCCTGTCTGCCCGGACGCAGCGCGTGGACGGCAAGGCCGTCCCGGTTTTGCAAGTCGCACGCGCCCACGGCATGTTGGTTTTCGCCAGCGCCAGCCTGCTTCAACAGCAATTGACGAAGAGCCTGCCCGAGGAAACCCAGGCGTGGTTTCCCGGCCTCGAAAAGGACGCACAAAGGGCCATCCAGTTTGTGCGCTCCACGCCCGGCATCACTTCCGCGCTGGTGGGAATGAGCCATCGCGAGCACGTCACCGAGAACCTCGGTACGGCGCAAACGCCGCCGCTCAACCTGGAGCAGTTCCGCGCCATTTTCAACCGATGACGGGGCGAGGGAAAGGACGAAACTGCGCGAGCGAATGGGCGAAACTCGAAAATCGGACCGATTTTCGAGTTTCCAATTTCGATTTTCGAGATGCCGGGTGGATGGAAACGGCTGTGACGAAATTTGAATCCGAAGATCGGCTCACGCGCGCCCTCGAGGCGCTCGCACAGGCGGATTTTCCCGCCGCCATCAGCCTGCTGGAAGAGATCGTGGTGGAAGACTCGGCGAATGCCCACGCCTGGAGCCAGCTCGGCGTGTGCTACCTGGAAACCCAGCGGCCTTCCGACGCCGTGGAAGCTCTTTCCCGCGCCGTGCAAGCCGCGCCGATGGACGCCCACGCACATTATCTTCTGGGCAACGCTTGCGGAAGCCTAGGCCAGTTGGACCGGGCGGCCGCTTGCTACCGCCAGACCCTGGACCTTGACCCCCACCACGCCAAAGCGGAAGAATTTCTGATGAAGGTGGAGTCGCTGATCGACAGCCGGGAACATTACCGCACCGGCTTGCGCCTGCTCTACTCCCAGAACCCGTCGCCGGAGGACTTGAACCGCGCACTTCGCGAACTGACTCTATCCGTTGCCATTTTCGAGAATTCTCCGGCGCGCGATAACTTGCAGGACGTCGCGCACCGCTTGCTGGATTTGCAGCAGGAATGGCCACTCCCCCTGGAGACCACACCCGAGCTCCAGCCCTGGGCGGCAGCCTGCGAGCGCGGATTTCAGTGCATTCGCTTCAAGAACTGGGTCGGCGCCCTGGCGGCTTATGAAGAAGCTCTGACCTACCGCGTTGGGGATGCCTTCGTCCATCAAGCACTGGGCTTCAGTTTTATCGAGCTCGGCGAGATCGACAACGCCGTCCGCGCCTGGCTGCGCGCTCTGGAATTGGACGCCCACTGCGACTTTACGCATCTTGCCCGCATCCACCGGATGATGTGATGGGCGCAGCGCCGGAAGGGATTCGCGAGTGACCTTGACAACACTCGCGGGTTTCCGTAACTTTGCCTAGAACTCGATCTGGCTGGTGCAAAGAACAGGAGAAGACCTTGGCTCGCAAGCCCATTATTACCTTGATTACAGATTTTGACACGGCCGACCACTTTGTCGGTACGATGAAAGGGGTCATCTACAACATTAACCCCGACGTCGAAATCGTGGACATCACCCACAAAGTGGCCTCCTACGATATTTTCGACGCCGCCTTCACGCTGGCCCAAAGCTATCGCTTTTTCCCTCCCGATACGATCCACCTGGTGGTCGTTGACCCGGGAGTGGGAACAGGGCGCCGCCCTCTGCTGGCACGCAGCGTGTCTTACAAATTCGTTGCTCCCGATAACGGCGTACTTTCGTTGATCTACGAGCGGGAAGAGAATGTGGAGGTCCGCCACATCACCTCGGACCATTACTTCCTCAATCCGGTCAGCGCCACGTTCCAGGGACGCGATATCTTTGCTCCGGTCGCCGGCTGGCTGAGCAAAGGGGTGGAAGTCGATAAGTTCGGCGAGCCCGTCAGCGACTACACCAAGTTCACCTCGCCCAAACCCAAACGGGTGGGTGACAATCTTATTAAAGGCGTGGTCCTGAAGATTGACAAGTTTGGGAATATCCTCACCAACCTCCGGCCGGAAGACCTTCCCCAACTGTTCGCCGAGAACCCGCCGACCTTCAAGATCATCATCAACCAGCAGGAAATTACTCGTCTGAACCTGGCGTATTCGATGGGCAAGCCGGGGGAGTTGTTCGCGATTGTGGACAGTTCCGGCTATATCGAAATTTGCACCAACCGGGGTTCGGCCGCGAAAGTCCTGAATGTGAACCGGGGCGTGGAAGTGGGTGTAATGCTGGCGAGCCAGGAGTCAGAAGCCAAAAGTCAGGAGCCAGAATAGGCGCGTCTATCTCCTGAATCCTGACTTCTGGCTCCTGACTCCTTGATTTCCTGCGGCAGCGTCTCAATGCGAATCTTTGACACTCGGCGGCCTTCCACTTCCAGGACGGTGTAGCGGCGGGATTCAAAAACAAAACTCTCCCCGCCTTGAGGAATGGACCCCAGCCGCGCCAGCACAAACCCCGCCAGGGTTTCGTACCCTTCCCCGCGCGGCAGGACGATATCGCGCTCGCTGGCCAGATCGCGCAGGCTCATCGAGGCGTCCACCACCAGGACGTTTTCCCCCACCTTGCGGATGGCGGCTTCTTCGCGGTCGTACTCATCCTGAATCTCGCCCACGATCTGTTCCAACACGTCCTCGATGGTCACCAAGCCCACAAAGGTTCCGAACTCGTCCACCACCAGGGCCATTTGCGAATGCCGCCGGCGGGCCTCCTTCAGCATCTGGGTTAAGGACATCGACTCGGGAACAATCATCGGCTGGTGAAGAACTGTACGCAGGTCGAACCCTGAGTCTGTCGGGGTTGCGGCACGCGCCCTTTCCGCCATCACCCCCAGCAGATCTTTGGTGTACAGGACGCCGACGATCTGGTCAGGCAAGCCGTCGTAAACGGGGATGCGGGAGTGTTGGTCCTTCACCACGCGGTCCAGCAGCGTCTGCAGATCGGTCGTGACCGGCAGACAGGTGATGCGATTCCAGGGCACCATGATTTCGCGCACGCGGACGCGGTCCAGATCGAAGACGCTGTGAATCATTTCCTCTTGCTCTTCGTCGAGGAGACCCCGTTTGCGAATCCCGGACACAATCAGTTTCACTTCTTCAGCGGTGGGCAATGGACCGTGACTTCGGCCCGCTTGGCGGTGCAACGAGCGAAGCACCCCGTTGGCCAGGGTGTCCAGCAGGCGGACGGGGGAGCGGCTTAGCTTGAGGAAAAGAGACATGGGCCGCGCCACGCCCAAGGCAAATCTCTCCGCGTTTTCGTAAGCCAAGGCTTTGGGGACGAGCTCACCCAACACCATCAGCAGCATGGTGATGAGCAGAAAGGCGATGCCGATGGAAATGGAGTGAGCCACGGCAGCCCGCGTAACGCGGCCGAGGTACCCTTCTAGCCATTGGTCGATGGCGTCCGCCATGATGGCTTCGCCCATCCAACCCATCAGCAGGCTGATGACGGTAATGCCCAGTTGCGTCCCGGAGAACAACGCCACCATATCGGACAGCAAGGTGAGCACCAGTTTCGCCTGGGAATTGCCTTCGTTGGAAAGCTGCTCCAGGCGGGTGCGCCGCACGCTCAGCAGGGAGTATTCGGTGGCGACAAAAAAGGCGTTAAGCGTTACCAGACCGATAATCAATGAGGCTTTTAATAAGGCGATCATGGAACACCCGGAAGCAAACCATTGTAGGCGAGGCTCGCCAAAACTCCAAATGGCTGGCGGCATCCGGAAGCAACTCGATACTCATCGCCCGAGGGAGCCGGCAAACCTACGCCGGTAAACTGGCCGTATTTCCCGGGATTACGGGGCGGAAAATGAGGGGGATACGGCAATGCGGGCGTTTAGCGCGAGGCCGGCGACGGCAGTCGGCGGGAAAGGACGGGAGGAGGCGCGTCATGTCCGGGCACGCGTACGCCCACCAGGCGCGAATACATTTCGTCGTAGTCCCGCACCGCCCGCCGCATACGCAGGAATTCCGCTTCGTCGTGCGGCGCGAATTCTGGAGGGGGGAGATTGGGAATGATCTTTTCCAACTTCTTTCGCCGATCAACTGAGCGCGGGTGCGTGGCTAGCAAGCCACCGGCTTCCCCACCCTTGCGTTCCTCTTCCGCCCGAAGTCGCTGGAAAAATTCTACCGCCGCGTGCGGGTCGTAGCCGGCGCGAACCAGGTACTGCGCCGCCAAGCGGTCGGCCCGTTCCTCCTTGGACCGACCGGAGCGGGCGCCCGCCAACTTCGCCGCCCAACCGCTTCCCGAAACAATGGCGATCCCCGCCGGCCCCCCCAAAACCACCGCTGGAACGATGGCGATTAACTCGAAGAGATTACCCTTCGATGGCGCCGTTCGCCAATCACAGGAGTTCTCATGGGCGATTTCGTGGGATAAAACGGAAGCCAGTTCGGCTTCACTTTCCGCCAGGCTGATCGCTCCGGAATTGATCACAATGTACCCGCCGGGAAACGCCTGCGCGTTAACCTCGGGATTGTAGAGAACGTAAAAGGAAAAAACCTGCTGGCTTCCACTGCTGCGCGCCAAGTTCTGTCCCAGTCGGTTAACATATTCATTCAGCGACGGATCACCCCAGGGCATGCCCCTGGCAAGAGCCTGCTGAACCATGGCACTGCCTGCCTGGCTGGCTTCCAGCATGGTTGGGGGACTGCCACAGACGCCATCGGGGGGTGAACGCTCATCCTGTCGCCCGAATACCGTTACGGGCAAGAACACCATCAGGCACAAACCGATCAGCTGCCGGCCACACGGGCGCAACACGTCCACGAGTATGCCCTCCGGCTATTCCATCGGCACAAACGCCGCGAACTTCAGTGAGCTGCCTGTGCAGCCGATATCTGCAACAAAATGGCATGCAACTTCAGGAAGATGGGAAGCGCGATTTGTGGGCGACGTCAATTGGGGTCGCGAAGCTTCTGGCTCGGGTCCACGATGGGGGATATGATACGCTTGTAAAGTTCTATCCAACACCAGCAGTTGCCTCCGGCGTGAGCACTCGGTAGGATTCACAATTCAGGATTTGGGATTTAGCTGGGATTCCTCACGAGCCCGATCTGTTATCATCAGACAGTCGGAAGGACACGGAGCCGGAATTCTCAGGGAACCTATGGAAAAATTCTTTCGCAGCGCCATTCGCCGCTACTACGAAGTTGACCTGCCGCGCAACCACGTCCGGCGCGAGCGTTGGCCCTTGTTGGTTGCCCTGCATGGATACGAAGGGAATAAAGATTCCATGATGCGTGTGGCGAGGCACATCGCGGATGGCAACATGGTGGTGATTTCCCTCCAAGGCCCGTACCAATTCTTTCGCCGCTTCGGCAGAAATCCCAAAAACTTTCGTGTAGGCTTTGGCTGGGGCACGACGTACAAGATGGAGGATTCCATCCACCTCCACCACCGCGACCTGGAAACGATTATCCAGCACGCCGTGCGGAAGTACCACGCCGACCCTCAACGGATATTTTTGCTGGCTTTTTCGCAAGCTTGCTCGCTCAACTACCGCTATATTTTTACTCGCCCGCGAGCGATTTGCGGCGCCGTCAGCGTGTGCGGCGGCGTTCCCGGCGACTGGACGGAGAATCCGCATTACCGGCCCGCGGCCACGCATGTGCTGCACATCGCCGCGCGGCAAGACGAATGGTACTCGCGGGAGAAGAACCTGGAGTTCCGCCGGCAATTGGGGCAGCGTGCTGCCACACTCGACTTCCGCTTTTACGATTCTCCCCACAAGTTTCCTCGCAGTTCCATTCCACACATCCGGCGATGGATTGAGAAGCACCTGTGACGGCTGGAATGCTCCATCAAGTATTGCCTCAAGCCATTACCGAATCGGGGCGAACCCTTCGTATTATTCCGGGGAATAAACCGGAGCTTTTCCGGCTGGGAGAAAGCGCGACCCTACACGAACGCGCGCAGTTCTGTTAGCATAGTGCCGATGTATGACGAAACTGTGGCTGTCATCGAGAACCGTTTCCTCACAGGGGGTCATTTCCTTTTGACTTTGGATGCTCCGCGGCAAGCGCCGGAGGTGCGGCCGGGCCAATTCGCCATGGTGCGCATTCTCGGGCGGTCCGACGTACTGCTGCGCCGGCCCATGAGCATCTTTGCCGTCGAGACACGAGACGGCGGCCTGGCCGGCTCCCTCCGGCAGGCGCCGCCATGCATCCTCCAGCTTCTCTACAAAATCGTGGGCCGCGGCACGCGCTTGATGGCGCAACTTAAGCCCGGCGACAAGGTGGGGTTGCTGGCGCCCCTCGGCCACGGTTTTTTTGAAGAGGAATATCTCCCGCGCGCGCACGAATCCGACGAAATTCTGCACGTGGCGGGAGGCATTGGCATTGCCGCTCTGCTGCTTTCGGCGAAACAGTTAGCCGAGGCGGGGTTCAAGCAGCGCCTCTTCTTCGGGGCACGAACGAAAGACGACTTGGTGGGCGTGTGGGAATTCAAGCCGCTGGTGCGTGCCATGTTGCTGGCGACGGAAAACGGCTCGGAGGGATATCGCGGCTTTGTAACGCGGCCGCTGGAGGAGTATCTGACCAAGCACACCAACCGAAAGTTCTTGCTCATGGCGTGCGGTCCGTGGGCGATGCTGCGCGCCACTGTGGAACTGGCCAAGCGCTTCCGCCATCCCTGCCTGGTTTCCATGGAGAATCGCATGGGCTGCGGACTGGGCGTTTGCCTGGGCTGCTCGATCCGCGTTCAGGGGACGGGCCATGAAGCCTACCAGCGTGTTTGCACGGAAGGGCCGGTGTTTTGGGCGGAGAAAATTGTTTGGGAGACGGATAAGAAACTCGGGATTAGGGATTAGGGGTTGGGAAAAAAACTGTTCTGAATTTTCAGTTTCTTAGCGCAGGGGATAGTTATTCATTGTGGATAGACCGACAATCCCCGCAAATAAGCGCAAATGAGCGGACTTGAGCGAATCGTGAAGTCGAGCGAACACAAAGCGAAACCAGCGCGAGGACGCGTCAAGGGGAACCATGACCCCGCGAACCCGGACAGTTTGCCCGAAATGACGACCGCGACAACCCCCAAGCAGGAATTCACACCTCAGTTGGAAATTGAGATTGCCGGCGTGGGGTTCCAAAACCCCGTATGGACGGCAAGCGGCACGTTTGGCTACGGAAAAGAATTCGCCCACCTGATCGACCTCAACCAGCTCGGGGCAATTTGTGTCAAGGGGATTTCGCCGGAGCCCATGGAGGGCAATCCGCCGCCGCGCATTTACGAAACGGACTCGGGAATGCTGAACGCCATCGGCCTTCAGAACGTGGGCGCGAAACGGTTCCTGGGCGAGAAACTGCCTTTCCTGCGGACGCTCAAGGCGCGCACCGTGGTGAATGTATTCGCCCACTCCACGGAAGATTATGTGCGGTGCATTGAAATCCTGAATGAGGGCGAAGGCATCGCAGCCTACGAATTGAATATTTCCTGCCCCAACACGCGCTGTGGCGGCATTGTGTACGGCAGCGACCCGCGCCTGACGGAGGAAGTGGTGGCCGCGTCAAAAAAGGCCGCGCGCTATCCGCTTTTCGTCAAGCTCTCGCCCAACGTCACGGACATTGCGCAGTTCGCGCGCGTGGCGGAAGGCGCCGGGGCGGACGCGCTCTCGTTGGTCAACACCTTTGTGGGAATGGCCATCGACGTCGAAACGCGCACCCCGCGCATCTCAAACGTCACCGCGGGGCTTTCCGGGCCGGGCATCAAGCCCGTAGCGCTGCGCATGGTTTACCAGGCCGCGCGCGCCGTGAAAATCCCCATCATCGGCATCGGCGGGATTGCCAGCGCCGAAGACGCACTGGAATTCATCATCGCCGGGGCGCGCGCCGTGCAAGTCGGCACGGCAAATTTCTATGACCCAGGAACTTCCTTACGCATTGTAGAAGGCATCCGCGATTATTGCCGGCGCAAGCGCCTGCACCTGGCAGACCTCGTCGGCTCGCTAAGAATTCCTGGGCAGTAGAGCAGGATTTAGGATTTAGGGTTCAGGCATTCAGCAGCCAGCACACCGTCAGGCGCAATTTGCCTTCCTCTACGGTTCTTAACGTGATAATGTCTACGTACCTGTTAATACCCGACGGCAAAAGGCGGCGCAGTAATTCCGGTCGGACCGGAATAACTCCGCGCTTCCCGCTTGACCGCCACATGGACGTTCCATAGACCTGGCAGTCTCCTCCGCGATCAAGACCAAGCGCCCTTCGGCGGCCCGCTCGGGGCCTCGACGCCGAACTGCTTGGCGTATGAGGCAGGTGCCGAAGCTCTTTCCCTGTGGGAGGAGAAATGGCCGGGACCGGCGATGAAGCTAGTCGGCCCGCTTGCGGCTCGCTGGCCGGGGCTTCGGCTGGCTCTTGCCCTGGAGATTGAGCGCCACGGCTGCGCGGATGAGATCCTGCAAGGCCGCCGCATCGACGTTGTCGCCTTCGTGGATGTCGATGGCGCGCCTGACATTCCCCTCGAGGCTGGAGTTGAATAGACCGGAAGGGTCCTCGAGCGCGGCTCCCTTGGCAAATGTCATCTTGACGACGTTTTTGTACGTCTCCCCCGTGCAGACGATGCCGCCGTGGGACCAGACGGGAGTCCCCCTCCACTTCCACTCTTCGACGATCTCAGGGTCTGCCGCGTGGATGATTGCGCGCACTTGCGCGAGCGTCTTCGCGCGCCAGTCCCCAAGTTCCTTGATCTTCTCGTCGATTAATGCCGAGGCGGATTCCTCGGGCCTTTTCATGGACACCTCCAACTCTCGCATCTAATTTACCTGCGCTCAGCGTAACCTGCAACCTCCGCAAGCCTTCTTTTTCGCCCGCCGGTGGGCTGGTATGATGTGTGCATGAGCAGAGATACCGAAGCACTGCTGGACGCCTTCGAACAGCTCCCCGCGGAGGAGAAGCGCGCCTTTACGCAAGAGGTGCTGCGTCGTTCCCAGCCTTTCGATTCCGGACCCTTGGAAGACGAGGAAATCGGCGCTGCCTCCGCCGCCTTGTTCGATTGCTTGTAGGGACCAGCGGCGCTTGTCCTCGGCCGAACGCCGTTCGGCCCTACGTCGCCCGCCGCGGTGAGGTCTGGCTGATCGATTTCGGCAGGGCGGGGAAAACCCGGCCCGCCCTGGTAGTCAGCGGGGCTTTTGGAAACCAAGACCGCGCACTCATTACTGTCATTCCGCACACCACCTCCCTGCGCGGTTCATAGTAGGGGCGGTTCGCGAACCGCCCCGTACCCGTTTGCTTTCTGAAGCCCGGCGCTTTTCTCGCCCAGGGTGTAACGACGTTCCCCACCGTGCGCGCTCTCCACCGCCTCGGAGCTTTTCCGGCTTTTGCCAAAGTTTTTGATGGATTATGGCGCTGGCTGGGGAAACCGCAGGAACCGTGACGTCACTGCTCCGCCGGCTCTTCACATTTATCCTTGGGGGAGAAAAACGATACCTGACACCGTTTCCCCCCTCTAATTAATGTTGTTCTTTTGCCATTACGTTGTTAAGGAGCGTTAAGAGTCTTTCTTTTAATTTTTCAAAACCCGCACTACTATATTCATAAGGATGACACCTAAAATCACTGATATCAAAAGGGATATCAAGATCTTTACCCTCCTCTCTCTGAATTAGAAGGATAGCCTTGCGTTTAAGCGCATGAGCAAGCCCAAGTTCATAAAACACATTAGGATTTGTATTAGTAATATCTGCGATGATAACGTCCGAATTTCTAAGCCACTCGCTGATCTCATCGGAAATTTTTCCTACCGTTAACGACTTGTCAGCGCGGATGAATTGGAACACTACGCCTGGATATTGATGCAGAACCGGGTCTATAACAAGATCATATAACATGTCCCTTGAAGCATCGAATGGCATGACTACAAAACATTTTTTTTCAACGAAAGGGTTCATGATTACATCGCTGAACTCTGCGGCTGCGTTATAGGTCCCCAACCCAATATGACCATTACTTCTTCGACCGATATTGAAATTTCTTATTATTGACATTCCATCGATGTCGACAGAGACTAGATTATCCTTGGTTGCAATTCGGGCGGAATAAACCCGATTCTGAACTAAATACATATTAGCAATTATAGCGAGCGAAGACGCCGAAACTCGGCATATCGATGGGCCATACATCAAGTCGATTCGCCAACGTTCGCCCCGATTATGCTCGCTCTCATTGGCATCAGTAATGATAAATTTTACCTCACCATCGTATTGAGCCGTGGTGTTTGTCATGCGAAATTTAAACTGAGCAATATAGTTTGTATATCCTAAATCCTTAGCGTATCTGGTGATTCCATTAACATTCGATTGGGTCAAAACACCTCCCAATTCTTGCCAGTCTCCGTGTATTGATGTCCAGCTCATTTGATCCTCTAATGCCGTTATGATTGGTCTGCAGGAAAGGGTGTTGAGTACCCTTTTCTCTCCTTACGCTGACCGACCCCAGCGGGCTGGGGGCTGATCCCACTAAGTTTATCACCAACGTGGTGCCGACGGGGTGCACGGAGGCGGAAGGACACTATTGCCAGGCTGATAGCAAGGGAGCTTTCCCCCTGCCACGACTCGCGGTTCTGGGCTGTGATCGCCGTAGCCGCATGTCCACAAAAAGTGGACGTTTACCATGTTAAGAGCCGCAGACTTTGAACGGCACAAAGTCTGCGCTACCTCACTTCAACCACCGGCGGCGTGCGGTCAGGCGCTCGCCGGCGCGGGCTGCAGGCGGCGCCAGAAGAAGTACGAGAGCCCCCAGAGCACGCCGCTGGCCGCCGCCCCGCCCCACGCCTCCTGGTCATTGTCGTGCGGCCGGCCGCCCGTTCAGCCGCTGCGCCGCCCGCTGCGCCACTTGGTGGCATACGGCAGCACGAACAAGTACAGACCGGTGAACAGGAGCAAGGCGAGCGGGAGCAGCGCCAAGAGGCCCACCCAGACGGTGTACTTCTTCTGTACCACGGCGACGAAGTTGACAATCACGCCCACCGTAAACGCAATGGACACCCAGCGGTGGGTCTGCCGAATCCACGTGTTCCAGTTCAATGGGACCTCCGCTCACGACTTTTGAGCCGCCTGAGGCGGCCAGTTGGGCGCTTCGATACCGAACTGCTGGGCGTACTCCGCGTTCAGCCGCTGCCAGCCGCCGAACTTCATGGCCGCGGGGCCGACGATGCGGCCGATGGGGGTTCCGCTGAGAAGTCGATCGAGAACATCGAAACAAATGTGCCACCCGGCGGCACCCATGGAGATGAAGCGGCGACCGATGTTGGTCCACAGTGTCAGGCGCGTGCCGCCGCCCAGGGGTTCGAGTTCCCACCGCATATCGAAGTCACCCCAGTTGTACTCAAGCACCTCGGGAGCGTCGGCTCGCGTCACGGTAGTTTCGGTAACGCGCGGCGTGGGCGCTCCCACCGTGGTGAGCTTCACCTTGGACCCAACCGTACCCAGGCTCCCATCGGCGTCGAAAGGCGCCCACTCGCGCAGATGCGCTGGATCGGTAAGCGCCTGCCAGACTTTTTCCGGCGAGTGGCGCAACTCGCGGACGAGGATGAGCGTCCACTTGTCTCCGTCCTTTCGGATCTGCGCCCCGCGGGCCGGACCCGGCGTGTATTGCTCGCGATCGGTCATCTTTTTCTCCTTGTCTTCCTTTTCGTTGGTGTTGACTGATCCATCCGGTCGAGGTGGCGTTCGAGAGTCGGTAGCCATGGTCAGTGCCGTTGTGACCGTGGGATTTTCACCTGCGCATCGCCAACCCCGCCTCGTTTTCAACGCCACTTCGGCGTCGAGATGCCGGGAAGAACCCACGGTCAAGAAAGCATTGACCGTGGCTACCCGCTATCTTCTCCCTGCCTTTCTTTTCATTGGTGTTGACTGACCCATCCGGTCGAGGTGGCTCGCGCACACCGTCGTTCAAGCCGCGGCCGCCGAAGCCCACCGTGCTGCCATCCTGCTGAGCGGCCGCGCTTACCAGCGTGCCAACTGGGTGAGCTGAATGAGGTTGCCGCAGGTGTCTTTCAGCATCGCAATAGTCGAGCCGGTCACGCCGGTGGGCGGCATCGTGAACTCGGCGCCGCCGGCCTTGATGCGCTCATAGTCGCCCTTGACGTCGTCGGTGAAGAACATGGCCGCGGGCTGGCCCTGTTGAAAGATCGCTTCCTGATACGCTTTGGCCGCGGGGTTGTTGTTCAGCGCCAACTGCAGCTCCGTGCCGTCCGGGTCCTCGGGCGAGGCCACGGTCAGCCAGCGATAGGGGCCCTGACTGAAATCGGTCTTCTTGATGAAGCCCAGTACCTCCGTATAGAAGCGCAGGGCCTTGTCCTGGTCGTCCACGTACAGGGTGGTCACTTTGATTTTCATTTCGTTTCTCCTTTGTCATGTTCGCGGTTGGGGCCGCGTCGTTTTTTCCCTGTCTTCCCTTTGGTTGGGGTTGACTGATCCATGCGGTCGAGGTGGCGCTCGAGAGCATCGATGTGAGCGGACCAGAACCGGCGGAACGGAGCCAGCCAGGCATCCACCTCCTGAAGTGGTTCAGGTTTCAGCCGATAGAGACGGCGCTGCGCATCCACCGTGGATTCCACGAAACCGGCCTCGCGCAGCACGCGCAGGTGCTTTGACACGGTCGGCTGCGGCATGCGAAGCTGCCGCTCGATCTCTCCCACCGACTGCTGGGACCAGACCAGGAGGCCCAAGATCGCGCGGCGGTTCGGTTCCGCAATGATTTCGAATACAGATCCCACCCGCTTAATATACGCCACTGGGCATATACGTGTCAAGGTATATTCAGGCAAAGGGGGCCAGGCAACGGTTTCAGTCGGCGTGCGGGGATGCAGCCTCCGATGCGTTTGGGCGGGTGCGATTCAGAGCGCTGCGCGCTCCGACCGCTTCAGCGTTGAGGCGGGGACAAGGGCTGCCGCCCCTTTCCCCGCACCCCCTTCTACGCTAGCGGCATCCTTCCTCCGTTGCGCTCCGGACAGGTTTTCACTTGACGCCGCTTTCTCGCCCGCTTCATTCCTTGGCGAAAGACCAAGGCAAGGTGGCGTCGAGCCGCCGCAGTCCAAGGTCGCGGCGTAGGGGCGAACAGCGCTCGCCCTATGGCCGGGCGCAGTTCGGCCCCACATGCAGAGGGGCGCGGAGTCAGGCGCAGTTTGCCTCACTCCGTGATTCTTAATATGATGACCCTAACATCCGTCTTAACATTTGAAGGCCGAACAGCCGCGGTGTAGTTCCGTTCGGAACGGGATAACTCCGCGGACACTAAAAACTCGATAATCTGCTGATCCGGTGATCGGGCGATCGATTTTTTCAGGTCACCCGATCACCGGCTCACCCGCTCACCCGATTCCGAGGCTTGACTTCGCCCGTCCCGCTGGCTACAGTGGCCATTCAGTCATCCTCATCGCTTCCTAACGAATGACTGACCGAGCCCAATGATTAGAGCCATGATTACAGGTGCTTTGGAGCGCTGGGTGCAGGCGGTTCAGGAATTCACCCTCCTCCTGGTTGACTCGGTGCGGCAGGCTTTCACCTCGCCCCGCTACCTTGTCGACACGCTCATGCAGATGGACTCGATTGGTGTTGGTTCCCTGCCCATCGTGGTGCTGATCGGCTTTTTTACCGGTGGCATCCTGGCCTTGCAAGCCTACCGCGAGATGAGCACCTTCGGCGAGACGGGATTGATGGGTGAATTGGTGGCCTTGGCTCTGGTTCTGGAGCTCGGCCCGGTGCTGACGGCGCTGATGATGGCGGGCCGTAACAGCACCGGCATTGCCTCGGAAATCGGCTCCATGGTGGTCAGCGAGCAAGTTGACGCCATGCGCGCTCTGGGCACCGACCCGCTGCGTAAACTCGTCATCCCGCGGCTGGTGGCCACGGCGGTGACCTTGCCCCTCTTGACCATCCTGGCGGATTTCTGTGGGCTCTTGGGAGGCTACTTTGTAAGCTATATGACCGTGCGCTTGAGCACGGAAGAGTATTGGACCTCCGCCTATCAGTCCCTGACGTATAAGGATTGTTTCCAGGGGCTGCTGAAACCTTTCGTCTTTGCCATCATTATATCCTTGATGGGGTGTTATGAGGGGCTGCGCACGACCGGCGGCACGGAGGGCGTGGGGCGCGCCACCACCCGGGCCATGGTGGTGGCCTCGGTACTCATCATTGTGGCCGACTTTTTCATCACCAAGTTTCTCATGGCGATTGGCTTCTACTGATGAGCGCAGTTCCAGCCATTGAGCTTCGCGACGTCTCCCTCTCTTTTGAGAGCAAGCGGGTGCTGACCAGTGTCTCCTTTGTTCTCGGAGCCGGCGAGACCCTGTTCTTGCTGGGGGTGACCGGCTCGGGAAAGTCCGTCCTCCTCAAGTTGATGGTGGGTCTCCTCAAGCCCGACGCCGGCCAAGTGCTGATTGAAGGGCAGGACCTGGTTGCCCTTTCCGAGGCCAGCCTCCAGCCCCTGCGCAGGCACATGGGAATTGTCTTTCAAGAAGGCGCGCTGTTCGATTCCCTTTCGGTTTTTGACAACGTCGCTTATCGCTTGCGCGAGGAGCATCTGGGCGAGGGAGCCGTCATCGACGAGCGCGTGCGCGAGGTTCTGCGCTTCGTGGAAATGGAAGCGGCCATCGATAAAATGCCCTCAGAGCTTTCCGGGGGAATGCGGCGACGCGTGGCGATTGCGCGCGCCATCGTCAGTAACCCCTCCATCATGTTTTACGACTCCCCTACCGGTGGCCTCGATCCCGTCACCGGCTACACCATTAACGTGCAGATTGCCAAGCTGCGCGACATGCAACACGTTACCTCGGTGGTGGTCACGCAGCGTTTGCAGGATGCCTACGAGCTGACCAAATATGTCTACTCCGCGGCAAAGCAAACGTTGGTTCCCTGGCCGCAAGGCGGCCCGACAACTTCCGGACCGTCCACGCGCTTCCTGATGCTGCGCGAGGGAGGGGTTTATTTTCACGGGAACGAGCAGGAATTCACCCACTCTCCCGATCCGTACCTGCGCAAGTTCCTGGCGTAGGGACCGGGGTGGTGACCGTCCGCAAGAGCTGGAAGCACAAAAAAACGGCGCAATGCAAACGGCATGGCGCCCGTCGCTCCCCGCATCGTACCGGTCCATTCGCACCCCCGCCGCAGATGGTCTACAATAGGATTTCGAACTTCGCGGAGGAGACTAATTATGCCTCAACAAGAGCGCGTGCAGTGGGCCAAGCTTCGAGTCGGCATCCTGGTAATTGTCGCCCTGGTGGTTTTTGCCATCGGGGTTTTCTTTATTAGTGGCCAGGAAGGAATCTTCACTCGCCATTACACTCTTAAGGCTTACCTGGCGAGCGCCGGGGGACTGCGGGAGGGCGCGGACGTGCGCCTGACCGGCATTTACGTGGGCAGTGTGGCCAAGATCCGGATATCTCCCTATCTCGATAAGGAACGCGCCGTGGAACTTGACTTGAAGATTGCGCGCACTTATCAGGCGGACATCCGCGCCGACTCCGTGGCTTCGGTGAATACGGTCGGGCTGCTGGGCGATAGCTACCTGGACGTAACCCGCGGCACGGCCGCCCAGGAACCGCTCGCCAACGGCGGAACGTTGAAGACTGCGGAAAAGGCTGACATCGCCGCGGTAGTGCAGAATACCAACGAGGTCATTATGAACCTCAATGTCCTGTCGGCAAAGCTCGATGACATCACTACTCAAATCCAAGCCGGCAAGGGATCGATGGGCAAGCTGCTTTACGATCAGGCGCTCTACAACAAGATGGACGCCACGGCTTCCGGCGCGCAGGCCCTGGTGGATCGCGCCCAGCGCGGCGAGGGAACGATCGGCAAACTTATGTCCGATGAGACTCTTTACAACCGCACCGTAGCAACGCTCGACCGCCTGAACAAGGTCATCGATGACGTCCAACATGGGGAAGGGAGTTTGGCCAAGTTCATCTCCGACCCCTCGGCTTACAACAACCTTAACCGGCTGTTGGCGAATGGCAACACCTTGATCGATGGCATCAATCAGGGTCACGGCACACTCGGAAAGCTGGTCAAAGACGAGAAATTCTTCGACCGCATGGACTCCGCCCTGGCTCACGTGGATACCATTACCGCGCGCATCGACCAAGGCCAGGGGACGCTGGGAAAACTCTCGACTGACCCCACGCTCTTCAACAATTTGAGCGAAAGCTCCCAGTCCTTAAAGGAGTTTTTGGCGGACTTCCGCAAGAACCCCAGGAAATACTTGAGCATCAAGATGCATATCTTCTGAAAGGGGCCAGGAGCCAGAAGTCAGGAGACAGGAGCCATCGGTCTCAACCTACGGATGCCCCGTTTGAACGCAGCCGCGCGACGCGGGCCTGCTCCTTCCATCGTTGAACGTTCACGCCCATTACGAGGAGCCACAAGCACAGCGCCACTTCTCCGATCCCTGTAACCAGGAAGTAAGGGAAGATACGGGCTTGCAGCGCCGGGGCGAGAAAGGCCGCGAAACTGTTGACGAGGTAGCCCACGCCCTCGATGGCCAGCAGCACGCCGAGGATTCGGGGGAGGAAGATCGACCGGAGGATCAAGTATGCCATCACGAGGCAATCGAATCCGAAAAACACCAGGGAGATGGCAAAGCCATGTTCAAACAACTGGACCGACGTGTACGCCGCGGCCTGTAACTGTTCTACGGTGAAGGTGCTCAAGGAGTGCCCGCCCCCCAAGAAGAGCAAAGGCGCGAAATGGCCGAGCAAACTGATGCTCTCAAGGGCGGTCACCACAAGGTCCAAGAACACCATCAATAAAGCGACGTTCCTGTTCACCACCTTGAACAAGTTATAGAAGATCAGCGTTATGGGTACATTGCAGAACGCGCAATAGAAGAGCTCGACCACGAAGCCCCACCGATAGAGCATCTCGTGCGTCAAGATGTTGTGCGACGTAGCCGCGGCATCCCCGTGCACGACCAGCCGGCCGCGAACGAAGACCTCGGCGAAAATGCCCCCGACGATGACGATCAAGTACAGGAACCCGGCGATCCTGGCCTGCACGCGCGGCGACGCTTCGGCCATCCGCTCCATCATTTCATCGCCTCTAGGAGGGGCCGCCACCCGATCGTGGCGACCCCGAATATTCCCACACCCATCAGGGCCGCGAGCACGCGGAGACCGCCCGCTGGGAGCACACTGGGCGCCGATTTTATGCTGACTCCTGACTCCCGGCTCCTGCCTCCTGTACTTTCGGCGCGTGGCGCGAAAACATCTCCTCGATGACATCGCCATATTTCTCTTCCACCACCCGCCGCTTCACTTTTAAGGTTGCGGAAACCTCGCCGTCCCCCATGGTTAGTTCGCGCGGCAGCAAAACGATCTGGCGGATTCTTTCGTGCGGGGGCAACCAGCGCGTGGTTTCGTCCACAAGCTGCTGCATGAAAGCGTGGATTTGCGGATGCGCCACCAATTCTTCGCGCGTCTGAAAGGCCACGCCGTGCGCACGCGCGTGGGCCTCCAAGCGGTGGAAAACCGGCGCCACCAACGCGCCCACAAACTTGCGGCCGGCGCCGAGCACCACGATTTGGTGAACATAGGGATGACTCTGGAAGAGGTTTTCCAGCTTTTCCGGGGAAACGTATTTGCCCCCCGAGGTCTTGAAGAGGTTTTTCTTGCGGCCGGTAATGCGGAGGTATCCTTCTTCGTCCATCGCTCCCAGGTCACCGGTGTGGAACCATCCCCCCTCGAAGACCATGCGGTTTTCCTCTTCCATGTGGTAATAGCCGGGCGAGACGTTGGGCCCTTTCACCAGAATTTCACGTCCCGCCCCGCCTTCCGGATCGTGATTTTCTTCCCCGAATTTAACTTCGACACCTCCGATTAGAGGGCCCACAGTTCCTAGCTTCGTGTGACCGGGATAATTGATGGCAATCACCGGTGAGGTTTCGGTGAGGCCGTAACCCTCGTATACGGGCAGGTCCATGGCATAAAAGAACTCGGCGAGTTCCCGCGCCAGGGGAGCGGCGCCCGAAGCCAGGATCCTGACGCGGCCGCCCAGTTGCTCGCGTACCTTGGAAAAGATCAACCGGTCGGCGATGGCATGCTTCAGACGCAACGCCAGCGGCAATCGTTGACCCTTGAGGCGATAGGGAAAGGCTTGTTTTCCCACTCCCAGTGCCCAGTAAAAGATCTTTTGCCTCGCCGGTGGCGCGGCGCGGACGACTTCCATGACGCGATCATGAATCTTCTCGAGCACGCGTGGAACCACGCCCATCAAGGTGGGCCTGACCTCGCGCAGATTCAGCGGCAGTGCGTCCAGGCTCTCCGCATACGCGATCGACACACCCCTCCAGAAACACAGGAAGTCGAGCGTCCGCTCCAGAATGTGCGAGAGGGGCAGCAGCGATATGCCCGCGTCATTGCGAGTCAGGGTGAAAAGGCTCGCGCACTCCAGCACGTTGGAAACAATGTTGGCGTGCGTCAGGATAACGCCTTTGGGCTGGCCCATCGTGCCGGAGGTGTAAAGAAGAGTAGCAATGTCTTCCGGTTGCGCGGCCAGCGCCTTCGCGGTGAATGACTCCACGGCGTTGGTCGCCAGACCCCGTTCGAGCGCGATGCTACCCTCCCAACACTCCGCGCCCGTTCCTTGTAGCTTGGCGCAATCCATGGCCAGGACGAATTTTAGATCCGGCAGGTGAGGCCGCACGTTCACCACCTTGGCAAGCTGCGGCTCCGTCGCCACCACGATTCCTTTCGCCCCCGAATCGCGCAGGATGTACTCGATGTCTGGTTCAAGCAGGGTGGTGTAAATCGGCACGGAGATGGCGCCCAAGCCCAAAAGCGCGTAGTCCGTCAGCGCCCACTCCACACGATTCTCGGAGAGAATGGCCACGCGGTCGCCGCGCTCGACGTGCAGGCGGCTCAGCAGCGAGGCCAACGCCGCCACCTGGCGCAATGCCTCCTGCGAGGGAAGGCCCTGGTATCGCCCTTCGCTCTTAAACAGGAAACAGTCCGGCTTGGAGTGCTTGGCAACCGCCTTGAGGAACAATTCGTTGAGGGTCTTGATTTCGCTCAAACCCATGCCGTTGAGAGAGTCTACCCCTTTGCCGCTAAATTCCAACGCCATCTTAGCAGAATCGGGTCATCGGGTCATCGAGTCATTGGATCATCGAGTCATTGGGTGATTGAGTGATCAAGTGATTGAGGATTTTTGCCACGTCTCCACATCTGTCGTGTCACGCACCGTCCCACACGCACTTTCTAATAGAGCGTACCAACAAAAATCCCCCGGGATTCTACCTCAAATAAGGGAAATTGGGCGTTGCGCGGACCTGTTCGTCAGGTCCGCGGCTTTCCCCTCCCGGCGGAGATTCGATGCGCCAGAGCCCTAAATCGCCAGAGGGACCATGCGTGATTTTCGGATTCGACGGTCGCGCGTGAGCAGGGGAATATTTTCCACCACACTGGTGGCCGCAATGATTTCATCCGCAGGATCAGAGGAAAAATCGAGCTGGGTGCTCTGGCGAGCAATCTCCAGGCTGATGGGAAAGACGGTGAGATGGCGCAACCACGCCCGGAACTCCGGACTCTCCAAGTCCATCGTCAAATGGCCTCTATGGACCAGCATGGCAAGCTCCCACAGAACGATGTCCGAAATCGCCAGGGGTTGATTGACCGCGCACGCCAACTCCGCCGGACGCACGTCGCCGGTCATCAGCGCCACCAGCATGTGGGTGTCAAGGTTTAGCATTCCACTTTCTGCCCGTGGAAAAGATACTTCCCTTCACGACGACCTTGCCTTTCATCAACCCGATCAGCTTCGAGTTATCCACCACGTGCAAGGGTGTGAGTCTGGCCACCGGCTGGCCCCTCTTGGTAATAACGATGCCCTGTGACTCGAGCTCGTCCAGAATCTTGAGGCATTTCGCCTTGAATTCTGTAGCGCTAACCGTCTTTTCCACAGTTTTCATGCTGAAGATTGTAGCATATGACCAGTCAGATGACCAGTTGGTTTCTGACAAATCTCCAACTCGTCGCGCGGACCTCTTCTGTAGGTCCGTGGCTTGTCCTTGCCCATAGGGGACGGCTCGCCCCATCACCCGATCATCGGATCCGCCAATTCCGCCGACTGTTAGACCCGACCCGTAGACAGCGGCCCCCCGCCAGTGCTATACTGTTTTTCAGTCGGCGGCCGCAGGCTGCATCCTTCCTCTGTGGGTTTCCCAATAATTCCAGTGAGGAGAGAAACATGGTGAAGCGCATTGTCAGTTGCATTGACAGAGTGGTCATAGCATATTCGGTATCCGGCGCGGCAGACGGCGCGCTGGTCCTAATCCACGGAGGGCTTGGCAATCGGTCGTTCTGGGACGGCCAGCATGACCCCCTTGCAAACTGTTTTCGAGTGATCGCGCTCGACTTGGCCGGGCATGGAGAATCCGGGCAAAACCGGCAGATGTGGGGGCTCCGCGAATTCGCCCAAGATGTGCTTACCGTCATGGATAACGAGGGCGTGCGGAATGCGGTCCTCGTCGGAAATTCCCTCGGCGGCTCGGTGGCCATTGAGGCGGCGCTGCTGGCAGGAAGCCGGGCAGTGGGAGTCGTTGGTGTAGATACTTTCCACGATCTCAGGCGGCGGATCGACCCGGATCAAGCGCAAGAGCAAGCAGAGGCCTGGCGCCGGAATCCCGGCGGCACTCTGGATCGGATGCTCAGAGCGCTGTTCCATCCCGACGCGCCCCCAGCCCTGGTTGCGGATGTGCGGCGGCGCATGTCCAGCGCGGCCGGGGAAACCATGGCGGCGGTCTTCGACTCGTTGGCGGGTTACGACACCGGCGCGCCGGCGCGTCAATTGCGCGTTCCCGTGAGATGCATCAACGGCGACCTGTATCCCACCAACATCAAAGCCAACCAGGAGATCGTCGCGGATTTCGATGCCGTCGTCCTGGCACATACCGGACATTTCCCGATGTTGGAGCGTCCCGATGAGTTCAATCAGAGGCTGGAGGAGTTTGCCTGCATGATGGGCAGGGAGTAAGATTTGCAAGGAGAGAACCGATATGGCACAGACTGACACGATCAACACGGCGGCAGACTCCGGCTCTTCCTACCAGCCGGTGCGCGCCCCGCGCGGCACCACTCTCGTTTGCAAGGGATGGCAGCAGGAAGCCGCCATGCGCATGTTGATGAATAATCTCGATCCCGAGGTTGCGGAACGTCCGCAGGAGTTAATCATTTACGGCGGCACAGGCAAGGCCGCGCGCAATTGGGCTTGCTATCACGCCATCGTCGCAGCGCTGAAGGGCCTCGGCAATGATGAGACGCTCCTGGTCCAATCCGGAAAACCCGTGGGAGTTTTCCGGACGCACGACGCTGCCCCGCGGGTGCTGATCGCCAACGCCAATCTCGTGGGCCACTGGGCCACCTGGGAAAAATTCCGCGAGCTCGAGCGCCTGGGCCTGATGATGTACGGCCAAATGACGGCGGGGAGTTGGATTTACATTGGCACGCAAGGCATTCTCCAGGGCACCTTTGAAACCTTCGCCGCCGCGGCGCAGAAGCACTTCGCGAGCGACCTGGCCGGCAAACTGGTAGTCACCGGCGGCATGGGGGGCATGGGGGGAGCGCAACCGCTGGCCGCCACCCTGAACGGCGCCGCCTTCCTCGGCATCGAAGTTGACCCGGAGCGCATCAAGCGCCGCATCCGCACGGGCTACTGCGACATCTGCGTCAATTCGCTGGATGAAGCGGTCCGCATCCTCAAGAATGCGGTGCGTCAAAAGCATGCCGTGTCGGTAGGATTGGTGGGCAATTGTGCCGACCTCATTCCGGAACTCGCGCGCCGCGGCATTGTCCCGGATCTGCTTACGGACCAGACCAGCGCGCACGATCCTCTGAATGGTTACATTCCTTCGGGGTTAAGCCTGGAAGAGGCCGCCGAACTCCGCCGCAAGAATCCCGCGGATTACCTCGAGCGCTCGTACGATTCGATCGCGCGCCACGTGACGGGCATGTTGGAATTGCAGAAGCTCGGGGCGGCCACATTCGACTATGGCAACAATATCCGCACCATGGCGTTCGAGCACGGGGGCGTGAAAGACGCCTACAATTTCCCCGGCTTCGTTCCCGCCTACATTCGGCCATTGTTTTGTGAAGGCCGCGGGCCGTTCCGTTGGGTAGCGCTTTCCGGAGAACCCGCCGACATCTATCGCACCGACGACCTGGTGTTGGAACTTTTCCCCGACAACGCCATCCTGAATCGTTGGATTCGCCTGGCGCGGAAGCATGTGAGGTTCCAGGGACTGCCCGCGCGCATCTGCTGGCTGGGTTACGGCGAACGCGCGCGGTTCGGCGA
>Ga0326728_10007655_pt1 | contig 27498 bp, 20 predicted proteins | sample MB3enrmetagenome_FD_207602 | JGI IMG/M metagenome (GOLD analysis project Ga0326728, IMG submission 207602) | Lab enriched peat soil microbial communities from McLean, Ithaca, NY, United States - MB31MN | ecosystem: Environmental > Terrestrial > Soil > Wetlands > Peat | place: USA: New York...
TAACAGGTCTCGGTACCTCCTCCTTCCAGAGTCGGCACCGGCTTCAGCCCTTGCCAGGGGGTGGGGAATTTTCAACCGGCACTATGGGGATTTTTGCACCGACGCTGACAACCTCACCCGTGTGCCCGTGCAGCGTGGCCAGGCAGCGACCGCTTTTCGCCTCCCAGATCCGCACCGTGTGGTCCCAGGACGCCGACACCACCCGCTCCCCGTCCGGCGACCACCCGCAACTCGACACTGGACCCGCGTGCCCCTCCAGCGTGTCTAGGCAACGGCCGCTTTTCGCCTCCCAGATCCGCACCGTCTGGTCGCGAGACGCAGATACCACACGCTCCCCGTCCGGCGACCACCCGCAGCCCATCACCTCACTCGTGTGCCAATCCAGCGTGGCCAGGCAGCGGCCGCTTTTCGCCTCCCAGATCCGCAGCGACCCGCCGCCAGACGCCGACACCACCCGCTCCCCGTCCGGCGACCACCCGCAGCCAGTCATCCCAAGGGTGTGTCCCTCCAGCGTGGCTAGGCAACGGCCGTTTTTCGCCTCCCATATCCGAAGCGTGTGGTCGTTAGACCCTGACACCACCCGTTCCCCGTCCGGCGACCACCCGCACCCATTCACCCAGCCGGCATGGCCTTCCAGCGTGGCCAGGCATCGGCCGCTCTTCGCATCCCAAATTCGCACCGACTCGTCGGCAGACGCCGACACCACCCGCTCGCCGTCCGGCGACCACCCGCAGGCCATCACCAGACTCGCGTGCCCCTCCAGCGTGGCCAAACAGCGGCCACCCTTCGCATCCCAGATCCGCACCGTGCGGTCGGCGGACGCCGACACCACCCCCGCTCCCCACCCGGCGACCACGCGCAGCAGTTCACAGGACCTGTGTGCTCATCCAGCGTGGCCAGGCAAAGGCCGCTTGTAGCCTCCCAGATCCGCAGCGACCCGTCGACAGAAGCCGACACCACCTTCTCCCCGTCAGGCGACCAGTTGCAGCCGTTCACAGCACCGGTGTGTCCCGCCAGCCTAGCCAGGCACCGGCCGCTCTTCACCTCCCAGATCCGCAGCGACCCGTCGTCAGAGGCCGACACCACCCGCTCTCCGTCCGGCGACCACCCGCAGGCGTTCACCGGACCAGTGTGTCCCTGCAGCGTAGCGAGGCAGCGACCGCTCTGCGCCTCCCAAATCCGAAGCGTCTGATCGTTAGACGCCGACACCACCCGCGCCCCGTCCGGCGACCACCCGCAGCCCAAGACCGAGCCGTTGTGCCCGGTGGCCGCCGACACGCGGCCGCGACGCGCGCTTTTGCCCCGGTCTGGGCCGCATAGCCCGTAGAGCCCTTGCGGTCTACCCTCCGGCAACCCCGCAGCTCCCTCCAATCCGCACTGCAGCCACTGCGTCCGGTCGCTCCGCGCCTCACCGAAATCCGCCCTCGCCAGTTCGCACTTCCGGAAGACCGTGCCTTCGAGCGCCGCCTCTTTCCAGCTCGATCCCGCCAAGTGGCAATCCAGAAACTCCGCCCGCATAGCCTCCGCACCGTCAAAAACCGCGCCTTCCAGGTTGCACTCCCGCCACTGCGAATTCCACAGCAGCGCGCCGCGCAGATTGATCCCCGCCAGAACCAGCGGAGACTCGGCCCGCCCGCGCACCTCCACGTCCCGCAAATCCGCGCCCGGCAATTGAAACCCGGCCGCCGATGGCGCCGGATAGCCCTTCCCGGCAGCCGTCAGAAAGTATCGGAAAGCCAGTTCGCCCGCTCGCCCGCTGCGGCCATCGCGCAGCCGCCCGAGCGTCGCCATCGCCGCTTCGCGCCGGTCGCTTTCCTCCAGCCACTGCCCCAGAAAGTCCAGCGTCTCCGGGCTTACCTTTGACAAGTCCCAGGCTTCCGGCCGCCCTTCCACCAGCGCGCGGCGCAGATACCCTGCCATGAAATACTCCTGCAGCGAGGTATGCGCAAAACGAAACCGGTCCTCTCCGTCGCGCACCAGAAACGTCGCGGTGCGCAGATCCTCTTTCAGCAGCTCGGGGTCTTTCAGCCGGTAATTCGCTGCCACCGTGGGACGCGCTTCCAGGAATTCCACCAGCCACCGTTCCAGCTCTTCCACCCGCCAGAAGCGCTCCCCGGCGCGCCACAACTCGGCCGCCACTTGCTCCATGAGCGCCTGCTTGTGGTCCGGCGTGAGCGTGTGCTTGCCCGTGTCGCGCTCCAGCCAGGAGAGCACCAGGTGCCGGTAGAGCATCAGCCCGGTGACGCGCCGCCCTTCGGCCTTCCACTGTTCGATCTGCGCGAACTCCTCCGCGATAATGCTCAGCGTGTACGGCCGCTCCGCCATCTCCCGCAGATTGTGGACCGATTCCAGCACTTCCATCACGCGCTCCGGGTCTTCCTTCGGCAGCGTATGTTTCAGATACTGCCGGATCTGGTCCGGCGTGAACGGCAGCAGCACGAAAGGCGCGCGATAGTCCTCCTTGTGGACGTTGTCCCGGTCTTCGGCGCGGAAGTGCGTCTGCTGGTCGCGCAGTGTGCGAAAGTAGTGCGTGCGGCAACTGATGAGCATGCGCCCGCCAACCGCGCCCGCGCGCCGGGCCGGCAGGATGCGGAAGAGCTGCCGCGTGAACATCTGCCCGGCGTTGGTCTCCAGGTGGACCAGCACCTCGTCCAGCCCGTCCCAAATCACCAGCGCGCCTTCCTTCTCCACCAGGCCGATCACTTCCTGGGCCGTCAGCGCGACCTCGCCAGGTCCGCCCTGCCAGCTTCGCTGCAGAATGGTCTCCAGAATCTGCGGTAGCAGCAAACCGCCGCGCGCCGCCGCGGCCACGTGGCGCAGGTCGAGATAGATGGGCAGAGGCGCCTTCTCGCCCTTTTCGCGCCGGCTCAGCAGCTCTTTCGCCAGGAATTCGCACGTAGTGGTCTTGCCCATCCCATACTCGCCCAGCAGGGCGCAGTAGGGCGGTTGCCCTGGGTCCAGAATCCACTCCTTGAGGAACTCGATGGCGTCCTTGCGCTGCCTGGGGTCGATCTCGGGCGCGGCGTCCATCCCCTTGGCCATCGACATGGCGACACCCTCGGCGTGTACGAAGCGCGCCTTGTCGAACTCGCCGATGGCGCGATCAAGCTGGCGCTCGTAATCGGGCCGGCGGACCGGCGGCTGGGGCAGCAGGGAGCAGATTTTCGTGAAGAGCTGGCGTACGAAGGTCTCTCGCGGGCTGCCGGGGGTTCGCTCCTCAAAGGTCCCTCCTCTTTCATCGTGAAAGATCTGCCGCTCCTCCAAGCCTTTCAGGTCCTGTGTGCCGTCAAACAGAACCCGCTTCAATGCCACAGGAATCACCGGCTTCTGCGTCAGAAGGACCGGCAGCTCCTCCCGCGTAATGAACCGGCTGGCGAGAAACTCCGAGCTCACCAGAAGCAAGCCGAAGTCGCATTCCCCCATGGCCTTGCGGATCTCCTCGAGCCATTTCTGCCCCGGCAGGATGTTCCCATCCGTCCACAGGTCGAAACGCGCCCCAGGATAGGTCTCGAGCCGCTTCTGCAGGCTCGCCAGCAGCTCCGTTTTCAGCTTGCCGTCTTCGTGCGCGTACGACACGAAGAAGCGGATGGGACGCTCGTCCCGCGCGTACTGCGGCGACCGCTGGACGTCGCCCACCTCGGCCGTCACCAGCCGCGTCATTTCCTCGGTGACCCGATCCCCGGCCTTCGCGCGCGCCTTCGACCTCATGCAGGTATCCTACAACGAATGTACGAATTACAACGAAATTCTTATCTGGTCCGATTAGCCGCTTGCCGTTCCCCTCCGCTTTCCAAAAACATCTCCTTCCCCATCAATCACTTCCCCAAAAGCAATTTCGGACTCCATCCCCCTCGTCTGCTATACCTCAAATCGGAAGTACCCATGCGACACCCGCCACCAACTCCCTCTGAACCAAAAACGCCGAACGAAGCCATTTTTCCTTCCAACCCAAACAATATACAACCACTTACTCCCCCGATAACGAACCCAACGCCGCCCCACCCGCCGTACGCTACACTTCCCCTAATGCCCTCTTCGCTCGCCGATCTCCTCGATTCCGGAGACCCATCCCTCTACGCCATCCGCACCCACGCCCCCGGTCCGGCCGGCTCGCTGCCCATCACTTCGGAGATGCTGCTCCATCGCCCCACCGGCGACCTCTTCGGCTGGGCGCAATCCGCCGGCATGGGCTGGGACCCCAGCCAACTGGGCGCCAAGGAATTCCTCATCCTCAGCACCCACGGCGGCATCCGCGCGGCCGATGGCACTCCCATCGCGCTGGGCTATCACACCGGGCATTGGGAGGTCGGATTGCTCATGGACGCCGCCGCCAAGGAGCTGAAATCGCGCGGCGCCATTCCCTTCGCGGCCTACTGCACCGATCCCTGCGACGGCCGCACCCAGGGCACCAGCGGCATGTACGATTCGCTGGCCTACCGCAACGACGCGGCCTCGGTCTTCAAACGCCTGATCCGCTCGCTACCCACGCGCTCGGGCGTCATCGGCGTGGCCACCTGCGACAAGGGGCTGCCGGCCATGATGATGGCGCTCGCCGGAACGCCCGCGTTGCCGTCCGTGCTGGCGCCCGGCGGCGTCACCCTGCTGGCGGAAAATAGCGAGGATGCGGGCAAGGTCCAGTCCGTCGGGGCGCGTTACGCGCGCGGCCAAATGACGCTCGAAGCCGCCGCCGCGGCCTTGTGCCACTCCTGCGCCACTCCCGGAGGCGGCTGCCAGTTCCTGGGCACCGCCGCCACTTCGCAGGTGGTCGGCGAGGCTCTCGGAATGTCGCTGCCTCACGCGGCGCTCGCTCCCTCCGGTCATCCCATCTGGATCGACATGGCGCGCCGCTCCGCCCGTGCCGTGCTCGCGCTAGAGGCCCGCGGCCTCACGATGGGCGATGTGCTGACGGACGCGTCCATCCGCAACGCCCTGGTGGTGTACGCGGCCTTCGGCGGGTCCACCAACCTGGTCCTGCACCTGCCCGCCATCGCCCACGCCGCCGGCCTGGCGCGTCCCGCGGTCGACGATTGGGTCCGCGTGAATCGCCAGGTCCCTCGCCTGGTGGACGCGCTGCCCAACGGGCCGAAGGGTTATCCCACCGTGCAGGTGTTCCTGGCGGGCGGCGTTCCCGAGGTGATGCTGCACCTGCGCCGCGCCGGCCTGCTGGAGACCGGCGTGCTCACCGTCAGCGGAGAGAAACTCGACGCCGTGCTCGATTGGTGGGAACAATCCGAGCGCCGCGCCGAATTGCGCCGGGTGCTGCGCGAAACCGACAGCGTCGATCCCGGCGATGTCATCATGGACCCCGACGGCGCGCGCCGGCGCGGCCTCACCTCGACCGTGACGTTTCCCAAGGGCAACCTGGCGCCCGGCGGGTCCATCGTCAAGAGCACGGCCATCGACCCGGAGGTGCGCGATGCCAGCGGCGTCTACCGCAAGACCGGCCCCGCGCGCGTCTTCCGCACCGAAAAAGCCGCCATCGCCGCCATCAAGGACGGCGCCATCCGCCCCGGCGACGTCCTGGTGCTGATGTGCCGCGGGCCCATGGGCTCGGGAATGGAGGAGATTTTCGAGATCACCGCGGCGCTGCGCTACCTGGATTACGGCAAACACGTCGCCGTGATCACCGACGCCCGCTTCAGCGGCGTTTCGACCGGCGCCTGCATCGGCCACGTGACGCCCGAGGCCCTGGCCGGCGGACCGCTCGGCAAGGTGCGCGAGGGCGACACCATCGAGATCAGAATCGACTGCGTGAACCTGGAGGGATCCGTCAACCTGTTGGTGAATGGCAGCGCCGAGGAGGGCGCTCGCGAATTGGCAGCGCGGAGTCCGGAGGGCCTCGCGCCCGACCCCGACTTACCGCCCGAAACCCGCCTCTGGGCGGCGCTCCAGGAAGCCAGCGGCGGCGCCTGGGCCGGCTGCGTCTTCGATGTCGATGCGATCATAAAGAGGTTACGCTGATGCTTTTGCTTATGTGGGGCAGGCTGGCAGCCTGCGGCCGATTGGTAATCGGCCCTGGGCGGCGACGTGCCAAACCCGCCGCAGGATGCAATCCCGCCCCACAATGAGACTGATCTGACTTATGCGAATCTACCGAACTCCCACCGGTTGGGAACTGGAAACCGACAACCAACGCCGCCTGGCGCTGCAGCAAGAATCGCCCACCACCCGCGAAGATCTCTACGACTACCTGCGCCAACTCGCCGGCCACGAAATCGCCAGCCCCGATCCCCGTCTGCTCGCACCCATCGAACACCAGGAGATCTGGGCCGCGGGTGTGACCTATCTCCGCAGCCGCACCGCGCGCATGGCGGAATCCGAGGCTACGGGCGGCATGAGTTTCTACGATCGCGTCTACCACGCCGAGCGTCCAGAACTGTTCTTCAAAGGTACGCCCCACCGCGTGGCCGGCCCCGGCGAGCCGGTGCGCATCCGCCGCGATTCCCAGTGGAACGTGCCGGAACCGGAGTTGACGCTGCTGGTGTCTCCCGGCGGCAAAATCACCGGTTACACCATCGGCAACGACATGAGCTCGCGCGATATCGAGGGCGAGAACCCGCTCTACCTGCCGCAGGCCAAGGTCTGGGACCGTTCGTGCGCCCTCGGCCCGGCGATCCTGGTGACGCCCGAGCCGCTCTCTTCGTCCACCGCCATCGCCATCGAGATCGCGCGCGGCGGCGCCACCGTCTTCCGCGATTCCACCACCCTCGCCCAGATGAAACGCCGGCCCGAGGAACTGGTGGAGTACCTCTACCGCCAGAACAGTTTTCCGAACGGCTGTTTCCTGCTGACCGGCACCGGAATCGTGCCGCCCGACGGCTTCACGCTGCAACCCGGAGACCAGATCGCCATTTCCATCGACGGCATCGGAACCCTGCGGAATCCCGTGGCCTGACCTAGCAGCCTGTCACCGAAATGTCACTCCGGCCACGGTATCACCGAAAGCGTAATCGACGCCGTCTCGCCGCGATTCACGCGCACGGTGGCTGCGCGCGCCAGCAACGCGCGGACCAGCGCGGGGTCCCGCAGCGCTTCCACGTCGAGCCGGTCGAAGGCCCACGCAAAATACTCGTCCGGCCGCAGGTTGCCGATCTCGAATCGTCCATCGGCCTGGCACGCCGCCTTGGATATCTCGTCCAGGTCGCGCAAGGTCTCATCTCGCGGCAGCAGCACCACGGTCGCGGGTCCGCCGCCCTCCACCGTGCCTTTCACGCCACCCGGCCGCGACCGGAAGACCGCGCGGATGTCCGGCGATCCGGGCGCCAACTCGAATTCCCGCCCCAGGACGTCGCGCTCTCCGAGCAGCACCGCGGCCAGGTAATAGCCCGTTTCCGCGTCGCCCATCGACACCTTGTAGCGGCCCGCGAACACATGCTCGAATTGCCGCCGGCCGCCACGTCCTTCGCCGGTCGGGCCCACCATCTCACCCACGTCGTCCACCGCGTTCAGGAAAATCGAGCCCGCCGCTGCCATCGCCATCCAGCTTCCCGGTTCCTCGCGCTGCGCCGACAGGCCGACGGCGAATGGCGGGGCCACGCGGATTTCGAGGCCATCGACATCCGCACGGCTCACCTCCACCGCGGTAGCGCCTCTTTGGAGTGTTTCGTCCGCGATTTTTTCCGTATTCGCCGTGCAGCGCCACCAGCCGGGGGTCACCGAAGGGAACTCGAATCGGCCATGCTTGTCGGCATCGACGATGGCTTGGTTGCCAGGCGATCCCTCGGTTTTGAGCGCCACCCTGGCCCCCGGCACGGGCGCGCCCGACTCGTCGAGAACCGTGCCGCGAACTCGAAATGCCGGCGATGCCGCCAGCCGGAACTCGTATCCCGCCAACTCGGCGCCGGATGGAATCGCGATCGGTATTGCCTGGAGACGGTCGACGACACCCGGATAGTAGGTCGGCGCCCCAGCGATTGGCTCCCCCGGCTTGGCCATGATCGCGTACAGCGTGGGCCGGACATTTTCGAATGCGAACCGGCCTTCGCGATCGGTATCGGTCTCGTAGATTCCCAGGTAGCGGAGGCGAAGCAATTGCACGCGGATTCCCGGCATGGGCCGCCCGTCGCCGTCCAGCAGCCGGCCGCGAAGCGTGGAGCCGGGCGCCGGGGGACTCTGCGCCAGCAGCGCGGCGGCGAAGATCATTATGCGCAGGATCATCCGGGAATCCGCCACGGGCCGGCGGACTTCCATCTTGGATGCGAAATGCGAGCGGGTCAACCAGCCGGAGTTCTAGACCCAGTGCCGCTCGGTACCAGCGCGTCTTGTAACCGATTTCACCGCGCGAACGCCTTCTTGCCTTCGGGGATTTTCAGGAGGTTCACCGACCCATGTGGTATCGTACGGGGCTAGTTTGCGCCCTCGTTCTGTTGTCCGGAATGGCCCTGGCCGCTGCGGCGGCCGACCCGCCCGTGACCGTGTCGCAGGATGGCGCCGCTTTCACCCTCACCAACGGTTCCCTGTCCGCCAAGGTCGACAAGACTACCGGAAATCTGCTCTCCCTGAAGTACCACGGCCTGGAAACCATGGGCTTCACGTCCGGAGTCCACGCCGGGTACTGGGAACAGAATCCGGCCAAGGCCGCTCATCTCGCCGCCACCCTGTCCATCGACCCGGCCGTCAATGGCGGCGAGCGCGCCGAGGTATCCGTTAAAGGCATTTCCGACGGCAAGGCTGTCGATGGCGGCGGCCAACCGGGCGGCAGCACTTTGTGCGACCTCGAGATCCGCTATAGCCTGGGCCGCCACGATTCGGGCCTGTACACCTACGCCATCTTCACTCACCAGGCGAACTACGCCGCCACCCAGATCGGAGAAAGCCGCTTCGGCGTCAAGCTCGACGGCAAGGTCTTCGACTGGATGTCGATCGACTCCCGCCGCAACAAGTTGATGCCATCCGGCTATGACTGGGATCACGGCACGGAAACCAACGCCAAGGAAGCCCGCCGCCTCACCACCGGCCCCTATGCCGGCCAGGTGGAGCACAAGTACGACTACTCGGCGCTGCAGTTCGACATCCCGGCGTTCGGCTGGTCGAGCACCAAACAGCATATCGGCCTGTACTTCATCAATCCGTCGATGGAGTATCTTAGCGGCGGCGCCACCAAGGTGGAATTGACCGGGCACCTCGACAACGGCGACGGCGGCGATCCCACGCTGCTGGACTACTGGCGCGGGACCCATTACGGCGGCAGCGAGCTGCGCATCGCCGCGGGCGAGGTCTGGTCCAAGGTAGTAGGGCCCATTTTCATTTACCTGAATTCCGCTGCGGATCCCAATGCCATGTATAAGGATGCGCTCGCCCGGGCCGCCAGGGAGACCGCCAAGTGGCCCTACGACTGGGTGCAGGGTGTCGACTATCCGAAAAGGAACGAACGCAGCACGGTGCGCGGCCGACTGATTCTCGACGATCCGCAGGCCGCGCGCAAAGAGCTCCCCAATCTCCTGGTCGGCCTGGCGTACCCCGATGCCATTGTGTCGAGTGCCGCGGCCGCACCGGCTTCTGCGACCGTTCCGCCTCCCGGCGATGGCGCTCCGGGGCGCGGAGGGTTTCCGGGACGCGGTGGCCGCGGCGGCTTCCGCGGTCCCGTTTCCGTGACGTGGCAGAACGACGCCAAGCACTACCAATTCTGGGTGCGCGGCGCCGCTAACGGGCGATTCACCATTCCCAATGTGCGCCCCGGCAAGTACCAACTGCATGCCATCGCCGATGGCGTCCTGGGGGAATTCGCCAAGGCCGACATCATGGTGGAGGCAGGCCGCCCCATCGACCTCGGCAAGCTCGAATGGAAGCCCGTGCGCTACGGCAAGCAGCTCTGGGACATCGGCGTCCCCAACCGCAGCGGAGCGGAGTTTTTCAAAGGCGACGACTACTTCCACTGGGGCTGGTACCTGGAATACCCCAAGCTCTTCCCCAACGACGTGAACTACACCATCGGCAAGAGCGACTATCGCAAGGATTGGTTCTTCGAGCAGGTGCCGCACGCCGAGCGGGAAGATCCCACCGGCCGCGGGAGCGGCCGCGCAACCACCTGGACCGTCGCCTTCCAACTTCCGAACGCTCCCCAGGGTAAGGCCACCCTGCGCCTGGCGCTCGCGGGAGTCGGCGCGCGCAGCATCGACGTCACGGTCAACGGCCAGCCCGCCGGGTCGGTGACCGGCCTGATGTACAATGCCACCATCAACCGCGACGGCATCCAGGGCGCCTGGGTGGAGAAGGACGTCCGGTTCGACGCTTCCCTGATGACGGCCGGCGCGAACGTCCTCAAGCTGACGATTCCCGCCGGCGGCCTGACCAGCGGCATCATCTACGACTACCTGCGCCTGGAGTTGGACGAAACCGCGAAGTAATCCGCCGCGACGCGCGAGTTCAAAGCCCGCCGCCCGTAACTGTATTCCGCGAGTCTCAGTAGATGGCTATGTCCCTTTTGCGGATATTGGCCGATAAGAGCAATGAAGGCGAACCGCATGCCTCGTCCGGCCGCGGCGGTTCCCAAACGGCATGGCGCGGGAGGACCTACCCACATGATCGCTGAGACTCGTCAATACATGACGTTCAAACTGGGGGACGAGTTGTTCGCCATCGACGTCGCCCAAGTCCGCGAGGTACTGGAAGTATCTCAGATTACGAAAGTGCCCGCCGCTCCCGGCTACGTGCGCGGCGTGGTCAATGTGCGCGGGCAGGCGATTCCGGTGGTGGATCTCCGCCGCCGATTCGGGTTGCCGGAAGCCAGTGGGACGGTGAATACGCGCATCATCGTCATGGAACTCCAACTCGACGGCCAGGCCACCATACTGGGGGGCGTCGCCGACAGTGTGCACGAAGTCATCGAACTGGACGCGGGGAGCATCGATCCCCCGCCGCGGATTGCCATGCGCTGGCGGACGGATTTCATCCAGGGGATGGGCAAACGGGGAGACGACTTCATCATCATCCTGGATGTCGGCGCGGTGTTTTCCTCGGATGAGCTGGCCGTTGTAGGAGAATTGGCCGACGCCAGGGAACCGGCGTTGTCCCGCTGAAACTCAACCGTGCCGGCTGGTCCGCGGCTCACGGCAGCCGCGTTGCCGCAACTGCCAACTATCACTGCCGCTTGCCGGCCGGGTCGAACAACCGCCGGTCCACATCCAGCACGCGGTATCCGGCCGGATCCGGGGTCGCGGTGAAGCAGTCGCTCAAGTCGGCGGCCGTGGCGTCGAACAGATTGAGCGGCGGCAAGCCCAGCAGACGGAATATGGTCTTCAGCAGACCGGGAATGCTGGTGTTGGTGTGGGAGACGTAATTGCGTTTGGCCCAGGGGCCGGCGCAGAGCAGCGGGGTGCGGCGCGCATCGATGTGGTCGTAACCGCCCTCGGCATCGTCTTCGGTGACGAACACCACCATCTCCTTCCACCATTTCGTGCCCGAAAGATATTCCAGGATGCGCCCGAGCGCGTAATCGTTGTCGGCCAGGTAGGATTCCTCGTAGGGGTAGCCTTCTTCGGGACGCGCCGGGGCGAGATAGTCGCCCGGAAGGTGCACGTAGAGGAACCGCGGTAAGGCGGCGCCGGTCTTGACGTAGCGCTCGTCGATTTCGCGAATGAACGCGGACGCGCGGTACTGATCGGAGATGTGGACGTTGAAACCAGGATAGGCGCGCGAGGTATTGCGGTACAGCGGATCGGGCATGGGGACGTTGGTGAGGAAGCGGGCGCCGGTGGGTTCCATGCCCAAGCCCTCGGCCACGCCGGCCAACTCAAAACCCTCGCCAAAATTGAGGAACGAGACCTTGTGACGCTCGAAGTGGTGCCAGATGCCGCCGGCTTCCGGTAGATCTTCCGGCTGAACGGATGCGGCCTTGTCGGCAAACGCCAGGCGGCCGGGAGCATCGGCGGTAACGCGGAAATCCTTGCCGTCGCCGCTGGCCGCCAGCAGGCTGGTTTCGGCCCAAGCGTTGGGATAAGCGCCGGTGAGCCAGTGGTGCCCGTCCACGCTGCCATCGGCTTCCGAGTAGAAATTGTCGCTGAAGCACCATTGCCGGGCAATGGCGTGATGGTTGGGCGCGACATCCACCTGGCGCAGGCTGATTCGCTGGTGGCGGCCGTCCACGTAGCCATTGGCGCCGAAGCGCGCCAGCGCGGGAGCGCCCATGACGGGCCCGTTGGCCGCGGCGGCAACGTCCCCCAGCACCTCGTCGTAGCTTCGGCTCTCCTTCACGATGAGCACCACGTGGCGGATAGCGGCGGGGAGCTCGCGGCCAGCGGCGGGATCGTCGCGATCCACGGCGGACGCCGGCGGCCCGGGCTGAAAGCCGTTAGCCTCGAGCACGAAGGCGGTATGCGCGGGCAGATCCCGCGCATCGGGGACGCGAAACGCGGAGAGCGTGCCCTGGTACAGTCGGCTGAAGCGGAACTGGTCGAGCAGCGTCTGGGTGGTGGCGGCATTGGGGCCCACCCCATGGCCGCGGGCGTTGGCCACAAACACGGTATCCTCTTCGACGGCCACACGCGTGGGAAACCAGGCCGCGGGAAGGTGGCCGAGCACGCGGCGCTGGCGGACGTCGATCACGCCCACGGCGTTGATGCCGGCTTCGGCCACGAACAGCCAGCCGGACTTTTCGTGGTACGCCAGGCCGAGTGGAAGCACGCCGCGCAGGGACTCCAGGCCCGGAATGCGAATGGGGATCTCCGCCTCCAGCTTGTCGGTGCGGGCGTTGAGGATGGCGATGGAATCGCCATTGGCGTTGGAAACGAACACCTGCCCGGCGGTGGCGCACAGAGCCGAGGGGCTGCTTCCGCCGACGATCGTCCGGCCGTCGACGGTCCCGCCCACGGGGAGTCCGGTGCGAATGAAGGCGACAACCTTGGCGGCAGCGGGCTGCGAGACGTCTAGCACCGCTACGGAATTGGATTCCGGAGCGTTGGGATCGCCCAACCCGGGAACCTTCACCGTGCCGCCAGCCCGTTGACGCACGGCGCCTTGTGACGCTTCCGGGCTGGGGAAACCGAACGCCGGAAAAGGCAAACCGGTGGAGCGGGTCTGGGCGGGATCGGCCCCGGGAAGCAAGCCATACGCCAACATGCCGACGTTGGTCACGTAGAGCTTCTGGCGGTCGGGAGACAGCGCCATGGCGAAGGGCAGGCGGCCCACCGGGACCGAGGCCACCACCAGGCGGGTGCGCGGATCGATGACGGCGACGCGCTGGTTCGCCTGGTCGACGGCGTAGAGGATGTTGCGCGCGAAGTCGAAGGCCAGGTCGCCGGTGTAGCTGTCGTGGAAACCGCCCTGGTTGATGTCGATGACGCGGCGGCGTTCGTCGTGGGAGTCGAAGAGGCTGATGCGCCCAGTGTTTCCTTCGGCGACATAGACGTTGTGGTCGCCGGAAAACGCGAGGCCGGTGGAGACGCCGCGCCAGCCGGCGACGCCGGGCTGCAGATCGGGTAAGACCGGGTCCGAATTTGCGGAAGGGGCCACTTGGCGAGTTTCCCAGCGGTCCCGCACCCGCTCCAAGATGGTGAGCGAGGTGCGCCACGGTCCGAGGTTGGAAGTGGCGATCTCGCGTCCCGAGGGACTGACGGCCAATCCGAAGGCGCCGGGGCCGATGGCATACTGGTCGCCGAGGGGCGCAACGATCCGGCCGCCGGGTAAAACGGACGCACCGGTGCGTCGCACGGGAGGCCGCACTCCGGCCGGAGGCGCGTAAACGGATTGCCCACCCAGGGAGGCGACTAAGGTGAAGAGCGCCAATGACGGTCGCCGCACGGCGGGCACCATTTCATCATATAACCCTCTCAGGGTACGGAATTTATATCGAATCTCCCGCGGGGCCGACGCGGCCGGGTCACGAGCGGAGGCGGAAAAGTTTGCACGCTACGCAAAAGCGTCCACCAGGATTCCCCCGAAGCTGGCCCAGAAAATTCCAGGAATAGTCCATCCGATAGGTGGCAAAAGGCTTACTAAAGGACTACACAGCCGACCCCAAAACGCATTAGAATGGATGTACAATTGGCACGCCAAGTGCTGCTGTGGATGTCCTGAAAGCGAGGGTGCGATGGAGTACGGTTGTCTAAGCGTTTCACTGCCGGTGTATCTTCTCGCCCTAACTTTGTCGGGCTCCGCCGCGAGCGCGGCAGCGCCGCCAGGTCTGCAACCAGCTTCTCAGGGCGATTCCCAGCAGGAGCGGAAGCAGTCACCCAAGTCCGAAAACAAAGAGAAGGGGACAGCCCTTACCGGATGCGTGGATGAACAGGAAGGGCATTATGTGCTGATTGACGATCGGAATCTGTCGCCGATCGCCAATCTGGAAGCGGAAGGTTTCCCTACGGAGAGCTTCGCTAAACATTTGGGACACAAAGTGACCGTTCGAGGGACGTCAAGCTCGGGCGGCGCGAGGCCCACATTCAAGGTTCGCAGCATCGAAACGGTCAGTGAGAACTGCGAACCCCATCAATAGGGGTGAAGTGAATGCGTCTTTGGAGGAGACAATGGCAACCAGCAGCTTTGCATTAGCGCCACAAAAACAATTGGAAGATCCGTTAGCGCACCTGCCGTGCTCCCACATCGTGGAGTACCGCAAAGGTCAACTTATCTACAACCAGGACCAGCCCTCCACCAATATTTTTCTGGTGATCGACGGCACCGTGAAGGTTTCGCGTCTGGCGGCGGACGGGCACCAGGTTGTGGTGGATATCTATCAACCCGACGAGTTCTTCGGCGAGTCGGCGTTTCTCGATCTGCCGCGCCGCGCCGAACAGGCCAGCGCCCTGGAGGATACGCGGTTGATGACGTGGACGGCGTCGGAAATCGAAGACATCGTCATGAAACGCCCGCGGCTGGCGGTGGCTCTGCTGCAGATTCTGACGCAGCGGACCATCGATTTCACCCACCGCATCGAAGGCTTCTCGGTGGACAACATTTCGCGCCGCCTGGCGCGCTCTCTGCTGCGCTTTTCCGAACGGCTGGGCACCGCGGAAGAGGACGGCAGCGTCCGCATGGCGCCGTTCACCCACGAACTGCTCTCGCAGTATGTGGGAACCTCGCGCGAGATCGTGACGCACTACATGAACCAGTTCCGCAGAGAAGGCTACCTGCGGTATTCGCGGAAAGGCATCACGCTCCAGCGCGATGCGTTGCGCAGTTGGCTGCGCGCCACGGCGTGAGGAAACAGCCATCAGCCGTCAGCCATCAACCGTCAGCCATCAGCTTGCGCGGTGCGTTGTGCGGCTTGGCCGCTGCTTGGCCGCGAGGCGAGCACCTGAAGTTCCCAGACGCACGGAAAGCTGAAGGCTGCAGGGCTGATGGCTGACGGCTCCTACTGAATCTGCACCAGGCCCTGGGGCTGCTCCACCTGTGCCGGAGCCAAGTCCTGGGGTCCGCGCCAGAAATCTACGGTCGAGGTCTGGTGCGCGCAGGCTACCGTGCAGCGGGGGGCGCAACTCTTGGCGGTGCGAAACTCGCGGCGGATATCGTCCACGGTGTATTGGAGCAGCGGCTTGCCCGGGTAGCCGCGCTGCTGCGAGCAGTAGTGCACCAGGCCGTCCTCGCAAATATAGAGGTAGCGCGATCCGGCGCGGCAGCGCCACTGATTTTCGCGGCCGTGCGCGATGTTGTCCTGAAAGCCGTTGATGCGAGCGTAACTGCTCTTCTCCATGGCGCGCATGGCCGAATACACCTCGCGCTCCGTCTCGGCGAGAGGCTGCAATTGGCCATCGCCATCGTGAATAATTCCAACAGTCGAGGTGAAACCGAGCTCCAGCGCGCGCTTGCCGATCACCAGTGCGTCTTTGGGGTTGTGAATGCCGCCGCCCACCACGGAATTGATGTTCACGTGGAATTCGGCGTGTTCGGCCAGGAGCCGTAGTTTCTTATCGAGCACCTTGAGGCTCTTTTTCGAAACCTCGTCGGGCATGACGTTGTCGATGGAGATTTGCAGGTGGTCCAGGCCGGCGCGGTTGAGCCGCTGGATGCGTTCGGCGGTCAGCAGGTAGCCATTGGTGATCATGCCGGCGATGATGCCGTGGCTGCGGATGCGGGCGACGATCCGGTCCAGCTCGGGGTGCAGCAGCGGTTCGCCGCCGCTGATGGTGACGACGGTGGTTCCCAGATCGGCCAGCCGGTCCACGCGCTGGTACATGGTCGCCAGGGGGACGGGCTTGGAATGGTCGTCGTATTCGTTGCAGTAGGCGCACGAAAGGTTGCAGCGGCGCATGGGAATCACGTGCGCCAGAACGGGGTGGTCCGTGGAGATCAGGCCCTTGGCGATCATCCGGAATTCGCGGAGACGCCGGCCGACACCCTTGACTGCTTTGCGGAGCCTCATAGCTGAGTGCGACATACGGAGGAAAGCGCTTTTACTACATCATATAACACAGCTTTCAGCCGAGTTCCGGGAGGCGATTGGAGCCATACGGGGGTCGAACGGTCGCGAAGCCGCGTCAGGGCGCGCGACGCATCCACCGCGGCATCTCCCGGTAGCATATAATGTCTTGCGCGGCCGAGTGTTGCGCGGTTTGACACCTGTCGACCGCCAGTGATAAGTGTAAGGGTCTTCATTCAAGAGGAGAATGCATGGCTGACGAGCAAAAGCCGGGGGGCTCGGTTTCGCCCCTGCCCGAAGGGGGAGATGGCCCCAAGCCGCCGGTCCCGCCGGCTCCTCCCAAGCCGGCTCCTCCCAAACCGGCCGCGCCTCCCAAGCCGCCGGCAACCATGGCGGCCACTCCGTGGGACAGCGAACTGGCGCGGGAATTGAAAGATCACTTCGCGGGCGAGATCTCCGAAACCTCCACTTACCTGGGGCAGAACTTTATCGTGGTCAAACCCGAAGCGGCCGTCCCGGTGCTCGAGTATCTCAGGCTGGAAGCCGATTTCGACTACCTGGTGGACATCACGGCGGTCGACTGGCCCAAACGCGCGGAGCGCTTCGACCTGGTTTATGTGGTCTACAGTTTTTCGCGCAATGAACGGGTGCGCATCAAAACGTACATCGCGGACGGCTACCGGCCAGCGACCGCCGTGGACGTGCACCTCACGGCGAACTGGCTGGAACGCGAAGTCTTCGATATGTTCGGGATCTCCTTCGCCGGACATCCGGATATGCGGCGCATCCTGATGCCGGAAGACTGGCAGGGATATCCGCTGCGCAAGGACTACGGAATCCTGCAACAGGACGACCGATGGGTGCGGGAAAACCTGGGAATCGAAAGCGGCCAGTGACGCCATGCCGGACAACACTTTCCTAGACTCCACCGAACTGGTCCTCAACATGGGGCCGCAGCATCCGTCCACCCACGGCGTGCTGCGCGTGATCCTCAAACTGGACGGCGAAAAGGTCCTGGGGACCGACTGCGTCATCGGCTACCTGCACCGCGGCGTCGAAAAGATCGCGGAGAATCGCACCTACGCGCAGTTCAATCCCTACGTGGACCGCATGGATTACGTGGCCGCGGTTCCCAACGGCCTGGGATACTGCCTGGCGGTGGAAAAGCTGCTGAACGTCGAGGCTCCGCCGCGGGCGCAGGCCATCCGCGTGATTATCACGGAGCTGAACCGCATCGCCAGCCACCTGGTGTGGCTGGGCACGCACGCGCTGGACATCGGAGCCATCACGCCGGTGTTCTACTGCCTCCGCGAACGCGAAGAGGCGCTGAAGATTATCGAGAATTACTGCGGCGCGCGGCTCACCACGCACGCGTTTCGCATCGGCGGGCTGCAGTACGAGACCTACGACGGTTTCGAGAGAGAATGCGAGGCCTTCTGCGACTGGTTCGCGCCCAAGGTGGACGAGTACGAGGAACTGCTCAGCAACAACCGCATCTGGCTGGGCCGGCTGCGCAACGTGGGCGTTCTGAACGCCGACGAGTGCAAGGAATACGGCGTAACCGGACCGGTGCTGCGCGCCTCCGGGGTGAAATGGGATTTGCGCAAGGCGCAGCCCTACTCGGGCTACGACAAGTACGACTTCGAAATCCCCACCCGCCAGAGCGGCGATACCTACGACCGGTACATGGTGCGCATGCAGGAAATGCGGCAGTCCGCGCGCATCATCCGCCAGGCGGTGGCGTCCATTCCCGAAGGTCCTATCATGGCCAAGGTGGGGAAAGTGATCAAGCCGCCGGTGGGTGAGGCGTACGTGTCCGTCGAAGCGGCCAAGGGCGAGCTGGGATATTACGTGGTCAGCGACGGCTCGACGCAGCCCTACCGCGTGCGCGTACGGCCGCCCTCGTTTGTGAACCTGCAGGCCCTGGACCGCATGGTGCGGGGCGGGCTGATCGCCGATGTGGTGGCGATCATCGGGACGTTGGATATTGTGTTGGGCGAGGTCGACAGATAAGCGAGCGGCCCGAACCGGCAAGGGTTGGCGGTAACTATGGGTAAGCTTCTCAAAAAGATTTTTCTGGTGGACCTGTTTCAGGGACTGTGGGTCACGTTCCGGAACCAGAATCCCAAGTACATTTATACCGAGCAGTATCCGGCGGAGCGGCCCAAAGTCGCCGAGCGGTACCGCGGCGCGCCGCGGCTCAATACCAACCCGGAGAACGGGGAAACCCTCTGCATTTCCTGCAATCTCTGCGCCCTGGCCTGTCCGGAGGCGCTGATCGTGGTGACCAGCGAGCGCAACGAACAAACCAAGCGCAAGGATCTGACCACCTTCACCTACGACACGTCGCGCTGCATGTTTTGCGGGTTGTGCGAAGACGCCTGCCCGGTGGATGCGTTGGAACTGACGCAGGATTTCGAACTGGCCACCTACACCCGCGAGGGCCAGATCTGGGACCGGCAGATGCTCGAAGAAGGGCCGCTGCCTACGCGATACAAATGCTGATCGATACGGTGTTCTTCTACGTGTTTGCCGCCATGACGCTGGTCGGCGGCCTGCTCACCATCACGCGGCGCAGCGCCGTGCATAGCGCGATTTCGCTGATCGTATCGCTGCTGGGCGTGGCCGGGCTGTACCTGCTGCAACAGGCGGAGTTCCTGTTCGCGGTGCAGATCGTGCTGTACGTGGGCGGCATCATGGTGTTGTTCCTGTTCGTCATCATGCTGGTCAATCTCGACCAGGCCGCCAAGGAGAAGCAATTCAGCGGGCAGTGGCCGATTGCGCTGGCGGCCGTGGCCGCGGTCTGCGCGGTGATCGGCTACTTCCTGTATCGCGGCCAGGGCGCGTTTCACGTCGCCGAAAAGACCTCCAACTCGGCCCTGGCGGCGGTGTTGGGGAACACCGAGCTGGTGGCCGATTCGCTGTTCTCGGAGTACCTGTTGCCGTTCGAAATCGCTTCCATCCTGCTGCTGGTGGCCGTGGTCGGCTCGGTGGTGATGGCCAAGAAGAGGATTTGAGCATGCATCCCATAACGACGGTTCACTACCTCGTCCTGAGCGCGGCGCTGCTGCTCATCGGCACCGTAGGGGTGCTGACGCGGCGCAACATCGTCATCATTCTGATGTCCATCGAGCTGATCCTCAACGCCGTGAACCTCAACCTGATCGCCTTTTCGCACGCTTTCGGACCGGACCGGGTACAGGGACAGGTATTCGCGATCTTCGTGATCACCGACGCGGTGGCGGAGGCGGCCATCGCGCTGGGCATTCTGATCGCGCTATTCCGCAATAAAGAAACCGTTCTGGCGGATGAAATCGACTTGCTGAAGTGGTAGGAGAGCCGTGAACTTTTTAAACCTCATCTGGCTGATTCCGCTATTCCCGCTGTGCGGGGCGGCGCTGATGCTGCTCATCGGCAAGAAACTGGACCCGCAGCCCGCCTCGGATGTCGCCGTGGCTCCCGGCGTGGAGCCGGCTGGAGAGCCGCACGCCCATGGCCACCCGCATGCGCCGCTGAAGTTTCTCATCAGCCTGATTTGTCCGGGGACCATCCTGGTCTCGCTCCTGCTCTCGGCGGCCGCGGTCTGGCAGCTTTCCGCCCTGCCTCACAAGCTGTACCAGGTGATCCAGTTCTCGTGGATCGCCGGCCTGCCGTTCCACCTGGCCAACGGGCAAATGGGAACGTTCCAGGCGGATTGGGGTTTCCTGCTCGATCCCCTCAGCGCGGTGATGATTCTGGTGGTCGCGGGGGTCGGTTTCCTGATCCACGTTTACTCCATCGGGTACATGGCGCACGATAACGGCTACTACCGCTTCTTCGGCTACCTCAACCTGTTCGTCTTTTTCATGCTGATGCTGGTGCTGGCCAACAACTACGGGCTGCTGTTCGTGGGTTGGGAAGGCGTGGGGTTGTGCAGCTACCTATTGATCGGCTTCTACTATCACAAGAAGTCGGCGGCCGACGCGGGCAAGAAGGCGTTCATCGTGAACCGGGTGGGCGACTCGGGCTTCGTGCTGGGCATGCTGCTGATGATGTCGGTGCTGGGCACGCTGCGCTTCACCGATGTGGCCGCGGCATTGCACAGCGGCCAGTTCGCCACTGAAACGGCGCATTTCGGAGTGTTGAGCGCCATGGCGCTGCTGATGTTCATCGGCGCCACCGGAAAATCGGCGCAGATTCCGCTGTATGTCTGGCTGCCCGACGCCATGGAAGGTCCCACGCCGGTTTCGGCCCTGATCCACGCCGCCACCATGGTGACCGCGGGCGTTTATATGGTGGCCCGCTCGGCGCCGCTGTTCCAGTTGACACCCGCGACTTCGGGGATCGTGGCCATCATTGGGGCGGGCACGGCCATCTTCGCGGCTTCGATTGCGCTGGTGCAAAACGATATCAAGCGCGTGCTGGCGTACTCCACGGTTTCGCAGCTCGGCTACATGTTTCTGGCGCTGGGCGTGGGGGCGTATTGGGTGGCGATTTTCCACCTCTTCACCCACGCCTTCTTCAAGGCCCTGCTCTTCTTGTGTTCCGGGTCGGTGATCCACTCCATGGGCGGCGAGCAGGACATGCGTTACATGGGCGGGCTAAAGGACAAGATCAAGGTCACGCATTGGACCATGTGGGTGGGCTCGGTGGCGATTGCCGGCATTCCCGGACTGGCGGGCTTCTTTTCCAAAGACGAGATTCTGTGGCAGGCTTATAGCTCTCCGCTGGGCTCGAAGGCGCTGTGGGCGGTGGGCCTCGCCACCGCGGCCATGACGGCGTTCTACATGTGGCGGCTGATGAACCTGACGTTCTACGGCAAGTCGCGGGCCAAGCCGGAAGTTGAAGCGCATGTTCACGAATCGCCCCGGTCGATGACCGTTCCGCTGACCGTGCTGGCCATCGGCTGCGTGCTGGCGGGCTGGCTGGGCACTCCCAAGCTGTGGAATTTGCCGGAATTCTTCCGCGGGTTCGAAGGCTGGCTGGCGCCGATGTTCGCCTCCGGCGCGGGCGAGGCGGTGAAGGAAGCGGCGCACAGCAGCTCCACCGAATGGAACCTGATGGGCCTCTCGGTGCTGGTGGCCATCGCGGGAATCGCCCTGGCGCGCTACCTGTATCACACCAGGCCCGCGATTCCCGACCGTATCCAGGCTTCCGCGGGTCCTCTGTACAAGGTGCTCTATCACAAGTGGTACGTCGACGAGTTGTACGACTTTCTGTTCGTCAACGGCCTGTGCAAGGGCGGCGGCCGGGTGTGCGGCGCGTTCGACCGCGAGGTGGTGGATGGCGGCGTGAACGGCGCGGGCTGGCTGACGCGCTTCAGCGCGAGCGTCTCCATGTGGTGGGACACCTGGATTGTGGATGGCGCGGTGCGCTTGGGCTCGTTCTTCGTAAAGATGCTCTCCTACCCGGTTTGCATTCTGGAAACCGGCCGCGTGCAAACCTACGCGTTGTTTGTGGTGGTGGGAGTGCTGGCGTTCTTCGGATATTACGTAACGCGGTAAGCATATGGACCAGCATCTACTGAGCATCATCCTGTTCACGCCCCTGGCGGGGTTGGCGGTCCTGCTGTTCCTGCCGGCCAAGAGCAAGAACCTGATCCGCGTTTGGGCCAACCTGGCGAGCCTTACAGGGTTCCTGGTGTCGCTCCCTCTGGTTTCGCGGTTCCAGACCGGAGCCCCCGGGTTCCAGTTTGTGGAGCGCGCCGACTGGATTCCGTCGCTTGGCGCGCACTATGCCATCGGCATGGACGGCATCAGCCTGCTGCTGGTGATGCTCACCACCTTGATGGGCTTCATCGCCACGCTGGTTTCCTGGCGCTCGATCGACGACCGGGTCAAGGAATACTACGCCATGTTCCTGCTGCTGCAGACGGGCATGATCGGGGTGTTCATCTCGCTCGATTTCTTCCTGTTCTACGTCTTCTGGGAACTGGTGCTGGTGCCCATGTACTTCATCATCGGAATCTGGGGCGGACCGCGGAAGCTGTATGCGGCCATCAAGTTCTTCCTCTACACCCTGGCCGGTTCGGTGCTGATGCTGCTGGGCATCCTGACGCTGTACTTCGCGCACTACCAGCAGTTCCACTTCTATACTTTCGAGATTGCCGAACTGATGAAGACGCAGCTTGCGCAGGGCTCGAAATTCGGCTCGCAGGAATGGGTCTTCTGGCTGTTCTTCCTGGGCTTCGCCATCAAGGTGCCGATGTTCCCGTTCCATACCTGGCTGCCGGACGCGCACGTGGAAGCTCCCACGGCGGGCTCGGTGATTCTGGCCGCGGTCCTGTTGAAGATGGGGACGTACGGGTTCCTGCGGTTTTCGCTCCCCCTGCTGCCGCAAGCTTCCTCCGACCAGACCATCGTGCGGATTCTGGCGGTGCTTTCCATTGTCGGCATCATCTACGGCGCGCTGGTGAGCCTGATGCAGCAGGATTGGAAGAAGCTGGTCGCGTACTCGTCGGTGAGCCACCTGGGCTTCTGCACGCTGGGTATTTTTTCGCTGAACCCCAACGGAATCGCGGGCAGCGTGTTGCAGCAGGTCAACCACGGCATCTCTACAGGGATGCTCTTCATGATTATCGGCGTGATCTACGAGCGCCGCCACACGCGCGCGATTTCGGAATACGGCGGGTTGGCGCACGTGATGCCGCGCTTCGCGACGATTTTCGCCATCGCCATGCTGAGCTCCGCGGGCCTGCCGCTGCTGAACGGGTTCGTGGGCGAGTTTACGATTCTACAGGGCGCGTTCGAGGCCAATCGCACGTGGGCGGCGTTCGCCGTGTCGGGGCTGATTCTGGGCGCGGCGTACCTGCTGTGGCTGTACCAGCGCACCATGCTGGGACAGGTGACCAACGCCAAGAACCTCACCCTGCGCGACCTGGGCTTCCGCGAGGTGGCCATGTTTATGCCGCTGATCGCCTGGGCCATCTGGATCGGCGTTTATCCCAAGCCGTATTTTGACATCCTGCGGCCTCCAGTGGCGCAGATTGTGGAGCGGGTTCGTCCGGGCTATTATGCGGCGCTTCCGCCGGCCGTGGCGCTTCCGCCAACCGCGCCAAGCGGCGAGAGGGCTTCCCTGGGAGGCGGACAATGAGCCAGTTCTACACCACTACCGACCATTTCGCCATCGTTCCGGCGGTGATGCTGGCCCTATTCGGATGCGCCATCCTGCTGTTCGATTTCTGGATTTTCCCGGACCCGCGCCAGCGCAAATGGCTGATCCTGTTCGTGGCGCTGGCGGAAGGTTTCGCGGGGTATGGCCTGTACCAGCAGTCGGTTTGGCTGGCGGCGGGCGGCAGCCCCGATCTGTCGGCTTTCCAGGGCGCGGTGACGGTGGATGCGACCTCCATCTTCTTCAATGCGATCTTCGCGATCGCCGCGCTGATTGTCGCCCTGGTGTCGTATAAGTACCTGGAGATCGCGGGCGAGCACCACGGCGAATACTACAGCCTGATTCTGTTCGCGCAGTGCGGCATGTACTTCCTGGCCACCGGCACCGACCTGATCACGTTGTTCATCGGCCTGGAACTAATGGCGCTGAGCTTCTACGTGATGGTGGGCTTCCTGCGCGGGGACAAGCGGTCGAACGAGGCCGCCATCAAGTATCTTCTCTTGGGCGCCTTTTCCACCGGCTTCCTGGTTTACGGCTTCTCCATCCTTTACGGGATCGCCGATTCCACCAAGCTGGCCGATATCGCCGTGAAGATCGCCGAGCGCCCGGCTTGGGACCCGGTGGTGTTCCTGGCGCTGGCGACCACCTCGGTGGGCCTGTTGTTCAAGATTTCCGCCGTGCCGTTCCACATGTGGGCGCCGGACGCTTACGAAGGCGCGCCGACCACCGTGACGGCGTATCTCTCGGTGGCGTCGAAGGCCGCGTCCATCGCCTTTCTGCTGCGCATCTTCCTGGGACCGCTGGCCAGCGCGCGCGCGGTCTGGGAACCGCTGCTCTCGGTGGTGGCGGTGGCCACGCTCACGATAGGGAACCTGGCGGCCATCAACCAGACCAATATCAAGCGGCTGCTGGCGTACAGTTCCATCTCGCACGCGGGCTACATGATGCTGGGCCTGATCGCCGGCAACGAAACCGGCATCAACGGCATCCTGGTCTACGTGATGGTGTACACCTTCATGAACCTGGGCGCGTTCCTGGTGATCGTGGCGCTGCGGCGGCAGGGGATCATCGGCGAGGACCTGGAAGATATTTCGGGGCTGATGCACAAGAGCCCCGGCTACGCGGTGCTGATGCTGATTTTCCTGCTCTCGCTGGCGGGCATTCCGCCCACCGCCGGATTCCTGGGCAAATGGTACATTTTCCTGTCGCTGATCCAGACCCACCATTACACCCTGGCGGTGATTGCGACACTGTACGTAGCGGTGGCGATTTATTACTACTTTAAGGTTGTGCGCAGCATGTTCGTCGGCGAGGACCTGGAAAAGGCTCCGCTGGCGACCAGCTTCGGGCTGCGGGTGGCTCTGAGTGTGACCGGGTTTCTGACGCTGGCGATCGGGGTCTATCCCGAGCCGTTCCTGCGGCTGGCGCAGACTACGCTGACGCGGTAAGGACCATATGGACAAGCTCCTCTCAAATCCGCTGTTTCTGCCCTTCGTGCTGACGCTGGTGATCGTCGCGGCGGTTCCGCTGATCGCCGGCTACCTCACGCTGGCGGAGCGCAAAATTCTGGCCGACTTCCAGGTCCGCCTGGGGCCCATGCGGGTGGGACCGCACGGGCTGCTGCAGCCCATCGCCGACTCGCTGAAGCTGTTTTTTAAGGAAGATATCATCCCCACCGACGCGGATCGCGCCATCTTCTGGATAGCTCCGGCGGTTTGCACCTTCACCGGCTTGACGGCCTTCGCGGTGGTGCCTTTCTCCGAGAAACTCCGCGTGGCGGACGTGAACGTCGGCCTGTTGTTCATCTCGGCCATGTCGGCCGTGGGCATCCTGGGGATCATTCTGGGCGGGTGGGCGTCCAACAGCCACTATTCGCTGCTGGGCGCGCTGCGCAGCGCGGCGCAGTTGGTGAGCTACGAAGTGGCCCTGGCTTTCGCGCTGCTCTCGGGGGTGATGGCGGCCGGAACGCTGAGCATGGTGGGCATCGTGAAGTCGCAGCTCAATCGCGGCGTGTGGGGCGTGTTCGACAATTATTTCTTCATGATCGTGCCGTTCGCGCTGTACGTGATCGCCGCCACGGCCGAGACCAATCGCGCGCCCTTCGACCTGCCGGAAGCCGAATCGGAGCTGGTGGCCGGGTTCCACACCGAGTACAGCGGATTCCGCTGGGCGCTCTACTTCCTGGCGGAGTACGCCAACCTGCTGGTGGTCTGCTCGGTGGCGGTAACGCTGTTCTGGGGCGGTTGGCTGCGTCCTTTCCCCAGCGTGGCGTGGCTGGAGCTGCCGCTCAACGTGGCCTTCCCGGCGGTGCTGTTTATCGGCTCTGCGGGGTTGACGCTCACGTTGGTCCGGCGCCTCAAGGACCAGGTGCAGCAAGTGGTGCTGGTGCTGGTCGCCGTGGCCCTGGCCGCGATGTCCATTCTGTTTATGATTCCGCAGATTCACACCGCGATGACCGGGCTCTTCTGGTTCCTGCTGAAGGTGTCCGCGATCATCTACTTGCTGATCTGGTTCCGCGGCACGTTCCCGCGCTTCCGCTACGATCAGCTCATGAATATCGGGTGGAAGATCGCGATCCCCGTAGGCATGGCCGCGGTGCTGATCAACGCGGTGCTGGGGACGCTGCACAGGGCGTAACCCGTGTTATGTGGGGCAGGTTTTCAACCTGCGGCCGAGTGGCACTCGGCCTGTACGGGTGTCTACAAAGGGACGGCTTTTCGCGTAGCCGCCCAGGCGGATTACCGGGGTACCCTCTGGGTCCGCCGCAGGTTGCTAACCTGCCCCACATAAGCAAAGACATGAAGATTCTCACCGAGCTCGCGGCGGCCGCGCTGGTTCCCAAGGTCCGGCGGCTGTTCGATCTTTCGGCCGGGAAGATCCGGTCCATCGAGAAGACCTGGGAGCCTTCCCAGGGGTCGCCGGTGTGCACCGTCCAAGGGCGCTACACCAGCCGCGGCTGGACCGAATGGACGCAGGGCTTCCAGTTCGGCTCCGCCATCCTGCAATTCGACGCCACCGGAGACCGCGAGTTCCTGGAAATCGGCCGCTCGCGGACGGTGAAGGCGATGGCGCCGCACCTCACCCACACCGGCGTCCACGACCACGGGTTCAACAACCTCAGCACCTACGGCAACCTGCACCGCCTCATGGCGGAAGGCCGCATTCCCGCCAACGACTGGGAGCGGCGCTTCTATGAGCTGGCGCTCAGGTGCTCCGGCGCGGTGCAGGCCATGCGCTGGTCGCGGACTTCCGATGGCGGAGGGTACATCTATTCCTTCAACGGGCCGCACTCGCTGTTCGTCGACACCATCCGCTCGGTGCGCTCGCTGGTGGTCAGCCATCGCTTGGGCCACGTGCTGATGGGCGAGAACGATCGCCGGATTTCGCTGCAAGACCGCGCGCTCGAACACCTGCGCTCGACCGCCAAATACTCGATCTACTACGGCGAAGGCCGCGACGCCTACGATGTCCGCGGCCGGGTGGCGCACGAGAGCATTTTCAACCCCAACGACGGCCAGTACCGGTGTCCCAATTCGCAGCAGGGATATTCGCCCTTCAGCACCTGGACGCGCGGCCTGGCCTGGGCCATGTGCGGGTTCGCCGAAGAGCTGGAATATTTCCGCGCGGCGGACGGCGCGCCCGACGCGCTCGCCATGCTCGAAAAAGCCGCGCGCGCCACTTGCGATTTCTACCTCGAGAACACGCCCGCCGACGGCATCCCGTATTGGGACACCGGCGCGCCCGGCTTGGCGGCGGGGACCGAACCGGTGGACAGCTCGGCGGCGGCCATCGGCGCGCAGGGGCTGTTGCGCCTGGGACGCGCGCTCGGCGACAAGCGCTACTGGCAGGCGGGACTCTCGGTTTGCGATTCGCTGTTCGACGCGCCGTATCTCAGCCAGGATCCCAACCACCAGGGTCTGATTCTGCACTCGGTCTACCACCGCCCGAACGGCTGGGATTGGCAGCCCGGCGAGAGTTCGATGTGGGGCGACTACCACGCGCGCGAGGCCGCGTTGTACGTGTTGCGGGTGGCGGAAGAGAAGCCGTATCTGAAGTTTTGGGTCTAAAAAAACCCGGCCAGAACTCAAAACCGCCACTCGTTGGCGGTTTTGATTTAT
>Ga0326728_10007656_pt1 | contig 27498 bp, 24 predicted proteins | sample MB3enrmetagenome_FD_207602 | JGI IMG/M metagenome (GOLD analysis project Ga0326728, IMG submission 207602) | Lab enriched peat soil microbial communities from McLean, Ithaca, NY, United States - MB31MN | ecosystem: Environmental > Terrestrial > Soil > Wetlands > Peat | place: USA: New York...
GCCGGGCCGTGCCGCGTCAGGAGCCCGACGCCGGATCGGGCCGCCGTGAGTGCCTGACGCGTGGATGTTTTCTTTCGAAATTGAACGTCATTCACCGCTTACAGGCGTGATCTCGGCCGCTGAATGGTGTCCGTAAGGCGCGCCCGGATGCGGAGTACGCTGAAGGTCCCCGCTTTTCGATATGCATGCGTTGCATCGCCCGCAGTTTGTGGCCGGCGAAACACTTGGCGAATCGGGTGCTCGCCGATTGCCCGAAAGGCCCCCGAACAACTACAATACAGTCGATGGCGAAGGAGCCCAGCACTGAGATCCTTCTTTTCGAGGTCCTCACGCCGTTGGGTTTCCGCGTTCGCGTGACGCGTGCGTATTGGGAACTGATCGTCGGCATCAAGCATCCGGCAATGGTGGGCCGCGAGCAGGAGGTCAAAGAAACGTTGGAGCACCCGGAGGAGATCCGACTGAGCCGAAGTGACCAAGACGTGTATCTCTTCTACCGGAGTGAGCGTGTCGGACGGTGGGTGTGCGCGGTCTCGAAGCGGCTCGACGAAGAAGGTTTCTTGATCACCGCGTACCCGACCGACGCGGTCAAGGAAGGTGTACGGGTATGGCCGAAGTGAAGGTCTTCTACGATCAAACCGGGAACACGCTGACGGTATGGTTTGGAAATCCCCAAGACGAGTACGTCTGCGAGGAGACCGGTGAGGAAGTGGTCCTGATGAAGGACAAATCGGGCAGGGTGATCGGCTTCGAGAAGCTGAACTTCACCGCTGCCAGCGCCCGACCGTTGCGCGTCGCGTTCGAGACAGTCGCGGGTTGAGGACGCCGGGTTCAACGTCAGACGTGCTACCTGCGCATGGCGAGGCGTTCTTATAACGGAGGACTGCGTCCCCTCACGCCGCCGCTTCCATCGTTTCGATGAACGCCTCCAGGCGCGCCTCGCCTTGCTGGTCCGAATACGAGCGCGGATCGCTGTGATCGGCCTCCAGCAGCAGCGCCGGCACGCCGGTCTCGGCCACCAACCGCTCGCGCTGATCCATCTGCCCCAGCGAGTACGGCTTGCACGACCGGTCGGAGTGCAGAATCACACCATCGATGTGGAAGTCCTTCACCATGCGCTGCATCGCCCGCAGCTTGTGGCCGGCGGAACAGTTGAGAATCGGGTGCAGGTAGACGTTGGCCATCGACTCGAAACCCTTCGACTCGTCGATCAACGGCGCCAGCTCTCCCCACGCATAGGTGTACGTGGACGCCACCACGTTCACGCCGCGCAGCGCCAGCATCTTGGACAGCGGACCGATGCGGAACCAGATGGGCAGGTTGTCCCAGAGCACACGGAAGCGTTCGTTGCGCACCGCGCCGATGTTGCGGCGCACACGCTCGTCCAGCTCGGCGAGCATAGTCTCGTAGTAGTCGACCGTCACCGCCTCGCCGCGCAGATCGACGATGGGCGCCATGTGGATGAAGCCGTCGAAGGCCGTCATCGGCGCGGGCCGGTGTTGCGAGCGGTCCATGATCTCAAGCCACAGCTCCGCACCGCGACGAGCATGGCGGACCACCTCCCTGAACCGCTGTTCCGAGAAACGGTGGCCCGCGACCCGTTCGGCCACCGGCACGAGGTCTTCCAACTGCCGCTTCACGTACGCCACCTGGTGCGGCTGCGCGTTGCCGTAGAGGAACGGCGTGTCAATGACGACCAGCGGCACGCCGAAATAGTCAGCCAGGGTGCGGTACCAGTAGAGCACGGTCTGGCAGATGTTGGTGCAGCACAGCAGTAGGTCCGGCCGCGGCAGCCGGCCGACGGGCGTCTTGCCGGAGAGGACGGTGCCGATGTCGGTGCGCCCGTACGAGCACAGATCGCGCGAATAGCCGGCGTTCTCGGCCTCGATGCACAGCGCTTCGGCCTTGCGCCGCGCACCGCACAGCGCGGCGTGGTTCTCCGGGTAGATCAGAAAGAAGTCGAGCGCCTTGAGGATCTCGGTCGGCGCACCGCTGGTCACCCACGCGACCGGGCGCACGCCCGCCGCGTAGCGCCCTTCCAGGTAGTGCCGCGACATCAGCTCCTTCATACGCGTAACGCAGCGCAGCGGCGGGGTGAGCGGGTCGTCGGCTTGCGGCCGATACGCGGCGAGCTTGCGCGCGTCGTTCCAGCGCTGCACGCGCAGCACCGTGCGGCCGATCAGCTCGTACTGCAGCAAGTATGAGAGGCGATTCGACGGTGCGAAGTGTGGGAGATCGGACGCGTTCATTGCAAGGTCTCCAGAAATGCTTCCACGCGGGTGAGCGTCTGCTGCGAGACAGCCGGCGTCAACTCATGCTCGACGTGCAACATCGGAAAGCCGGCTGCGGCCAGGTGCGCGCGCAGGCGCGGGAGGTCGAACAGCTCCGGCTCGCAAAACTTCACGTCGTATACCAGCAGGCCCTTCGCGCCGGTCTCGCGCATACGCTGGGTGAGCGCGGCGGCGCGCTCGGCAATCGGCGATCCACGCGTCGGATCGGGCGCGGCGCCGAGCAGTGCCCGCGCCAGGCGTTCGAGCGGCGGGCCGTCCGCGACGGGAGGGTAGACGCGGCGGTAGCCGCAGGCGAGATCATCGGCCACAATGCGGCCGCCCACGGAGTTGATCTGGTCGAACACCTCCATCGGCTCGCAGACGATGCCCGAGAGCATCAGCGGGATGCCGGGCGGTTGTGGTCGCTCGCCGCGCGACACACCGCTCGCCAGCGCCGCGAACTCGTCAGGTGGCAGGTACTCGCGCGCGCGGACCAGCGTGTAGAATTCGCGGTCCGTGAGCGGTAAGCGCACCCGATCCCGGTACAGCGCGGCCAGCGCGGCATCCGCGTCCGCCTCGACACGCAGGGCTTCGTCCCAGTCGGCGTCGGTCGGCTCCCGGCCGCCGTGCTCGGACAGCTCTTGCTGGAGCCGTCGCAGCTCGTCGACCAGAAAGCTGACAGCCGCCGGCCCGCCGCGGCGTGGATGGTACAGCGTGAGCACGCGCTGGTGCGGCTTGACGAAGTCTCCCAGCACCGAGCCCATGCCCTGCAAGGCGTCGCACGTATGCGGCACAAGCAGCACGTCGGCCGGGTCTAGCTTCCCTTCACTCAGCAGCGAGATGGCGTTGCGCACGATCGCGCATGTGTACGCTTGAAAGCGCAGATCGCCGCCGCGCGAGTCCACGCGCACCGGCCCCCAGACTTCGACCGGGTGAAAGCCACAGGCGCGCAACAGCGCGCGCGGGTAGTAAATCGGCAGAACGGCCGCGATGCGGTAGCCTGCGTCGCGCATCCGGCGCAGCGCATCCTTCCGGCTGGGCATGGGGCTGCGCCCAGCGTCCGTCCAGTGGTCCGCTCCCGTTGGTCGCTTCGGTAGTGCCATCATGAAACCTGACTCAAGCGCGATGAGCTCTGACCATCAAGTGCTTTGGTGGAGTCGCCATAACGTCGGCGATTCTGCCCCGGAGCGAAAGGAAATGCCAGCCTTTTGTCCGTCCGAAAGCTGCCAGACAGTCTTAGCAGCCCGTTGAAAAAGGTGTTCCACTCACCCTTCGAGAGCCTCAGGGTGAGCGGAACACCTTGTCGCACAAGGACTTCCCCGCTCATGCTGAGGCTCTCGAAGCATGAGCGCGCCCTTTTTCAACGGGCTGTCAGCCGTGGCTCTTCCCGACGAGCCGGACAGTGCTCGCCTGCGGCCCTTTTCCCCCTTGCTCTTCGACGTACCGCACTTCGCTGCCGACCTCCAGCCGATCGAAGGCATCGTTCAGGACGCTGTTCTTATGAAAGTAAATCTCGCGGCCGTCCGGAGCTGCGATGAAGCCGTAGCCTTCCGTCGGAAACAGCCTGGAGACACGCACGACCGGCGGGGCCTCGCACACCTTGATGTCACCGCGCTGGCGCCGCGCGTAGTCTGCGAGGCGGCGTTGCGCCGCGTCGAAGGCGTCGCGGATCGCTACGTAGACATCTTCGTGGGCATGATGATTCACCGGCTCGCGGCTCACCACCAGCTCGCCCTGCGGCACGGTCAGGTCGACGCGCACGTGATACAACTTGCCCTCGACCACCACGCGGCAGCCCATGATGCGCTCGTAATAGCGGTCGAGCTTCGCGGCCCGCTCGCGGATTTTATCCTCGACGGCTGCCGAAGGTTCCATGTCGCGGAAGCTGATCTGTAAGGGGACTTGCATTGGCACCTCCCATCTCCGTGGCTCAGATGCGCCAGCGCGGTTGCTGCCCGAGGATACCATCTATACGCTCCTCAGACACGCTCATGGTGAGCCGTCCTTGGTGTGCACTCCACTGAGGCCCTGATCTCGCTCAGTCCCGTGTGTCCATCAGCGGTGCAACTGAATGGCGCGTGGCTGACAAAATTGCTAAGGTTGAGAGTGGGCAGAGGTCGGAGAGGAGCGGTATGGCCGAGATCGGGCAACCGTGAGCTAGCGGAGCTAGAAGCGGCGCGCTTGCGAGGTAGACGACATGGCCAAGGCATCCGGAGCCAACCGTTTGCGGCCTTCCCATCTGCGCGTCCTTCAGGGGGGGATGCGACGCCCGCTCGAAAAGATCGAGGGCAGAGTGACCGACAGGCGCAAGGCGGGTGCGTTCATGCGCGCGGCGATCGCCGTCCTGCTGTTGCCAGTTACGTTGAGCGGCGCGCTCGCGGTTTCAGTTTACCTGCATATTGAGAGCGTTCTGCACTTCACCCTGCCTCTCGTCGCCGCGTGTGCGGTACTGGCGGCACTGGGTGCCGGGCTGGTGGCGTACGCGCTCCACCTCTTCGGACACGGCGAACACCGCCCGGCGCGCAGCGCCGAGAAGAGCGACTGGTCCACGGATCGCCATACGGGCTAGACGCAACGGCGATGTTCAAGAACCGGAAAGATGCCGGACGAAAGTTAGCTGCGCGGCTGTTGCAGTACAGGGACGAGCACCCGGTCGTGCTGGCGCTGCCGCGCGGCGGGGTTCCCGTGGCGTACGAGGTTGCGATGGCACTCAAAGCCCCGCTCGACGTCGTTGTGGTGCGCAAGCTGGGCGCTCCCGGACAACCGGAGCTCGGCATCGGCGCCGTGGTGGGCGGCGATCACCCGCAGAGCGTGCTCAACGAGGAAGTCCTGCGCCTCCTCGACGTTTCGGACGACTACCTGAACCGCGAAGTCGCGCTGGAGCTGCAGGAGATCCGGCGGCGACAGGAAAGCTACCGCAGCGGGCGTTCATCGGAAAGGATCGAAGGCCGCACCGCGATCGTGATCGACGACGGCATCGCCACCGGCGGGTCGGTGCGTGCCGCGCTACGCGGCCTGCGCCGCTCCAACCCCATGCGGCTCATCCTGGCAGTTCCGGTGGCGCCGCCCGAAACCGTCGAGTCGCTGCAGCCCGAGGTCGACGAGCTGGTGTGTCTGAGCATGCCGGTCTTCTTTCACGCCGTCGGCCAGTTCTACGAAGATTTTCGGCAGACGACGGACGAGGAGGTTGTCCAACTGCTCGAGGCCGCACGCGAGCACATGGTGTCCGCGGAGGAGCAAAGGAGCGGCGGCGATCAGTGAGTGGGGCGTACTCGGGAGCCGGATAGGCTGGACATGACGCTCGGCGCTGCATTTGGTGACACCATCGCGCGGCGGCGGTCCGCCACGGCGTTGGTGTACGACGGTACACAGTACTCCTTCACCGAGATCGGGACTCGCGCCGTTGCCGTTGCCGGCGGCTTGCTGCAACGTGGCGTCCGCAGTGGCGATCGCGTCGCCGTGGGGCTGCGCAACTCGCCCGAGCTGGTGGTGAGCGTGCTCGGCGTGTTGCAGGCAGGCGCGGTGCTGGTGCCGCTGAACCCGGCGTACACCGCTGATGAGGTAACCTACGTCGTCCAAGATGCGGGGGCGTCGCTGGCGATCGTCGAGTCCGAGCATGCCATGCTCTTGGCTCAGACGCAGTTGCCGCGGTTGTCGGTGATCACCACTGAGATCGACGGTTTCGCCGCCGATGCCCCGCCGGCGCCCGTAGCCGATCCAGAGGCACCGGCGCTCATTGTGTACACCTCGGGTACCACCGACCGGCCGAAGGGGGCCATCCTCTCACACCGCGCGTTGCTCAGTAACCTGACCACCGTGGCGCGGGCGTGGCGCTGGACCGCGGATGACCGATTGCTGCTGACGCTGCCGTGCTTTCATCTGCATGGCCTCGGGCTCGGTGTTATCGGCTCGTTCCTCGCCGGTTCGAGCGTGGTGTTGCGGCGCCGGTTCGTCGCCGAGGAAGTCTGCGCCGACCTGGAAGAATATCGTGCCACGATGTTCTTCGGCGTGCCCACGATGTATAACCGACTCCTCGCCCTGCCGGATAGGTTGTCGAGCGAGCGCGACCTGCGTCACATGCGGTTATGGGTGTCGGGCTCGGCGCCGTTGCCAATCGCGACCTTCGAACGCTTCCGGCAACGCTTCGGCCTGGAGATCCTGGAACGGTTTGGTATGACCGAGTGTGGGTTCCCGCTGGCTACGCTGTACGACGGCCCGCGGCGGGCGGGCACCGTCGGCATGCCGCTGCCGGGCATCTCCGTTCGGGTGATCGATCCCGAGGCGGCGGATGCGGGACACGTGATCGATGTTGGCGACGGCATCGAAGGCGAACTCGCGATCAGCGGCCTCAACCTGTTCAGCGGCTACTGGAACCGGCCGGAGGAAACCAGGCGGGCGTTGGTCGACGGGTATCTGCGTTCCGGGGACGTGGCCGTGCGCGAGGCGGATGGTACGTTCAGGATTCTCGGCCGGATGTCTGTGGACATCATCAAGACGCGTGGCTTCAAGGTGAGCGCGGTCGAGATCGAGAATTGTCTGCAGCACCACCCGCAGGTACAAGAGGTGGCTGTCGTCGGGCTGCCCGATGCCGATCAAGGCGAGCGCGTGGTTGCGGCGATCACGCCCGCGGCGGGCGCGACGCTCAGCGCTGAAGACATCCGTGCCTTTGCGCGCGAGCACCTGGCGCCGCACAAGGTTCCGTCACGCGTCGTCTTCGTCGGCGAAATCCCACGCGCCGGCCCGGGGAAGTTCAAGAAGAAGGAACTGATCAGCTGGCTCTCTTCAGAGTGACGCCGTAGCCGCAGGCTTCAGCCTGTGCCTGCGCCCCTTGAAGGGTGCCCCTACATCTCGCGGCGGCCTTCGAGGGCTTTGCCGAGTGTGGCACTGTCGGCGTACTCGACATCGGCGCCCATCGGCAACCCGTGCGCGATGCGAGTGACGCGCACACCCAGCGGCTTGATGAGCCGGGCCAGATACAACGCCGTGGCTTCGCCTTCGACGGTCGGATTGGTGGCGATGACGACCTCACGCACGCTGCCATCCTTCAACCGGCGCAGCAGCTCTGCAACGCGCAAGTCCTCCGGGCCGACACCGTCGAGCGGTGCCAGGCAGCCGTGCAGGACGTGGTAGCGTCCGCGGAACTGTCCGGCGCGCTCGACGGCGATGAGGTCCGCCGGGCGCTCGACAACGCAAATGGTGTCGGCCTCGCGTTGCGGGTCGCTGCACAAGGCGCACGGATCGTTGGCAGTGAGACCCAGACAGACCGAGCACAGCTTGGTCTCGTCCCGCATCTTGAGCAGCGCTTCCGAGAGCAGTTCGACATCACGCCGATCGGTGCGCAGCAGGTGAAAAGCCAGCCGGGTGGCGGTCTTCTCGCCGATCCCGGGAAGCTTCGTCAGCTCCTGAATCAATCGGGCCAAGGCTGGGGGTAGGGCGGACATGGGGAAGTTGATAGTCAATAGTTGATAGTCGTCAGAAGGTCGATAAGCGATCTATTGACTATTGACTATGGACTATTGACTATCGACTGCCTTTATCACCCCGTCAAACCCGGGATCTGCAGACCACCGGTTACCTTCTTCATCTCTTCTGCCATCATTTCCTGCGCCGCGCGGATCCCTTGGTTCACGGCGGCGATCACCAGGTCCTGGAGCATCTCCGTATCACCGCTCGTCATGACTTTGGGCTCGATGCGGAGTTCCACGACTTGCAGTCGGCCGTTGATGACGACCGTGACCATGCCGCCGCCGGCGCTGGCTTCGACGGTTTTCCTGGCCGCCTCCTCCTGCACCCGGGTCAGCCGCTCTTGCAGCTCCTGGGCTTGCTTCATGATGTTGCCCAGCGGGCCGAATCCTTTGCTCATTCGTTTCCCCTCTCCCGGCGTGCTCGCGACCGGACCTCTTGCACCTCGCCGCCCAGGATTTCGACGGCGGCGCGCACCACCGGATTGCCGAGGGCGGCCGCGTGCAACGTTGCCGCGCTCTCGGGCGGCGCCGGCGGCGGCTCGGGAGCGCCTTCGATGGCGCTGACGGTGACGCGCACGGTACGGCCGAAAAAGCGCTGCGCCATCTCTTCCACCTGCCGTGTGTGTTGAGCCAGATAGTCATAGTAATAGCCGCCGGGCACGGTGAGCGCGAGTACCGCGCCGTCACAGGCCGGCGCCTGGCTGCTCTTCAGATACGGCAACAGCGTGATCTTCTCCTTGCTGACGAAGTAGAGGAAGCCTTCCCAGCTACGCTCGCCGGGAATCGTCGTCGCGCCAGACGTGACGGGCGCCTCCGCCGGGCTCGCGTCGCGCTGCACACGGCTACCTTCTCGGCGCGCCGGCGTTGCCGTCTTGCTTCCCGGAGCTGGTCCCGTGCCGCCTGGGGATTGCGACCGCCCGTTCAAGCGACGCTCGAGGTCGTCGATGCGATCGAGCAGCTCGCCGGCGGCCAGCACCGGCGTCAGCGTCGCCAGCTTGATGAAGGTCATTTCGAGCACGAGCTTCGGGTAGGGTACGCGGCCGACCTCGGCTTCGACGCCGAGCAGCAGGCGGAAGGCGCGGTCGAGGTCTTCGCTGCTCCACTTCTGCGCCTGCCGGCTCACTTCGTTGCGTTCCTCGTCGGGGAGGTCGGGGAGGAGGTCGACACCGGGTACCAGCCGCGCCACCGTCAGGTTGCGAAAGTGTTCGAGCAGGTCACGCGCGAAGCGGCGCATGTCATAGCCGTACAAATGCAGCTCGTTCAGGCGCTCGAGCGCCTGCACTGGATTGTGATCCAGAATGGCTTCGGCGGCGGCGTACAGAAGCTTGCGGTCGGCGAGGCAGAGCGCTGCCAGCACGTCTTCGTCGCGGATGGTCTTGCCGGCGAAGGCGATCACCTGGTCGAGCAGCGATTGCGCGTCACGCATGCTGCCTTCGCCCTCGCGGGCCATCGTGAGCAGGGCCCCCGGGCTCACGGTGATGCCTTCGCTCTGGGCGATGACGGCCAGGCGGTCGGCGATGAGGCGGAACGGGATGCGCTTGAAGTCGTAACGCTGGCAGCGCGAGTGGATGGTGTGCGGCACCTTATGCGGGTCGGTAGTGGCGAAGATGAACTTCACATGCGGTGGCGGCTCCTCCAGGGTCTTCAACAAGGCGTTGAAGGCGCTGGTCGAGAGCATGTGCACCTCGTCGATGATGTAGATCTTGAAGCGGCTCTTCGCCGGCTGGTAGCGCACGTTCTCGATGATCTCGCGGACGTCATCGACGCCGGTGTTGGAGGCGCCATCGATTTCGAGCACGTCGACGGCGTTGCCGGCGGTGATTTCCTGGCAGTTCACGCAAGCGTTGCACGGCGTCGGTGTCGGCCCCTGCTCGCAATTGAGCGCCTTCGCCAGCACGCGTGCCGCCGTGGTCTTGCCCACGCCGCGCACCCCGGTGAAGAGGAACGCGTGCGCCACCCGGTTGCTGCGGATGGCGTTCATCAGTGTCTGGCCGACATGCCCCTGACCGACGATGTCGTCGAAGGTCTGCGGCCGCCACTTGCGGGCAAGGACGAGGTAGCTCATTTCACTTATGGCTGATCGCGTATCGCCGGAACCAGAGAATGTCCACCTTCTTTGGACGATATGCCATAGGCGATACGCGAGCAATGGGCAGAAGTGATAGCTAGGTTTCCCCGCGGCACAGAGAAGCGATCGGTACCGCTGCTTCCTTCCGGACCTGACGGGGTTCGCGATGCCCTCTTGCGCGGGACCTAGCTATCACCACTGTCCACCACCCGGACACACCGATTCCGCCGTGAAGAGAGATGTTGGCATGTCTGCAGGCCCGCGTCCAGTGCACGGCTGGCGAGAAAAAGCGGAGAGGGTGGGATTCGAACCCACGGTACCTTGTGGGTACACACGCTCTCCAGGCGTGCCCCTTCGGCCGCTCGGGCACCTCTCCGCGCGAAAAGACTTTGATTTGCTTACATCGCGCGGCATCTGACTGCAACCGGCAGCATCTGAACTCACACCGTTTTTCACACCGGCCACCAGCGCATGTTCGCTCTGGCGTACCTCGCCGAGTTCTAGTTCGAGGCGCATTTTCGGCGGGTAGAGTTCGCGTACCACGCTGCGCGTGGTGTCCCGCCGGTCGGTGGTTGTGGTGATGGTGAGGACGCGAAAGGCGGGAATCTGGGCCGGAGTACGCCCGGCGCAGCCTTCCACAGCGCCCTGCTGCCCTAGCGGGCGCCCGCCGCACCTCCACTCGGGCTCGAGACGCCCCGCCACGCTTGACAGGCGGTTTGTCCGCCCCGTATATACGGTCCGTCTGAGATTTCCAGGGGGACGTCCGGGTTCTAGGAAGGTCCGATATCCCCCGTGTTTGTTTGGCCAGAATTTACTTATCGAAGCTAAAATAAACTAAAAAGGAGGGGGCAAGGGAGAAAATAGATTCTCTACCTTGACCGTCAGTAGAGCTTTACCGTATAATGTTAACTATATCAGATTTTCCCCTCATTCCTAAGATACATAAGAAGAACGAAAGAAGGACAGAACATAAAATCTACGAGAGGGAGGAATTGACCTATGATTGAAGCTGTAATCGTAGAGTCTGTAAGGACCCCTATCGGCCGTCACGGAGGCGTTTTAAAAAATGTGCGGGCTGATGACCTGGCCGCCTTGGTACTGGCCGAGGTGGTCAAACGTGCCAAAGTGGACCCGGCTCTGGTGGAGGAAGTCTTCATGGGCTGTGCGAACCAAGCAGGAGAAGATAACCGAAACGTTGCCCGGATGGCCACGCTGCTTGCCGGATTCCCGGTATCCGTTGGAGCCGTAACTTTTAACCGGCTCTGCGCATCCGGACTGGCAGCGGTAAATGCTGCCGCTCGAGCCATAAAAGTCGGCGAGGGGGACGTGTACGTTGCCGGAGGTGTGGAAAGTATGACCCGTGCCCCGTATGCCATGGCCAAGACCAGCCCGGAATGGGCCTTCGGGAACGTTACCATGTGGGACACCACCATAGGGTGGCGCTTTTCCAACCCCCGGATGAAGGAAATGTACGGTATGGATTCCATGGGGGAGACCGCAGAAAACGTTTACGAACTCACCCGTTCCATCTCCCGCGAAGAGCAAGACAAATTTTCCTTGGAGAGCCATCGGCGGGCCGTGGCCGCGATTGAGTCTGGAAAGTCTGCCGAGGAAATTGTTCCTGTGCCCATCCCCCAGAAGAAGGGAGAGCCCCTTTTGGTAAGCCGAGATGAGCACCCTCGAGCCGATACGACAATGGAAGCTATGGCCAAGCTACGCACGGCGTTCCGGCAGGGTGGAACCGTGACTGCAGGCAACGCCTCGGGCATTAATGATGGAGCGGCCGCTGTTCTGTTGATGAGCGACCGCAAGGCCAAAGAGCTGGGCGTGAAGCCCCTGGCGCGCATTGTGGCCTCGGCAGCTGCGGGCGTAGAGCCGCGGGTCATGGGCCTCGGCCCGATCCCGGCCACACGTAAGGCTTTGTCGCGCGCCGGGTTAACCCTGGCTGATATCGGCCTGATTGAACTAAATGAGGCCTTTGCCGTTCAAGCTCTGGCGGTTATCAAGGAACTCGGTTTCCGGCACGAGATCACCAACGTCAATGGCGGGGCCGTTGCCTTAGGGCATCCGCTCGGGTGCAGCGGGGCGCGGCTAATTACCACCCTGGTGCATGAAATGGGCCGCCGTGCCCCGAAGGAGAAGCGCCCTTATTATGGCTTGGCTACACTTTGCGTGGGGGTAGGACAGGGCGAGGCGACGATTGTGGAATGGATTGGGTAGATGCTCATCAGTGAGCTGGTACTTCGCACGGAGCCCACGGTCGGAAATGATCCGCCCGCGGGTGTCCTTCGGTCAGCTCACCGTCTTGATACCTGTTCGCCCGCCACCGTCTGCCAGAAAGCTGCGCGCGGGCGGACAGCTGCGCCAGTTGGTCCGTCTGGCAAACAGGCAGGGCTCGGGGAGAAGCCTGCACCCCTGTCGCGGGGCGGTCCTCAGGAATTCGTGCAGAACAGTCCGGTGGCGCTCACGGACGCACCGGTGTAATCCGCCCGCTGCACGCGAATCCTGACGGGCTGTGCGCACTTGAGGGCGGAGGGAATGAGCACGACGATTTCCGTCGGCGTGACCGCCTGTACCGCGAGATTGCTCCAGTTCCCGGGAGAGACCTCATATTGCACGCAGGTACCCAGGATCTGGCTGCCGCACGTGTTGTGCTGCGAGATGGTACTCGTGCAGTTCCCGCGGGCAGGGTAGCCGTCAATCGCGTCGAAGCCGCTGCCAGCGATGTGCACCAAATCGCCAGCCTTGCCTTTGGTGGGCCAGACGCTCTGGATCACGACGGGAAGCGTGGTCCCGCTCCCGCGGTACGGCTGAGGCGTACTGCTGTTCACCGACCCGCTGATGTCGAGGCTCAGGTTGCCGTCGCACGTCGCGCCCGGCTGTGCCGGGTTGGCGTAGCAGTGCTGCCACTGGTTACCGAGCGCCGGGATGTTCAACTGGGTGCTGGAATTGTCGAAGTTGTGTCCGCCGAGAGCGCCCTTGGTTGCGTTCTGCGTGAACGCGTTGTTGCCCGTGTCGGGGGCGGCCTGACCGAAGTCCGCGGTCGATTCACCATCGACGGTGGCGCCGTTCCGCCCGTTGTAAACGGCGATGGTGCCGCGCACCGTGGCGGATGCCGTACTCGCAGTCGTGTTGAAGATCGCGATACCGTTTTGGCCGCCGAGGCCGGGGTTGGTCGCCCCGCAGGAGAAGTCGTTGGTAATCGTCGCCGCCGACAGTTCCTGAACCGAAATGCCGCGGGAGCTGCTGTAGCGGATGATGTTGCCATTGGTATTCAGCACCGAGGCGATGTCGGGCGTATCAGTCCCGTCTGCACCATTCGCCGACAACCCATTCGCGTCATAGAACACCTGCGTGGTGACGTTATAGCCGCTGCGCTCGATCAGGTTGTGGTCCGCCTCAACGTTGCCGCTGAGCGTAGCTTGGAGGCCGCCGCCGATGTTGTTGTGGATCCAGCTATCCTGGACCTGCACGTACGCCAGCATGGTGCTCTTCACGGCTTTGTCCGCGCAACCGGTCAGCTCGGTGTTGCGCACGACATTCGCCCCGGCCCAACTGCCGCCGGCGCCGGCGATGCCCTGGATGCAATCTTGCCCCACCGACTTGTCTGTCAGCTGACCGCCGCCACCGTCGACCTTGCAGTTGACCACGAGATTCTGCTGGGCCGCGCCGCCCGAAAAAATAACCACGTCACCCGGGGTGTCGCCGTTCGCTAACGTCGGCCGTTGGACGAACAGCCCCGCCAAACGGGCGAGCTGGTTCGAGAAAATAACCGCCGACCCGCTGGGGAGTCTCACCACCCGATAGAACGGGTCCCCGCGAAAGGTCGGATTGCCCGCCGGGTCCGTCCCATCAACCATCATGCCGTAACCGGCGATGGGTAGGTCGAGTGATTGAGTGAGTTGAACGACGGTTGATTTACCGGGAGGAAAGACGGTCGGATCAAACTGCACGAGCAGCGGAGCAGGTGCGGTGTCACCGACGGACATGGCCTCACGCAGCGTGCACGTGTGCAGTCCCGGGGGACTGGGACATTGCGGCGTCGGATTCGAGGACACATCATCGGTCCGATCGATGGTGAGGACTGTCCTGAACGCCACCCAAGAGAGGGTGTTCGGAGTTGGGTCGGTCGCGACGAGGATGCTCTTCTGGTACTGGTCCTGAGACCCCACGCTGATCCGATGCTTCCAAATACCCGATCGGAGTCCCGTAACGGTAATGCAATCGTTCGCGCCCGCGCCACACGTGACGGTCTGGTCGAAGCTGGCCTTGCCGCCCGAACAGGATGCAGTCAGCACGCTCCCCCTGAAGCGGATTGCTTGCGGCGCCCCGGTTTGGTTATCCACGTTGATCGTCAGGGTCGCCCCGCCCGAAGGGCACACCGGAAGTGCGGTCGCTACGGAAAACGACAGTACGACAAGCACCCCACTCAGGAGCGTCGATCCCATCGTTCGGAATCTCACCGCAGATCGCTGCCCTTCTACTCCTGCACCACAGTCTGGCCGCGTAACACAGCGCGACAGAGACGGCTCGGAGCGCGCCTTTAGGGTGATAATACCATTCTTGTGCGAGGCTTCACAGCTAATTCTATTCAGGGGCTCTGTTGGTCGCTGAACGGATGGGTACTTGTGTGCCAGAGCGGCAAAACTACGTCGAAGCTGAGGCGAGTTTGGTTTGTGAACGGACCCAATTCTGCCTGCTACCCTTACTCTTCGGGTGGTGAGCGCTCGGCAACTTGGCTCGCCAACAGCTCCAGTATGCCGCCGGCCCGCCGGTGAAGGTCATCAAACTTCTCGCTGCTCCAGTCATCCACCGGCGTCGGTTCGAACGTCTTCGTATTCTCGAATGTGTAGTGTCGCACATCCCTGCCGACGGCGGCGCGGATGTCTGACAGAAAGCGGTCCGCTTCTTCCGCCGCATGCACTGCGGCCGGCAGTCCGGTTTCTCGCACTTTCTTGGCGAGCCGCTCAATCGTAACCAGGTACTTCGCATCGTCGATCCCTTCCCGGCTGAGCTCCCATTGAATGGTCGGCACCGGCTTGCCGTCGAGACCCAGGAAGCCCTCCTTGACGTTGAGCGCGCCCTCTCCTTGCTTCCCGACGTTGCGTGGAAAACGCTTCGGTTGCATCGGATAGGTCCACGGCAGGACTCCCCTGAGGCCGTTGGCCCAGGCGAAATAGCCGAACAGAAAGCGCGAGAAGTACGTGCCCTGCCCCATCATGGCCGCGTTGGCGTAGATGCAGAGCTTCGCGTGTGCGTTGTTCGCCTGGTCGTAGAGCGTTGGAGTGAAGCGTTTAAACGCGACGATCCAATAGTCGAGATACTCGATGGCACTATGCACCGATTCGGGGGTACAGGTCAGCGCCGTCAACCCGCCCGACTCTTTGATCGCTTGCGTCAGCTCTCTGGCAATGCGTTGGCGGATGTCCGGGGGATCGGCCGCAGCGATCCCGCTGCGCAGATTCGGTTCCTCCACCGCAATGAACACGATGCCTGGAAGGCCCGCGTCGTGAAATGCTTTCGTATAGTACCGCGCCACATCCCTGGCCATCGGCACCTCGGTCTCCGCGTCGTAGCCGGTATAATTGCTGGAACGGTTGATCTTGTCCGTCTTGAACAGCTGCCCAGCACAGTACACCAGCGGCTGCGAGAATCGGTATTTCTTGTAGAGGCCCATCGCCGCTTCGAGATCCGGCAGATACGGACGACCATCTTGTTCCCAGTACACGCGGCCCGCCCGCAGGCTGATCGTGTTCATGCCGTGCTCCTTTTGGTCGCGGAGAATGAGATCCGCTTGGCGGAGGACGGTTGCCGCGTACCTGGGTTTCCAGACGTTGGCCAGCGCATTCACGCACAGCGTCCCGTACAAGATCTCGGGTTCCTGAAGTCTCACCGGAATGACGTCAACCGTGAATGGCAGCGTTGTTGCTCCGGCCGAATGTGCAAACGTAATGTTGCCTTCGTACCGTCCGCCGGGTTGGTTCTCCGGCACGTGCACCGTGATCCAGTACGGCCGGACGGTCTCTCGACGCAGATCGATGGGAACCGCAATCTCCAGTGTCTTCGGGACCACACCGAAGCGGTTGTTGACCGTGATCGACAGCGGCGCCCCGTAGTAGCGCACCATGCGGACGGTGATCTCCGCAGCCGGAATGGCGTGTTGGCTGCCGTCTGTGAGGTCCGACGCCGTCACCTGCATCCGCTGCACATCGCGCAACGGGTATACGGCGAGCTGCGCCGGCTCGTACTCATCGCGCGCGGCCTGCAGTGTGACCGACGAGGCCACCTCACGTTCACGCGGCTTGGACTGTGCGTAGACCCGTTCCAGCACGCTGCGCTGGAAGACGATGAAGCCCGCCCTCTGCTGCGCGCCTGTCGGAACCGGCTTTCGGACACGCTCCTGGAAGTCCATCCAGTTCTCGCGGTGTGTCTGCACCGATTTCGTCTCTTGGCGCAGCCAGTGCCCGAGTCGCGCACGTCGGTGGAGGGCCCACGCACTCAGCAGCACTGCCGATACAAGCAGCACCGCCCACGCAGCGGCGCGTCGGCGGCGCAGCTTGCTCAACAGCGGCTGACCGGTCTTGTCCATTGCCGCGTTCTGGTGTGGCTGCTTCACGGTCGGAACACAAGTCAACTCCCGTCGTTCTTGACCTGGCGTTTGTATCCGCGCGATCAGCGCAGCGATGGATGAACACCTCCTGCAGGTCAGGCGGCAGCATGCGGCGGCAGTGCCACGCGGTTCAGGTCGCCGCGTGGTCATCATACGCACTCTCGTAAATGCCTACCTTTCGAGGCTGAAAATCAGCGCCTCATGCGACGTACAATCCGGGCTTCAGTAGCTCGCAAAGAAGCTCGCCGACTTCTCCGGGTTGTGGCCGCGCCGATCGTACAACTTCGTTGTGGTCGCGTCGGCGTGGCCGGCGGCGCGTTGCACCTCTTCGAGGCTGGCGCCGTTGTCGAGCGCCCGCGTGATGCCGCTCGGGCTGAGGAAGGCCCATCTTGCCAGGGGCCGTCTCGAGCCACGCGACACCGACCACACCTAGCTGCGGCGCTCCGGTGCCTCCCCGGTCGGAGGGCGCCACTGATCAGCTCGATGCCACGGTCCTCCTCCGCCGTCAGGCGCGCTTCTCGCCGGGGTTGTTCGAAGTTGTAGCCCGACGTTGTAGATCGGTTGGGGCAAACCGGTCACCAGTGACACCGTGCAGCTGGCTGATAAGGCGGGTGGCATGGCATCCGGATTGCTCGGGATGCCCTGTCGGTCAGATGGATTTCCTTCTGCCCTATTTTGAGCATGTGACAGCGGGCTTCATCGTCGAAGCATGGCGGACATTTCGATGTGGCTGGTGATCGGCACAGCAATGATCGTCGTGGCTGAATTACTTCTGCTCAGTCGCCAGCGCCGCCTGCTGTTGCTCGACCCGGGCCGGAGCCGTTTCTTTGTGGAACTTGGATCGAGGTGAGGTCAGTAAGATGAGACCCTTTTGAGCTACTCTGAGAGTATGACGGGCGCACCGAGATACAGGATGGGGTATGGCAGGGGAAAAGCAGCATCCAGCTGACGCGGCCGGCGTCGATCAGCTTGAGGCTCAAGGGAGGAGACTCATTGAAGCCGTGGCCCGCTTGACTGCGGACCGTGATCAACTTGCTGCCGCGGTTCGTGATGTCGAGAGCGGCGTTGAGCGTTTGACTACGCGCCAGGACGCGCAGGTTGCCGAGATCCGGCAATCACTGGATGGAGTGCAGGCCAAACAGCGGGAGGCCGAGGCCGAGAACCGCGTCAGTGGCGAGCAGGCAGCGAAGCAGGCCGAAGAGGCTTTGGAGCGAACGGCAGAGAGTTTGCGGCGCGTCGAGACACTGGCCGCGGCGTCAGAGGCGGGTGACGCGAGCACCGCAGAGTCGCTGGGCCGCCTCTCGGCCAGCTGGCACACGATGATCAACTCGGTTCGCGGCGTCGAGCAGCGGGTCGTCGAATTCGCGGCGCGCCAGGATGTACAACGTGTCGAGCTCCGGCAGCTGCTGCGTCAGGTCGAGATCGAACGGCGACAGGCCGAGGCCGAAGCCCGAACGCGTGGGGAGCGGGTGACGAAACGAGCCAACGAGGCCTTGGCACGCGGCGACGAGGCCTTGCGACGGATCGCGGCACTGGCTGCGGCGTTCCAGGTGCGTGCGGTGAGTACGACGGAACTCCTTGGTCGTCTCGCCGCCGACTGGGATACACTCATTGGTTCGGTGCGCGGCATCGAGCAACGAATTGCGGATTTTGCCGCGCGCCAGGACTCGCAGTTCCACGGACTGCGGCAGGTGCTCGATCAGGCCGAGGTTGAACGACGCCGGGTCGAGGCGGAAAGGTGCGCCGCTGACGAGATCGTGGCAACCTCCGCCAATGAGGCCTTGGCGCAAGGCGATGAGGCCTTGCGGCGGATCGAAGCGCTCGCAGAGGCGTCGCAGGCGCGGAGTGCCAGCGCCACCGAACTTCTGGCGCGCCTCGCGGCCGATTGGGACACGCTCATCACTTCGGTGCGCGGCCTCAAGCGACGCGTCGCAGACTCCGCTGCGGAACTGTCAGCGGAGGGGGCTTCCCTAGAAGGTGTGCAGACTGCGAGCGCGTCGCCGCCGGCCACTGACACCTCGGGAGAGCCGTCGAAGGGCCCCGAGACGGGTGCCGCTGCGGCGAGCCGGCGCAACGCTGTTGCCGCGTGGTTCGGACTCATGGCTCCCGGAATCCTGCTGGCCCAGGCGCTGTTGGTACTGGCGTTGATTGCGGCACCGTGGCTGACGGCGCATGTGTATGTTACCCCAGGCGTCAAGATGACCGCTGCAGCGTTGCTGCTGGTGCAGAGCGTCACCGGCGTCTTCGTGCTGCGCGGCACCGGCTGGCCCGCGGTCGTGGCTTTCATGGGCGTGCTGCTGGTCGAGGCGGTGGGTGCCGGCCTGCTCCTCGGCGTGGACCTTCAGCTGCGGTCGCCGACGATAGCAATCTGCCTGGCCATCCTTGCGATGAGTGTGATGGCGGGCGGTTGGCTGGCGGGGCTCACGAGTGTGCTGGTGGTTGCCGCGGGCGTCGGAGCGGCCATGCATCCTGGCCCATTCGGGCCCCTATTGCACTCCGCGACACTGTTGTTCAGCCCTGCACTCGGTGTCGGCGCCTCCTTCGTGAGCGCTCCGCCGCTCGCGACCACAACGGTGCCATTTCCGACCATCCTCAGCGTCGAGACCTTCTACGACGGCAGCCTTGTTGTCGTGGGGGCGTCGACGCCGCTCTTCCTGCCCGCGCTCGCCATTGCATTACTCGCCGTCTCCGTCGGTGGTGGTGTCAACGTGCTGCGGGGGCGGAAGGCGACGGCGGCTGTCGCCGCAGCGATCGTGATGGCGCACCGGACGGCGGAACAAGCATGACGCGGATCGGGCTAGCCGTTGTGCTCGCGTGCTTGGCATCGGCAGCCACAGCCCAATGTCGCCCGGAAGGGCGGAGTACGTTCGCTGCGGGGCTTCAGGCACTGGCTGACGGCAACCTGCCTGCCGCTGCCATGCAGTTCAGCGTCCTTGTACGCGCGCAGCCGGACTGCGTCGAAGCGCGCAACAACCTCGCTGCCGTCGAGGCTGAACAGGGAAGGTTCACGGAGGCGACCGAACAGCTACGGCGGGTTATACAACTGCGTCCCGACTACCAGCGGGCCCGCTCCAATCTGCAGCGCGTAGGAGCGCTGGCGGAGAGCGCCGCAGCGCGCAGCCCGACGACCGCAGCGCCCACGCCGACGCCGACGGAGCCTTTGCCGACGGCAGCGCAGAGCACAGCTACGCCAGAGCCGCCCGCCGCTGCGGCTGAAACCGTGACCAAAGCCGCTGCACCTGCGGCGGGCGTGCCCGCCTCGAGCGCGGCAGCCACTTCCCAGAGCTATGCGGTGCCGCCGGACATCGCGGCGCTTGAGCCGCTGGGAGCGACGGCCGGCACGATCGACACGGCCCGGCAGCAGGCGTGCCTGTATAGGCGCGCTGCGGAGGCCATCGTTCCTGAAGAGTGCTACCCCATTGCGAAGGTTCGTGTGGGATCGTTGCCGCGGTGGGCGATCGCAGGCAATGGTGAGGGGCGGCCGATCCGCTTGCTCGATGAAAGCGGTCGACTGCGCTTAACGGTGGCCCCGGAAAGTACGGTCGTCCCGGGCGATGCCGTATGGCTACGCCAGGCGGATTTCGATTCGTTGGCGGCAAAGGTGCTCCCGGGCCGGACCGCCTTTGTGACGGTGGACAAACCGGATCGCGTCGCAGACCCCAATACGATTGTTGCAGTCCAGCAAGCCCTCCAGCACTGGTGCTGGGTATGGGAACATAAGCGGTTTGCCGAGTACGTGTCTCAATACAGTCAGTCCTTCGCGCCGCCGGCGCCGCTTGATCTCGATCACTGGCGCGCGCACAAGCGTCACCTGTTTGAGCAACCGGGAAGCATTTCCGTGCAGATTACGCCGCCGACCATTTTCGTGGTCGATGACGGCGCCACGGCGATCACGGTGTTCGAACGTTGGTACCGTTCCGCGACCAGCGGGGCGCACGACCTCAAGGCTTTGCGCTGGCAACGGGAAGGTGATGCCTGGAAGATCAGTGCCGAAACGGTATTGCGGAGGAACCTCGCAGACCGCTTGGCGGCGCGATGAGCAGGGCGAAGGTGAGGGCGACTCCACGATCATTCCGTTGAGCCCTACCCACGGGACGAATTGCTCGCGGGTCGAAGTAACGAATAATCCTTATAGTCAAGGCGGTGGCACCGCGACCGGCATGGATGCGAAGGAATCGAGTACAACTACTTCGAGAAGTCGGCGAGCCGTGCCCGCTGAACAACGGGGAGCGCATCGCGGAACTGCTTCCACAAGTCTTCAATGCCTTCCTTGATCAATGAGCGAACAGTGTCGTGTATCGCCTGACACACCCGCCGCCCGCTGAGCCAGGAAAGGAGGGCCATGCAGGTCGCAATTGAGTAAGCGCCTGGATGCGATAACTCACCGAATCGCTCGGGAGGCGGATCGAGGAGCGCTCCTGGTGCTCATGTTGGTCGCACTTCTCGGCGCTGGCTGCACGGGCGCTAGACAAGTGCTCGCAGCGTCGACAGGGACAGTCCGTGGAATTTGGGAGTGCTGCATCATCCACGATGCCCTAGCGGCGGCCGGTAGTAGTTGAAACGGCGAGCGTCCACCCACACGGAGCAAGCGGGCCCAGTTGCAATCGGCGCCGCATATTTCCGCGGCGCCAGTCCAGCACCGTTTCATACAGTCGCGTCGCGCCCACCCCCCTTGCGGTGCGACCGGAAACCGGGCGTACTATTGGTGGAGCGTCCTATTAGATCTCAGAGGTAGCCATGAAATTGACGATTGCTCTGTCTGGGCTGCTCGTCATCGCAGGCCTGGTGGCTGGGACGCGGTTGGCGCGAGCCTGGGACGGCGCGAAGTTCACCGAACCCGGCGAGGCCGCGCTGCGGCAGAGGCTCACGCCGCTGCAGTACAAGGTGACGCAGCAGGAAGGTACGGAGCCGGCGTTTCACAACGAGTACTGGGATAACCACGCCCCGGGAATCTACGTCGATGTGGTCTCCGGCGAACCGTTGTTCAGCTCGCTCGACAAGTTCGATTCCGGCACCGGCTGGCCTAGCTTCACCAAGCCGCTCGATCCCGGAAACATCCGCACCAGGGTGGATCGGAGCTGGTTCTCGGAACGGACCGAGGTCCGATCAGCGCACGCCGACTCGCATCTGGGTCACGTCTTCCACGACGGCCCGCCGCCGACAGGCCTGCGCTACTGCATGAACTCCGCCGCGCTGCGCTTCATTCCGGCGGACAAGCTGAAGGAAGAAGGCTACGGCGAATATCTGCCGCTCTTTGAAAAAGGGGCTCCTTGAACTGCACAACGGTGAAATGCGGGCCAGTAGTGAAGGACTCGGATAGGGGGTGGAATGCAGTCGGATCCAGACACGCGCTCCCATCCAGTTCGCATCGGTATTTCTGCCTGCCTGCTGGGCAGCGAGGTGCGCTACGACGGTGGGCATAAGCGCGATCCGTTTCTAGTTGAGACGTTTGGCCGATTCGTCGAGTGGGTACCCGTGTGCCCCGAGGTCGAGCTGGGGTTGGGGATACCGCGGCCGACGCTACGGCTCGAAGGTGATCACGACGACGTGCGGCTGGTGATGCCCTCGACTGGTCACGATTACACCGCCGCCATGCGCGCCTACGCCGGCCGGCGCGTGGCCGCGCTCGCCACCGATGCGCTGCGCGGGTACATCCTCAAGAAGGACTCACCCAGCTGCGGCATGGAACGTGTCAAGGTGTACGGGGCGCACAACGTGCCGGCCAAGTCGGGGCGCGGCCTATTCGCGGAAACCTTGCTGCAGCGCTTTCCCCATTTGCCAATCGAGGAGGAAGGCCGGCTGAATGATCCCGCCCTGCGCGAGAACTTCGTCGAGCGGGTCTTTGCGTATCGACGCTTGCGCGCGTTCTTCGAAGCGCACTGGACCATCGGCGGCCTGGTCGCCTTCCACAGCGCCCACAAGCTGCAACTACTGGCGCACTCGGCGGAGGGGTACGAAGGCTTGGGGCGGGTCGTGGCCGGCGCCAAAGCACGGCCGCATGCCGCACTGCGCCGCGACTACGAAGCTCAGTTCATGAGCGCGCTGCAGATCCTGGCCACGCGCAAACGGCACGCAAACGTCCTGCAGTACATCGCCGGCTATTTCAAGAGACAGCTGGACGACGACTCACGCCGCGAGCTGCTGGCGCTGATCGACGATTATCGGCGCGGCCTGGCACCGCTGGTGGTTCCGATCACACTCGTGCGCCACTACGCCCGCCGCTTCGCGGTCGGTTATCTGCAGGGGCAAACCTATCTCGACCCGCACCCGAAGGAAATGATGCTGCGGAACCACGTATGAGGGTGGGGCACGGCAGGCCGTGCCCCAATCATCGCCGTTCAGACGCGCTCGCCGATCAGATACGTCGCGCCGTTGGCCCCGGCGCGCGCAGTGTGCACCGTGCCTCGCGGCAGCATCAGCCGGTCACCCGGCCGCAGGCGATAGTCACGTCCGCCAGCGCCGAACACCAACTCGCCGTCGACCACCCACAAGCTCTCGTCGTGCTCGTGGGAATGGGGTTCGTAGCTGGCGCCGGCTTCGTCGCGCCAACGGAAGACATTGAACCCCTCTTGCTCGAGTTGCTGCTGGAGTGCATCCACATGCACAGGCCCGTTACCGTTCCAGGGAATCGCTTCGAGCCGCATCCGCCAGCCCTCCTTGACGACTGTGATCTGCTATTCGGGATCCTCGCCGAAGTGCGCGCGGGCGATCCGCTCCTTGAGGTACTCGAGCGTGCCGAGGTCTTCGAGGATGTCGCCGCCCGTGTCGTAGAAGAAAATCTCGCCGCGCTTGTTGCGCCCGACCGCAACCAGCCAATCGAGGTGGTCGCGATCTTCAATCAGGTAGTTGATCGTTTGCGCAACGCCCTTGCCCGGGATGATGGTGATCTTGGGTTTCAGCGACTTTTGTTGCTTGTTCATAGGCATCGTACCTCGACGCACTTCCGCGATGCACATGTGGTGCGATCATGAACACGCGCACCGTTGCACCCATCCCAGACATAGCAGGCGTGCGAACCTACACAGAAAGATATGGACCGTCCCTCAGCAAGTCAATACGGCATTTACGACCGCTTCGACATGGTACGACTGTGGGAAGAGATCGAGCGGCTGGACCGCAGCAAGGCGGTAACGGGTGGCGAGACGTTTGAGGTCACGCGCCAGTGTCGCCGGATTGCACGACACGTAGAACAGCCGCGGCGGCTGCATCTGCAACAACGCATCGATCACCTCGGCGGCGCCGCTGCGCGGCGGATCGAGCACCACCGCATCGAAATGCTGGCGGCACACCAGCTCCCGTAGGGCTTGGTACACCGAGGCGGCGAGCACCTGGCAGTTCGCCACCCCCAGCGCGGTGACGTTGGCGCGCGCATCCTCAGCAGCCAGGCGGTGCTGCTCGACAGCCCCCACGCTTGCCACGCGGCGCGCGATCGGCAGGCTGAGATTGCCAACGCCGGCGTAGAGATCCAACACCCGGTCGGTGGCGCTGAATGCACCCAGACGTAACACCGTCGCCACGAGCAGTTGATTGACGGCGGGATTCACCTGGGTGAAGACGCCGCCGCGGCCCGTCAACATGAGGTCTGGTTCCGGACGCAGCGTGATGCGTTCGTCGCCCCAGACGCGGCGCCACTTGCGTCCTTGGAAAACGACGCCACGGACCAGCGGCGCGCTGCCGCGCGCCAACCACTCGCTGATGCGCGGCGCATCCGTAGCGGCGAACGCGCCCTCCACCTCCGCAACCAAGACGACGCCGGCCTCGGCGCCGTGCTCAACGATTTCGATCCTCCGCACCCGGCTGGCGACTTGCCGAGCCAGCGCAGCAGTAGCACCGAGCGCCGCGTCGAGCTCGGCGCATCCCAACAAACAGTGTTCGACGGTAACCAGCTCGTGCGTGCCGGTGGCATAGAAACCGATCCGGCCGCCGTGCGTCCGCAGGCTGAGCCGGCCGCGGTAGCCGAATTCCTGCGGCGAGCCGATGATCGGCAGCACGGGAGCGTTCGGCAGGCAGGCCGTGCGCTCGAGCTGGTCGCGCAGGTTCTGTTCCTTGGCACACAATTGCGCCTCGTAGGTCAGATGCTGCCACGGGCAGCCGCCACAGCGCGGCAGATACGGGCACGGCGGCACCCGCCGTTCCGGTGCGGCGCGTGCGATCGCCTGCACCTCGGCATAGGCGAACGAATCATGATCATCACTAACGGTTATATCGACTTCCTCACCGGGAGCAACGCCCCGCATGAAGACCGCTTTGCCGTTGAGCCGCCCTACGCCGTGCGGGCCGTAGGTGAGGCCGGTGACCTGCACGCGCGCGGTGCCAGGGGTCCGTGTCACAACGCCTCACAGCGTCAGGCTCTCGCTCCGCTGCTTCGCCAGCCAGAAGAGCCACTCGCCAACCTGCCCGAAGCTCTGGAAGCGTTCGTCCTTCGTCTGCCCGACGTGGTAGCGGTAGTAAATCTGCTGCAGCGCCACAGCGATCCTGAAGATGCCGAAGACGTAATAGTACGGCATGTTGCTGACATCGACGTTACGCCGTTTGCCGTAGCGCTCGACCGCTTCTCTGCGAGTGAGGAAACCGGGCACGGCCGAGGGAATGGTGGACCATCCGGCGCCGGCCTCGTCTTTCTCCATCCATGCGGAGAGAACCGCGCCGACATCGGCGAAGGGATCGCCGCGCGTACACATATCCCAGTCGAACACCGCCACGCAGCGGCCCGGATCGTGGCTGTCGAGCATCATGTTGTCGAGCCGAAAGTCATTGTGGACCAACGTCGGCGTCGGCGACGGCGGCAGCTGATCGCGCAGCCACTGCACCACTTCGCCGACGACAGGCACGTCGCCGGTCTTGGCGCGCTCGTAGCGCCCGGCCCACCCGTCGACTTGGCGGCGCAGGAAGCCGTCGGGCCTGCCGAGGGTTTCCAGGCCAACGCGGTGCGGATCGACTTCGTGCAGATCGGCAAGCGTATCGATTAGGGCTTCGCTCATCTTCCGATTCGCGACGGGGTCGTTGCCGCCGCCGAATTCGGTCGGCACCTGCCGGCGCACTACGATGCCGCGGCGGCGCTCCATGACGAAGAAGGGCGCGCCGATGACCGCCGGGTCCTCGCAATACAAAAAGGCGCGTGGCGCTACCGGGTAGGCTTTGTACAGCACCGACAGGACGCGGTACTCGCGCCCCATGTCGTGTGAGGACGGCGCTACGGGACCGAGCGGCGGGCGGCGCAGCACGTACTCGGCATCACCGTAGCGCAGAAGATAGGTGAGGTTGGCGTGGCCGCCTGCGAACTGCAGTACCTCGAGCGCGCGGTCGGATGCCGGCAACTTCCCCTTCAAGTACTCGGCCAATACGTGGTGGTCAAAGTCCTCGCCCTCGCGGACGGGAATGACTCCGCCCGTATCTTCCGCCACATCGGCAAAGACGTACGGAGCCGTGGCGACCGCGCTATCGCCCCCGCCGCGATTGTCCATGTTGATCACGCGGAACTTGCGCGCCAACGGCTTGACCTGCTTCGACCAACCTAAACGCGAACCTCCCAAACGTCTGCGGGCGCGAAACGCGATCGAGTTCTTTGAAGGTGCCGCGTTTCAGTTCCTCTACCTCCGACCGCCACCACTCGCTCGTTTGCGCTCCTCCTGCTGGTCTCTCTCGGGAATGCCTGCCAAGCGCTTGACCATCTTCTTGCGCCCTTCGATGTCGTACTGCGAGGTGATCGCAATTGCTTCCATGATGGGCGAGCCGCCGCCGTGAAATGAACCAAACAGATGGACACCCGAGGCCGCCGAACAACACACATCGCCGACGTAGCGCCACAACTGTGCCGCGTCTTCCGGAGGAATGTCGGCATTGCGCGTGATGTACTTGTTCAATAAGTCCTTGGTCTCGGGATTGACGAAATCGCCTTCGTAGGGGAAGGTCGCGGGCATGCCGCCCGAAACATCGCAGAGAATTTCCGCTTCGCGAAAGACGGCTTCGCCGGTCAAGCAGCGTCCCACGTTGGCGTAAATCGAATGTGGGATGTAACTCCCAGGGCCGTACGGAATAGAGCCCATCCCAGGAACATAAACCTCGGGCTTGCCCAACTCGGACGCGGTGAATCCTGCCGCGTATCCCAGCTCTGCGACGCGAATGATTTCCGCCAGTTTGTCGCGCACGTGGGACGCCTTCGCAATACCGTTGTACTCTGCCGCCAGCGCCACCGTTCCCAGCATCAGATCACCGAGCGCGGGCTTGCAGCCGGAATAGGAATGGCGATGGAACAGCGCGAACAAGAGCGCACACGCGCCGCCGTGGACCGTCTCGCCGCAGAGGAACACGCGCTCCCAGGGGACGAACACGTTGTCGAAAATTGTATACGAATCGGTCGCGCCGGGAGTGAAACCGCGAGGAAAGTGCTTGCGCTCACGCAGGTTGTGCATAGACACGACCTGTTTGACCCCTTCCCAATCCGCGGGAAGTGCGAACGCAACAGCCCAGTCCTTTTCCTCCGGCAGCAGCGCGCGTGTCGGCACGACCACGATTTCATCGGCGACCGATGCCTCCGAGTTGTGCACCTTTGCGCCGCGCACGACGATCCCGTCTTTCTTTCGTTCGACGACGTGAACGTACATATCCGGGTCTTGCTGCTGGGAAGGCCGCTTCATCCGGTCGCCCTTGACGTCCGTCTGCGCACAGCATCCGACCAAGTCTTCGCGCTGGAACCGCCCGAGCCACTTTTTGAAATTCTCGTGATATGCGGTCGACCCTGGCTTCTCTTTGTCCGCCTCATAAGAGACGTTGTAGAGGGCGTTGGCGCCGTCCACGCCCATGCAGCGCTGAATGCAGCCCCCGGAGATTTGGCACAGCGCGCGGGTCATGTCCTGTTTCTTGTGCAAGTCCTCTTTGCTCTGATGAATGTGCGTGAAGCGATTGATCTTTTCGCCGGTCAGATGCGAGGTCGCTGTGCACAGGTCTTGATGCTTGGGATCGTACGCGCAATCAAATGTCAGCCCGATGGTGTTGAGCGTCGTCATTTGCATTTCGTCGGTGCGATCGATCTTTTCGCCGTCCACGTAGATGTTGCGGCGCATCTTGCGCAAGCCCTCGATGTACTGC